>Ga0268276_1000830_pt1 | contig 33504 bp, 45 predicted proteins | sample saktaG_4_FD_190145 | JGI IMG/M metagenome (GOLD analysis project Ga0268276, IMG submission 190145) | Saline water microbial communities from Sakinaw Lake, British Columbia, Canada - sak_2010_1_5_45m | ecosystem: Environmental > Aquatic > Non-marine Saline and Alkaline > Saline ...
TAATTGCGAAAAACTTGGTGACTGTACTTTTCATCGAAAAATCCCTGGCTGGGGCTTTTTAGCTGCCCCAATCGGTTCATGTGATCCGACCTATCCCCCAGGAACAAACTCAATACAAAGCGCAGGAGGATCGAATGCTACCTGCAAGTGTGGAGGGGCTGCAGATGCAGGAGGCATCTGGAATGTCTGCAGCCAAGATGAATGCAAATCTCAAGGAGATTGTACATTCACCCAATTTAACCTAGTCCAAGGCATAGGGGAATTCCTTCTTGGATTCATCGGAGGAACACTGCTATCGAGGTTTACTTGGGTCCCAATTGACTGCTTACTCACGCAAGGCTTAAGCCTACTTCCGGGTATGGGGCCTCCAGAAAATTATGGTCAATGCTTTACACTCTCTTATAAAGAGTATGGGTGTGCTCCTGTCCAGGCATTTATGTGGTTAGGAAAAGCAGGTGGCGATGTCCAGGGAGTTATTACAACACTTGGAATAATTCTCGGACTTGTCGGGCTAAGTAATATGCTTCCAAAAGGATTACAATAAAAATGAATAAAAACAAACAGAAAAAATCGAACAAGGCATATATTCTACTAGCACTAGCTCTTTTAATAATAATATCATCATCAATTTTCTCGACAATCGAAGCATCATCATACACGCCAGACGGTTTGGATCTTTCAAATTGGAAAACCGGGGGTAATGCCCCAGGATCTGAAACTACGGGGCCAATAAAAGAATCAGTAAAAAATAAAGCATGCTACGAAGAAAAAACTCCAAAATTATTTGGATGTACTCATGCAACTTCCCTAGCTGGAAAGATAGATTGCTATATTGCATGGGGTCTTTCAATAATTCGTGGAATTCAACTAGGATACGATGTATCAACAGGAACAAACGGAAAAGAAAAAGGAACCTGTTCCGTAGAAAAACCCTACACCGACATGGTCACTGCAAGATGCAGATCATGCAATGAAGACCCCTACAGAATATGCACCAAAGAAAGATGCGAGATTCTTGGAAAATGCGTGGCTCTTAAAAAAGAAAATTTCTCAAGTCCAAACATTGTTGGTTTTGATGCATCAAAAGATATAAACTACGAATGTATTCCCGGAGAATGCAAGAACTACGGATTAGTTGCTTTCAAAGTAATAAATGCCACCTGGGCTCTTTCAGATGGAACAACCTCTTCAGATTATACCGAACAAGTTGAATATAGAACTGCACCAAGCAATTTGACTCTAAACCTTAATGAAATAGAATATAACACAAAAGTCATGAACATAACAGTCACAACAGATCAATTAGCCAGGTGTAGATATATAATTGACAAAGCAGGAGCGAAATTCGAAGAGATGACAGACTTTGATAATAATGAATATCCAAATAATGGAGGCACAGAGATGAAACCAATTCCCCAATCCGCGCTCATTCTTTTCGCTGGAGACTTGACTAGAGACGAGAATCATACAATCTTCATAAAATGTTCAAATGTCTGCCCAGACAAAGGGGGAATACATAACCAATACTACGACCATAATCAAGTCAAATTTAAATTCAAACCAAAACCAGATTCACTCTGGCCAGCAATAACCTTCCTTGATCCTCAGAACAATGCAGTCATAAGCAATGAATGGCCAAGACTAAATGTCAGCATCTGGCTAGATGAAAATGGAGTTTGCTATTATGCAGCAAAAAACAGGAACTGGAACATAACTCTGAGCAACATGACCAAAATGGGAGAAGGCAGAACTTGGAAACCTGATCCTTACTACACAACAGAAGATACTCCAGTTATACAAACACGATGCATCCAGGATGAGAACTGTACAGACCTAAGAAAAGATATTTGTACACACTGCTTTATGGAACTAGACCTGAAAAAGGGATTTGATGAAATCAATTGGTCTGTACTTCCTCAAGACTATCAAAACCAATTAGACCAGATGGGACTATATAACACAACAAAGATGTTCAGAATCTCACTAAGATGCCAAGATGCTTCTCAACAAAAGAACACCATGCCTGAAGAAGAAGCCCTGAATTATATAATTATGACAATGCCACCATATAATATAACAATAATAACTCCAGAGAATGATTCAAAGACCTATAATCTTCGACCAGAGATTCAGGTTACCTCTGGTTCAAGAAATACCCAGTGCAAGTACTTGACAAGCACAAAAACAAACTTAATTCCACAATGGGATAAGATGACTTTCATTGATGAGGAAGCTTCAACAACCCATTCAGGCATACATAATGAAACACTAGAAGGAGGAAATTATCCTGGAAAAGCCTACACAATTTATGCCCTATGCAGAGATGAATGGAACATGGAATCAAGAGCAACAGCACACTTCTCAGTGATTGCAGATACAAAAGCCCCAATACTAATCAGGACTTATCACGATGCAGTAGGGGGAAGCTTCTTGATTTTAGAAACAGACGAGATTTCAACGTGTGCTTATACCTATGATCGGTGCAACTTCAACTTCTCCCAAGGAGCTTTGATGATTGGAGAGAATCAAACAATACACTCCGCTTACTGGGGAGAGAAAACTTTGTTCATAAAATGCCAAGATGAATATGGAAACTTCCCAACATCTGCGGGATATACCAAAGATCCTACGTATCCTTGGTGCACAGCAATGCTAAGGCCTTTTGAGATTCCAAGCATCTCACGATAAAAAGGCCTTGATTTTCTTTTAACAAAAACATTTATAATTGATAATTTCTCTTTTAACTAGAAGGGTTCGTAGTTAAGCGGTATAATAGCCGCCTCCAGAGCGGCGGTTGGGGGTTCAACTCCCTCCGAACCCATACTATAATTTTATAAACTTTAAATCTCTCTTAATATATGACGCCTGATTTCACACAGATTCTAGGAAATGTTGCCCAAGAACTAAATTCAACTAACGCTTCCAACATAGTTAATTATGCTCCCCCAAGGATCATGGCAGGAGCCTTTGCAACTATGCTCGCTATTTGGCTCATAGTCATCGTTATTATGGCCCTATTATTCATACTCTGGATTTTCATGATTGTTGATGTCTCAAAAAGGCAATTCAAACTAGAACACGATAAAATAGGATGGATCCTAATCATAGTTTTGACCGGATACATAGGCGCAATAGTCTATTATTTTGCAATCAAAAGGACAGATAAACACTAAATTTAGAGATACTAATAAATGGAAAGGATAAAAGAACAGAGGGTGCTTGTTTCTGCAATCATTGCGCATAAAGACAAATTCTTGATAATAAAAAGAAGTGCTAGTGAAAAGATTTTTCCCAAAAAATGGGAGTTTCCAAGTGGAAAAGTTGAGTTTGGAGAGAGTTTAGGGGATGCTCTAAAAAGAGAAGTAGAAGAAGAAACAGGGCTCACAATAAAAACCTCTAAATTTCTTTCATCAAGAAGCTACACCTTTGACTATCAAGACGATGAAGGCTATAAAACAAGACATAATATAGAACTTATGTTCATAGTGAGAGTCAATGAAGGGAAGATAAGACTCTCCAAAGCACACGAAGATATTTCATGGGTTAAGCCAGAAGAATCAAAATCCTATGATATCTTTAAAGATCTTCCAAAAATTCTAAAACAAGCAGACGAAGCATTTCTCTAACTATTCTTGCCCAACAAGCCCAGCACGCCTCTCTCTTTCATTTACAACGATGTTTGCCATCCCCACAATATACTGTTTGCATAATCTCTCTCCAAGTCTTGCTCCACCACCAACAATAAATCCATTAGCCAATCGCACATATTCAGAAATATTATCAAGCCCCACTCTAGATGCAACAATTACGGGTTTCCCACTCCACTCTTTATAATTAGTTATTCTGCTTATAGGTACCTTCTTTTCTTCAGGTCTTTTTTTGACCATTAAAGCATCTACCCTTGGAGCAGCAGATGCTGCGACGAGACCACTTTCTATTCCAGCATGAGGAGACTCCGCATATGGCGGCAATACTCCCCCAATAACCACGGCATCAGACTCACTCCTCATTTTTAAAAACGTTTCAGTTTCCAGAGTACGTACAGACTTTCCCTCAATCTCATAGTGGCCCGCAACAATATCTTGTGCAATAAACGGTAATTCATATTTCTCTGCCAAGTTAAATGCTGTAACAAACTCAGTACCTTCAAAATTAGGAAAAATACTTACGCCCAATTTAGTTCTAGGCCTACAGATAGATAACCCGGACAATACTGCTTGAAGAATTTCTACTTCCTTACCTGTTCTTCCATTATTCTCAAGATATACTCCTGATACTGCAGGGCCCCCTCTTTCATCACACATATTGTCAAGTATTCTTACTTCCTCAATCATTTCTGTCGGAGTCCTATATGAATTGCCTGCCCTGGTATAAACCCCTACAAGCATAGGCAATTCTCCTAATACTTCATTAAATCTTGATTTTTCTGCCATGTATTTAACAATAATAATCCCTTTATAAAATTTACTATTATTAAGTTACATAATCATCTACCTTTTTTTAAGAATTCTACTAAATAGTTATACTGCTCGGATTTATTCTCCATTAACCAAAGAGTAAATTCTAAAGGGCTTTGATGTGCTGAATTTGGTGAATCTTTGTGACATCTGGCACAAAGCAAGATGCCATTCTTTGGATCAAATACTAACTGGGGAAAGGTTCTTTTTACGCTATTAAAAGAGACAATATGGTGTGGATGCTTCCTTGGAAATTCTCCGTTTTCTTTGATGATATTTAAATCCCTATTGCATCTTTGGCAAATTCCCCCATCCCTTTCTATTATGGACAATTTCCAAATTTTTAATCGACTTTTGAATTCCTTGGCTGCCTGATTCTTTTGATAACTCTTAGTTAACTTATGTCTTTCTTTGAATCTTTTTAATTTCTCTTTTTTAGTCAGTCTTTTCATTTTTGTATATCTTTTTAATAATATATTTTTTTCTCTTGCAGATTTGTGCCAGAAGGCACGGGCAAGATCGAATTATTAATCAACATTTTATTGCTTTTTTACACTCGTTTATATCTTATACAACAACAATGTATTTAAAACTTTTTTCATGTAAATAAAATGGATACAACAGAATTAGCTACAACTTATTTGATTCATGCTTGGGAAAGCTTAGAATCTAATCCCCTCTTTTCTTTAGCTTGCACAGACCGAGTAATTGCTAACTATGCTGAAGTAGAAAGAATGGGCAATCTTAAAGAATTAGACTCAATAAAACTCTTTTATGAAGAGGCCATAATTCTTAGAGACAGCATTCAAACTCCAAAGATAAGTCTAGAATTATTACTCGCTTAGACATCCTGGGGCAAGATAGTCGTTCTGTGGTTTGCCTTAGCTCTTTCAGCAGCCTTCTTTATCAGATCCTCTATCTTCTTGTTCAAGGCTTCTGGGAGATCTGCTGAAACTCTCAAATCACTGTCTTTTGGTAAGACTTCCTTGATTTTCGACTTAACAATCAGTTCGACCATTTTATGTTTTTCCTAATAAATTTAGATGAGATCTTTAATACCTTCAAAAAATAAATTAAAAAATTATAAAGTTAAATTTAGATTTTTGGCTTTTCTTTGCCTATAATCTTAAACATATTGCAGTCGCACTTAACACACTTACCTTTGACCGCCCATGTTCCCTTCTTGATTTCTGTTGCTGCAACATCCTTCATCTTTCTTTTTTCCTTGCACTTCATGCAATGTCCTTCAAATTCTGTCATTTTTTACCTCCTTTGTCGTTTATTATTTTTATTCTAATCGAATATCTCTAAAAATATTCTAGATTTATAAAGCTTACTAATCAATTTATTTTTTTATCTTTTCCGTCTTTTTTACTTCAAGCGTCTTCTTCGCATCATCTATGAGCATGCCTGAATAATAACCCGCAATCTTCTTATTTTCATCAGGAGTCTTTTCAGCCTTCATAAATGGAAAGAAGATTACATCACGTATTGAAGCTGAATTTGTAAGAAGCATGACAATCCTATCCACCCCTATTCCTATGCCCCCTGTAGGCGGCATTCCATGCTCCATTGCATTGATAAAATCTTCATCAAGCTCAGATGTCCAAGGCTCGGCTTCATTCTTTCTATCTTTGACTTGCCCCTCTAATAGGGTTCTTTGAAGAATAGGATCATTCAACTCAGAATAAGAATTCCCAAGCTCTAAACCACAGCAAGTAGGTTCAAACCTCTCTATTATTCCTTTTTTTGTTCTGCTTATCTTACACAAAGGACAAGTCTCTAGAGGATAATCCTTAACAATTGTCGGCTCGATCATCTTATCTGCAACACTCTCAAATAATTCATTGATTATCTCTCCCCTTGGTGATTTTTTAGATACCTTATCTATGCCTAGCTTCTCAGCCAATTCAAATAATTCTTTATCACTCATCTTTTCAACCTCAACTTTAAGATGTTCTTTAATAATATCGTGCATTGTAGCATGTCTCCACTTTCCAAAATCTAGTTTATGCCCCTGATACTCAAATTTTGTAGTCCCTAAGACTTTCTTAGCGAGAAAAGCCATCAAATCCTCAAAAAGTTTAGCCATATCATTATAGTCTGCATAAGCTTGATATAATTCAACCTGCGTAAACTCGGGATTATGCTTCAAGTCAATTGATTCATTCCTGAAATCTTTTCCTATTTCATAGACTCTCTCAAAACCCCCTATAATTAGCCTTTTCAAATAGAGCTCATCAGCAACTCTCAAATAAACTTCTTGTTTTAAATCATTAAAGAATGTCTTAAAGGGTTGTGCAGCTCCTCCGCCATATATTGGCTGCAAGATAGGGGTCTCAACTTCAAGATATCCTCTTGAATCCAAGAATTCACGTATTCCTTGAATTACTTTAGTTCTTGTAATAAAAACCTCTTTTGATTTTGGATTAGAAAGCAAATCAAGATACCTCTTCCTATATCTCTCTTCCATATCCTGGAGTCCATGAAATTTTTCAGGCAGAGGCAAAATAGCTTTAGTTAAGATCTCTGCTTTTGTAACTAGGATAGAAAGTTCTCCCCTCTTTGTTCTGAAGATAGTGCCCTCAACACCAATAAAGTCTCCTGCATCAATTTTCTTAATCTCACTTGATATTTTATCTTTGAATATAAGCTGGATTCTTCCAAAACCATCTTCTAATGATATAAAATTAATCTGGCCCATATCTCTAACAGACATAACTCTTCCGCATACTCTGACACTCTCCTTCACTTCTTTCTCATTTTCTAGTTTAGCCCACTTTTCTTGCAATTGCTGAGCTAAATGAGTCCTATCGAAAGAATAAGCATAAGGATTAATCCCCTGCTTTTGAAGTTCCTCAATCTTCTTTTTCCTCTCCTTTATAATTTCCTCTTCTCGTGCCATGAAATTGTTAAAGAAAGATTGTTTAAATAACTTTTGAAAAGAAAAAAGAAAATATCAAATAGAAAAACCACATCTTTTGCATAAACCTAAATCAAGTTTACCTGCTCGCGCATCCGCCCTAAATTTTTTATATCTGTCAGATCCCCAAATTCCCATAACACTCTGCTCCCATAAATCTCCGAAAACCGCCTCCCCAAGATAATCATTACAACAAGCAAGAAATTTTCCTTCAGCATTGATTGCAACATTACTACTCGGGACAATACATCTTTCCATAGGAATATAACCGGCTTGAAGGACGCCCCCCCTATTTGCCTTCACGCTTCCAAGTTTCCTATATACTATGCCTTTTCTCTCTCCTCTGGACACTTTACTGAACCAACTTAAAAATGCCGCTGGTCCCCCTCCTTCATGACAAGTCACAATAAACTGATTCGCACCCCTCTCTCTTAATTCACGATATGTCTCATGAGATAAGCAATCCCCATTAGTATAAATCCAGATTCTTGCATCTGGTAGTTTTTCTCTAGTAAAATCTACAAGTCTTGGAAGCCTAGAATCTAATAATGGCTCTCCATAAAGATGGGGTGCAACAACTCCCCCATACTCCACATCTTTTAGGTCCATAATTACTTGCTGGAATAGTTCTTCAGGCATCTCTATGCGTTCTCTACTATATCTCGAATTAGGGCAGTAGCCACAGGCCCTATTGCATGCAGTTGTAGTTTCTATCTCTACTTTAGAGAACATATCAAAAGTACCCTGTCTCGCGAAATGCCTCATTCTCCACAGAAATATTCTATCCATTTCATGAAGATTAAATGCAAAAGGCGTGGGATATAATGGAAGCGACAACCTTTTCAATAATTGTTCTAGACACATAATACTTTTATCAGAATTGATTTTTAAGTATTTATGTAAGAAAATATCCACTAACTCGCCCTTATATCCAATTCATTCTGCAGAACAGTCAGGCTCTGTGATGCAAAATACATGACCTTGCCAAGAGAAATCTTCTTAACGCTTTTTTCAATACTCTTTCTCTCCTGCTTAGGAATTCCCTCATGATCTCCAAGAACAAAAACTGAATGTTTAGGCAAGTCCATGTCCCTTAAGGGAGTTCCATCTTTCTCCAAGAGATATATCTCCTTTCCCTCTTTTCTGAGTTCATCAACAACGTCTGAAAAGCTCTTCTTCTCAATGAAACAAGAATCAAAAACTTCTATTTTCTGTCCTTTTTTGTACTTATAGAGCATCTTTTTTATCAAGCCAGCAATGTCTTTCTTTGAAAAAGAATCTTTATTTGCATCAGTAATTTCAAGAACAATATGCTTTGGAGCATCAGGTGGCCCATAAAAAACAAGATGTAATCTTACGCTTGGCCTTATTGCATTTGAAACAAAAAAACTATTTATAACAAAATGGCAAACAATATCCATCCTTCCTGCATCTTTGAGATTGCTTGAAAAGTTCCCTGACGTTACAGCCTTGCTTGAAAAATAGATAAATTCTCTCATGATTATCAAAATAATCCAAGATATTTAAATTATAGCCCGAAAGTCTTCTCAAACTCTCTCATCCTTGCTAAGTTAACTAAAAAATCCCTGCCTTTCTTGGTTATGGCAATCTGCTTTTTTGCTTTATCACTGTCTACCTTGCCTTCAAACACTTCATTCACCAGGCCCTTGCTCTTCATCTCCTCTAGATACTGCTTCATCTGAACATGAGAGAGATTCGACTTATACATCAAGTGCGTAGGTTTAATCTGCCCATTTTTTTCAGAAATACATTTAAGCATATCCATTATAATATCTACCCTAGTTCTTTTTGAGTTGCCTACCATGGTAAAATATACATACCATCAAATATAGAAGCATTATAAATGCTACTAATTGAAGAACATTAGCCAAAATATAAGTCAAAGGGCTCATCGCTATGAACGCTAGGATCATATAACTAATAAACAAGATAATAAATGAAATTGCCAAGACCAGAGAATTCTTAGAACCTGTCTCTCTATAAACCCGGTTATAATTAAAGAAGATAATTATGGACAACAAAGCAATAGTTATTGCAAAAAACTGGAATGCATTTGAAGTCAGTATAGCCAAGGCTATAAGCAAATAGACAATAAGCAGATGATTCCATCTTGAAGATTTATCAAATTTCTGGATTTTGTGCTCTTTCTTTGAAGCGTAATATAAGAAATAGAACCCAATTAGAACAAAGATCCTATAAAACAGCCCCCCAAGATAGTTCACTATTTGCAGAGGCTTAGCAACATGAGAGGCTATAATCACATTTCCAAGATGGAACATATTCGTCAAGTCGTAGTATATCTTGAGGTTCATGAATATCTCAAAAAATTGTCCCAGGCAGATAAGCAAGAAAGATATCCCTAGATAAAAAAAACTCCTATTTTTGTTCATCTTATAATACTTTAAGCTAATAATTGCAAAAGCAAGAAGCACAATAAAGCTGAAAACATCTATGATTAAGTCCGGTGCACAAAACCAGTGAGGAGGTAGAATCAATGCCATCCTCGATAAACTTTTTTTGCTTTAAAAGCTTTGTGAAACTGCACTCTATACCTTGGTTCCCTACGTTCTTTTCACAATCGATTTAAAAAGCAATTCTCTAACTCTTTTAGGAGGTGAAAAAATGCAGCTCAACTTACAACAAAACACACATCATCCAATTCAAGAATCCCAAAAAAGGCCAGAAGATTCATCCGAACTCTTGAGGTACATAAAAGGTGAGAATCCAAAAATGCCTAGACTCAAAAAAGAGCAACAGAGAGAAATAGTCTTATTGACAAACCTAGGCTTTCAGAACTACGAGATCCAGTATCTTATGCACCTAAAGAACAAAGAGAATCGTGGAAAGAAATGGAGAAGATAATTATTTAAAGACTAAAGCATATATCTCTTGATGAGACTTGCAATTTATTTAATATTAGGAGTTCTGCTATTTTCATCAATTCTCTTCATTAATGGTTGCACCCAACAAACTGGTCCAAAGTTAGAATTTTCCTCAAGCCCGTGTAATGATTCGATAAACGGATACAATCAATCTGAACTTGGGATAAAAGATTCTATTTGGTTGGACAACAATACTCTACTAGTTAAAGCATATATCCTGGCTACATGCGCATGCCAGAATATCACTAAAGGAGACTATGAAGCAAACGGAGAGAAGATCCTTCTAAAATATAAGCTAGAATTGATAAGCAACGTATGTGCAACTTGCATGTGCGCACATGAACTGAATTACAAGTTCATTAATATTGAGAAAAAAGATTATCAATTCAAATTAGAACAAACCAACTGATTATTACCCTATTTCTTCATCTTCCCTAGCATCAAGCACACTTTGCAGAGCTCGTTCCTTGAGGGCTCTCCACAGGACTTGCAGTATCTTAAGTCCTTGCCGACTTTCCTCTTCAAATCCTTTTGAATTACAAGAAAATTCGTGACAAGATTCTCTTTAACGCTTGAATCCTTTTTCTCTAACTCATCCAGCTTTCTTCTTACTTCATGTCTCAGGGCCCCAATAACACAAGGACATCTCTGATAGAGAACCGGAAATCCTTTCTCTCTAGAATATTTTTCAACTTCTCTCTCTTTCATAAAATACAAAGGCTTTATCCTGGTTACAAACTTCTTATCCTGAATTGAACCTGTCAAAGGACTTAGATTAACTCCAATCATTGGATTTCCTTTCATCAGGTTCATCATAACATTCTGCGCCTCATCATCAAGATTATGTCCTGTTGCAAGTTTCATAGCCCCTAGGTCTCGTGCTTTCTTATTCAAGATCCATCTTCTTATTATACCACAAACAGTGCACTGTTTAAGTTTTGCCTTATCTTGGAGAACACTCTTAACATAACACATTGCATACCCTATTTCTTTTCTCACATCATAGATATGCAAAGGAATCTTATACTCAAAACAGAACTTCCGAACATCTTCCTCATTCTCATCGCTCCATTTACCCATTAACAAATTTATGTGCACAGCATAAACATTATATCCAAACTTCTTCAATAAATAAGCTACAACAGTAGAATCCTTTCCTCCGGACATCGCAACAACTATTTTTTCCTTTTTTGTGACAAGACCGTAATCTTTGATTGTCTTTCTAATCTTTGCTTCAAATTCTTTCTGGTTCATAAATTCCTGAATCAAACACAACTTAAAAACATTTTTAAAACCAAGAAGATATAGTATATTAGAAAAAAGAGAAAATGAACCCCCAAAATTTGCTCAAAACACTTAATTCCAAACAGCAAGCCTATATCAATTTAGAACTTAAAAATCCAAGAAATGGTGAATACCTCTTGGCTATTTTTCATTTAATACCTGGAAAAAATTTAAACATTCTACAAGCTGCCGGTGAAATTGCCGCAGAATCCTCTACTGGGACGACTTTTAAGGTCAATACAGAAACTCCTTTTTCAAGAGAGATGAATGCTTTAGTATATCAACTTGACTTGAAAAGAAACCTTGTTTGGATAGCCTATCCTTGGAGGCTTTTTGATAGAAGAGGTAATGTTCAGAACATTTTAACATATATAGCAGGAAACATCCTTGGAATGAAAGAGATAAGTGCCCTAAAACTGATAGATGTCTGGTTCCCTCCCGCGATGCTCGAGCAGCACTATGGTCCAAGTTACACTCTAGATGACATGAGAAAATATCTTAATGTCTACGATAGGCCGATTCTTGGAACAATAATAAAGCCGAAGATGGGCCTAACTTCAGCAGAATATGCAGAAGCTGCCTATGATTTTTGGGTCGGTGGCGGAGATTTTGTAAAAAATGATGAACCACAAGCAGACCAAGACTTCTGTCCCTACGATAAGATGGTCGAGCATGTAAAAGAAGCCATGGACAAAGCTGTTAAAAAGACAGGACATAAAAAAGTCCACTCATTTAATGTCTCTGCAGCTGATTTTGATACAATGATACAAAGATGTGAGTTAATAAGAAATGCTGGTTTCGAACCAGGAAGTTATTGCTTTTTAATTGATGGGATAACAGCTGGCTGGATGGCTGTCCAAACTCTGAGAAAGAGATACCCTGATGTTTTTATTCATTTTCATAGAGCAGGTCATGGAGGATTCACTAGGCCAGAAAACCCAATAGGTTTTACAGTCTTAGTTTTGTCTAAATTCGCAAGACTTGCAGGGGCCTCTGGAATACATACCGGGACTGCAGGAGTTGGAAAGATGAAAGGGTCCCCTGAAGAAGATATTATCGCTGCCCATGAGATTCTGCACTTTAAAGAGAAAGGACACTTTTTTGATCAGCTCTGGGCAACAATCCCTGAAAAAGATAAAGATACTATTCACCTAGTCCACGAAGACCTGGCCCACCATGTTATCCTTCAAGACGACTCTTGGAGAGGCATGAAAAAATGTTGCCCAATCATATCGGGAGGCCTAGATCCAACACTATTGAAACCATTCATAGACCTTATGGGAGATATAGATTTTATTACAACAATGGGCGCTGGTTGCCATGCCCATCCAAAAGGAACAACTGCTGGAGCAAAAGCCCTAGTTCAGGCATGCGAGGCTTACAAAAAAAGAATTTCAATTGAAAAATATTCTAAAACACATAAAGAGTTAGCAGAAGCAATAAAATTTTTCTCAAAGGGAAAGAAAGAACTAAAAAGATCAGAGAACACTGAGAAAAGTTAAGGGAGTACAATTCGTTTAAATTATCTTTTTAAGTTCATTAAAACCATATTGTTGCACTTTACTATGTGCTTCTTTTTCACTGGGGCATTCTCTTTTTTTCATCTTTCTCTCCAAATAAACAAAAACGCATTAGTTTTTAAACAAAATCTTTTTATACAGTATTACCCTATCTATTGGATAAAAGAGGTAGGTGAATAAAATTTATCAATCAATAATTTTTTTCGTTGTTGGAACAATACTATTCTTGTATGGAATATTTGTTTTAAGTGAAAAATTTAAGTTGCTTGTCCAAGAAAGAATTACCTTTTACTTGAGAAAAATAACTAAAAACCAAGTTAAAGGAACAATTTTTGGTTTTATCCTTACTGCCCTCAACCAAAGTAGTAGCGCAACGACTGTTTTGACTATGGCCCTTGTGAGTTCTGGGCTTTTAAGCTTTTATAGTTCTCTTGGGATTCTGTTTGGAGCAAATATTGGAACGACAATTACGGTCGGTTTAGTTGCTTTAGGTGTAACAAAAATTTCTTTTATTTTTATCTTGTTAGGTTTTATATTATCTTTCATTAAAAAAACAAAAAAAATTGGAGAAATAGTCTTTTTTATAGGGATATTATTCTTCGGCTTATTTTTAATTTCACTTGCTTTAGAACCTTTGAAGAATAATCCTGCATTTTTGGATATTTTGGCAAAGAATCAGAATCCATTTTTAGCCTTGATTTATTCAATAATTTTTACAGCTATTGTTCAAAGTAGTGCAGTCACAATTAGTGGTGCTATTATCTTGAGCCAGCAAGGGATTTTAAGCTTACCGACAATTATGGCCATAATTATCGGAGCAAATATTGGAACTACAATAACCGTCTTGATTGCTTCAATAGGTGGTTCAATAAATTCAAAAAGAACGGTTTTTGCGCACATATTGTTTAATGTAGGGGGGGCAATACTTTTCTTATTTCTTTTATGGCCACTTCACTCTGCTTTAAGTCTAATAAACGCCCCAGATGCGACCAAGGCAGTTTTGTTCCACATTTTTTTCAATGTAATAACCGCAGTCATTTCTTTAATTTTTGTAAAACAATTTTACAAAATTATTCTTAAAGTAGTTCCTGGAAAAGATGAATCAATCAATTTTTTACCACGTTACTTAAATAAAATTTTTATAAAAAAGCCAAAAATTGCTTTGAACTTAGTAAAAAGGGAACTAAAAAGAGAGTTTATTTTAACGGAAAAAATGCTGAAAAAAACCTTTCCTTTAATACAAAAATTCGAAAACAAAACATTCGATGAGATTAATTATATTGAAAATGCTGTTGATAACTTGCAGGAAGAGATTCTCTCATTCTTAGGGGAATTGCCTCATAAAAACACCTTAACAAAAATTCAGTTGAAACAAATTATAATTTATTCTTTTGTTGTTAACTCAATAGAAAGAATTGCTGACAGAACGATGAATATAGCACAAATCGCAAGGTATAAACATCTAAACAAAGAAAATATCTCTGAAGAAACTTTAAAATTACTAAGAGAACTGGGTAATGATATCCTCCTTCTTACTGGAAATTGTATTGCTCTTCTTGACGATAAAAAATATAACCTCAAACTAGAAATAGAAATCAGGGATAAAATTAATGAAATTAAAGAAATTTATAAAGAAAGACTTGAAGGAAGTAAAGAAGATCCTTCTTCAGCAATGTTATTTTCTGAACTAATGATAAATATTGAAAGACTGGTCTGTAATTGCGGCGATATCGCAAGATATATTGACAAAAAATAATTTTTCTTGCTTTTTTAAACATCTAAGACTATAAAAAAATAAAAATAAAAAAATTTATTGATTTTTGTTCTTTACTTAGAGCATCCGCAGGCCCCACTAGCACCATTTGCCGCAGCACATCCTTTTCCTGAAAGGCATCCACAATCGCTTCCTTCTGTGCACTGTCCTTTACAACCACATGCACAATCTGCTCCGCATCCGCATCCCGCAGATATGCTCGTACCAGTTGTCGCATCTGCCTTAACAAAGTTTTTTGCCATAAAAACTCCGCCCAAAGCAAGTACCATAACCACTGAAACAACGGCCAGTATTATCCATAACTTCATTTTAACCTCCTTGTTTTAAATTTAATTTTCATTTTGTATCTCCTAAAATTCCTAAAAAGAAACCCCTTTTAAGCCATTGTTTGTAACTAGTTTCAGCCAAAAAATGAACCAACCGACTATTTTATTATCACAACATTGGTCATTCCCCTTCTCAGTCTCTGAATTAGTTGTTTTCCTTCAAGCCTATCTAAAATCCTTGTAACTTTGACTTTGTCAAATCCAGACTTCTCAACAATATCACCCTGGAAAATGGTTCCTTGAGAATCAATAAGCAGTTGATAGAGTTTTTTCTCTTCACTATCAAGCAACTTAAGATTTTGTTCTTTATCCTTCAATTTTTGACCATCTAATGACTTTTCTTTAATCTTTTTGATAACAATCTGCTTCTCTTCCCTAACAAATAGAAGAATCAAACCGATTATAACAATTATCGAAATCAACGCTACGGAAATATAGGTTTGTGTCTGTATTGTTCCGTACATCGGACACGAAGTGCCGTGTGAACAAGACATATCCACAATCGTGGTTAGTGCATTATTGAATAAGAATACAATTACTCCGATTATAACTGCCAACCCGATTATCAATAGCCCAACATATTTATTTCTCATTTTAATTTTTATCTGATTTTTTAACATATCTTGCATGCTCATTTGAAAGACTATATCCCCCAACCGGAACAAAACGATACTGTAATTTTGATTTCTTTATAAAATCTTTAAAACATCTAAGTGCTTCTTTTTCTGCCTCTGCCTCACCGACTTCGTCTCTAGATTTATAAATTCTATCGACTGTTCGTTCGTATTCGTTAAAAGAATCTTTGAACGCCGGACCAGTTAACATTTTTTGTGTTTTCCTAACAAAAGTATAACCAAAAACCTTTCCTGAACTTGGATCTCTTGTAGCAATAGCCATTGTGCCCACTTTTTTATCCATCAAAAAACAATCCAAATCCAGAATAGAAGGTATTGGTCTATCGGGATGCGTATGCAATTCCATTATCTTATCTCTCGGCCTTCTTAACCTATGATATAGCGCTTTAAACGGATTCAAACAAACAGCAGTCTTCTGACGAAAAATAGCTACTGGAATCAGTTCTTCACCAGCGTATTTGATGTACTTATTCTCAAATCCTGGCTTTTTATCGCTCTCAATTTTTTCTGTTGGACTTAATCTGTGTTTCATTTTAATTTATAGTGCTCCTTTATCATTAAAGCGACTTTTTTAGGGGATACCTTTGTATTATCGATTCTATAACTTTCAACAAAAGGTATTGATGTAAAAAAGTCCCATTTTTTCAAAGAGTAATTCAGGACTTTCTTGGACATTACTTTTTTAAATTTCTTTCTAGATTCTTCTTTGACTCTTTTTTGTAGCTCTGACTTATGGCAATAAAGATGAACAAAAAGGATTTCTCCCTTTTCTTTTTTTATTATTTCCATAATTTGTTTGATAAATTTATTATCTACCGGTGGCGCATAACAAAAAGTAAAGATCATCCCCTTGGCCCCAATTCTTGAAATTTCTTGGATAATATCGCACCTTAATTTTGTATTTAAGCCATATTGCTCCTCAGACCCAAACTTAACAAAAGGAGAGATTATGTCCCAAGTCAAATGATTATGAAAAATCCCATATCCCGTTATTTTAGATAATTCCTGAGCTACTGTCAGTTTTCCAGTCGCAGGTGGCCCATAAATGACAATTAATTGCATTTTCCACCCTTGAATTTATCATGAAATGATTTCTCAGACATCAAAGCTTTTTTGTGCCTTTCCTCGAGCTCTTTTGGAATAATTTTTTTGCTTTTCTTATAATAATCATAGATGGCCTCTCCAAGAGCTTCCGCAGATAACAATGAACAATGGACTTTAACAGCAGGCAATCCCCCAAGTTCTTTGACAACATCCTGGTTTGTGATTTTCAATGCTTCTTTGATAGTCTTACCTTTGGCAAGTTCTATAACCACATCTGAAGTTGCGATGGCCGCAGCACACCCAAGGGTCTGAAACTTTATCTCTGAAAGAACTTCATCCCCCTTCTTGTTTTTGCTGACTTTTATATAAACATGCATTATATCTCCGCAAGTCATATTTCCAACTTTTCCGATTCCATCTGCATTCTTCATCTCTCCAACATTCTTCGGCTTCATGAAATGTTCCATGACTTTTTTATTGTATTCCATTTTTTTATATCTTATTTTTTGTAATTAGATTTTGCAACGTTGTGCTTATGCACCAAAATCTTTTATTTAGTTCTTTATAGCTTAACTCCCCGTTTTAATTTGATTTATTTTTTTACGTGCTTTACTATTTTCTTAATAGCATAATAACTAGCTCCAAACACGAGGACTCCTGGAATCAATGCTATTCCTAAAGCCGGTGCCAGGGCCGCAACACCTATGGTGCCAATTACTCCGGCCCCTAATGATTCCAGCATGGAACTTATCCGAGGAATTTCTTTCTCAATATTCTTCTGAAAAGCATCTAACTGCATTATTAATCTACCATTCTTGAAAATCTTGACTTTATGCTCCTCTTGAGAGCATAAGATAGCTAGATTTCCATTCTTCGAAGCGGTCATCGCAGCAGCATGTCTTGTCCCATACCCAAAGAAAGGTTTTGCCTTCTGGATCATGGCACTATAAGCCAGAACATTTCCTTGATTATCAATTATGACTGCCCCATCAATTATTGCAATATGCTTGAGTATCTTTTCTGAGCCACGATCAAACAAATTGAAAGGCCGAACTTTTTGTTTTTTCAGTAAAGTATACTTAACTCCCTTGCCTACCACAAATAAAGCTCCTTCACCTTCCTTGGCTATTTCAAGTGCAATCCCAATTATCTCTTCTTTAATCTTCTTGATTTTCAGCTTCGAAAGTTTGTTAGTTTCCTTTGATCTTATTTTATTTTTCATTTTAATCTGAACAAAAAATTTGTTTTTTATAATTATTTAACATTTTTTCACTCGGTTTATAAATTGGACTAGGTAATGAATCAAGTGAAAACCATTGCCATGTTGTTATTTCATCAGGCTCCATAATTCTCGGTTCTCCCTCAAATTCATCTGCCATGAGATGAACAGTAACAAAGTGAGCATCACTTACCATGTCATTACTGACTCCGATTACACTCACCTTCTTGACATCGATACCCGTCTCTTCCTTAACCTCTCTCTTTCCTCCTTCTTCAAGACTCTCATGAAACTCCATCTTTCCCCCAGGCAAAGTCCAAGTTCCCTCTCCATGCAAAGCACTTGAAGCCTTAACAGCATCATCGTGTCTCTTTCCTAATAAGACCTTTCCATCTCTCATGAGCAATACCCCAAATCCTGCGCCAACTCGTTTCTTTTCTTCTGACATTTTTTTACCCATATATGCACTTTATTTAATTCGTTTAGTCAATTTATCTTGCAAGACTGCCAAGCATTGGCACAATTTGTCTTGCGCAATTTGATTTAACTTACATTCATATTTTTTATTTAACAATTTTATTCAAATCATCGAGTAACTTCTTAACATCTATCCCATGCGCCATGGCTCCTTGCTCAATGCTCTCCTGCATTGCAAAGGCACATCCAAAGCAAGCCATGCCATGTTTCATGAACACTCCTTGCGTCTTTGGATATTTTGACATAACCTCTCCAAAAGTCATGCTAGCAGTTATCTTCTCTTTGCTTTTTTTCTTTATTGCTTTTTTTTGTTTCATTTTTACTTTTTCCAGTAAGCTTTAAAATTTTCAAGTAATTTAACAATTTCTTTTGTATTTTGTCCAGCATATGTGACTGCCCTATCATCTAAATAAACTGAAGCCACTGGCTTTCCTTTATTTCCTTCCTTATGATCCGGGTTATCATTTATATGGTCCACAGGAATTCCATATCTTTCACAGTATTTTTTAAGGAATTCGTTACCTCTTGATGAACTAATCAATATTCTATGTCCTCTTTGCTTTAAGATCTTCATTGCCTCAACAACTTTCATATTTGGTTTTCCGGCAGTATTTTTTTTATAATTTCCATCGTAATGGGCAATAACTCCATCAAAATCAAAGGCGAATATCCTCTTCTTCTCAGCAAGTTCCGTATATTTTTTTGCTATTTTCATTTTGTGTATGTTCTAAATATTCTAATTTCTTACAAGACTGCTGATTTTAATAAGCACAACGCTGTCTTGCGCATTTACTTTTAAATTACTTACCACTTACCCCCGAAAGGACTTATTTTTCTTAACGAACCAACAATATTCTTCACTTGTTCAGTAACATAATCAACATCTTGTTCAGTATTGTCCTTACCAAGAGTTATTCTCAAAGACCCGTGGGCTTGTTCTGACTTTAAACCAAGAGCACTTAGAACATGACTTGGCTCAAGACTTTTTGAACTGCATGCAGACCCAGTAGATAGTGCAATTCCTTTCTCGTCTAATCTTAATAACAAAGCCTCTCCCTCAACTCCCTCAAATGAAATATTGACATTATTGTATATTCTTTCTTTTCTTGAACCATTTAACCTTGAACCCGGTATTTTCAAAAGCCCATCAATAAGCTTATCTTGAAGTTTCTTTTGCCTACTCTGTTCATTTGACATCATTTTCTTCATAAGCTCTGTTGCCTTTGCAAAACCCACAATTCCTGCAACATTCTCTGTCCCACTTCTCAAGCCAGTTTCATGGCCACCACCATGCGTAATAGGAACTATTTTGACATCTTGATTCACATATAGCATTCCAACTCCCTTGGGGCCATAAATCTTATGTGCACTTGCGCTTAGCAAGTCTACATTCATCTTCTTGACATTAATAGGAATCTTTCCATAACTCTGCACCGCATCAACATGAAAATACACTTTATTCTTTTTGCATATCTTCCCAATTTCTTCAATTGGCTGTATTGTCCCTATTTCATTATTGACGTGCATAATTGTGACTAAAATTGTTTCTTTGGTGATAGCTTTTTCAACATCTTTTGGATTAACTAGCCCTTCTGAATCAACATCCAGCCAAGTGACTTTCCATCCTCGTTTTTCAAGATATTTGCAAGTCTCCTTCACAGCAGGATGTTCTATCTTGCTTGTTATAATATGATTCTTTTGATCCTTCTTTCCAAACGCAGCATTCTCTGAAAATGCAACACCCATTATAGCAAGATTATCTGCCTCGGTCCCGACACCTGTAAAAATTATTTCGTTTGGTCTTGCTCTGATAAAGCCTGCAATTTCTTTTCTTGAATTTTCCATTCCCTCTCGCGCCTCTCTTCCAAATGAGTGCAATGAGCCCGGATTTCCAAACTTCTCTGAAAAATAAGGTTTCATTGCCTCAAGGACTTCAGGAGCCATCGGAGTCGTTGCAGCATGATCGAGATATATTTTTTTCATCATTTTTCTCCCGTATCGCGCGCAGCAATTAATCTCGTACTAGAATCTGCTTTTATATCTCCTCCAACACCATCCACCATCTTTATTTGCTTCTTCCTACAAAGGTCTGATTCAGGAATCTCGCCCGAACATCTATCCCCTCCATTCGCAAATATAAATGTAAGCTTTCCGGGATTGTACTTAACTATCGCTTCTAAGGTTCTACACTGACTCCTGTCCCTATCAATTGAAAGGATTACCCTATCCACATATTTTATAGAATCAACAATTTCCATCCGGTCATCCGCATTCATTATTACCTCGCCCTTCTTGTCCTTTTGTTGCTCATCATTATTAACAATAACCCAAAGCTCACCATCACTTCCGGCCAGTTGTTTAGCAGCTTCCAGATAACGTTTATGCCCAACATGCATATAAATGAAATATCCTGAAACAATAACTATGGTTCTTGGATGTCCATTATACTGATTTTTTGGTCCATTGTATTCGTATGTCATTTTATTTTCACTTTATCTAAGTTTGAGATTTTTATTTATAAAACTTATGATACTAACTTTCATTTCAGATACTCTGGAACTTTGAATTGCCCATACTCTTTCAACATGCCTTTTCCAAAAAATATCCTTGAAAAGCACTCAGCAGTGAGCTTTGCATCTTCGAGCGCATTATGAAACTTTCTAGTATCTTTCATTCCGCAAAACTTGAGGGTATTGCTTAATCCCAGATCGCTCTTATGGTCCTTTATGCTAAATTTTCCATGTATCTGCAGATACTTCAAAGAGGCTATACTGTGAAGGTCAAAAGCCCTATGGTGAAAAGGAAACTCTAGATTGTATTTTTTGGCTTTAATCTCTAGAAAAGATACATCAAAATTTGGATTCTCGCACATAAAATTCTTTATTTTGCTTTTCTTGCACCAATTGAAAAACTTCACTAATAGTTCTTTCTGACTCTCTTTATTTTCAAATCTTAAATATTTCTCAGTTTTTCCTATTATCTTCAGAGCCTTCTGCTCAACGCCATCTTCTTCATCAATCCTGCACTCTCCAAAGAATTCTTCATGGGTCTGGAGATTAATTGCCCCAATCTGCCATATTCCGCATTTGATAAAATCTACTCCACTTGTCTCTAAATCTACAACAATCATTTTATTCCGTCTCCCTCTCGGGTTTGCATGAACATAGACCCAAAACCCCTTTATTATATTTTCGGCATAGACCACAGGAAACGCCGTCTTCCTTGCCTAGCTTAATCAGCCTTAGCATTTCAATCATTGCTCTTTTATTATCTTTGATTATCTTTTCAGCAGATTTTTCAAATTCTTTCCGCATCTTCTCTGAGAATTTAATTTCTTTGCCCCTCTTATTGCTCAAATACTGGCTTATTGCTGCCTCGCTGGTCCCAAGAATCTCTGCTACCTTATTCTGCTTCAGTTTATGCTTCCTAATCAAAGCCATAGCTAATTCTCTTCTTACAGCTGGAATAATATACCATACCTCTATCTCTTGTGGCAATGAATACATGCTTTCTTAACAATAGTGAAGTATTTAAACCTTTCTAAAAAGGAGAATATAAATTAAAAAATAAGAAAGAGAGACCTAAATAAGATAAATTAAAAAAAAATATTCTTGCCTCATCCCTTTTTTTAAAGCAGGAAAAACTTAAATTTTGACTTTGTTCAAAGGAGTCATTGTTTCCCAGCTTGCAGAGAACATCTCATTCAATGCATTTCCAAAAAATGGGCTATTCACCCAGACACCTACATCGTAATTTGGATGTATGATCTCATCATCTAAAATCATCAGCAGCATCTCTTTTGCGTCAGACAATGCAAACCTAGATTTCATCTTTCCATGTCTTACATCTGCATACTTGCTAAGTTCTTTAGCAACTTTGTAGTTCTTTGCAGTAATTGGTGCAACAATTCTTACTGACACTCCTTTTTTCTTTGCTTTTTCTAAAGCGCCTTTCAAACTTTCAAACTTCCTGTTCAAACCATCTGCAGTCGTAGCTATAACTACTCCCTTATCGGCATTTCTGATCATCATATCAAGATGATCATAGACGTTATTTCTGCCACGTATGGCCCCAGATAAATCTGTTGGCTCTATATACTTTATTCCAGTTGTGAACAACGTGCTTAACTCAGTCAGAACATCGGTGCCTTTCAATTCGTCAAGTCTCTTTGACATATCAGTAGCATTTCTTATAACGTTTCTCTTAACTCTTTCTACAACTTCGGTAGGTTTCAATGCAACAAATTTTATTGGTTTGCCAAGCTTCATGATAACAAAGCCTTTTTTTTCTAAACTCTCTAAAATGTCATAAGTTCTTGACCTTGGAACACTAGAGATATCGCTCAATTCGCCCGCAGTAGAGATTCCTCTAGATAATAGGGCGGTCCAAACACGAACTTCGTACAAATTCAAACCAAAAATTTTTCTTAACCTGCTCAAAAACTCTTCTTTAACGATCATTTTTTTTAGCGTTTTTAGATTTTTATGACTTACGCATAGTAAGTATGTTGTTCTAAGCAGGGAGTAGTATTTAAAGCTTTCTGTAATATTTTATATAATATTCCAACGATGATTATCAAATCACGTCAAATGAAACTACTATATTTTTTTCCCTAATCTTCTTTTCAAAAACATTTTTCAATCTCTTTTTTGAAAATTCAATTTTGGAAGTATTTACTTTTTCAACTATGCTCTTTTCGAACTTTTTAAAATAATTTTCAAGATCCTTATCACAATCGACAGCAAGTTTGATCTTCTGTTCCTTTTTCAGGCTACTCTGTTTTCTTGCATCTTGCACAAGCCTTGTCAACTCTCTAGAATATCCTTCAGCTTCGAGCTCTGGACTCATTTCAGTATCTAATTTAACTTCCAAGGCCTTTCCACTCTCAAATTCTATCTTCTTTGCATTAACTTGCCTTAGTATAATCTCCTGAAATTCTTCTGAAACTTTTTTATCTGTCTTGACGCTGATAGATGCTAGAGGCCATCTGACGCCTATGCCCTCGGAAGATCTTTCTGCAAGAACTTTCTCAATAATCTCTCTAGCAAATTTGAAATCCTCCTCGAGTTTCTTATTAATCCTCTTTTCATCAAACTTTGGCCATTCGCAAAGATGGATTGACTCCTCTTTCAAACCGAACTTTCTTAGGTCTTGATAGACTGCTTCTGAAATAAAAGGGCATATTGGAGAAAAGAGCTTCATCGCACAAAGCAATGTTTCATAAACCGCATAAAAAACAGCTTCTTTTTCTTTGTCCGAGCCTATTGAGACTTTATCTCTTATCAACTGGATATATCCTCTGCTTAAATCTAAGAAAAAAGATTCTATTTTCTCAACTGTTTCATCTAGCTTATATTCATCAAATAGTTTTGTAACTTCTTTTATAGTGGAGTTGCACCTCGAGAGGATATACTTCTCTTCTAAACCTAGATGAGGTTTTATCTTTCCAGGATTCTTTCCGAATAGATTTGCAAGTTCAATTAAATAATTTTTGACATTCCAAAGAACATTTATGTTTCTCTGCTTAACTTTCAATTCTTCCCAGTTAAAGTTTACATTCTCTCCGGCAGCATTCTGGAACATATAGTATCTGAAAACATCCACTCCGGATTTCTTTATGACCTCTTCGGAGGAGATAACATTCCCGATGGATTTTGACATCTTCTCTCCCTCCCAATCAAGGATCATGCCATGCATGTAAACAGAATTATAGCTTTTCTTTCCTAAAGCAATCATTGAACATATATTTAACATAGAAAACCAAAGCCTAACTTGCTCGGTTGCTTCTAAAATAAAATCAGCCGGGAAAAATTCATCGAAGAACTCTTTGTCTCCAGGATAGTATAGGCAGTTCCAGCCAGCTGTTCCAGCGTCTATCCAGATATCAACAATATCCGGCTCTCGAATCATTGTTCCACTACATTTGTTGCACTTCCATTTTACATCATCTATAAAAGGTATGTGCAGATCCTCGGGAATATCCTTCGATTTCTTCTCTAATTCGTCTAGATTTCCAATGACTTCAATATTGCCGCATTTATCGCACTTCCATATTGGTGTTGGGCATCCCCAGAATCTCTGCCTGACAATACTATTATCTCTCAGGTTCTCTGTCCATCGGTTATAAGACTCTCTTCCAAAACTTGGAACCCAAAGAACATTTTCATTTTCTTTGACAAGCTGATCGGCAATATCTCTTATTTTTAAGAACCACTGTTCTGTTGCCCTGAAAACAACAGGCTTATGACATCTCCAGCAGTGGGGATACTCATGCTCTATTGGAACGACTTTCAACAATACGCCTTTCTTATCAAGTAATTCGATAAACTTTTTATCGTCCCTTTTAGCAGCCATTCCTTCAAATGCCTCTAAATCTTCAAAAACCCCTTTCTCATCCAGGGTATTGAACGGAGGCAGATTATATTCATCACCAACTTCTTTATCCTCTGGACCACAGCCCGGGGCACAATGGACTAATCCCGACCCTGCAGAGGTATCAACATATTTCTCGGAAAGTATAACCGTATGGAGATTTTTGTGCTTTTTCTTCATCTTGATGAAAACATCTTTCAATTCTTCATTAAAAGGATTTTCATACTCTAGACCAAGCAATTTGTCTCCCTTAAATTCTTCAAGAATCTCATACTCTTTTTCAAAAACAGATGTCAAGACAATGTTCGCCAAAGCTTTTGAAATAATATAAACCTCATTATCTTCTGTCTTAATCTTAACATACTCGAGATCCGGATTTACCATCACTGCAAGATTATAAGGAATTGTCCAGGGAGTCGTGGTCCATACAATCAAATACTCGTTCTTTTTTCCCTTGATTTTAAATTTTAAGAATATTGAATCGTCTTGGACATTCTTGTACTCTAATTCATGCTTCGCCAAACCAGTTTCACAATCGCTACACCAATGGATTATCTTCTTGTCCTTGTAGATTCTTCCCTGTTCCCAAGCTTTCTTTATGAAGAACCACTCTCCTTCAATATAATCGTTGCTTAGGGTCATGTAAGGATCTTCGAAATCCATCCACACCCCGAGATCCCAAAGACTATCTGACATCGCCTTAGCCCCCTCTTCAGCTATCTTTCTACATTCTTGTATAAACTTGACAACCCCAAATTTGTGGATATCTTCTTTATACTTAAGATTGAATTTTTTCCTTACTCTGTTTTCAGTAGGCAATCCATGAGTATCATAGCCAGCCCTATCCCAGACCTTAAATCCGCTCATCCTCTTGTACCTCATGACCATATCTTTAAGACAATTATTCCAAGCAGTTCCTACATGTAAATTTCCAGACGTATAAGGCGGGCCCTGTAAGAAATAGAATTTCTTTCCCTTTTTGTTCTTCAACTTTGCCTTTTTATAAGTAGAATTATTACTCCAGAACTTCAATACTTCTTCTTCCTTTGCCTTAAAGTCATACATGATTTAATCAATAATGCGTGTTTTTTAAATCTTATTAACCAGGATTATGAGAAAGAATCATAAAAAAGAAAAAAAGAAAAAATAAAATCAAAAATCACCAGTCTCCATCGCCATAATCCTCATCGTCATCCTTGGCCCCCTTATCTCCACTTTCTTCCTCATAATCTTCTTCATAATCTTCTTCGTCTTCTTTATCATCAGTTTTATCGTCTTTTTTTGGCATTTGAACCTCCTTTAAAGTTTTCAATAAGTTAAACAAAAGGTCTTCTTTATAAATCTTTTTATTAGAATCGTATCCTACCCCCTAGGCTGCAAAAAGATTTATAAATTCTTGGCTTGCTCTAAAAATAGAAAATTTTTAATCAGGAATTAAATTGCCGCCATCCTCTTCTGCTTTCTCTTTCTCTTCTCTCTCCTCATTCTCTTACGTTGCCATTTCCATCGCATCTGTCTTTTCTTTTTCCATCGACGGCTTGATCTTTTCATTTTTCAAATCACTTAAAAATTTTCTTGAATTCTTTTAGAATTTCAGTATTATGATCTTGGATTCTTCCTATGCCGTCAAGAAGCACTTTCATAGCATCCTTACCTTTGGTTTTGACAACTAGAATAGGATCTTTTGAGGGATTCTCTCTCTTCCATGCACTAATTTCAACACTTGGGTCTTGCCATAATTCATTTCTTATAACCTCTGCGAGAGTAAGATTATCCATCTCTATCTCAAGTTCATTTTTTTCTTTCTTTAATATTTTAATTTTCATCGTTATCTCCTTCTATCGCCCCTATTTGTCCTGCCAATTCAAGTTGCTTCTCTCCTATATCTTCTTGCTTTTCTTTCCTCTTTAAACGTTTGAATGCACTTTTAAACATATCCTTTAGTGTTACTTTCTTTCCAGACTCTACATTGAACTCAAAAATCTCTTGCTGCTCTGCCACAACATCGAAATCTCCTTCAAGAGCGCCATGTAGGTCCTGCTTTTCTTTTAGTTTTTGCTTTTCAAGATCTTCCACAAATTTGTTCTCATCAAGGACCGTGTTCTGTTCTTTAGCAAGTTGTCTTTTCTTTTCCTCTCTTGCATCTTTGGTTGTCTTGTATCTTGCCCAAAGATCATTCAAGCTTACAACCGGTTCTTTGTACGGCGCGGATTCTTTTGGCTGCTGTCTCTTTTCGAGCATTTTATCCTGGATCTTTCTTCTTTCTTCTTCAAGAACAATAGAGTTGTTCAGCATTGCACACCTAGAACAAAGCCTTGTAGGTTTATTATTTGTTATAGTATTAAGCAAGTGTTCTTTTTCTGTTCCGCATTCTTCACATCCAAATTCAAAATCCATAAAAACTCATATTTTTGACAATATTTAAAAGTTACTATGCCCAAAAATTAGCACTTTATCCAGAAAAAAGTACCTCTAATTCATCTCTATCATGAAACCCTACAAAAGCCTTATCATTAATTATGGTCGTCGGATATACTTGGATCCCATATTTTTCCTCTAAAACGTCGATTGAACCAACATCTAGGTCTCCGTCTAAGGAATAAACCTTGACTCGATCATACCCATACTTATTAGCAAGATATCCTAAAACATAACCCTGCCTCTCGCTTGCGCCTATATTCCCTGGCTTATTAGAGTAGAAGAACAATACAAGAGTATAATTCTCTCCGCATCTTTCAATTCTGTTCTTTATTAAAAGGTAGTGCTGAATCATAAGCAAGCTATAGGGCCTTTTCAAGGCAATTATCTTCCCATTATTTTTTCCAAGTTGATTTTCAAGATTGATTATTTTGGTTCCAAGATCATCTATCCGGCTTCCAAGAGTAAATAGCCCAGAATTCCCACAGGGAAAGTCTTTTGCAGCATCTACCTGGACCTGAATATCTTGCAACTCAAAGATCAGCTCTTGGTCTATTGCTTTAATAGAATCGCTCTTTAAATTTGTCAAAAACTGTCCAAACAATATCCCTGCAATAAAAATCAAGAGAGTTATAGCTAACACTGAAACAAACTTCAAAACATTTATTTTTCTTTCTTTATACTCTGCCATCTTAAACAATCATTTGGTGCTTTTTAAGGATTTTTATCTTTTATTACATTAGTTTACTTGTTTTTGCCAATTATGCTTCATTAAAGATACTTCTCAATTATGTCCATATACTGGCTGTTCAATCCGCCCAATCTGAAGATTACTACTTCTTTAATTCCTGCTTCCTTCAAAAATTTCAAGTCCCTATCAAGTTCTTTTGGTCTCAAAACTGGCTCGTTACCTAAAACCCCCACGGCTATTGTTCCAAGACCAACGACTATCCTCCCAGGATATTTTTTATTCTCCGAAACAATGAATCTTGATATCTTGCTCTTTAAAGAATTATTTTTAATTATGCTGGTATAGAACATCAACCCCTTCCTATGTTCATACTTGTCTAAAGAATACGAAACTCCGAAAAATTCTAAAACCTTTTTCAGAAATCGATTATAGGCAGGGTACTCTGCTGTCACAATATCCAGGTTCATTCTCTCGCAATTTTTGAACATTCCCTTAATTCTCTTTTTATTATTAAAAACAGAAAAAAGATTTCTGAAAAATAAGAATGGACGCAAGAATGGAAACTCAAGGTCGATCAAGACCTTTAACTTATAATCAAAATCATTACTTAGGTCATATTCCATATCACTTAATTCATAGCTATATGAAAAAGGAGATACCCAGTAAGATCTCTGAAGAATCGGCCAGTATGCTGCCTCAATCTTAGGATTTATCCTCTTTAATTTATCTCTAAAATACTTGAATTCAATCAAAGATTTTGCAGCAATGTACAGTGTAGATGGAAAATCAATCAATTTGGCCTTTTCAATATCTTTTCCCGGAAATTCTTCAAAAAAACTGATTTTCATTTTATATCTCCTAGTACCATTTCTTTCCCCATCTTATCTTTCCCCCTAGTCCTTTCCATATAAACGGAGCAAGCCACCAAAAAGCGTAAAAGAACCAATAAGTTAAAGCAAATAAAATGAACGGCCAAAACATATGATACTTGTCTCTAACTCCCCTCTTAGCGAACATTATGGAGATAACAGTCAATACAAGAGCGACTACTGCCAGCAATAAAAAGGGATTTGTTATAAAGTTAGTTAACACATCAGTAATGTACTGCATCTTAATTGTCTTTAATTCAACCGTAAAGAGGTCTGTCTTAGTCACGATTACATAGATTATCTTATCAATTAAAAAGTGAATATTTTGGTATATGAAATAAAAGAAAATCAGTATTGTTAAGGCTACAGAGATAAAAGCTGCTGGCAACATTATCAAAGCGAGATAACCATACTTTGGCTTGAAAAGATCCTTATTTCTCAAGACATTCTGGACAAACCCATAGTACCATCTCATTCTCTGATTCATCAGTGCTTTAAAATTATTCGGCGCAACAGTATAGACTCCTGCATGAATGGAATTTTCTATCTTATACCCCTTCTTCTGGATTCTAAGGGCTATTTCAATATCTTCAGTAAGATTTCCTGTTTCAAAATAGCCATATTTCTCGAAGAAACTCTTTCTATAGACAGAAAAGGGCCCAGGAGTCACATGGATGCAATTTAACAAGCCAAAGACCTTCCTCAGGTATATTCCTAGGGTATACTCAACATACTGCAAATTCTGCAAAAATCCCTTTGGTTTATAGACAGACATTGAAGGCGTTACAGCCATGACCCTTTTATCCCTCATATATCCGATCATATGCTTTAGGGCATCGGGTGCAACATAGGAATCAGAATCCAAAGAAATAACGAAATCCCCTCTGGAGTTTTTTATTCCAAAATTCTTAGCATCTGCAGTGCCGCCATTTGGCTTTGTGAATCCCTTTATCCTCGGGTCCTTTAGGGCCATCTTTTTTATGACCTCAAAAGTATCATCTGTGCTACCATCATCAACAAGAACAATCTCCATCCTATCGGCAGGGTAATCAAGATTCTGTACAGATTCGACAGTCTTCTTAATATTCTTTCCTTCATTAAATGCAGGCATTACAATAGAGACAAAAGGAGTATCTTCCTTCTTATTCAAATCCACCACCGGATCTTTTATCCTGTGTTTGTACTCCCAAAGTGTATAGAAAAAGAAGATAGTGGTGAATAGACCGAAGAAACTTGTCACATAAACCAGGATATTATACAGCACTATATCTTCCATTCTTAAAAGTGGTTTGAACCATATAAAAAGATTTATGTCTTACTTTTATCACATAAATCTTTTCTATTTCCTCAAACTGGACAAGAAGCAATCATCCCCCACCGAAACTAGTCGGGTTTTGTGATTTACTAGGAACCTTTTTTTATTTTATGGGTATTATAATGTGTGGGGATATTTATATTTTTCTATTGTTTGAGATATAAATTATACAATTCCAAAAGTTATCAAAATTCCTAAAACTAGCATGATTAGACCAGCAACCAGATGCAATACTCTTAAGTTCTTGTCTTTCCATTTAGTTGTATTTTCTACATTTGCAAAGCCAGAATAAATCAATAGAGTTATTACTATCAATGGCAAGACAAATACAAAATTATACAATAAGAGTATTGGAATTGAAGCTAACATAGTCATCTTATTAGCTAGTAAGCCTAGAATAACAAAATAAGGCCCGCCAGTACAAGGAAGTTCAAACAAGCATACAACAAAACCTATTAAAAAAGCGCCTAGTGGAGAAGTAACTTTTCCCAACATATCTTTTAGTTTTGGTCTCCATTTTCTGGGAATTTCCATAACAAAACCCCCGCCACCATACCAAAAGAAATCTTTGAGATTAGCCAAGCCAATGATTATTGCTAAGACCCCAATTATCTTGTAAAACCAATAAGACAAACCCGAAATTTGAATTGCTGAAAACAAGCCCAATCCAAATAAGAAATAAGCAATGTAAATTGATAATGTAAATGCAATTCCTGCTTTAATAGCTCTTTTTTTATTTCCTGTTGCTAATAAAGAGCCAATTAAAATTAATAATACTGCAATAGCACAGGGATTGATTGAATCAACTAATGCTGCACCAATAACTGTCAATAAAGGTAAAGAACCTGATTTTTCAATAGAAGAAGTTGAACTGGTAGTTCCGTTTGCACCCACTATGCAAGAAGTCAGACTGGGGCAATCAGCATTCAAATTTTCAGCAAGAGATGAATCCAAATTCTCTGAAATTGCCTTATCCCCTATAATATAATGACTTCCAATAAAAATCACTGGAATTCCTCTATCTTCTTCTGTTATGTTGTAATTATCAAACAATTGATTAAGCAAAACTAGGTTAGAACGGTTATTATAAATTTCAAATTTGTAAATTTCAACTTGAAAATTAGATCTGGATGTTAATCCATCAATCATCGGCTCTATTTTAGCACAATGCTGGCATCCATCCCCATAAAAGAAATAAACACAGGTTTTTTCTTGAGCATTAACTAAATTTAAACTAATTAAAACTAAGAATAAAATTAAAAATAAATTAATTACGCCCTTTTTCATCTTTTAAATTTAAAATTTCCCCCCTCAATTTTTATTGCTTTTCCATGCACAATAGCATCAGCAATTTTTTTTCTGGCAGATACAACTAATCTTTGAAATGTTGACCTAGAAATTTTCATTTTTTTTGCAGCTTCTTCTTGCTCTAATCCTTCCAAGTCTTTTAACCGAACTGCCTCAAATTCATCCATGCCCATAACAGATTCTTCCAGATCAACCATTCGGATTCCTGCTGGTTTGAAATACGTTACATTTGGATTACATCTGACTCTTCTGCATAATCTTGGTCTTACCATCTTAATCGTGCTCTTCGAATTTTTTATCTTGTACTTTGTCGTTTTTTCTTATCCACTCTAAAAGCATGGCAGTGTGTTCTTTTTCTTCATCTCTGTTATGCTCAAGAATCTTTTTCAGTTCTTTGTCTTTTGCTTCTTCAATCCTTGCCTCATACCAGTTAATTGCTTCAAGTTCTTCAATTAAACTTTGCCTTGCTTTTTTTAAGTCAGTATTTTCCACATCTTTTGTATACATTTTAAATTCTCCATGAGCATATGTTCATAATACTTTATAAATTTTACTTTATGAAGAAAGATTAAACCCCGAATATTCCTGCAAGCAAAAATACAAAAATTGCTCCAAGGATTATCCCCATTGCTACAAAATGATGATGCCCGTGTTCTCTCGCGCATGGAATAATTTCATCCAAAGTTATAAACACCATAACTCCTGCCGCAAAAGCTAAAGCAAAAGGCATTAAATGCGTATTAGAAACTAAAAAGATTGCAGCAATTAAAGCGCCAACTGCTTCAACTAATCCTGAAAATAATGCTACTTTAAAAGATTTCCATTTGCATAACCCGCTTTTGCATAAGGGTAATGCAGAGGCCATGCCTTCGGGAATATTGTGCAAGGCGATTGCAATTGCAACAAATATCCCAAATTTAGGCTCATACATATAACTTGCTCCAACAGCTAAACCTTCAGGGATATTATGTATTGCTATGCCGATAGAAGTTAAAACCCCTGTTTTAAATAATTTAGAATCAGAAATATTATTCTCTTTTTCTTTAAAGTGAACATGGGGGACAAGAGAATCAATTAAAAACATGAAAATTGCCCCAACTGCAAAGAATATAGCAGTTGTTAAATAATTGCTTAATTTTAAAGATTCACTAACTAGTTCTACAAAAGAGAGTGTAATCATTACTCCTCCCGTAAAACCCATTAAAAAACCAAATATCCTTTTCCCGGGCTTTTTTATTAAAACTACTAAACCCCCCAATCCAGTTGCTAATCCTGCAAGCAGACTAATTAAAAATACAGTAAGTATAATATTCATATATTCTTGAAATTTAACCAATATATAAATTTATAACTCTAGAGCCTTTTTAAAAAAAGAAAGCAAGAATTACTTAATTTCTTTTAGTCTTTTTTCTATTTCTTGCTTTTCCAATTCAATTTCTTTAAGTTCTGCTTCAAGGATTTTCTTTTCTTCTTTTTCTGTAAAACCTGCGATAAACTTAGGTCTGCAGAAAGCAGATCTTCCCCAACCTCGTCCAAATCCCCTTCGCATTCCATTTCCGCAAGGTCCTAAACCTCTTCCAGTCAAAGATCCTTGTCCTATTGGTCCTGTTCCATTTTGTGCTGGCATTTTTAACCTCCATCAAATTTACTTATTCTAATTAAAGAAACTGTTTTAGCAGTTCCCTTTTTTTCCACCTTTCTTTTTTCCTACTCCTTTTCCACCAGCTCTTCCTTTACCTTGTCCTCTTCCATCTCTTGGTCCTGCTGAGCCGCTTCTTGGTCCTGTTCCGTCTTTATTTGGCATTTTTAACCTCCTAAATAATTTAATTAGTATATTATGAACATATGCTCATAACTATTTAAATGTATCGTTTAGAAATAGATTTAAGTTAATTATTCTCTAGAATTTTCTGCCACATGAAACTAAAGTATGATCACGATACTCTCTACCAAAGAACTATGAATCTAT
>Ga0268276_1000831_pt1 | contig 33497 bp, 28 predicted proteins | sample saktaG_4_FD_190145 | JGI IMG/M metagenome (GOLD analysis project Ga0268276, IMG submission 190145) | Saline water microbial communities from Sakinaw Lake, British Columbia, Canada - sak_2010_1_5_45m | ecosystem: Environmental > Aquatic > Non-marine Saline and Alkaline > Saline ...
GTGGCAATGCATGACCGTCTGGAAGTCGCTCGTCGCGTAGATCGCCTTGTGGAGCGCCGTCTCGGGGTCGTCGGCCGGCCCGGCGGCGAGCGCGACCCTCAGCAGGGGCCCGCCGACGTCCCGCGGCATGGAGGCCTTGGGCGCGTAGAGCATGGAGTCCACGCCGCGGACCGACATCGAACCGGTGTGAAAAGGCGACAGGCGGGACTCGAAGATCCTGTGGCCGGCCTTGACGAATTCCTTGAGGATCTCCTCCTCCTCCCGAAAGTCCGAGCGGTCGTCGCCCTCGATCGTATAAGGGGGCGGCGCGGCGGCGAAAGAGCCGCCGGGGTCGGCCGCGACCGCGCGGCGCACGGCGCCGACATCGATGCGGAGCTTCTCCATGGCCCGGACGACCGTGCCGGCGTTGTTGCCGACGCAGAGCCGGAAGAAGGCCTCCCGGAGGGTCCGGCCCTTGGCCATGGCGCCGTGGCCGAAGATGATGGTCAGGGGGTGGCCGGCCAGCCGCTCGGGGATGACCTTGGCCAACTCCGGCGAGCCGCTCGGCACGGCGAACCAATCGACCGGGATGGCGCTCCCGAGGTGGTGGAAGGCGAGCGGGTCGACGGGCACGAAATCCGGCGGCCGGGCCGGCTTGGGCTCGTCGTCGAGCGTCGCCAGGACGAGGTCCTTGACGTGGGCGTGCATCGAGGCCCGGACGCCGGGCAGCTCGAGGATCCGGGCGTGGATGTCGGTCTCGGAGGACGCCTTGTAATACCCGTAGTCCGTCTCCGTGGCCGAGAGGAAGCAGATCTGGCTCGGTTCGAGGTCGCCCTTCTGGGAGCCGGTGGCCGTGATGACGATCTCCTCCTCGCCGCGCTCGTTCGTCCGCCGCACGGCCATGTTCCCGCTGTGACTGTCTTGGACATCGTAGAGCAGGGAGGCCCGTCCCAAGGCCCGGAACTCGCGGAGGAGTTCCCCGGTCGCCTGCCATTTTTGGGCGCTCATCTCTTGCTCCCCTCGACCCGAAGGGACCGGACGAGCCCGGGGGTCGGCCGGCCGGCCGCATCCCATCCCCGGACGCGGTAGTAGTCCTGTTTCATCCTCTCCTGGTCCTGCCGCGAGACGCGCCGCTCCTTCCCCTCGACGACGATGGGATCGTCGGCGAACCGGGCGGGGAGCGCGTCGTCCTCCGCCGTCGCGCCGGTCTCGACGTTGAATTGCCGCTCGAGCGTCGCCACGCGGTTCTCGATCTCCTCCAGCCGGGCGACCGAGAAGTCGCGGCCGGTGACGCCGCCGACCATCCGGGCCCAGGGGTCGGAGGAGAAGGCGTAACCCGTGAATCGGCAGACGCCGAGGCTGTCCTGGAGAATGCCGATGTTCTGCATGTTCCGGATGGCGATCGGCGACTGGAGGAGGCTGAAGCGGGGGATCTCCCTAGCCCCGCCGAAGAAAGCCAGGGAAACGGCGTAGCCGCCGCGGAGATGACAGGCCCCCGAAGGCGAGGTCATGTAGCCGAGGGCCTGGGTGTAGGAGGCCCTGGGGTCGTAAGCCGGGATCTCGAGTTTCTTGACGGTCATGGAATACTCGGGGTGCCCGCGGCCGGCGGCCAACCGGTGAGAACCCTCGGCCAGGAGCGCGCCGAGGCCTTCCCGGCGGGCCGTCATCCCGGCCAGGGATTCGAGCGCCTCCCCGCTTCCGAAGGCGAGGCCGACCCCGCTCATTTCGTCCCGGCCGATGAGGCCGCGCTCGGCGAGCTCCATGGCGCAGGCGACCGTCCCGCCGAAGCTCATCGTGTCCAAGCCGAGCTCGTTGGCCCGGTAGTTGGCCCGGGTGATCGCCTCGATGTCGTAGATGCCGCAGAGGGGCCCCATGAGGACCATCGTTTCGTATTCCGGACCCTCACCGTGCTCCTCTCCCCCGTCCCGTCCGGCGACGCGGGTGTGCCGCTGACAACCGATCGGGCAGAGATAGCAGGAACCCGCTTTTTCGAGCAGGGTCTTGGCCAGCGTCTCCCCGGAGATCCGCTCGACGTCCTCGTCGCGGTGGAGGCAATCTTGAAAGTTCTTGTGCGGCAGCATGGCGATGAGGTTGATCAGCTCGACGAGGCCCGCCGTCCCCAAGTCGCGGAGCAGGCGCTTCGTGACCGGCGCCTGTTTCATGAGATAGAGGGCCTGGTCGAGGCCGGACCGGTATTTTTCACTGTCGGCGACGGCGATCTTTTCCTTGCCCCGGACGCGGACGGCCTTGAGTTTCTTGCTGCCCCAGACTGCGCCCGGGCCGCCGCGGCCGTAGACGCGGTTGCGGTCGTTGGCGACGGCGGCGAAGCGGACGAGGTTCTCCCCCGCCGGCCCGATGCACAGGACACGGGCCGGGTTCCCCGGCTCGGAAACGGCGGCCAGGACGTCGTTGGTCTCGTGGGTCGTTTTGCCCCAGACGTGGTCCGCCGGCAGGATCTCGGCCTTGCCGGGGGAGATGTCGATCATCACCGGCGTCGCGGCCGCGCCTTTGACGACGAGGGCGTCGAAACCCGCGGCCTTGAAGGCGGCGCCCCAGGTCCCGCCGGAGTTCGAAGTTCCCAGGACACCGGTGAGCGGGGACTTGAAGACCATGTGGCCGCGGCCGGCGGTCGGCGCGTTGGAGCCGATGAGCGGCGAGGAGGCGATGACGAAGGCGTTGTCGGGACCGAGCGGATCGCAGGCCGGGTCGATCGTATCGTAAAGGAAGCGGGTGGCCATCCCCCTGCCGCCGAGGTAATCGAGGGCGAGCGCCGGGTCCAGCGGCAGGGTCCGGACCTCTCCCCGGCTGAGGTCGGCGACGAGGACCCGGCCGTGGTATCCGGAGATGGGAAAATCAGGCATGTTCGGCCCTTAAGATACCAGAACGCCTTATTACTCGCAAGGAAACGGACGCCCGGGACGCCGCCCGTTCTTGGCGATGATGGGGGCCATGCATCTCCCCCGGGCCCCCGGGAACCAGTCCCGGCGGTTCCCCCATCGGCAAGCCGATGGGTCCCCCTCCGCTACGGGGGCTATGCACGGCCCCCATCACCGCCCGGGCAGCGTTCCGTGGCAAAAAAAGTGGCACGCTTCGTGCATCCGCTAATAACCAAGGCCGAGGGGATCATCTGAGCGAGCATAAGCGGTGATTTAGCCGGGCAGCGCGACGGACGAGGGCAGTTTCAGGGGAAACCGCCAAAACGTGTCTGAGCTCGGCGTAGCGCACGCCGAGCGAGTTGTTTTGGCGCCGAGTCCGGTGCGCTGAACGGCGTGAAAAATCACCGCAGCGAGCGAAGATGATCCCCGAGGCCGAACTAGCCGCCGCCGAGCATGGGGAAGACGGCGAGCGTGTCGCCCGGCGAGAGCACGGTGTGCAATCCACGGAGGGATTCGACGTGGACGCCGTTGACCATGACGACGAGATGGGGTTTGAGACTGTCGCCTTCGAAAACTTCGCGCCTGCGCTCACCCGTGTCGCAGAGGAGGGACAGGGCGTCCCGGACCGTCGCTCCTTCTCCGACGACGAAGTCGCGCTCGCGGCCGCCGAAAAGGTCCCGGAAATAGGCGAAGAACTTAGCTTTGAACGTCATCGGCCTCGCCCGTTCCCAACAGGCTTTCATCCACGAGCTTTCGGACATGGGGGTCCCGGACGTCGAAAACGAGGAGCCCGCTCGGACCCAAGGCGGCGACGACATCCTCGAGAATCTCCTCCCGGGCGACGAGGAGACATCTCATTCCGGGGCGCGACAAGGTCTCCCGAAGGACCGGCCAAAGCCCGCCGCCCATGAGTTCGAGGGGTCCGACCTCGTCGACGACGAGGACTTCGCGGGGGTCGGCTTCGCGGATGATCGATCGGGCCCGCTCGAGGGTCGAGGGCACGAAAAAGAACGGGCCGATCCGCTCCGCGTTAGGATCCCCCTCCCGCCGGAGATAGGGATGCCGGCGGCCGGTCTTGAGTTCGAGGAGATCATAGCCCGTCGTGCCGTCCGCGCCGGTCACGACGACGCTGAGGAACCCGCCGGGGGCGAGCCCCCGGGACGCCCAGCGGGCGAGCGAACTTTCGAGGAAGGTCGTCTTGCCCCCGTGGACGGGTCCCGTCAGGACGAGGATCATGCGTCCCTATCGGACGTTGACGCTCGCTTCGCCCGTCTGCAGGACGATGGCTTGTCCCATCGGCGTCCCGGCCGTCGCGCTGGTGAAGCCCAGGGACGTCTGGCCCTGATTCACGGACGTGAAGACGAGGACGGCCAGGACCGCCCGCCCCTTGAAGCCGCGCCCGCCGGGCGGGCTGGAGAAACCGATGGTGCACGTCCCGCCGCTGATATTCTTGAGGAACGGCACCTTATCGCCCAGCTGTCTCAGGCCGCCGCCTTCGAGGATGTCCTTGAGCTTGAGGATCTGGGGATCGAAGGTCAGCACGAGCGAAGCGTTCCCAATCTCCTTGTCGCTCGAGAGCTCGATGTTCATCCGGAACTCCCGGTCGCGGGGTGCTTCGAAACTCGCCGGCGAGAGGTAGACGATGCTTCCTCCGGCATCTTCCGGCTGGTCCGGGGGCTCTTGGTTGATGGCCGCCTCTTCACGGCTGTCCCTCAGCACGCCGCCCGTGCCCGTGACGCCGGACAGGTTGTCGGGGTCGACCCAGAGGGGCTTCATGTCCTCGTCGCTGATTTGGATCGAGCGGATGATATGGGGCGTGATGGTCAGGATGACATCGGTCTGCTCGACCGTCTTCTGGCTGGTCGAAAAAAGCCCGCCGAGAAGGGGCAGATCCTTGAGGCCGACGATCCCCCCCTTGATCAAGCGCTCCTCGTCCCGGAGGAGGCCGGCCAGGAGGTTGGTCTCGCCGTCCTTGAGCCGGACGGTGTTCTTGATCTCACGGTTGGCGATGATCGGGATGCCGGCGATCCCTTCTCCGGCGATCGAAGAGATCGTCAGCTCGATCTCCAAGGTCACTTCGCCCTCGAGATGGATCCGGGGCGTCATCTTGATGGTAATGCCGATATCGGTGAGGGTGTAGTTGACGATGGGCTGGGTCTGGAGGCCGCCCGCGGCGATGGCCGCGAACTGGGAATTGACGATGGGCACCTTCTGGCCAACGACGTATTCCATCTTCGCGCCGCTGATGCCGCGGATCTTGGGTTGGGCGATGATCTTCGTGTCCGAATCGCTGCCGAGGAACTGGACGATGGCCGAGGGGGCCGTGACTTGGTAGTTAGCCAGGTCCCCGAGGTTGAGCCCTTTGATCGGGAAATAGCCGTCGTCGGTCATCGAGCCGTCGGCCGGGTTGAAGCGGATGCCCAGGATCCCGTTGCTGAGGTCGATGCCGAGCTTATTCAGCCGGATCCGGTTGACTTCCATGATCTCGACGTCGATGACAACCTCGCCCACGGATTTGTCCCAGGAGCGGAGGAGCTTTTCGGCCAGGGCCACGGCCTGCGGCGTGTCGCGGATCGTGACCGAGTTGAGGTTCTTGTCGACCTGGATGGACGGGACCTTGTACATGGTCTTGACCATCTGCGTCAGCCGCATCTGGACGTCGCTCACGTCGATGTTGGACAGGTAGAAGGTCTTGATGGCGTTGAGCTCGTACTGCATCCGCTTCTGGACGTTGTCGGGGACGATGATGACGGTCTTCTCGTCGATCGTCCGGGAGAAGTTCTTGCTGGCGACGCAGAGGAAATTGACGGCCTGCTGGAGGTCCTTTCCGGTCAGGTCGATGGCCAGGTTGGTGTCCCGGAATTGGTCGTCGTAGAGAAAGTTCACGTTGGCCACCCGGCCCAGTGTCTGGAAGATCGAGCGCAGGGAGACCTCGGTCCGGAAGCTCAGGTTGAGCGCTTCGCCTGAGCCCTTGAGCCTGACCGGGCCTTCGAGCTTCTCCGGGACGTTCTTCTCGGCTTTCGGCGGAGGAGCGACGAGGACCTTGAGCTCTTCGGCGGCCGCGCGGTTGAGGGGGTCGAAGAAAAGCGCCTTCTTGTAGTCGACCTCGGCTTCCTTGCGCTTGTTCTGGGCGACCAGACTCCTGGCCGTTTGGATATAAAACAGGCTGGCGGACGCCCTGGCCCGGACGAGGGCCAGACGGTAGGCGGCGTCGTTGGGGTGGTCCAGGGCCGCTCGCTGGTAATACTGGACGGCCTGTTCGTACTTTTGGTTCATCTCGGCCTGGACGCCCTGCTTGTAGTCTTGGCTGAGCGGGGCACAGGCCCCGGCCGCCATGGCCAGGACCAGAATCAGGGCGTATTTTTTCATGGCCGATCTCCTTTTAGTGGGAACGTCTTTCTTTCCGAATTCGGGCCCTGGACGACGATCGCTTCGGCTGTCACCCCGACGACTTTGTAGCCGGGCGCGATCTCGTCGCCCTCCCCCACGGACACGGTCTGGCCGTTGCGGAGGACGAGGGCGATGATCTGGCCGCCGGACTTGATGGACCCGATGTAGCTGAGGTTCAAATTGAAGGAAGGGGAAGCGTCCGGTTGCGAGACGGCCGCCGATCTGACGGCGGGGCCTCCGGTCCGGCGGACGGCGGGAAGCGCGGTCGCCCTCGGTCGGAAGATGTCGCGGACCGGCGCCGCGATCTCTCCGCTGCCGAACACGAGGAGGTCCCTGCGGACGAGGGGTTTCCGGGCTTCCTGGGCCATGAATACGGACACGGCCCAGCCCAGGGCAAGGCCCACGATCGCCGCTTTCTTAAATGCCATAATACCCCGCCACCGCCAGTTTCGCGCTGAGAAGCCTCCCGTCGGACCCCGTCCTCGGGAAATCGATCTTTTCGATGACCAGGAACTTGGGGAACGCTTCGAGGACGGCCAGGAGCTTTTTGAGGCCGGCGTAAGAACCGGTGTAAGTGAATGTCACGACCGTCTTCCGGACCTGTTCCTTTTCCATGTCGGAATAGCCGTAGCCGAGGTCGGTGATGGTCGTCCCGGCCAGGGCGAATATCTGCTGAAGGTCCAGGCGAAGGGCCTGGACGCCTCCCTCGGTATCGTAGAAAAAGCCCGTCCGAAGCTCCTCGAGGTCCCGGCCGGCCTCTTCCCATCGCTGCCATTCGTCCTTGGCCAGATCGCGCGCCGTGACCGCCCGGCCGTAGGAATCCTGGAGCCGCACCACCTCTCCCTTATCCTCTTCAAGGCCGCCCCGGATCCTGGCGAACAGGACGAGGAACACGGCCAGGGCAAGGAGCGTCGCCAGGCCGAGCCGGCCGAGCGTCCGCCGCTCCTTGTCGTTGAACAGGTCAAAGAGAACGTTCATAGGTCAGGGAAATCTCCGTGATGAGCCGGCCATCTTCGTTCCTGAACTCGCCGCTGGGCTTGATATGCTTAAAACCCTGGGCGACGAGGTTGTCGATGAGCGCGAGAAGGTCGTCGAGACTGCGCGAGGTCACCCGCATCTGTATGGTGATTGCGCCGTCCGCCGTGAAACCCGGGCTGAGCGAGGTGATGTAGCTCAAGCCGGGGAGCGCCTTCTCTAGCTCGGAGAAGAGCGCGGTCCAAAGGAACGTCTTCTTCAGGATGATGTCGTTGACGAGGTCCACCCGGGTTCGGCTGAGGCGTTCTTCCTTATCGATGTCGGCCGTTACACGCTTCTCCTCGCGCTGGACTTCTTCCAGGAGTCGCTGCTTTCCGGCGATCTCAGCCCTGAGCCGGGCCGATTCGCCGCCGTATCTCAGGACGACGAGAACGCTCAGGGCGGCCAGGACGACGAGGAGGAAGCCCAGGGCGAGGGCCAGAGCGTCGTAGAGCCGCCGGTTCCGGCGCGGCTTCGTGGCCAGGTTCAGGTTGAGGATGACGCGTTCATTCATAGGATCTGTCCGACGAGAGGGGCGAGCAGGGCTTTTTGGGCCTCGGTCCACGCCTCGGGCGCCTCATACACCACGGGCTCGAGCGGCAGGTCGATCCTGTCCTTCAGCCGGTCCATGAGCTGCGGCCTTTCCGCGGCCACGGCCGTGCGGACCCAGAGCCTTTCGATCCGCTTTCTTTCCTTGTCCTCGAGGAACCGGACGGTGTTTTCCGCTTCCCTGACGATATTGTCGGCGCGCTCGTCCGCCTCCGGCCCGCCGGACCCGCCGACGCCTTTTTGACGGTAAAGAGCCCAGCCGGAATCCATGACCGCCAGGAGGGTCAGGGTCTCTCCCTCCAGATTGAGGAGGATGCCGTTGGACGGTCCCGCCTGTCCGACCAGGTTGATCAGGGCCAGGGAAGGAATGGTCACCAGGACCGGCTTCAGCCCGGCCTTTTCGAAGAGGGATTCGTACTCCCGGACGACCGTTTGCCGGGCCATGGCGACGATGATCTTCCGGGCGCCCCGGCCCGGAGTGACGGCGTAGTCGATGCGGGCGTCGTCGGGGATAAGCGGCATCTGTTTGCCGATGCGCCAGCGAATGAAGGTCTCTCTCTCCTTCCCGGAGCGGGGAAAAGAGTCCACGCTCAGGACGAAGACGCGGGCGGACGGCTCGGGGACGAGTAGGGCGGCCGAGCCGGAGGAAAGGCGCAGGTTTTTCATTCCTTGGGCGATGGCCTCCCCGAGGGCCGCCGGGTCGGCCACGTTGGGACGGTCGAACGACGGGCTGAGGGGTCGGTCCCGCAAGGGCAGGACGAACCCGCCCCGGATCGATCCGTCCTTTTTGGAGACGCGGATCCCGCTCAGAAAGGACGGGGAGAGCTGAAAGACGGCGTCGGGCAGCAGGCGGTCCTGGAAATGAGATTTGAGCCGTTTCCCCAAGGTCACGCGATCACTCCACGAACGTCACTTTGTTCAGGTCCTTGAGGCTGGTGACCCCCGCCAGGACCTTGTCCAAACCGACTTCTCTCAAGAACACCATGCCTTCCGCCTTGGCCCGTTTCTTGACCTCGGAGAGGGGCCTCTTTTCGAGGATGAGCTCCCGGATGGGATCCGAGAGCTCGAGGATCTCGGCGATGGCCGTCCGGCCCTGGTAGCCCGTGAAATTGCATTCGGAACAGCCCTTCGGCTCGAAAAAGACGGTCTCCTCGTGTTGGGCCGGGTCGAGACCCGACTCCACGAGTTGCAGGGAGCTGTAGTGAACGGGGACCTTGCAGCGCGGGCAGAGGACGCGGACCAGGCGCTGGGCCAGGATGCAGTTGAGGGCCGAAATGAAGCTGTAGGGATCGACCTGCATATGGAGGAAGCGCCCGATGACGTCGAAGACATTGTTGGCGTGGACGGTCGTGAAGACGAGGTGGCCGGTCAGCGCCGACTGGATAGCGATCTGGGCCGTCTCGGGGTCGCGGATCTCGCCGACCATGATCTTGTCCGGATCATGGCGGAGGATGGAGCGCAGCCCCCGGGCGAAGGTCAGGCCCTTCTTCTCGTTGACGGGGATCTGGGTGATGCCGTCGACCTGGTACTCGACGGGGTCCTCGATGGTGATGATCTTGTCTTCCGGGGACTTGATCTCCGTCAGGGCCGCGTAGAGGGTCGTCGTTTTGCCGCTGCCCGTCGGCCCCGTGACCAGGACCATGCCGTAGGGCTGGGCGATGTACTTGCGGAATTTTTTCTGGATCTCGTCGGAGAAGCCGAGGAGGTCCACGCGCAGCTCGCGGATGGCCTGGGTGATCATCTCCTTGTCGAGGATGCGGATGACCGCGTCCTCGCCGTAGATGCAGGGCATGATGGAGACGCGGAAATCGATGGTCTTGTCCTTGATCTTGAGCCGGAATCGGCCATCTTGCGGGACGCGGCGTTCGGCGATGTCCAGGTCGGACATGACTTTGATGCGGGAGATGATGGGCGACTGGAACTTCTTGTCGATGGCCTCCATCGCCTCGCCCAGGACGCCGTCGATCCGGAACTTGATCTTGACGTCCTCGTCCTTGGATTCGATGTGGACGTCGCTCGCCCGCTTCTGGACGGCGGTGAAGATGATCGTATGGACGAGCTTGATGATCGAGCCGTCCTGGTCGGCCAGTTTCTCGATGGAGATGACGTCCTCTTCCTCCCCGCTCTCGCGCTCGACGACCTGGGTGATGAAACCCTCGGTGGCGTCGCGGAGGACCTGCATGGCCGTCTCGCTCTTCCTCAGGGCCTCGAGGATGGCCCGCTTGGAGGCGGCGTAGACCTTGACCTTTTTCCCCAGGAAGGCCTCGATGGCGTCGATGGAGGCGATGTCGGAGGGATCAGCGACGGCGATCTTCATGACGCCGCCGTCGTCGCCGAGGGGGACGAAGTTGAGACGGTGAAGGAATTCGACGGGGAAGGATTGGATGAGGTTGCGGTCGAGCCGTTCGGTCTCGAGATCGAGGAAGGGAACGCGGTAGCGCTCGGCCAGCGCACGGGTGGCTTTTTCCTCGCCGCCAACGTTATCCAGCTTATCCTTGCTCATGTCCCGCGCCTTTTGGGCCGCCTACCGGGCGATCCGGATGATGTTGAAGATCGGTATGTAGACCGAAAGGAGCATCGCCGCCACCACGAGCCCCATGAAAATGATGACCACGGGCTCGACCAGATTGACCAGTGTTTCGATTTTACCACGAACGCGTTCATCATAAAAGTCGGCCATGTCCCCAAGCATGCCCTGAAGGTTGGCGGACGACTCCCCGATACGGACCATGTCCAGGGCCAAGGCTGGAAACGTCCCGGCCTTGGCCAGGGACTCGGACAGGCTCTCGCCGTTCTTGATGTGGTCCGGAACGTCCTGCATGTGGCGGACCATCCAGGCGTTGGGCACGGCCTGGATGGCGATGCCGATGGCCGAGATGAGCGAGATGCCCGCCTCGAGAAGGAGGCCGAGGGTCCGGCTGAAGAGACTGAGGCCCGACTCGAGCCAGATCGTCCGGCCGAAGGGCACGCGGAGTTTGATCCTGTCCACCCGATAACGGAAATCCGGCCGCCGCCTCAACCGAGACAGGAGAAAGGCGAGCGCCGCGAACGCCGCCAAGAGGACGTACCACCTCCGGCTCATTACCGTCGCGAAAGACATGATGATCCGGGTGATCCGGGGCATATCGGCCTCGAAGCTCTTGTAGAAATCCGCGAACTGAGGCAGGACGAAGTTGACGAGAATGCCCATGAGAATGAAGGAAAAGACGATGAGGAGCGTCGGGTAGGTCATGGCCGACTTGATCTTGGCCCTGGTCTGGGTGACCACCCTGGCGTACTGGATGTACCGGCCGATGGAGCCCGGGAGGTTGCCGCCTTTTTCGCCGGCCATCAGGCTGGCCGTGTAGACCGGGGAGAACAACTCCTCGTAGGGCAGGAAGGCCTCGGACAGGGCTTTGCCCCGCTTGACCTCTTCGGCCACCTTTTTAAGGATCTCCCTGAGGAAAACGTTCTTGACCCGGGCGGAGATCACTTCGAGGCTCTTGAGGATCGGGTAGCCCGCTTTGATCAGCGCGACGAGTTCCTGGTTGAACAGGATAATGTCCCGGTCCTTGACCTTGCGCCCCAGACGGAGGCCCTGGCCCCCGAGTCTGCCTAAGTCGCGCCGGACTGAGAGAACGAGGGCACCTTCCGCCTCGACGGACTTCCGGCATTCCCCGGCCGAAGGCGCCAGGATGGACCGAACGTCGATCCGGCCGTCTTCGCCGGCGATCCGGCACTGGTAGTAAGGCATTTTCGCCGATTCCCTCTATATTTAGTCGCAATTAATCTATGCCAGGGCCTAATTATTGTCAAACCTGGCAATTCTTGGCACGACCGGGACGCCCTCCATACTCGGCCGTGATTTATTATCCACGGGCGAGTACTGCGTAAATTGATCCCCAGGCCAGCCTGGGGCCCCTGCCGCAGTTGACAAATGCCGGGATAAGGGATAACTATTAACGCTGTGAAGAGAACTACGAGGGCCGTTTCGGGAGCGCTCGCAGGAGCGGTTTTCGGCCTCTTTCTCGCGGCGCCGGCCATGCGGCCCGGACCAGCGCAGTCAACCCAGGAACCGCCTCCCCAGAAAGTCCGTCAACCCACCTACGATTACATGAGCTCGTTCCTGTCCCGGAGCACGCACCCGCTTGGCCTCAAGGAGGACCGGGCGGCCCGGCGAATGCTCGGTCAGGGCTCCGTCCCGTGGGCTATCCGGGCCGGGTCGCGGCATATTCTCGACTGAGGTTTTTTTTTATGGTTCGGATTCAATTTTTTGGATGCAGGGACCGATGAAAAAGGCCCTGTTTTTCATTTCCATCCCCGTCCTCGCCGTCCTCGTTCTGGGGACGATGAACGTCTACCGGAAGGCGACCTGGAAGGACGTCACGGACGGGATCACCTGGAAGGAGACATCGACCGGCCTCCGGGCCGTCAGCGTCGACCCGGCAAGTGAAGCCTTTCTCCGGGTTAACATCCGCAAGGGGGACATCCTCACGGCTATCAACAAGGTGCCCGTGCGGACGAAGATCGACGTCCTCAAGAATCTCTGGCAGGCCGCTGCCACCGGCCAGAGCGTCACTTACCAGATCAACAAAGAGGGGATGCAGATCTATCCCACTTTCAATCTCCGCAAGAGGGGTGCCAACCCCGTCTATTATTACCTCGTCCTCGTCGGTTTGACCACCCTCGTCATCGGCTTCGTCATCTTCTTCAATTCAAAAGGCCAGATGTCCCTGCCCTACGTCACGTTCTACCTTCTAGCCCTGGCCTTCGCCGTTTTCTGCATCTTCTCTCCGACCGGCGAGATGACGCCGCTCGATTGGGTCTTCTACGGCCTGGACAAGGTCGCCTTTCTGGCCTTTCCCCCCCTCTTCCTCCACTTTTTCATGATCTTCCCGCTGCGGAAGCGCTTCCTCAGGAACCGCTCCAACATTTTCCCCTTCCTCTACGCCCCGGCCGTTCTGCTCTTCCTCGCCCGCGTGCGTTTCCAAATCCCGCTCCCTCCCCACTGGAGCGAAGCGGCCATCCTCCGCTATCAGGACGGACTCGAACGCTTGGAGCTCCTTCACTTCGTCGTGTTCGCCCTCGTCACCCTGGGAATCCTCGCCCATAGCACGCTCCAGGCGCCGACGATCCTGGTCAAAAAGCAGCTCCGGATCATCGTCTACGCCCTGGGCTTCGGTTTCCTGCCGTCGACGGTCTTTTACCTCTTGCCTTTTATCGCCGGAGGACGCCCTTCCACGGGCGCCGAGCTGACGGTCCTGCTCCAGGCCCTCGTCCCCCTGGCTTTTTCCTATTCCATCTCCCGCTACCGGCTGGTCGACGTCGAGGTCCTCCTGAAAAAGGCGGCCACCTTGGTCTTTTCCTTCTTCGTCATCGCCTTCGTCTATTTCTTCGTCAGCTCCAGGACCCAGCTTTTTTCGGAAAACCGCCTCAACGCAATCGTCCTCGGTATTCTGGCCATCGTCCTCGGGGCAACGCTGTTCACGCCTCTCAAGAGGCTGTTCCAAAGCCTCCTTGACCGGGCCATATATAAAAGGAGCTATGAATACCGGAGGACGCTCCTGTCCATCATCCGCGAGCTCAGCCGCGAACGGAATCTCCAGAAGCTTGCCCAGTCCCTCCTCGAGGCCATCTCCAACGCCCTTTCCTTGAAGACCGCCGCCCTTCTCCTGGCCGACGAAAAGGACCCATCGGGCTTCAAGGTCCTCAAAGCCAAGGGCGAGGAGCTGGCCGTGCCTTATCAGGTCCCGTTCGACGATTGGCTCATACGCGAACTCCGGGAGAAAGACACCCTGTCGTTCATGTCCTCCTCCGAATCGGAAACGGCCCGGGCGGCTATGGAAAAACTCTCGGCCCTCGGCTTTTACCATGTCCTCCCGCTCAAGGTCGAGGATAATGTCATCGGCTGCCTGGTCATGGGTAAAAAGCAGGACGGGTCCTTCTTCTCCCGGGAGGATTGGGAGCTGCTGACGACGATCTCCGGCCCGACCGCCCTGGCCCTGGAGAACGCCGACCTCTACAGCCGCGAGACAGTCCGGGCCATGGAGATGCAGCGGCTCAAGGACTATAGCGAGAACATCATCGAGAGCCTGACCGTGGGCGTCTCGGTCATCGACGAGGACGGCATCGTCATCGGCTGGAACAGGGTCCTCGAAGACCAGATATCCGTGCGGAAAGAGGCGGCCATCGGGAATCGGCTCCGGGATGTCCTGGGTCCGACCACGTTCAGCGCCTTGTTCCCGCCGGAAACCCAGCAGGACTTCCGGCTCCTGAGCGAGATCACGCTGGAGACGGCCGGTGGCGGGAAGAAGATCTTCGACATCGCCCGGACGCCGCTCCTCGACAACACCCTGCGGGCCTACGGGACCATCATCGTCTTCGAGGACATCACCGACAAGATCCAACTCCAGCAGCAGCTCCTGACCTCGGAGAAGCTGGCCTCGATCGGACTGCTCTCGGCCGGCGTCGCTCACGAGATCAACACGCCCTTGACGGGGATCTCGAGCTACATCCAGATGCTCCAGAAAACGCTGGCCGGCACTCACTACTCCCAGATCCTGGAGAAGATCGAGGCCCAGACCGACCGGGTCGCCCGCATCATCAAGAACCTCCTGACGTTCGCCCGCAGCCCGTCCGACGCCTCGTTCCAGCGCGTCGACCTCAAGGAAAGCATCGAGGAGATCCTGTCGCTCATCGACCATAAGTTGAAGAACATGAACATCCGTGTCGCGCTCGAGCTCGGGTCCGTCCCGCCGCTCTACGCCCAGGGCGAGCGGCTCCAGCAGGTTTTCATCAACATCATCCTCAACGCCCTGGACGCCATGCCCCAGGGAGGCGAGCTGCGGATCCGGCTGTCCCAGGAGAACGAGGCCGCGGTCGTCCGCGTCTCGGACACCGGGACGGGCATCAAGCCCGAGCATCTTTCCCACATCTTCGACCCCTTCTTCACGACGAAAGGGGTCGGCAAGGGAACCGGCCTCGGCCTGTCCATCAGCTACGCCACCGTCAAGGAGCACGATGGTCATATCCAGGTTCAAAGCGAGCTCGGCCGCGGTTCCACGTTCGCCATTATGCTGCCGGTCGGCCGGGACGGCTCCCTGAACCCGAAATCCCCGGTCGCTAGGACATGACCTATGAGCAGTAAAGGCATCATCCACGTCATCGACGATGAACCCGTCATCCACGACGTCCTGGGCCAGCTCCTGACGTCGGAGGGCTACGAGGTCGAGATCTCCGCCTCCGGGGAGGAGGCCCTGGAGAAATTTCCGTCCCAATCCTTCGACGTCATCCTCCTCGACCTGCTCATGCCGGGCATGGAAGGGATCGAGGTCCTCCGGAGGATCCGGAAAGTCGACCCCCTGGCCGCGGTCATTATCATCACGGCCTACGGTTCGGTCGAATCGGCCATCGCGGCGATGAAGATCGGCGCCCTGGACTACGTCCAGAAGCCGTTCAAACATGACGATCTTCTCCTGGCCATCGAGAAGGCCGTCGAGCGCAAGCGCCTCCAGGACGAGAACGTCCGCCTCAAGGACGAACTCCGCCAGCGCTACGGCTTCGCCAACATCATCGGCAAGAGCCAGGCCATGAAAACCGTCTTTGACCTGGTCAAGGCCGCGGCACCGACGAGGAGCACGATTCTCCTCCAGGGGGAGAGCGGCACGGGAAAAGAGCTCGTCGCCCGGGCCCTCCACCTGAACTCGAACCGGGCCGAGGCCCCGTTCATCACGGTCAACAGCGGGTCTCTCCCGCCCGATCTTCTCGAAAGCCATCTGTTCGGACACGTCAAGGGAGCCTTCACGGGCGCCGTGGCCCTGAAGAAGGGCCTCTTCGAGGCCGCCGACAAGGGGACGATCTTCTTCGACGAAGTCTCTTCCATCGGCCTCGAAACTCAGGCCAAGCTGCTCCGGGTCATGCAGGAGAAGGAATTCATGCGGCTCGGCGGGATCCAAACGATCAAGGTGGACGTCCGGATCCTTGCGGCCACGAACACGGACATCGAGGAACTCATCGCCCAAAAACTCTTCCGAACAGACCTCTTCTACCGGCTGAACGTGATCAAGATCGAGATCCCGCCCCTGCGCCAGAGGAAGGAGGACATCCCCCAGCTCGTCAAGCACTTCGTCGAGATCTACGCCCGCGAGAACCACAAGGAGATCGACGGGGTCAGCGAAGACGTTTTCGAGATCCTCGATGCCCACGACTGGCCGGGTAACGTCCGGGAGCTCGAGAACCTCGTCGAACGGGCCATCGTCCTGGCCCGCTCCAAGGTCCTCACCCGGGCCTCCCTCCCTCCCTTCCTGCTCCGGGAGGGTGAAGTCGATGACGGGGCGCTCATCTCCTCGAAAGAGTCCCTGGACCTGAGAGACCGAACTCAGGCCTTTCAGAAACAGGTCATCCTCGCCGCCCTGAAGAAAACGAAGGGGGTCCAGAACAAGGCCGCCAAGCTCCTCGGGGTCAAGCCGACGACGCTCAACGAGATGATCAAGCGTCTCCGCATCGATACGGGCGGGTTTCCGACTTGACCGGGGCCGCCGTAAGCCCTCCCGGCCCGCTTAATAGAACTTGCCGGGCACGGCCTTCTCGGGATTGATGCGGATCTTTTTGGGCCGCCGGGGCAGGGTCAGGGAAACTTTTTCATGGGTCTCATCGACGACGATCATATGCCGGCCTGTTTGGCCGGCCGCGCTCCACTCGACCCAGAGGGGAAAGACGAACTTACCCCCGACCTGGGTCACCTGGATATCGAGACGGATCCCCTCCGGGACGGGCGTCTCGGTCCACGTCGAATGGACTTCGGGAAGCGCGTAGGAAAAAAACCATCCCTTGAAAAATTCCTTGAGGTCTTGCCCGGAGGCGGCCTCCATGGCGGCGATGAACTGACCCGTCCGGGCCGCCTGGAATTTATACTTTTCGAAGTACCTCCGGAGGCCGGCCTCGAACGATTCCTTGCCGATGAGGTCCTGGAGCATGAACAGGGCCAGGGCGGCTTTATTGTAGACGATAGCCTGATAGGCTTCGAAATCGTAGTAGCTCAAGCGCGAGCCCATGATGACCGGGCCCCGGAAGCTCTTTTTCTCGGTCCAGCGAGCGAACTTCCGCAGGATGGCGGCGAAGCTATTCTCGCCGTACTTGCGCCGTAAGTAGGAAGCGGCCGCGAACTGGGCCAGGCCTTCGCTCAGCCATTGGTCCTTATAGGAATCGAACGATACCCCCTGGCCCCACCACTGATGGGCGATCTCGTGGGCCAGGAAATAACCCTCCCACTGCGAGAGGTCGACGGGGGTGTCGACCGGCGGCCGAAATCCGTCCTCTCCCTGCCAGGGAACCGCGTTGAGGACGACGAAGGAGGCCGGGCTGTGGCCCCCGTATGCGGGCCAGCTCCTGAGGACGATCCCGAGCTTCTCGTAGGGGAACGGGCCGAAAAAATTATCATAGAAATCGAGGATGTCGGCCGCCTGGTCGACGAGGCCCGGCTGCCGGTCCAGGACCTCCGTCGACACAAAAAGCTCGAGGGGTACGGGGCCCGCCCGTTCCCTCTCCCGCTCGAGCCGGCCGACGATGAACGACATGTACTTTACGGGCGAGCGGGATTCGAACGTGTATATGGCGTTTCCCGATTTTTCGATCTCGACGACGTCGTTCATCTCGTCCCAGCTCCTCTTGGACACCAGCACGCCGTTGGCGACGCAATTGTATTCCGGGGGAATGATGAGCGTCAGCCGGGCCTGGAAGAAGTCCTCCCCCGCCGGGCCCGGGTACCAGTAGCCCGCATGGGAGAAAAAGTAGGTTTCGTAGCGGGGCTTGAAGCGGATCTGCCTGTTGATCCCGGACTGACCGATGACGTCGGTCGTCGGCACCGCCGGGACCATCCGCCCGCGGTAGTAGACCTCAATCGCCGCCGGCGTTTTCTCGGCGGGCGGGGAGATGAAATAGACGTAGAGCAATTTGCGAAGCCTGTCCTGGGTATAAAAAAGCTCCCGGTTCTCGGCATCCGTGATCTTGAGGATCTCGAGGTCCGGGTTGAAGCGGAACTGGAGGCGGTCGAGCAAGTCCACCTTGGAGGCGATCTCGATCCGGGCCTTGGCGGAGAGGAACGACGTGGCGGGAGTGTAGCTGAGGTCGAGCGCGCAAGAGAGGATATCGAATTTCTCCTCGAACGAGATGAAGAACTTCTTCAGGGGCGGGTCGGCCGCGCGCTCCGGGCTGTAAAGGCAGATGATCCTATCCTTGCCGTTGTCGAAGAGGCTGACCTCATCGTCCGAGAAGGGATAATACACATAGGTCAACTCGCCCGCCTTCCGGGCCTTGAACTCCAGCACCGCTTCGTCGCCTTGCGGAAGGAAGGACAAAAGGCCCCCGCCGAACGAGCTCTCGATAGTGAACGAGCGGCGATAATTCCGGGAGAAGACCGCGACGGCCTTGTCCCGCTCTTTGGACGTCACCGTCGACGACGTTTCGTCCCTCTCGATGACGATGTTGGAAGCGAAGAGACTCGGGGAGCACCTGATAAAGAGGGAATCGATGTCGTCCCGGAGCCTCTTTTTTTTGTAGAGGAGTTCCAGCTGGTGCTGTTCGTTCGGGTCGGCGGGCGAAAAATCGACCGTGCCCTTTCCGACGATGACCAGCGCGGTCTCGAGACCGGGAACGTTGTCGTAGAAAACGGCGGCGTCCCTGAAGGCGATGCGGATATCCTGGTGCGTAACTTCGACGCGGCGGGCGCGCTCGAAGCGTTCGGACGGGATGTGGATCTTGTACAGCGTGGTCACGGCCCCCGTGACGTCCTTATGGACGACCACCCAAGCCTCGGCCCGGTTCTCCAGGGTCAGGGTCCAGGATTCGATCAGGGCCGTGTGGACGTTCTGGTAGAAGGCCTGGAGAAAGACGCGGATCAGGCCGGCCTCGCCACGCTTGATGCCGGCGGTCCGCAGCGACACTTCGGTCATTTTGAGATCATTGAAGAACTTTTCCTGCCGTGTCCGTTCGAGGGCCCAAAGCTCGGGGGCGAACATTTCGAGATAAGCGGGGAGATCCCGTTTCTGGAGGAGCCCCTGGATGCGGGCGATGATGGCCTCGGGAACCCTGTTGTCCTGAGGGTCCGCCCCCCGCGGACCGGAAATCGCCCCGGCCGCAAGGAGGAAGAGAAGAGGAATCCCGATGATCGCTTTTTTCACGAACAACCTTATTATAACATCATTTTCCGACCGCACTTCCAGATAAAGCCGATTTTATGCCAAGCGCAGGACTCGTCTTTCCCCAGGAAGAGCGGCGGCTCATAATGACGGACCGGGCAGGCAAGCCCGTTTACAGGATGTAAATAAGTTTTACCCCCCGTTCGCAAGGCTCAGGGTCAATCCCGAACGAGCCCCGGATTTGACTCTTGGCGGGCTATTTCTTGAGGGTGCGGCCCAGGGCGGCTTCGACATCCGCGATCTTGCCGGTGATCCGGCCGCTCGTCTTTTCGCGATCGTCCACGATGATGTGCGTGGAGACCCTCGAGGCCTGGCCGCGCATCGTTTCGTGGCACCGCCGGATGAGGCCGAAGATCTCGTCCCAATCCCCCTCGACAATGGTCCCCATGGCCGTCAACTGGTAGGGAAGGCCGCTCTTGTCAACGATATCCAGGACCCGGGCGACCTGTTCGGACAGGGCCTCCCCCCGGCCGACGGGCGCGACGCTGAATTCGACGATCATCGGCGTCCCGTCCAGGTCCTAATCCTTATCTTTCTCCCGGTCCTTCTTCGGACCGGGTTTCTTAAGGCGCTCCTCCCAGGTGATGAAACTGTGGTAGAAGACGGCGTCGCCCTCGTCAATCCCCCGGGTGATTTCGGTGATGTGGGAAGTCTCCGCGCCGAACTCCTCGACCGCGTAAACGACGGCTTTGTCCGGCTGGACTTTGGCGCCGCACGTGTAAATGTCCAGGGCCGCGTAGCCCATCTCGGGCCAGGTGTGGGTCGAGATGTGGGATTCGGAGATGACGACGACGCCGCTGACCCCCATGGGCGGGAATTTGCTGAAGGAGATCGACCAGACGTGGGCGCCGGCGATCTCGGCCGCCCTCACCAGGATCTGCTGGACCTTCTCGACACTCCCGATGACCTTCGGGTCGCAGCCGGAGGCCTCGACGATATAGTGATGGCCGATCGGAAAATGGGCTGTTTTTGCCATCGCCTTCTCCTTCGCGTATTGAAAAAGTTAATTATGGCACAACTGGGGAATCTGTCAAGGATATGCGGAGGGGGCGGCGACGCGCGCCGGGCCGGGAGCGCTCGTCTCAGACGGCGACCCGGGGCTCCTCTTTGACCACGTTCAGGACGATGTGGGTGACCGTCCGGTCCACATAGGGAATGGCGAGGATTCTTTTGATGAACCCGTTGAGGTCCTCGCGGCCGGTGAACCGGCCGATGATGAATGAATCCCAGTCCCCCGTGACATCGTAGATGGCCGCCACGTGAGAGTCTTGGGAGATTTTCCTTTGCGTCTCCATAAGCTTGCCCCTGGAGATACGGACGGCGATGATGGCCGCGAGGTGGAAGCCGAAGTATTCCGGGTCGACGACCGGCACGTAGCCCCGGATCGCCCCGGCCGCCTCGAGCTTTCTGACGTTGTTGATCACCGCCGTGGCCGAGGTGCCAACGTCCCTGGCTACCTCCCGGAAACTCTTGCGGCCGTTCGCATTAAGGACGCGGACGATCTTCCTGTCCAGTTCGTCGATCATGGCGGGTACCTCTTATTATCTACTAAATTATCATTTTTAGATTTAATTGTAAATATATTTTTTATATATATTGACAAACGAATTGTTTTTATCTTATTTAGTTGGCATAAATATATGCGCCCCAGGACCTCCGTCCCGGCGAAAGGAGATGACGACATGGCTCAGCCGGCGGTTTCCAAAACCTTCAAGGCCTTCGGGACAAGGGACGAGAAAGACGTTCTTGCGGTCGTCCGCGACCCGGAGAACAACATCCAGTTCGTCCGGCTCATCTTCCCGGACATCCTGGGACGCCCCATGGATTTCACCATCCCGGCGGGCGAGCTCAACGCGGCTTTCAAAGAGGGCAAAGGATTCGACGGCTCGTCGATCGCCGGGTTCGTCCGCATCGAGGAGTCGGACCTCATCATCAAGCCCGACCCGAAGAGCTTCCGGGTCCTGCCCTGGGCTTACCAGGGATTCGCCGAAGGGGTCCGCTGGAGGGAGGCCGTCATGTTCGGGGACATCCGGACGCCCGACGGCGCGGTCTACGACGGGGACAGCCGGGCCATCCTCAAACGCGTCCTTGGACAGGTCAAAAAGGAGCTCGGCGTCGACGATTTCAAGTGCGGGCCGGAGCTCGAGTTCTTCATCTTCCCGTCGAGCGAGGAACCCGGTTTGACCGACGTCGGGGGCTATTTCTTCAGCGGCCGACACGGCGAGATCCGCAAGGAGATCCAGCTCCTGCTCCACCGCATGGGCATCGCCACGGAATTCGACCATCACGAAGCCGCCCACAGCCAGCACGAGATCGACCTCCGCTACCTCAGCGCCGTGGATATGGCCGACACGGCCATGATCTTCCGCTACATGGTCAAGAAGGTCTGCCGGATGCACGGCCTCTATGCCACGTTCATGCCCAAGCCCATCAACGGCCAGAACGGCAGCGGCATGCACGTCCACCAGTCCCTTTGGCGTGACGGCAAGAACCTCTTTTTCGAAAAGAACGGGCCGTACCATCTCTCCGTCCTCGCCCGGCAATACATGGCCGGGCTCATGACCCACGCCCGGGAGATCTCGGCCGTGCTCAGCCAGTGGGTCAATTCCTACAAGCGCCTCATCGAGGGCTACGAAGCCCCCGTCTACATCGCCTGGGGCCAGCGGAACCGGTCCGCCTATATCCGCGTCCCGGAGTACCAGCCGGGCAAGGAGCGGGCCACCCGCGTCGAGCTCCGGGCCGCCGATCCGGCCTGCAACATCTACCTTGCCTTCGCCGTCATGCTCGCGGCCGGCGCCGAGGGGATCCGGAAAAAATACGGCCTCGTCGACCCCGTCGAAGAGAACATCTACCACATGAGCGGCACGCGCCAGAGGAAGTTCGAGATCCGGGTCCTGCCCCGCAACCTCGAGGAAGCGGTCCGGATCATGGAAAAGAGTACCGTGGTCAAGGCGGCCCTCGGGGAGAACATCTTCGACAAGCTCGTCGCCAACAAGATCAAGGAGGTCGAGGAATACGGCCGGAACGTTTCCGGCGAGTTCGACAAGCAGGTCAGCGACTACGAAATCCGGAGCTATCTGCCGGTCCTCTAAGTCCGCGTATTGTCCGGCCCCGGCCATCCTTATATAATGCCCGCATGCGTTCCCCCAATAAGACCTTCACTCTCGCTGTTGTTTTCGCGGCCGTCCTGGCCGCGTCGTGCGGCGGCGTACGGCCGTCGGAACGGGCCGACCTGGTCCTGACGAACGGGACGATCACCACGATGGACCCGGCGCGGCCCCTGGCGACGGCCCTGGCCGTGGCCGAAGGGAAGATTCTCTACGTCGGCGACGACAGGGGCGCCCTGCGGTTTCGGGGCGGCTCGACGGTCGTCGCCGACCTCGGCGGAAAAATGGTCCTGCCGGCGTTCCAGGATTCCCACGTCCACCTGGTCACGGGCGGCGTCGAGCTCGGCCTGTGCGACCTCAACGGCCTGCGGACGAAAGAGGACGTCTTCGAAAAGATCAAGGCCTACGCGGCGGCGAACCCGGAGACGCCCTGGGTGACCGGCGGCGGCTGGGACCTGCCCCTCTTCCCCCAGGCCAATCCCCGAAAAGAGGACCTCGACGCCCTCGTCCCCGGCCGTCCCGCCGCACTGAGCTCGGCCGACGGGCATTCCGCCTGGGCGAACTCCCGCGCCCTCGCCCTCGCCGGTGTCACCAAGGACACGGCCGACCCGGCGGGCGGCCGCATCGAGCGCGATCCCGGAACCGGCGCGCCGACGGGGACGCTCCGCGAAAGCGCGACCGGCTTCGTCGAAAAGTTCATCCCGGAACTCGGACCGGAAGATTATCTCAAGGGATTGAAAGCGGGGCTCGGACTGGCCAACCGGCTGGGCATCGTTTCGATCATCGAGGCCAGCGCCGGCCCGGAGATCCTCGACGCCTATGCGGCCCTCGACCGCTCCGGGGAACTCTTTGTTCGCGTCCTGGCATCGCTCCACGTCGACACCGACAAGGGAACCGCCGAGGTCGAACGCTTGGTCAAGCTGCGCGACGGGTACCGCGGCGCGCGGCTGAGATCGACTTCAGCGAAGATCTTCGCCGACGGGGTCATGGAGCCGCATACGGCCGCGCTCCTCGAGCCCTACCTCGACCGTCCGGGCGACCGGGGAACGCCGCTCCTCGAGCCCGAGGCCTTCAACGCGCTGGCGACGGCCCTCGACGCCGCGGGCTTTCAGATCCACGTCCACGCCATCGGCGACCGGGCCGTCCGGATGTCGCTCGACGCCTTCGAGGCCGCGGGACGGGCTAACGGCTTCAGGGACCTGCGCCACCACATCGCCCACCTCGAGCTCATCGACCCCGCCGACATCCCGCGGTTCAAAGCCCTCGGCGTCACGGCCAACTTTCAGCCGCTCTGGGCCTATGCCGACCCGTACATCACGGAACTGACCCTCCCGATCCTCGGCCCCGGCCGCGCGCGCTGGCTCTATCCCATCGGGAGTGTCGCCAAGACCGGGGCGGTCATCGTCGGCGGCAGCGACTGGTCGGTATCGTCCATGAACCCCCTCGAGGCCATCCAGGTCGCCTTGACGCGGAGGGGGCCCGACGACCCGCCGGGCGAAGCCTGGATCCCCGAGGAGAGGGTCGACCTGGAGACCATGCTCCGGGCCTACACGACGAACGGCGCGTGGCTCAGCCACGACGAAAAGACACGCGGTTCCCTCGAACCCGGCAAGGCCGCCGACATCATCGTCCTCGGCCGGAACCTCTTTCAGATCCCGTCTTCCGAGATCGGCCGGGTCAAGGTCCTGCTGACCCTCCTCGACGGCCGCGAGGTTTTCCACGACCCGTCCTTCGTGATTCATTAGAGACCGGCGCAACAGTTTACGAATTCCGGTTTGTGTGCTATAAAAGATGTTCGGTTGAACCATGGATATCCGCGTCATACTCATCCAGATCTTCGTGGTGCTTTTCGCCATCACCATCCACGAGGCGGCCCACGCCTGGACGGCGGCGAGATTCGGCGACCTCACGGCGGCCGCCATGGGGAGGGTTTCGCTTAATCCTATCGTTCACATCGACCCCTTCGGCACCATCATTTTTCCCCTTCTCCTCATCATCTTGTCCGGGGGGAAAGGGCCGGTTTTCGGCTGGGCCAAGCCCGTCCCCGTCAATCCCTACAATCTCCGTCAGCCGCGCCGGAACAACCTCTGGATCTCGTTCGCCGGGCCGATCGCCAACATCCTCGCCGCCGGCGTCGCGGCCCTTCTCTTCCAGGTCCTCAAGCTGATCACCCGGGGCGTGCCCGAGTCCTCGTTCCTGGTCAAGCCCATTAACGGGCTGGTCATGATCCTGGTCTACGCGGCCGTGATCAACGCAGCCCTGGCGGTCTTCAACCTCATTCCCATCCCCCCGCTCGACGGCAGCGGGATCCTGGCCGGGCTCCTCTCCGAGACGGCCGCAGCGAAATACGAGCGCCTCCGGCCCTACGGATTTTTCCTCCTCCTCATCATGATGTACACCAATATCCTGAATGCCATCTTTACGCCCGTTCAGCGGCTCGTCCTGAGCCTGTTCCGTTAGCATGCCCGAGATCGCCCCCGACCCCATCCTCGCGGCCTCCGAAATCCCGATCCCGTCCGCCCCGACGCCGGAGGGCTACCAGGTCCGCTTAGACGTCTTCGAAGGCCCCCTGGACCTCCTCCTCTTCCTCATCCGTAAGAAGAAGATCGACATCCACGACATCCCCATCGCCGCCATCACCCGCAACTACCTCGAGTACCTCAACCGCAAGACCGAGATTAATCTCGACCGCGAGGCCGAGTTCCTGTTCGTCGCGGCACTCCTGATCTATATCAAGTCCCAGATGCTCCTGCCCCGGGAGACCGACCTGGCCGAGCACGAGGACCCGCGCCTAGTCCTGGTCAACCGCCTGCTCGAATACCAGAAGATCAAGGCCGCCTGCTCTCTCCTCCGGGAACGTGAGGACATCCAGATCCTCCAGTGGAAGAGGAATTTCGTTCCGCCTCTCCGCGGCGAAAGCGAGCTCGAACCCGTGGAGCTGTCGCTCTTTGATCTGTCCGAATCGTTCTTCCTCATGATGAAGAGGCGGTCCGCCGACGAAACCCGGACGATCCGCGGCCGGGACGTCTCGGTCGAGGTCAAGATGAAGGAGCTCGTCGGACTCCTCCGGGAACGGCATATGTTCGACTTCCTCGAGTATTTCGAGGCCAACGCCTCGCTCGAAGAAGCCCTGGTTTCCTTTTTCTGCATCCTCGAGCTGGTCAAGTCCCGGGTGGCGGTCGCCGTCCAGGACGAGCTCTTCCAGACCATTCGGGTCTGGCTCCGTAAGGACGCGCACAGGACGGATCATCATGAATAGCCCCCTCAAGAACATCGTCGAGTCGCTCATCTTCGTTTCCCAGGAGCCCCTGACCTTGGAACGGATCCAGGCCGTGCTCGAGGACGTCCCGGCCGCCGACATCCAGGCCGCCGTCGACGAACTCATCGCCGACACCGCCGCGGACGGCAGGGGCGTCCAGATCATCCATGTCGGAGGCGGCTGGCTGTTCTCGACCAAACCGGCCTTCGACCGGGAGGTCCGGCGCCTCCTTCAGATCGAGCGCAAGAACAGGCTGTCGTCGGCCGGGCTCGAAACGTTGGCCGCGATCGCCTACCGCCAACCGGTGACCCAGGCCGAAGTCTCGGCGATCCGGGGCGTCGATTCGACCTCCTCGCTGAAGACGCTCCTCGAAAAAGGCCTGATCAAGATCGTCGGACGGAAGAAGGCGCCGGGAAACCCGCTCGTCTACAGGACGTCCGGCGAGTTCCTTCTCTACTTGGGGCTCAACGGCCTCGACGAACTCCCCTCCGAGGAGGAGATCGCCAAGATCCTGCAGGAGGATAAGGCCGCCGACGCTTAGTCCCTAAGTGTAGACGACGCCTTGACTTAGAGTTGACAACACGAGATTTTGTGTATAGTATGAGTCGTTCTTTCCGGACCCTTGGAGAAGGGACGCATCAGAATTTCCTTTTCAGGAGCAACGTGCCATGACCGAGTCGACCAAACAGCCGGACCACGACGACAAGATGTCGTCGCAAGACTACGAAAACCTGTTGGACCGCTACCAATTCAGTACGACGGAAATCACCATGGGGAAGATCCTCAAGGGGAGGATCATCAAGAAGACCCCGACCCATGTCGTCGTGGACATCGGCTTCAAGACCGAGGGCCTCATCTCCAATGAGGATTTCACCGACCCCAAGGCGCTCGAGGAACTGCAGCCCGGCGGCGAGATCGAGACCATGCTCGAGAATACCGACATCAAGGACGGTTACCTCCTCCTGTCCAAGAAGCGCGCGGACGGACTCCGCGCCATCGAGAACCTGGGCGCAGCCTTTGAGCGCGGCCTGACGGTCACCGGCACGATCACGGAAAGGACCAGGGGCGGTTTCAACGTCGACGTCGGCATCCCGGCCTTCTTGCCCGAATCCCACGTCGACATCCGGCAGGTTAGGGACACTTCAGCCCTCATCGGAAAGACCTTCAAGTTCCGGGTCATAAAATACGACCGAAGGACCGAGAACGCCGTCCTTTCACGCAAGCTCCTCCTCCAGGAAGAGCGGGAGGAGAAAAAGAAGCGGGTGTTCGGGAATCTGGCCAAGGGGCAGAAGCTCACGGGGCAGGTCAAGTCCCTGACCAATTTCGGCGCCTTTGTCGACCTCGGCGGCATCGAGGGCCTTCTCCACGTCTCGGACATCTCCTGGGGCAAGGGCGCCCATCCGGCCGACTATCTGAGCACCGGCCAGCAGATCGAGGTCGTCGTTCTCGACTTCAACGAGAGGGACGAGAAGATTTCCCTCGGGCTGAAGCAGCTCACGCCCGACCCCTGGGCGAACATCGCCGAGAAATACCAGGCCGGTCAGAAGATCACCGGGAAAGTCTCGAGCCTGACCGACTTCGGCGCTTTCGTCGAGCTCGAGAAGGGCGTCGAAGGGCTCGTCCACATCTCCGATCTGACCTGGTCCCGCAAGCTTGTCCACCCCAAAAAAGTCCTGAGCCCGGGCCAGGAGGTTACCGTCACCGTCCTCGACGTCAACCCGACGACGAAGCGCATCTCCCTGGGCCTCAAGCAGGTCTCCCCCCACCCGCTGGAGACCTTCAAGCAGAAGCACGGTGTCGGCGCCCGGGTCAAGGGAGTGGTGACCAGCCTGACCGATTTCGGCGCCTTCGTCGAGGTCGAGAAGGGCATCGAGGGGCTCGTCCACATCTCCGATATCAGCTGGGAGAAGGTCAAGCATCCGTCCGAGAAGCTACAGCCCGGCCAGGAGGTCGAGACCCTCGTCCTCAACATCGACGTCGACAGGCAGAAGGTCTCTCTGGGGATGAAGCAGCTCGAGGGGGATATCTGGGAGGATTTCTTCAGCCGCCAGAAGGCCGGCGACATCGTCAAGGTCAAGATCGTCCGCCTGACGGACTTCGGCGCCTTCGTCGAGATCATTCCGGGCATCGAGGGGGTCATCTTCACCTCGGAGCTCGACGAGAAGAAGCTCGAGAAACCCTCCGACGGCTTCGCCGTCGGCGACGAACGGAACGCCAAGATCATCCGGCTGAACCCCAAGGCCAAGAAGATCTCCCTGAGCTTCAAGCAGGCTTTGTACGACATCGAGAAGCAGGATTTCCAACGCTTCATGGATTCGCAGAACGACCGGATGACCCTTGGCGACATCATGAAAGACCAGCTGAAAGGCATCAGAGCTCCGAAGAAGAGGACCAAAAAGGAGGACTCCCATGATTAAGGTCGATCTGATCAACAAGATCTCCCAGGAAATGAGCATCCCGAAGCAGGAAGCCGAAGAGGGCGTGAACCTGTTCTTCGAGACGATCCGCGAGGCCATCCTCCGGGGCGAGGAGATCGAGATCCGAGGTTTCGGAAGTTTCCGCTTCCGTAAACGGACCGCGCGCGCCGGGCGCAACCCCCGGACGGGCGAGCCGGTGAAGGTCCCGCCGAAAAAGGTCCTTTACTTCAAGCCGAGCAAGCTCCTCAAGGAGATGATCAACAAGTAATGCGCTATATCTCCGCGCCCTGGAGAGCCGACTACGTCCGCAAAGCCCTGAGCATGAAACGCTGCATTTTTTGCGAGGCTATGAAGAGCCGTGACGACCGCTCCGCGGCCGTCGTCTACCGGGGCCGCCGCAACTTCATCCTGCTGAACAGGTACCCTTACACGCCGGGCCACCTGCTGATCGCCCCCAAACGGCACGTGGCGGACTTCGCCGAGGCCCGCCCCGATGAGCGGGCCGAGCTGGCCGACCTGCTCCAGGTCGCCCTCCGCGTCCTCCGCGTCCATTGCGCTCCCCACGGGTTCAACACCGGAATGAATCTGGGCGCGAGCGCCGGGGCGGGGGTCGCCGGGCACTACCATCTCCATGTCGTCCCGCGCTGGACGGGAGACGCCAATTTCATGCCCCTCGTCGGGGCGACGCGGGTCTTCATCGAGGACCTGGACACGACCTACCAGAAACTCCGCCCTCTTTTCGATGTAGAACGGGCAAGACGGGAGCGCGCCGGGCGCATGAAAAGGTCGCCCGCAGTCCATTCGAGGTGAATCCATGCTTAAATCATTGAGACGCAACGTGAAGTCGCTCAAGCCCATCCTTTGGCTCATCGTCGCGACGTTTATCGTCGCCATCTTCGCCATCTGGGGCGGCGCGGGCCGGCTGGGCGAGTCCAACAGGTCTGACACGCTGGCCAACGTCGGCAGTGAGAAGATCTCCTCCGACGAATATTTCCAGGCCCTCCGCTCGCGGCTCGAGGCCATGCAGAAGCAGTTCGGCGACCTCAACGCCAACCTCATTCAGCAGCTCGGAGTCCCCCAGCAGACCCTGGAACAGCTCGTCCAACAAAGGCTCCTCCTCCAGATCGCCACGGATATGGGCCTGCGGGCGACCGATAAGGAAGTCCGGGCGAAGATCGTCGCTTATCCCGCCTTTCAAAGGGACGGGCAGTTCATCGGCTTCGAGGAATACAAGCGGGTCCTGGATTACAACCGCATCCCCCTCGGGGATTTCGAGAACGGCCTGCGGCAGGACGTCATCATCGGCAAGGTCGTCCGCGTCTTGACGGCCGGCATCATAGTCACCGACGAAGCGGTCTGGGAAAGCTACCGGAAGCAGAACGACTCGGCTAAGATCGAGTACCTCGTCGCCGAGACGGCCAAGGTCGAGGTCACCGAGAAGCCGACCGAGGCCGCACTCCGGGCCCACTTCGACAAGAATGCCGCAGCGTACAAGATCCCCGAGAAGCGGACCGCCGACTACCTCGTTGTGAAGACCGAAGATCTCAAGAAAGAGGTCGCGGTCAAGGACGCCGAGATCGACAAGTACTACAGGGACAACACGGCCCAATTCCAGGAGCCCGATAAGGTCCGGGCGAGCCGGATCTGGCTGCCCTTCATGGCCGCCGACCGGGAGTCCATCTTGGCCCGGGCGCGTGACGTCCAGAAGAGGGCCGCGGGCGGCGAGGACTTCGCCGGCTTGGCCAAAGCCTTTTCCAAGGATGACAAGGCCGCGAGCGGCGGCGACTGGGGGCTCTTCGATTGGAAATCCCTGACCGCCCCGGAAACCGCGGCCGTCGAGAAACTCGACAAGGACGGCGTGTCGGACGTCGTGGAGACCGAGGGCGGGGCGGCCGTCTTCAAGGTCACCGAGAAGGCGCCGGCCGTGGCCAAGCCGCTGGCCGAGGTGAGCGCCACGATCAAGGGCATCCTCGTGGACCAGAAGGCGCGGGCCCTTGTCGCCGAGAGGATCCAGCGCCTCGAGAAACTGGCCCGCAAAGATAAGAGCCTCGACGCCGCCGCTCAAAGGGAAGGGCTCAAGGTGAGTTCGACGGGCGCGCTCAAGAGGGGCGACGCTTTGGGCAATTTCGACAGCGCGGGAGCCGTGAGCGAAACGCTCTTCGGCCTCAAGAAGAAAGAGATCTCGTCGCCGGTCTTCACCTACGCCGGCGAAGCCCTGGCCGAGCTCCGGGCCATCGAGCCCGAACGGCCGGCGAAGTTCGAGGAAGTCCGCGACCAGGTCGAGAAGGAGGTCCTCGACGGCCTGAAAAAGGAGAAGGCCCTGGAAAAGCTCCGCGGGGTCCGGGCGTCCCTTAAGGACGACTGGAGCGCGGAGGCCTCCAAGCTCAAGCTCGAGTACCAGTTCGTCGAGGTCCATAAGAAAGAGCAGTACCTGACCCTTGTCGGCGAGAGCCCCGAGGTCGACCGTCTTGTCTTCGGCCTGCCCATCAAGCAGGCGAGCGAGCCGGTCGTCGTCGACGCGGGCTACGCCCTTTTCCGTGTCCTCGAGAGGAAGGAAGTCAGCCGCGAGGAATTCGACAAGGTCAAGGCGACCGAGCAGAAGACCCTGCTCGAGCAGGAAAAGAACAAGTTCCTTCAGTCCTACATGGCCAAGGCCCGCGGAGAGAAAAAGGTCCGGATCAATTACGACGCCTTCCTCCGCATCAACAACGACGTCATGTCGAGGTTTTCGAAGACATCCTGAGTCTCACCGCCTGAGTTTCGCCCGATACCAACGAACTTAGAAAGGAGACCCCAATGGAGGCGTCCACGAAATCCCTCCCGCCCGAGGCCGCCATCCCCGTGGCCATCCTGGCCGTCGGCATCGGCGCCATCTTCATGGCCGGCGTCCTGGGCATCATCAAGTCCATGCCGGTCATGATCAAGTCGTTCTCGCTCGGCTTCCGCGAGATCTTCAAGGGCAAGAAAGCGGGCGCGGCCGCGGAGCTGAGGACGAACCGCGACATCAAGATGAAGACGATCATCCTGGGGCTCCTGGCCACGGCCGCCGGCCTCTTCTTCTACTTCCTCTGGATCTCGAACCTCAAACTGGCCATCATCGGCGTCCTGATCTGCGTCCTCCTCTCGTTCCTGTTCACCACGGTCGCCGCCTACGCCATCGCCATCGTCGGGACGAACCCGGTCTCGGGCATGACCCTGATCACGATCATCCTGTCGAGCGTCGTCCTCCTCGGGGCGGGGCTGTCGGGGGAACAGGGGATGGCCGTCGCCCTTCTCATCGGCGCGGTCGTCTGCACGGCCCTGTCGATCTCCGGGAGCTTCGTCACCGACCTCAAGATCGGCTACTGGCTCGGGGCGACGCCGCGCCCGCGGCCTGGTTCACGGGCTACGGGCAGGTCATCAGTCTCGTCGCGTTCATCCTGCTCTGCACCTTCGTCTACGTGGACGCGCGGCGGACGAAATAACGGGAACGGAGGAAATCCATGAAAGCGAACAAGCTCTATGCGGCGGCCGACCGGGCCATCAATCAAGCCCTCAGGATCAAACCCGGGGAGAAGTTCCTGCTGGTCACGGACAAACAGAAATTGGAGATCGCCGAGGCCCTGGCCTACTACGCCAAGCAGGCCGGCGCCGAGACGACGACCTACCTCATGACCGAGACCCTGCGGCCCATCACGGAGCCGACGCGGCAGTTCAAAGAGCTGATCCGCACCGCCTCGGTCACGGTCTACATGCTCGAGGGCCGGTTCCCGGAAAAACCCTTCCGCGGCTTCATGGTCTCCGCGGGCGGCAAGAACGGCCGCATCTGCATGATGCCCGGCCTGACCCGGGACATGATGGAGCGGCTCGTCAACATCGATTTTTCGGAGATGGACAAATTTACGAAAAAGGTCATGCGGGCCATGAAGGACGCCGACGATGTCGTCGTCGAAAACCCGGCCGGCACGCGGATCGCGTTCAGCGTCAAGGGCCGGGTCTGGCACAACGATAACGGGAACATCAGCAAGAAGCACATGCACGGCAACCTGCCGGCCGGCGAATGCTACACGGCCCCGGTCGAGGAGACCTTCACGGGAAAGCTCGTCATCAGCCTCATCGACGACAAGCTCGGCCACGGGGAGATGACGTTCAAGCGGGGCAAGCTGGTCGATTTCAAGGGCAAGGGCATCGCCGAGGTCATCGCCACGATCGGCTCCGACAAGACCGGCAGGATCGTCGGCGAGTTCGGCATCGGCACCAACAAGGGCGCCCGGATATGCCCCAACATGCTCGAGGCCGAGAAAGCCTTCGGAACGGTCCACTTCGCCATCGGCGACTCCTACGGCATCGGCACGAACAAGAGTCAATACCACTTCGACGCCCTGGTCGACAAGGTGACCATCAAGGCCAAAGGCAAAACCATCGCCAAGAACGGCAAGTTCCTCATTTGAGATACGATTTCGACAAGATCATCGACCGGACGGGAACGGAATCCCTGAAGTGGATCTTCCCCCGCAAGGTCCTCAAGGCCGAGGACGCCATCCCGATGTGGGTGGCCGATATGGATTTCGAGGCGCCGCCCGCGGTCGTCGAGGCCCTCTCCCGCCGGGCCGCCCACGGCGTCTTCGGCTATCCCCTCGTGCCGGCCTCCTTCTGGCAAGCCGCGATCGGCTGGCTCGGACGCCGTCATGGCTGGGACGTCCGCAAGGAATGGATGGCCATGACCCCGGGCATCGTTCCCGCCCTCAACTACTGTGTCCGCGCCTTCACCAAGCCGAGCGCCGGCGTCATCATCCAGACGCCCGTGTACTTTCCCTTCTATCACGCGATCGAGAACAACGGCCGCCGCGTCATCCGGAACCCTCTCCGGTTCGATGGCCGGCGCTACACGATGGACCTCGACGACCTCGAAAAGAAGATCGACCAAGGCGGCCGGATGCTCATCCTCTGCAGTCCTCACAATCCGGTCGGCCGCGTCTGGACCCGCGACGAGCTCGAGGCCCTCGGCCGCCTCGTCGTGGCCCGCGACCTGGTCGTCCTCTCGGATGAGATCCACCACGACCTCGTCTATCGCGACCGCCGGCATCAGGTCTTCGCCGCGCTCTCCCCGGAACTGGCGAGTCGCACGGTCACCTGCATCGCTCCGAGCAAGACCTTCAACATCCCCGGCCTGTCCACGGCTGCCGTCATCGCTTCCAACCCCGACTTCCTCAAAGCCTTCGAGGACGAGAAGGAGCGGGCCGGATTCGAGCTCGGCCAGATCTTCGGCATCGTCGGTTTCGAAGCTGCCTACGCCCACGGCGGGGACTGGCTCGACGAGCTCCTGCCCTACCTCGAGGCCAATGTCGATTTCCTGGAAAAGTTCCTGGAGGAGCGGATCCCCGCGATCCGCCTCGTCCGGCCGGAGGGGACGTATCTCGCCCTCCTCGACTGCCGCGGTCTCGGCCTCGATCCCGCCGCGCTCACGGACTTTTTCCTCAAGAAGGCCGGCGTGTATCTCAACGACGGGGCGATGTTCGGGGAGGAGGCGGCCGGCTTCGTGCGCATCAACTTCGCCTGCCCCCGGGCCCTTCTCGTGGAGGCACTGGAGCGGATCAGGCAGGCCGTCGAGGGGCTCGGCTGACACGGCCGCTCCTTGACGGCCGCGGACGATTCTCCTATCATCCCGGGCGACGGCCGGAGTGAAGAGCGGAGGAGCGCAATGGACATCGGCACCCATCCTGAGACCCGCGCCGGCCTCGACGACGCGGCCC
>Ga0268276_1000834_pt1 | contig 33483 bp, 38 predicted proteins | sample saktaG_4_FD_190145 | JGI IMG/M metagenome (GOLD analysis project Ga0268276, IMG submission 190145) | Saline water microbial communities from Sakinaw Lake, British Columbia, Canada - sak_2010_1_5_45m | ecosystem: Environmental > Aquatic > Non-marine Saline and Alkaline > Saline ...
GACTCGCTTCGCTCGCTCGGAATGACAAGGGGAGTGATTAAATCAGCCCCGTAGGAATTAACATTTTGCCCCAAAAGGGTGATATTTTTATATCCCCGTTCTTTTAATTGTTTGCATTCGTTAATAATATCTTCATAAGGCCGACTAATTTCTCGACCGCGAGTAAAAGGAACAACGCAAAAACTACAGAAGTTATTGCAGCCGTTGGAAACAGGTACCCAGGCGGAAATTTTATCAGTTCTTAAAGGAGCATTATCAAAGCCCACTTCTTCGGTCGGTAGAAATTCGTCAACGGCCGGCATAATTGTTTTCAGTCTTTGTAAATATTTACCGGTTTTGTCTTGGAGAGCTAAGCCAATCATACAGCCGGTTAAGATAATTTTTTGTTTTTTCGTTTTAAGCTTTGTAAGATTGTTTATTAATCCGTAAACTCTATTTTCTGCCGATTGACGCACCATGCAGGTGTTTATAATTACATAGTCAGCTTCACGATAAGATCTGGCTTTCGTCATTCCCCGCGTGACAAAAGCAGCCGCGATCCGTTCACTATCAGCCACGTTCTGTTGACACCCAAAAGTTTTTATAAAGTATTTCATATTAACCACCCCAGCTTTGGTATTTTTTAATCGCCATGTTCCAGAACCTCAAAGACGCCAGCAACAACAGAAACGACATTAGAAATGAGAATAGGATTAACCAAGGCGACAAAAGACCAAGCAGAGCCTTTGAGGGAAAAGACATCATTATTCCAACAGGGACAATAAAAGTAAAAATTCCTCGAATTGGTTCTTTATAAATCTCCATGGGAAAACGGCCAAGAGATGTCAAGTCTCGATAAATCATGATTGTATGGTCAACCTCCGTTGTTAATACCCCAAGCGCCAAAACAGAGACGTGAAAAGAAGCGGCTATTACCAGGGCGTTTATCAGCAAACCAAGATAAAGAAAAAGATTAGCTGCCGAAAGCGGACCAAGTTTGGAAGCAAAGAACAAAGTCAAAAACAAATACGGGAACAGCATTAAAAGATCCATAAAATCAACTCCGCCGACCAATATCCTTAAAAATGGATGAAACGGTTTAATTAAAACGGTGTCAAGCTCGCCAGAAACAACCAGAGGTCGAAAACGATAAACTTCGCGAAACAAAAGCTGGGTTATCGTGTCAATAATGTTAAAAGTGAGATAGAAAAAAACTGCTTGATCTACGCCATAGCCTTTTAATGCTTTTGTTTTAGAGATCAGGAAATAGACAAAAAAGAAGAACATCAGGAAGCGCAGAAACTTACCCAATATAAAAAAGAGGATGCCTAATCTTGCCCGGGTAACAGACTTTAGAGAAAATTTGGAAAAGAGAAGAAAGATTTTTAGATTGTGAATTATATTTTTCATGGTTATCGGCCAAAAAAACTATAGCTTTTAAGTCCTTTGCGCCAGAAAAATTTGGCCAAATAATAGCTTAAATAAACCCAAACAGAACAAACAACAATTTCAAAAAATAAATTGTAATTTATTCCCCGAAGATAAATTTTTGTCGGCAGATAATAAAAATAGGGAAAAGGCGTTAAAAGAAGAAAATAATAAATGGGTTTTGGTAAGATGTCCAGAGGGAAATAAGTTCCGGAGAGAAAAAAAACGAGAATAAAATAAATAAATCTTGGCGCCCAAACCTCATTGCTCCAAAATCCGATAAAGGAAAGATTAAGGCTAATAAAAAAAGAAATTAATGTTCCTAAAAAAATAAAAATTACAAAAGGGATATATATAAAAAAATTATTTTGTAAATAAACTGGCGGTTTAAACAGAATTATAATTAAGGAAATTTCTACGACGGCAAAGAAAATGTTTAAAATTTTATCGGTTAAATCACGGGCGAAATAATATTTAAAGAATGAAATCGGTTTTAAAATATAATTAATAATGTTGCCGGAGATAATTTCGCCGGCAATATCAACGGTTCTTGTTGCCAAGACAAAATTAGAGATTAAAGAAGACAAAAGGATATAAGAGAGCATCTGAGTTTTTGAATAACCAAAAAGACTGCTTTTTCCTTCAAAAACCGATTGCCATAAAAAATAAATAATAAATAAATTCAAAACCATGCGAAAACGCCAAAGGATAAAATTCAGTCGATAAGCAAAATATTGGCTAAGGGTAGTTCTAAAAACCTCAAGGTATTTTCGCATAGGGTAATTATACTTTAACTATAATACTGGTTATGAAATTGCCGCATTTAAAACATGAAAAAAGTCTTTGGAGAAAGGGATTTTTAGTTATTGGGGTTGACGAAGCGGGGCGGGGATCTTTAGCCGGGCCGGTAATGGCAGCCGCCTGTCTTTTTTCCAACGATAAGAACTTTATTAAAAAAGCCAACTCTCAAAAGATAAAAATCGCCGATTCAAAAAAATTAACCCCAGATCAAAGATTTGTTGCCTACCGATGGATTAAAAAAAATTGTCTTACCTGCGGTTTTGGTAGGGTCGGAGTTAATGAAATAAACAAAATTGGGATTACTAAAGCCTCAATTAAGGCCATGCGGCAGGCAATCAAACAGGTAAAAATTAAGATCATCGAGAAATTTAATGGCCAACCGAGGCTTTTTGTTCTCTCTGATTATTTTTATATTCCCCATCTTAGAAACATAGGCATACACCATCAAAAACCTATTGTTCATGGAGATGCAATTTCATTTTCCATTGCCGCCGCCTCAATTATTGCGAAGGTGGAAAGGGACAAACTAATGGTAAAATTATCGGAGCAACATCCTTTATATAAATGGACGAACAATAAAGGTTATGGAACCTTAGAGCACAGGAAGACGATTAAAAAGTATGGAGTAACCAAACACCACCGCCCTCATTTTGTTAAAAACATTTTAAAAACATGATTAACTATTTAAAAAAAGAACTAAATAAACTAAGTAGTCGGAATCACGTTGATAAAAAAACAATTGAGAAGTTTTTTAAGCGACTAGAGCTAGATTTAAAAATAGTTAAAGACGAAAACCCAGCCGACCATTTTTGTGTGTTCTTTTTACCAATTAATAAAAAAACCAACTCAGTTTTCTTAGGACATCACATTAAAGCGGACGACTGGATTCCGCCAGGAGGGCATATTGAAAAAGGAGAGTTTCCTTTAGAGACAGTTAAAAGAGAATTTTTGGAAGAATTATCATATAAGTTAAATAAAGAGAGAATAGAACTGTTTGATTTATCGAGAATAACAATTAACAAACCCAACAGGCTTTGTAAAATTCATTACGACCTCTGGTATTTGGTTTATACAGAGAAAATTAATTTTATTTATGATAAAAAAGAATTTTATCAGGCCGGTTGGTTTTCGTTAGAGAAGGGACTGCGATTGATGAAAACAGTCAATTACAATACTATTGTGAGAAAATTAGGAAAGATATGTTAGTTTATTAATATATAGTTATGATTTTACCAATAGTCTTATTAATTGCTCTCGTCGTATTTATTGGTTATTTAATCAAGTGGCTTGGTCAAAAAGATGAGGAAAATGGATGAGCCCCAGCATGTTTTATTTGTAGTTAATATTATATTTGTTTCGATTATTTAAATAATCGAAGCATGTAGGCTCAAAATTTTAAGCAAGTCAAAAACATTAGTTACTATAAGAATTATAGAGAGATATCCGCAGCTGAAGCTGTAGTGCTCTGCTGTTGTGCGTCTTTCATAATAGAAATAGATATTTTAGGTGTTCGAGTCTAACTCGGCTCAATACCATTGATTGGGACTTACGTACTTCAATTACCTTAAATCGTTTTAAATTTTTTGTGGAAGGCTGTAATCTTCTATTTCGCTCCGGGGGCGTTAAATTAATAAAATAACAAGATTAAAAATATTAAATTTCTTGTTTTAAAAAATCGATTATTTTTTTATATATATTTAATTGAAGATTAGTAAGATCGTCTCTATCAAGTAGGTTTAGTGATCTTTTTCTCGTATATTTGTAGTAAGTTGCAGATATTTTTTTTGCTTTATATTTAACATCAGAAGTCTTTCCATGCCCCCAATCATGTCTTAAATCAAGCCTAAAATATTTAATATCATTAATTATATCGTGATTTGAATTTTTTAATCTAATTCCATTACCCGACCCCTCATAAAGTAGCTTATAGATAAAATCTATAAGTTCGCCAAAACTAGTTTCATTATGTATCGGAATACCAAGTTTTTCTTCGATTTTAACATTTTTACTTGTAAGCTTTATTTTTTCTTCGCCATTATTATATAGATGTGATTTATTAACTTCGACGATTAAATTAAATATTTCTTTTGCCTCTTTTTGTAATGAGTCATTTAGTTGACTATGAGTGCGCCTTATAAAAACATTAAGCGAAGGATTAATAATACTTAAATACTTTGTTAATATATCATTTCGAGTCGTTATAGCTTCTTTGCTATCGGTGTTTCTAGAGATGGCATCTTGATAATTTAATAAATTTCTGTTTGTTGCCTTTGAACCTTTTTCAACCTCCTTTTGTAATAAATAAAAAAATGACAAGAAATAGTCCTTGATATTTTCAATATTTTTGCTAATTGAGTCAATATTTTTAAATTGATAGAGAAGATAAAATACTGATAGTATATTGGCTCTGTTTCTTAAGACTTTCGGATGATTTTTAAATATGTTATAGAGCAAATCAAGAATTTTTTTAACTTTACTAGCAACGGGTGATTTTTTACTAAAATTTTTATTATCTTTAAGCATTCTTTCTAATTCACTTTGTCTTAGCTGAGAAGGAATTTGATGTATGACGAGATAAAAAAATTTAGAACAGATAACAAAATGAGCGTATCTAGTATCTCTAACGCTTATAGCTTTCTGAAAAAAGTCACTCTTTGATAACTCCTTAATATAATCCCGTAGATTTCCACCGATAGCATTAAGTTTTTCTGCTGTATTTAATGGTGTCCCAAGTTGTAATCTTAAAAATAATACTTCCAGCTCTTCATCGGTCGCATCTTCGATTTCATCAATTTGGAACTCATAGTCATCAAATTTATCTGAAAATTCTGGCCTTAATGTACTATAAGTCTTCCCGTTATATTTTTTAACTGCTTCATCGGGAAGAACTAGTTTATTATCATAAAACTCAAATACAGCGTTTAATCTTTGCTGTCCGTCGACGCACTCAAACGATTGTTCATCGGCATCTACAAGCCTAAAATATAGTTTGGGGATTTTCCATCCCTTAAGGATAGTGTCAACAAACAACTGCTTTTTCTGTAATGACCATACCTTACCTCTTTGATATTCAGGAATATCAATTCGTGCTCTTCTTTTATAGAGCTTGTCTAGAGATTTGTTTCTTGTCTCCATTTTCATAGATAAGTATTTGAATTATAACAAGAAATATTACTTACTGGAATATTATAGACATTACTGGTTAACCTCTTTAACCTCTGGTGTTAAAAAGGGCGCTGTAAAATCTAGATTAATACTCTAATTTTTTCACCTGCGGAGTGAAATAGAGCATCGCAAGGCGGTAAAAACGATTAGAAGCAAATTTTATTGAATAAATCAACCTCGGAGGCTGAAGATATTAAAAATATTAATTTATCTTCTATTTAATTCTCTTGATAAAGCCGCTGATTCATCACCCATTTTTATAACTGCATTCCACAAACTTATATCATCACCAGAAGCAGACTTACCGTCTGATAGTTTATTTATCAAATGATTGCAAAAATCTATTTGTCTATTAAAAGAATCTATAAGCATGTTCAATTTTTCTTCATTTATATAACCTCTTGCCTGTTCCCACGATGATTTTACTCTATAAATATCGCTTAAATAAGATTTGATATTATCTATATTAAGCCTGTAAGATACGTTGTTGTTTGGATAATTAGGAACTGTATTATTTGATTGATATCTTTGTGCCTTTGGAATGCCTTTTGCCATATTACCCGAATTAATCAAATCGTCCACAACCTTATGTATATAATTAGAAGATAAGGCAAAACCCAATCCTTCAAGAATTCGTGGAGATTGATCTTTCGACCATTCAGCTCTCAATGTATTTATTCCCACAACCCCACAGTAGTTTACTAAAGGTCCTCCTGAACTCCCAGGATTTATAGCTGCGTCAGTCTGAATATCTTCAGTGCCGTCTTCATAATGATTCGTTCGTGAGTATATTCCCTTAGTGACGGTAGATTCACCAGTTGGATCGTTTGGCCAACCAAAAGCATAGAGCTCCTCCGCAATGTTAAGTTGGTTAGAATCAAACCACTGACATGTGGGGACATTAGACGAATCAGGAAGTTTTAATACGGCAAGATCCAATGTCAGAGAATAATTCCAGACTTTTATCTCTTTTTCTTCATCGATCCAAACTGTAATTTTTGACGCTCCTTCAATTACGTGTTTATTTGTTATCAGATATCCATTTTTTATTACAAATCCGCTTCCGTGTCCACCGTCGTTTCTTAATATTCGGAACGTACAGGTTTTAGCTTTTTTTAAAGTTGCATCTTTATCGCACGAGGATCTTGAGGTAATGTAATCGCCTTCCACAATCGATGTGGTTGGTTGTATAGATTTTAATAAAGCGTTGTATTGGTTTTCAGAACTTTTTTCGTATAAAAAATATAAAAATAACAAAAGTACAACTAAAACCATTGTTAATAAAACCTTGTTTGTAAAACTATTTTGTTTTTTCATTGAATGTTTTTGTTTGAGAATCATTTTGTAGGATTTAAGTTGATTATATTATCTTTTTTATTCCAAGATAAGAGTTTTAATTGTTTTGAAATTTGTATTGTTATCTTTTTTCGCCTCTGGAGTGAAATAGAGTGTTTAGAGTTTTTTAAAAATTTATTGACAGTTTTAAGTATTTAAATAAGTTAAAAAATGATATAATTAGTGTTACCTTAAAGATTTAAATAATTATGACACCTGAACCAATACTTGACCTAAGTCACCCCGAGGGGATTATTGCAAGAAATCAATTCGATGCTATTAATTTAGTAAGGCATTATGGATTATTGCTTAATCCGCTTGATGAAGCTCGGATAAAAGCTGGCATTGAGATATCAATGCGCGTTGCTCAAGCGTTGCCCGATGAGGTCTTGGCAAAAACTCCCAGCAATTTAAATTCAGAAGTCCGAGGTTATGTTGACAACCTAAAATTAAACATTCAAGAAAGTTCTCCAGCATTTAGTGGAAGACCCGAAGACTATCCTTCTTATGCTACGCCTAGCTTAACAAAAGACGAAGAAATATATTACGCAAATGGGGTTATTGAGTGGCGACGAAGAGGTAAAATGATAATAATGGATATATTTCCTAGAAGGGAAGGAAATAGACTAGCGTTTGCTCCCCCACAAACTTATACAGAAGAATTAGATGAAGAATCTTCTTATAAGTATGTTCCTCATGTAAGTGAAAGTAGTGATATAGATAGGTTAAAAACAGAGTTACTACAAACTAAAATAATGACACAGGCAGAAATAGATCTATTTTTCAATAAGGAAGATATCCCAACTACATAAACAACCTGAATAGCCTCTTGGGCTTGTTAGAATGCGGAAACAAGCTAAATTGAATTAATCTTTTATTTCTAAAAGCAAAACTTGAGGGAGTTTTTAACTTTTGTGAAGCCCCGTTCAGCACTATGGATAAAGTGAAAAGTGATAGACAAAACATCGCCGTGCTTTAATTTATGCCATTGTGCCCGTGGTTTTTTATATAATTGCATTAATGCAAGCGATAATTTATGCTCTTATCGCCTATTTTGCTTGGGGAATAGGAATAACTTTTGAAGCCATTGCCGCCAGAAAAATTGAATCAAAATCCTTTAGTTTCTGGGGCTTTTTTTTGGCTTTTATTATTACGTCTTTCTTTGCTCCGTCGGCCTTATCTAAAACTAATAATGTCTCGCTTGAATTAGTAGGAATTTGCTATATCATTGCCTTCTTTATGATAGTTGGAGCTATATGCTATTATGAAGCCTTGAAAAAAGGCAACCCATCTTTAGTGGGAACCATTGGTTCCTCTTTCCCATTCGTCACGGTTGTTCTTTCTCTTATTTTTCTAAAAGAAAAAATTACGGTTTACCAAATTTTAGCCATTATTGTTATTTTTTTCGGTTTAACTTTATCAACATTAGACATTAATCAATTAAAAAAAAGAAGATTAGTTTTAAACGCTGGTGTTTTTTTAGCTTTGATAACGATGTTGTGTTGGGGAATTTATTCAACCCTTATTAAAATTCCTATAAATAAAATAGGCTGGTTTCTCCCGAATTGGATTATTTTTTCATCTTTTCCTCTTGTTTATCTTTATATCAAAATAACCAAAACCAAACTAGATATACCAAAAAGACAGGATGCATTAATTCCTGTTGTTCTATCAATTGTTTTTGTAAGAACAGCGGAATTTGCCTATAATTTAGGTTTAAGTAAAGGAATGGCGTCGGTTGTTGCGCCTATTGCCGGTGCCAATCCCACCTTATTCGTTTTGCTTGCTTATTTTATTTTTAAAGAACCATTGAAAAAAACACAGATAATAGGAATTGTTACTACATTAATTGGGGTAATTCTTCTTTCGACCTTAAGTGTGTAGACAGGATCTTTGCAATTTCCCCCAGCGCCAGTCTCGCTGAGCGGGACGGTGCGGGGTTTCGCACTCTGAATGCCCGAAGTGGTTGATGCCCCGACTGTAAGGTCGGGGAGCGCTTCACTTAAAAAAAGCCCGTCTTATTAAAAGACGGGCTTTTATGATGTGTTCATAGGATTATAACCCTTTTATGATTGTGGTGGATTATTTTCTCCTGGTGGATTTTGTTCCTCAGTTGGTGGCGTCGTTGGTGGCGTCGTGATTGGTGGCGTAGTTGGAGCTTGAGGAACGGTTGGTTCTACATTAGGATCTTGCACCGGAGCATCTTGTACTGGTGGCGTAGTTTGACCAATATTAGTCCCAGGAATACCACTATTATTGATGGGTTGATCTAGCATTTTTTTCACCTCCTCTCAATTAAAACTTATAAAATCAAACTTTACGTGAGCAAGGGTTGTGATATTTTACCAGCATCGTTCGGCAAATTTCAAGAAATATTACGAAAGAGATTCGTTGAACTTTAATAATAATTTTTTTTGATGTTTATACCATTCTTCATCGGAAGAGAGAAATTTTAAGCCTTTTTTGTTCATTCTTTCGAAGAAAAATAGGCCATTGAGGTGATCTATTGAATGTTGTATTAATCTGGCCTTAAACCCTTTGGCAGTAATGGTAATTTTCTTACCTTTTTTATTGAACCCTCCAATTTTAATCCATTCATATCTTGGAACGATGGCATAAAGCTTGTTTTCATTTATGGAACAGCATTTTTCCCAGCCGTACACCTTGTTTTCGGATTTTTCCATAATCCATGGATTAACTATCGTTAATAAACGTATTCTTTCTTTTCGGTATTGGTTTTTGAAAACATTTTTTGAAAGTTTTGACCTGATTATGATTATTCTTCTTGATATACCTAACTGCGGAGCTGTGATGTTGGTTATTGTCTTTTCATTAAAAATCTTAATAAGATTGTTGATAATTTTTTGATTTTCTTTGTTTTTTATTTTTATCGCCTGCAAAGGGGAAGCGACTTTAGTTAAATTTGGATTACCAAATTGAAGTATTTTAGAACAACGCATTAATCAAAGTTTAACATAAAATTATCTAAAAATAAAACTTACATTAACTTTTTATATTCTTATTTTAAACCAAATGTTTGTTTCTTCCCACTTCGTCCCGATGAATCGGGACCTCGTTAAGGATTTTAAATTAAGCGTTTATTGCGAAAGGCGAAGCCGCGTTTGACGCGGCGAATCCAGAGGCAGTTTTAAGATATTTTTCGAAAGTTCTTTTAAGAATTTGTTTTAGTTGTGTTCTTCCGGCTCCACTTTTTAAATATTCTTCTCGAGCTTTGGCGTCGGCTTTATCGATAAAATATTCGTAGTGAATCAGCAAGAAGGGTATCCGTAATCTGGTTGCGGTTGCTTGACCCTTAGCATGCTGGGTAAGTCTTGTTTTTAAGTTAGAAGTAAATCCAATATATAAACCGTTATCTTTTAAAGACAATAAGATATAAACGTAGTATTTGCCTTTATTATTAAAAGAAACGTCAAACGTTTCCATTTTTAAATATATATAAAAGTCGCGTCTTGATCGCGTTCGACGCGATCAACGCGACACGCTTAAGTCACGTTTGATGTGACTTACAAACACGTCTTCGCTAAGTGGCGAAGCCGCGTTTGACGCGGTGGAGATGCCCGGAGTTGAACCGGGGTCCGAGAAAACACCTTTGAAAATTTTTAGCTTAGAATAAATTGTTTTTAACTCTTGCTTGATTCGGAAAACAAGCAAACCTTGTCAAGCGGTTAGTTTAGTTTTGTCAATCCTGAATATAACTAAAAATTTTTCAGAATCTTACCCCGATTGGTTTTCCCTCTTTGGGTTTAATCGGAGAAAACCCAAAGAGAGGGAATTAGTTGTATGCCTGAACAAAGGCAGGCACGCGCCCGCCGAAAGCTAGGAATTCAACTTCTTCCGCTGATAAATTGTGGTTATCAGGTATTTTTTTCTAGTTAACGGATAGATCCGTCTAAGCGATTTTTAAAAGTGCAATTTTCCCGTCGATGCCTTGCATCCCCGTTAGAAAATCTTTGCGAACTTTGTGAGCAATTAGATTTTCTTACGTCCGCCTAAAATCGCCCCACGAGCCGCAGTAGAAATCTACTAAGGCGAGTGGGAAGATTTGGCGGACTGATCACCCCTTTACATACTCCTTCATTTCTCTTTCTTCTTCTCTTTTTATATCTCTTTTCTTTTCTATTTTTTTCCTCTCTATTTCTCCTCTTCCTTTAACTAAAGCAATTTCAAGCTTAATTAGGTGCCCCTTATTATAGCAGGAAACAGGCACAATTGTCAATCCACGGCCCGAATTAATTTTTGTTTTTAATCGGATTAATTCTTTTTTGTGAAGAAGTAATTTGCGTGACCTTCTAGAATCATAGCCTTGGGGCCTGGCGTATTGATAAATAGGAATTTCGGCGTTAAGAAGATAGGCGCCAGAGGCCATAATTTTGACAAAGGCTTCTTCCAGTCGCAGTCTTCCCGTTCTTATAGATTTAACTTCAGCCCCAGTCAAAGCAATCCCTGCCTCATATTTTTCAACAAGACTATATTGCCGATTAAATTTTTTGTTAATTATCTTCATGAAATAGATTTTAGCAGATAAAAAACATTATAGCGTTTTTAAAATCTTCTTATCCCATAAACCACTATAGGGTTCAGGGTTCCGCCTCACGCGCAAGAGTGGGACGTCAGACGTTTCGCAGGAAGGAACTCTGTAAATAGTGGTGCCACGGGCTTTGGGACGTCAGACGTCCCTTTGTTTGTGGGGCTCCACAAAAGTGGCAAATTTAGAGAGAGAAAATAGGTTGAAATAATTTTTTAGTATGTTTTTAATCCAAATATAAGCTTAAGACATTGGTCAATCATCCGCGGTCCCGCTATAACTTCAAGATAAGAAGCTAAGGCATTTTTAACAAAATCAGCCCAACTTATATCGGAACTTTTCCCGTCAATAATATCAACTGCTTCTTCTAAGCGATTATATAAAGATTGAGCATCTTCATTCTTGTCTTCTCCTTCAATTTCCAAAAAAGGCAGTCTTGCTTTCCCTTTAAAGACTTGTTTTAAATAATCTCTAACTCCCCCATCGGCCTTAGAAATCAATAGTGTTAAATTGGCAATTGCCTTTTCCCACGAGGTTCCACAAGCTTCAGTTCCAAGAAGCGGAGTGTTCAGGCAAATGTCACCACCGGCGGCTAATTTTTTGGCTAAAGGTTCATCATAATCTTGGACGAAATGAATTCGTCTTTTAAGAACTTCTCTTATTTTCTCATTTTCATAGCTATCAATCTGCTGCAAAATGAATCGCATTGAGTGTTTCATATCGTGACCGGTTTTATGAGCTTTGCCGGCGATTAAAAGATGAATGTTTTTTTCTTCCAGCAAATCTGCCAATTGGGGAAGATCCATAAAAACAAGCCAAGGTCTTTTATATTCTTGCCAGCGCCTTGCCCAGTAAACAATTTTCTCTTTTATCCGTTGACCATCGGGAAGCACTTTGTCTTCGGCTGGTAAAGTAATAGGTTGGTCATATTGATCACGACGGGTTTCTAAATACTTTCTTAGTTCCTGCCGGGCGGCTTCTTTTATTTCAATAAGTTCATCGTCAACTAAAGCCTCGATTTTATTTTGGTAGTCTTCTGACGCCAAACCAAATTCATCTAAAATTCCTTTATATCTATCAGTAAAAAGCCCAAGGAGTCGGGGATTGAGCCATCTGGGGAGATAAAGAGCGTTGGTGATTGGCCAATGTGGGCGATTAAAAACTTCAGTTGCTCGATCGGCGTGTAATTTGCTAACACCACTATGCGTTTGGGCAAGCCCCATGGCAATATCAGTTATGCGTCCGGCGGATTTTTCCGCGAGGGTTCTCAATAAGGTGGCAACGTCAGGATGAAGATTGCCGGCCATCTGTTCATCTGATTGACCGTGAACATGTCTCATAATGCCATCTTGAGAAAAATGTCCAGCTGCTGATCCTTCCATAGTATGATTAGTAAAAATTGTATTCATTCGAACCATTTCCAAGGCACCATCGACAGCCATCCCTTGTTTAACGAGATAATCCAAATGTGACAGGACAAAAACAAACGTGGCTGCTTCATTCATAATGATTTTTGAAGGGACAATACCAAGCTCAACCAGCCCTTTGTGAACGGCCATAAGTCCGGCGTCTTGAAAAAGCCGATGCCAATCATTGGTAGAGCCTTGATATAACTCACCATAGTTGGGTTCGTAAGGAAAAACAACGGGAACTCCATCAACCTTTTTTGTATAAATTTCAAATAGGCGATCCTGACCATTAATTTTTAAAGTAACCTCAATTAATTTTTTCGCCCCAACTTTTTCCGGGCGAGGAATGGACTCATCTACTTCAGTTTGATAAAATCCTGTTTCCTGGCTAACTTTTTGATGCCAGCGGGAGTTATACCAACAGGTAACCAATATAACAGGTAAGCCCAAGTCGGTAAATTGCATGGTCTCATCGCCGGCGAGTATACCCAATCCTCCGGCGCCATTAATTCCCAGAATTCTTTCAGCCGGGTCGAGATCTTCTGGAAAGTCTTTTTCAGAAACAAGGAGACTGGCTTCGGCAGAAACATATACAAGCGGACGTTCTAGATCAAAAAGAGCCTCAGCCAGCGAACTTTTTCCTAATTGCTCAAGAGAAGCACTTCCTCTTTTAAAATCCCAATTTCCAAAGATTGATTCGATTGCCCGACGCCGTCTAAGCTCAAATTTTTCAGCATCTTCAAGCGATCCGTCAGCCAAACCCCTTATAATATCTGTCTTTTCAGCGGTCATATTTTAAGACATGCTTATTTATTTAATCCAAACAATCCGTTTAACCACACAGTTGTTAATTGTTAATTATTTTAGAAATTAGCCCATCATACTTCAAAAGTGTAAAAAGACTATTCAATCACTTTTAAAATCTTCTTGTCAAATTTAGCCTCTCTTATAATAAAATCTAATGATTTATTTCTATAGCGTACAGGAGTTTTCAACGAACCGGCCAATTTATCTAATAATAGTTGGGCTTTTTGCATAATTATCTTATTGGAATTAACCTCAACAATTAATTTGTTTCCTTGGTTAAGCCCCGGCTGATTAAATATTCTCACCGGGATGGTAATCTGTCTTTTGTTGGTAATCCTTACGGTTTGTAACATAGTAAGGAAATTATATAAAAAGTAAGGAAACATTTGTCAATCAGGATTAACAGGGTGGGTTTTGATATAATCTAAGACATGGAGATCTTTATTGTTAGACACACAGAATATGATAATCCAAAAAATATCTATCCTATAAGGTTGCCGCTTTATTTGTCTCGATTAGGAAGAAATAACGCAAAGAGGATTGGTTTATGGTTTAAGAAAAACAAATCCCAAAAACTGTCTATTTACTCCAGTCCAGTAGTCAGAACATTACAAACAGCGGAAATTATTGCTTCGTATATTAACTCTTTTGTTTTTATTGACAGCAATTTAATAGAAGTTAGGCATGGTTTACAGGGAAAACCCATACCTAAAAATAATCCTTGGGGAAAGGATGTTTATAATCACCCAACAATGGAAAGTCAAAAGAATGTTTTGCGAAGAATGGTTAAGGCATATAAGGACAAAGTTACAACAGGAAAAAATTGTATTTTAGTTACCCATGGGGATCATATCACATTATTATGGCACTACCTAAAGGGCGACAAATTCCCAATAAAACTATGGCTTGACAAACATTACGTTGCTAAAGGAGAAATTCTAAAAATTATTTTAAGAGATAAAAAGGTAATAAATATTGAGAGGATTATTATTTGATTAAACTGTTTTGTCACCACTCTAAGCCCCGAAGTTTGATTTGCTTTTTATTTTCATGATTCCTTAAACAAAAAAGATTTTAAAAAGATGGTTGAATTAGCTTTTGTTTAAATTTTTTGTTGTAAACAATTCGTCTATTTTTTTGTTATAATATTTACTGCCTTGGCGATTGGAGCGTTTTGGAAACAACTCTTCCCATCCCGAACAGAGTCTTGAAACAAGACAGCGCCCATGATACTTCTTGCTTCGGTAAGAGGGAAAGTAGGTCATCGCCAAGGCATTTTTTATTCCGGTGCGTTTTTATGAGTTTGGTATAATATTTTTAAATGCCAACCGTATTTAACGCAAAAACATCACCATCGCATCGATTGCTTCATTCTTTTTGTCTTCATCCTTCGTTGCGGTTTGAAACCCAGGCGGGTGACGAAACAGTAATTTTAGTCTTAAGAGCTCATCCCATTACCCAGGTTTCCTGGATCATTACCACCTTAATCATTTTAATTCTGCCATTTTTTTTTAACATCGTCTTAATAAATAATTTATCAGCCCAGCAATTTTTATTTATTAATTTTTTTTGGTACAGCTTTCTTTTAAGCTACATATTTTTAAATATTCTGAACTACCTTTTTAACGTTGGTATTATCAGCAATAGAAGAATCATTGATGTCGATTTTCACCAAATTTTATATAAAGAATTTACCACCTCTTCAATTTCAAAGATAGAAGATGTGACAGTGAAGTCCGGCGGATTTATTCCTTCGCTTTTTAATTATGGTGATTTGTTTATTCAAACAGCCGGAACAGAAGCTAATATCGAGTTTATTAATATCCCCAAGCCGACTGAAGCCGCTCAGATAATTAACAGTTTAATGAAAACCCGCCGTGGACCTTAATCAAATTTTGAACGAATTAAATTTGGGTAATTTTTTGTCTTTGGCCATTAAAATATTTGGGATAGTGGGATCTTTTATTTATCTGTTTTTTGCGATCGTTGTAATAAAACAAGTTCAAGTGATGAAGAAGACAATTGAAATCAAAGATGGAGGCTTGCTTTCTTTGGCGGCTTTTATACAATTAATATTAACAATAATTTTAATCCTTTATAGTCTATTTATTTTATGATTTAATATGTTAACCTCGGGCTATGCCATATTTTTAGGCAAGGAAGAAGAAGGTTTTACCACTGAATTTTTAGCGGGAGGAAATCTTTATTTTGTTTTTGGAATGAAAAACAATCTTCCCAAAGACGAAATTCGGACAAGGATAAAAAATATAGGAGAAACGATTCAGTTAAAAAAACCAAAAAATCTTTTAGAATTTAAAACAATCATTGATCAAGAAATAGGAAAAATTATTAAAGAAGAATCTTTTTCTTGTGCCAGCGGATTGTTAATTGAAGATGTTTTTTATCTTTTAACTTTGGGTGAGGGAGAAATTTATCTCAAAAGAGATGATAAAATCGAAAAAATCATTACCGGAAATAATAGTGCTTCAGGGTATACAAAAGACAAAGATTTCTTTATTTTCGCCTCGAAAAATTTTTCCCTCTTGATTGACAAAGAAGAGCTTAATCGTCAATTAAACAATCGGTCACCGAAGGAGATAGTAGAAGACCTTGCCCCACTTTTGAAAGAAAAAGAAGATGCGGGGGCGATTGCTGTTTTTGTTCAATTCAGCCAAGAAAAAGAGCCGGAAGAAGAAGAGAAATTTCTTGAAGATGGAAAAGAAGCTACTTACGAACCTAGAGCATCATTTACGGACAAATTAAAAGAATTTTTGTTTAGTTTTCAAAAAAGACTATCCCATTATCAAACAATTACCCCACAAAAGAAAAAATTAACATTGGTTGCGGCGGCGGCTCTTTTTTTGATTCTTCTCTGGAGCGTTGGTTTTGGTTACCAAAGGAGAGTCCAGTCGGAATTGACAAAGAAGGTTAAATCCTATGAAGAAAAAATTAACCAAAAACTAAATGAGGCGGCTGATCTTTCTACCATAAACCTGCAGCGATCTTTAGTCCTCTTGTCAGACGCGAAAAATGATCTTGTAGAGCTGAAGAAAATTGTGGGTAAAAAAGAAATCAAAGAAATCAAAGAATTAGCCAAGCTTATTTCTACCAAAGAAAAAGAGATTGTTAAAAAAGAGGAAAAAAAATACGAAGAATTTTATGACTTAACTCTAATTATCAAAGAAGCACAGGGGGTAAAAATGTTTTTGGACAAAGAAGCTCTGGCTGTATTGAATTCTGACGCTGGCGAAGCCTACGTTCTTTCATTAACAAAAAAATCAACGAGAATGGTTGGGGGGAAAGAAATTAAAAAGGCGACATTGATTGCGACGTATAATAACGAAATATTTTTTTACCAGAAAGAAAAAGGTATTTTTAAAATTGGCAAAGACGACAAGATAAATTTGGTAATTAAAAAAGATGACGATTGGGGTGAATTAGTTGATTTTTGGATTTACAATGGCAACTTATATCTTTTAGACAAAGCCAAAGATGAGATATATAAATATTTGGTGGCAGAGGGTGGATATTCTAACAAAACCTCGTATTTTAAAAGTGGCCAGTCAATTGATTTGGCCGAGAGTAATTCAATTGCCATCGACTCGTCTTTGTATATTTGCACCAACAATAATATATATAAGTATACGGCCGGCGGCCGCGACGAATTTAAGATAGATCTTCCGGAAAAAGACGGGCGTTCGTTCACTAAAGTTTTTACCGATAAAAACTCTAATAAAATATATCTGTGGGAGAAATCCAAGGGCAGAATTTATATCCTTTCCAAAGACGGTGAGTATGAGCGCCAAATAGACTCTTCTATTTTCTCCAAAGCCTCAGATTTTGTTGTTTTGGAATCAGAAAAAAATATTTATACGCTGGTGAAAGATAAAATATACAAAGTAACGTTAGAATAATTGTGCTATTCATAGCTTTGAATAAATTGAACCAGCGGGAGATAGTTGGCTTTGATAGAGAGAAATTTCTTTTACCGCAAATGGAATTTTTTTAACAGCAAATTTCTGCACAAGTTGACTCAAGTTTTGTGGTTTTTTAAATCTTCCTAAAGTAATATGAGCAACAAACGGCTTTTCGTCAAACCAGATTTTTTTGTTTTTTAGTTCATTTCTAATTTTAACTGCTAAGGCACTGAGTTTTTCAATTTCACCAGAAAGATCAACAAAAATAATTCTGGCATTTAAAACATTGGAAAAAGCAGAAATTTTTCCAAATAGAAGTTGGATTGGTTTTTCGATGAATCGATTCATTGGAGTAAGAATCTTCTTAATCTGTGTTGTTTGTCTATCATTAATTGAACCCAAAAAAGTCACTGTTAGGTGAACATTTTCCGACCGAATCCATTTAGCCTCTAGTCCAGCCTTTTTTAAACAGTTTTGAATTTTTAAAATCTCTGATTTTATTTTTTTTGGTATTTCAACGGCAATGAAAGCCTTAATTTTTTTATTATTTATAGATTCCATGGGTTCCTACATTTATGAAAAGGACAGTCTTTTCATTCAGAAATTCAAACAACACGCGGTATTGATAATTTATTGAAAAGCTGTGGTAATGAGACAGTTTCCCGCTAAGTTTATGAGTTTTTAATGAAGAAGTAAATGGGTTTTTCTTAAAAATGGCCTGTTTAATTTTAAATTGTTTAGCTACGTCTTCTGGGATTTTCTTAAGAGCTTTACGGAAGTACGACGTTGTTAGTATTATAATCATTTGTCTGCTTTTTGTAACTCTTTCCACAAATCACAAATAGAGCCTTATAGTTTTTTTAATTTTTCCCCTTTTTTCTCTTTTTCAGCTACTCTTATGGCTTCCGTGGTATCCTGCCACTCCCATTCTCTTTGGGCTTCCTTTAATCTTTCGTATTCTCCAATATTAATAAGAACGGCAGTGGGTTTATTGTTGCGGACAATAAAATATGGCTGTAAGTTTTCACAGACCATGTCAATAATCTTGCCTGATTCTCTCTGTAGTTGGGAAGCGCTGATAAGTTCTGGGATGAATTGATATTTTTTAGCCGATGTTTTTTTCATATTTTTTCAATATATCATATGTAAAACTGTATGTCAAATTTTATGTAAGTTCCTACAACTTTTGCCCCGCTGGAATTTCTAACGGGGTTTATTTCACCGTCACGCTTTTGGCAAGATTGCGGGGCTTGTCAGGATCCGTTCCACGTCCTACTCCAAGACAATATCCCAAAAGCTGACCAACAATGACATTTGGAAAAATAGTCAGATCGCCAACGTCCGGGGTTTTAATTATCGTATCAAACTCATTTGAGTTGATTGGCGAGATACCAATAATATGTCCGCCGCGAGCTTTTAATTCAGCCGCGCTTGAGAATACCTCGCGTTTTACCTCATCGTTACTAGAGAGCACAAAACACGGGGTTTCCTTCTGAATTAGAGTAATTACTCCATGTTTTAATTCTCCAGCCGCAAATGGTTCAGCATGGATATAGCTTGTTTCTTTTATTTTTAAAGCAAATTCAAGGGCAGCGGGATAATTTAAATGCTTTCCAACCAAATATATATGTTTTTGATTAATCAATAATCTAGCCAGGTCAACAATTTTGTTTTGAAGTTTATTATCCAACCATTGGTTTAAAATTCTTCCCAAATATTTTATTCTTTTTTTGGCTTGTTGATATTTTCCAGCTACGGCATTAATCAAAAGATATAAAGTTGCCAATTGGGAAGTAAATGCCTTAGTAGAAACAACAGCGATTTCCGGTCCCGCTCCTACAGGCAAAACACAATCAGCCATTCTTTCCAGGGTTGATCCTCTGGCGTTAACGATGGCAACAATATAGGAGCCGTGCGCCTTAGCCGTCTTTGCTCCAATTAAAGTGTCGGCTGTTTCACCGCTTTGAGAAATGGCGAAAACAATTGTTTTATTATCGCAAAAGCGAGCAAAGGGTAAAAATTCGTAAGCACCGTAGGCTTGACTCTCAATCCCCACAGCGGCCAAATAGTATTTGGCCGCTAAGGCACAATAAGAAGCAGTTCCACAAGCAGTTAAGATTACTTTATACCCTTTATTAATTTTTTTGGCGATTTCAAAGATTTCTTTTTCATTAATGTCGGCGGTTTTTGGAATAGTTTGTTTTTGTTCAAAAATTTCTTTTAATAAGAAGTGAGGATAGCCGCCTTTTTCGGCATCTTCTAATTTCCAGTCAAGCACCTGTGTCTTGAGTATCCTCTCCTTTTGAGTTTTCAAACTATATAAATTAATGCCTCTTTTTGACAAAACTATTCCTTCACCGTCTTGAACAAAATAAACCTCATTGGTCTTTTTTAAAAAGGCTGGGACATCTGAACCTAAAAAATATTGACTATTCCCAACTCCAATTACCAAAGGTGAACCATTTCGGCAGGCGATTATTTTTTGAGTATCCAGATCTAAGACGGCAATAGCATTGGAACCAACTAATTCATTAAACACAGAAAAGACGATTTTTTCTATCTTTTGATTAGTCTTTTTATATTCTTCAATAAGGTGGGCGATTACTTCCGTATCTGTTTCGGAGTTAAACAGGTGGCCTTTCTTTTTTAGGGATTCTCGTAGTTGTTGATGGTTTTCAACGATGCCATTATGAATGACGGCAATTTTTTGAGTACAGTCAAGATGGGGGTGGGCATTTTCATCGGTTACTCTTCCATGAGTAGCCCAACGGGTATGACCGATACCGATTCTTCCTAAGGGGAGGGTGGTTTTTGCCTGACCGATTTTTCCAACGCGTTTTTCTATTTGAATAATTTTTGACTGATTGGGAATGATAGCAATTCCCCAGGAGTCGTAGCCACGATATTCTAATTTTTTTAAGCCCTCAAGAACAGTTTGAGCCGCCTGATTGGTTTTGTCGTTAACGATGCCAAAGATGCCGCACATAAGGATAAAAACTCAAATGCCAAATCTTAAAGTTCAAATCTAGATTGTCACTTCAATTATTTAATATATTGAAGTGGATCTGATAAAAACGAATTTTATTTTGATTTGACAAATGAGCAAATTTATAATAATAAGAGGAATAAATAGAGCAGTTAGCTGACGTGGTTCTCTTTAATTTCCCAGTTGCCTGAGATTTTTGAGGAACCACTTTAAGTTGCAACTAACAACTTGAAGGTTTCCGCAGATACTCCCCGCCTAAATATTTGCGAAGCAAATTTTTGGCGGGGGTCCGAATCCCATGAACCACGTAGGGTTCAGGGCCTTCTCCTCGTCTTCCCGACGTAACGTCGGGACCACACGCTTTTGATTTTAAATGAACCGCTCAATTAATCTCTTTAAGTAGTATAAAGATTGGTTCTTAATTTGTCAAATTTTTAAACCATTCGCCGTTTACCTCAATCAGCAGTCTAACACATAGAGTGCTAATTTGTCAAGAGGATTCACAGGCGGTAGAATGTTAAATAATTTGTTTTTAGTATAATAATCAAGAACTATGATTACCGAAAAAGACAAAAAGCTAATTGAAAAGATTATCAACAAAGACGAAAAGGCGTTTTTTGAATTTTATCAAAAAAACAAAAGCAGGCTTTTTAATTTTATTAATCGTCAGATTCAAAATAGAGAAGACAGTGAGGAAGTTTTACAAGACTCATTTTTGGCCTTAATTGATGGGTTGCGCGATTTTCGAGGTCAATCATCTTTAAAAACCTTTCTTTTTTCCATAGCCAAAAATAAAGCGATTAATAAATTAAGAAAGAAAAAGATTAAAAATTTCCTTTTTTCCCACCTCCCCAAAAACATAATTGAATCAATCGCCTCGGTCTTAATGAATGAAGAATTAGACAGAAAATTGTTAACCGAGAAAATCAACAAAACATTTAAGAAATTGCCGAATGATTATGCTCTGGTTTTGCGACTAAAGTATAAAGAGGGCTATAAAGTGGCTGAGATTGCCAAAAAACTGCAACTCTCTTTCAAAGCGGCCGAAAGCTTGATATTTCGAGCGCGCCAAGCCTTCATTAAACTATATAGTTACTATGACAACCAAAGCCTATCGTTCATTAAGAAAAAGACTCAACGAAACCTATTCTCTCCCTATAAATAATTTAAATCTTTCCTGGCTAAATCAGTTATTTAAAATTTTTACTTCTCCTTTAAAGTCATTTCCTTTTAAAATTGTCATCCCGTTTTCGTTTGTTTTTGCTTTGTTATTGTATATCGTTTTTGGCTTACTGGTTATCCGTTTAGTTTCATTACTTCAGTACGGGTTCTAAATTTATGTTTAAAGAAATTTTTGTCTCATTAATTTTAGTCGGGCGGAATTTTTTTCGTTTAATTTTTTATCCTTATGCCACCATGAGAAAAATCAGTCAGGAGAAAGACTGGTTTCAACCTCTGATAATATTTTTTTTTGCTTATTTATATTTTATCTTTACCAACATTGTGAGAAAGAAAACTCTTCATCCCTTTATTATCTCTAGCTCTTCTTTTGTCGCCTTTGTTTTTTTTCTTTTAACCTTTTTTTTAACTTTAGGTTTTTTTTATCTTATGGGAAAGTTGTTTAGTAAAATCAAGACGCAATACTCTTTTATGCCTTTACTTTTTACTTTCTCATATAGTTTGTTTCCTACCCTAATTTGGTTTCTTACTACTTCTTTTTTATACTTTCTTCTTCCTCCGCCAAGAACTTTTTCGATTTTAGGGAAATTCTTCAGTCTTGTTTTTGTTAGTTTTTCTTTGATTTTATTGTTCTGGAAAATTATTTTAGTTTATTTATCATTACGATTTTCCCTCAAGCTGAACTTTTACAAAATTTTATACGCGGTGATTTTATTCTTGCTTTGGTTCTGGCCGTATTCGGCAATGATGTATAAATTGAAAATTTTTAGAATTCCGTTTATATAAATAGTTCAATATGAAATTAACCAATTTTCAATCAATTGAGGAACGGCGAAACTTCTTGGAAAAAAAATTAGGAATAGATTTAAAAAATATCGGTCAAGTTTTAGAGAAAGAAGACGAAGAAAAAATCCATTGTGAGAACAGAATTGGTGACGCCAGATTGCCTCTGGGAGTAGCTGGTCCGTTAGAAATTAAAAATTTAAAATTTAAAATTAAAAATTATTATATTCCTTTGGCGACGACGGAAGGAGCTTTAGTCGCCTCGGTTAATCGAGGTTGTAAGGCGATTTCTCTCTGTGGAGGAGTCACTACTTTGGCAGAGGATATTGGGGCAACCCGAGGGCCAGTATTTCAAACAGCGGGAATTAATGAGAGTCTAAAATTTAAAAAATGGCTTAATGATAATTTTATCTTGCTCGCTAAAGAGGCAAAAAAAACCTCTTCTTATTTAAGGCTCAAGAAGTTGAGTATTAGAATGGTTGGAGATAATGTTTTTGTTCGGTTTTATTTTAATACGATAGATGCTATGGGAATGAACATGGCAACAACAGCCACAGCTTCGATTATTCGAATAATCGAAAAGAAAACTAAAGTTAAATGTTTATCAATTACGGGCAATTTTTGTATCGATAAAAAACCGGCCTGGTTGAATTTTATTTCTGGGAGAGGAAAGCAAATCTGGGCCGAAGTGATTTTGACAAAAAAAGTTTTAAAAGATTTTTTGAAGACAACGGGAGAAAAAATTTTTAATGTTTGGTTGGCCAAATGTATGGTCGGTTCGGCTATGAGTGGCTCTTTGGGTTTTAACGCCCATTTTGCCAATGTTGTGGCCGCTTTTTTTGCCGCCAGCGGACAGGATTTGGCTCATGTGGTTGAAGGAAGTATGGGGGTAACAACGACTAAGATTTTAGCGGATGGTAATCTATATTTTTCCATTTATATGCCGGCAGTTATGTTGGCAACGGTTGGTGGTGGGACAAAACTTAAGACGCAGCAAGAAGCCTTGTCTATTATTGGAGTTAAAAAATCGATTGAATTGGCTGAAATTTTGGCTGGAGCGGTTTTAGCAGGAGAAGTATCGTTGCTGGCCTCATTGGCCGAAGGGACGTTGGTAAAGGCGCATGAAAGATTGGGACGTTAAAAATTTAAAATTTGTTTAACGGATTTAATATGGCAGGAATAGTTTCTTATGGTTTTTATATCCCAAAATACCGAATAAAAATAGAAGAGGTTGCTAAGGTTTGGGGGAAAAATCCTCAAGATATCAAAAACTCGCTTGGCGTTTTAGAAAAAACAGTTTCCGGAATAGACGAGGATTCATTGACGATGGCCTACGAATCAGCTTCAATGGCGCTTTCCGATTTAAAAATTCAAAGAAATAAAATAGGAGCTGTTTTTGTTGGTTCAGAAACCCATCCTTACGTGGTTAACCCCACCTCAACCATTTTAGCTGAATTTTTAGGAATTGAAAAAAAATACTTAGCTTCAGATATGCAGTTTGCCTGCAAAGCCGCCACCGGAGCCATAATTTCCGCTTTTGGATTAATTAAGTCAGGTTTTACCGATTATGCTTTAGTGGTGGCGGCCGATAAAGCTTCGGCTAAACCCCACGGTCCCTTAGAATATACTGCTTCCTCTGGTTCTGTTTCTTTTATCTTAGGGAAAGAGGATTTAGTTCTTGAGTTGATTGATTGTTTGTCTTTTTCTTCCGATACTCCTGATTTTTGGCGTCGGGATGGTGTTCGCTATCCTTCACACGGGGGAAGATTTACTGGAAAACCTTCATATTTTTTTCATATTCAAGAGGTAAGTAAAAATATACTTTCAAAAACAAAGCTTAAGCCGATTAATTTTTCCCACGCTGTTTTTCATATGCCTAATGGCAAGTTTCCTGTTCAGGTTGCCCTATCTTTGGGATTTAGTCAGGCCCAGATTGAGAAGTCACTAGTAGTTGGTTCTTTAGGCAATAGTTATACTGCTTCGGCCTTGATGGGACTAGTGGCGGTGTTGGAGGAGGCAAAGGCGGGAAATTTGATATTTTTAACTTCTTATGGTTCTGGGGCTGGTTCGGATGCCTTTATTTTTCGCGTGACAAAAAATTTAGATAAAAGAAGAAGGGAGTTTAGAAAAAAAATTAAAGATAAAAAATACATTAATTACACTACCTATTTAAAGTTTATGGACATTCTATGATCTCAGTTATTGGTTACTATACAACCCGATTTGGTGAACTTTGGTACAAGTCACTTTTTGATTTAGTAGAGGAGGCAATTTTTGGAGTTTTGGACGAGATTAACATGGAAAAAGAGAGAATTGAAGCGGTTTTTTTTGGCAATATGTTAGCCGCTATTTTAGAAAATAATCTTCACTCTAGCGCACGAATTGCGGAAATTTTAAAAACTAACGCTCCTGTCTTTAGAGTTGAATCAGCCTGTGCCTCAGGTGGAATAGCCTTCCATATGGCCAAAAGTTATATTGAGGCGGGAAGGGCAAAAACTGTTTTAGTTTTGGGAGCGGAAAAAATGACTGATTTTTCGCCCGAGGAAAATGTTAACGCCCTGGCGGCGGCGGCGTCGGGAGAAGAACAAGAGGCCGGTTTAACCTTTCCTGGTCTTTATGCGATGCTGGCGCAATATTATTTACAAAAATATCATTATAGTGAAGAAAATTTAGCCTATGTCTCGGTAAAAAATCATTTTCATGCGAGTCTTAACGAAAAAGCTCATTTTAGAAGAAAAATTAAAGTAGAAGATGTTTTAAAAAGCGCCTATGTTGCTTTTCCACTTAAGGTCTTAGACAGTTCGCCGATTTCTGACGGAGCTTCAGGCTTGATTATAACCAAAGACCTCCAACTTATAAAAAAAGCGAAATATAAAACTCACGTTATTGCCTCTGAGGTGGCTACGGACACTATTTCGTTAAAAGATAGAAAACGCCTAGATGAAATTATGGCCACAAAAATAGCGGGAGAAAAGGCGTTTATTCAGGCAAAAATAAAAAGAAACATGATAGATGTGGCCGAAGTTCATGATTGTTTTTCTATCGCCGAAATTTTAGCGATGGAGGACTTGGGATTTTGGCAAAAAGGCAAAGGAGGAGAAATAATTAAAGAATTATTAACCATGTATGGTTCTTCGGGCGACTTGATTATTAATACTTCGGGGGGTCTAAAAGCAGCTGGTCATCCATTGGGAGCCACTGGTGTAAAACAAATAGGTGAAATATTTTTACAGTTAACGGGTCAGGCGGGAAAACGACAGGTAAAAAACGCTCGTTATGGTTTGGCGCACAATGTTGGCGGGTCAGGTGGGACAGCGGTGGTGACGATATTAGGTTTATAAATATAGAGACGTCCCGACGGGACGCCTATACAAAATCAAAAAATATGATTAGCCCAGTAAAAATTTGGCGACGGCAAAAAGAGATTAGAAAATCTCTTGGTTTAAAAGGAAAGATTTTAGCCTGGACGAAAATCTTTATCGCGGGGTCAGATTTTAAAAATAAGGCTCCTTATCCAGTTGTTCTTATTAGGCTTGAGAATGGAAAAAGGGCACTTGGTCAATTAGTTGACTATGAAGAGAAAGATTTAAAAACAGGAGGGAAAGTACTAGTTGTTTTGCGAAGAGTCAGAGAAGCGGACGAAGAAGGGGTGATTCCTTACGGAATAAAATTTAAACCCCTAAAGTAGATAAAAATGAAAAAAATAATTTATTCTGCTCCAGCTAAGGTAATTCTATCGGGCGAACATGCGGTGGTGTATGGAAAACCAGCTCTGGTTTCGGCTATTAATTTGCGATTTAAGTTTAATCTTTGGAAAAAACAAGATTCCAACAACCATTTAAACAACGATCGTGATCTAAATGGCAATATTGAATTTATCAATAATCTGATAAGGAAATTCTTGAACAAAGGAAAAAGCACAATTGTTAAAAACAAAAGTTATCAATATAAAATAGAGTCGGACATACCTATTGGTCGAGGTCTGGGCTCGTCAGCTGCTTTATCAGTGACGGCGACAGCGGCTTTTTTGGAGTTTTTTTCCAGTAAAGAATATCCGCCCAAAACAATAAATAACTTAGCCCATGAAGTCGAGAAAAGATTTCATCGAAATTCTTCGGGAGTTGATACAACTGCCTCTTGTTTTGGCGGCTTAATCTATTATCGGAAAGAGCTCGAGTTTTTAAAAAACATTTCGGTTTTAGATTATAAAATTCCCAAAAAAATTGAGGAAAAATTATTTTTGGTTGATTCTGGAGAACCAAAAGAAACAACCGCTGAAATGGTTGCTTACGTTGGTTTTTTATTGTATAAAAAATCAAAACTTGTGTTGCAAGTATTGAACGATATAGAGAGGATAACCAAAAAAATGGTGATGGCAATTGTAAAACAAGACAATGTTTCTTTTAAACAGACAATTTCCGCCAATGAAAAATTACTGGAAAAAATTGGCGTTGTTTCTTCAGAGACAAAAAAATTGTTAAGTAATTTAAGCAATTTTGGGGTGGGAAAAATTACTGGAGCTGGTGGAAAAAAGAACGGTTCGGGTTTTTTGCTTTTTTATGCGGACGATGTTGGCGGCTTAAAGAAATATTGTCAAACGAACAAAATTTCTTATTTTAAATTCAGTCAATCGTCAACAGGAGCAACAAAACTTAATTAATTGATTAATTAAGTTTTTATCTATGAAAATTAAAGTTTCTGCGCCGGGAAAATTGATGCTTTTTGGTGAACATGCGGTGGTTTACGACAGACCATGTATTGTTACCGCTGTTTCTTCAAGGCTTCATGTTGAGCTAGAACAAACTCCAGGGCGTTTCAAAATTGACGCTCCCCAAGTAAAAGATGTTCGTTTTGTTGAAGAAGCGGTTCATTTATTTAAAGAAAAATACGGTTTGGTTGATGGTTTATCAATTAAAACAAGCAGTGATTTTTCGTGTCAGTATGGTTTTGGTTCGTCATCGGCTGTTACGGTGGCTACTCTTTTGGCCCTAGTTAAACTTTATCGTCTTAATTTGTCAGCAAAAGATATTTTTAATTTGGGTTATCAAGTGACTTTGAACATTCAAAAAGTTGGTTCAGGCTTTGATATTGCCGCTGCCGCTTATGGTGGGGTTCTCTATTTTCTCACGGGAGGGAAGGTAATTAAACCGTTCATTGTTAATGATTTGCCAATTGTTGTTGGCTATTCGGGAATTAAAGCAGATACACCCAGCATAGTTAATAATTTAAAATTAAAAATGAAAAATAAAAAATTACAATTAAAAATTATAAGCCTATTTAACTTAATTGAAAAAATTGTTATTCAAGCAAAAACGGCCTTACAGGATAAAGGATGGGAGAAACTGGGAGAATTGATGAATGAAAATCAAAAATTACTTCAACAATTGGGAGTAAGTACTGAGAAACTTGATCAAACGTGTGCTATGGCTATTTCCGCTGGGGCGTATGGGGCTAAGCTATCAGGAGCAGGTGGAGGTGATTGTATGATTGCTTTAGTTTCTGAAGAAAAAAGAAAATCCGTAGAAATGGCCATTAGAAAAGCGGGCGGAGAAATCATAAAAGTTAAAAGCAACGCAGAGGGAGTTAAATTAGAAAAATAACATGAAAGCAACCGCCATTGCCCCAGCCAACATCGCCTTTATCAAGTACTGGGGAAAAAAAAACGAAGAATTGAGGTTGCCCGAAAACGGCAGTATTTCAATGAATTTGAGCAATCTCCTAACAATTACTACGGTTGAGTTTAATAGAAATTTGGAAAAAGATAAGGTCTTTATTGATGGTAGAGAAGATCTAAGCGAGAGAAAACGGGTTATTCAACATCTTGACAGAATAAGAAATTTGGCCAAACTAAAACTTAAAGCAAAAGTGGTTTCTAAAAACAATTTTCCCAGTGGAACAGGGTTGTCATCGTCGGCGTCTGGTTTTGCGGCTTTAACCTTGGTTGGAGTCAAGGCGGCAGGATTGACTCTTTCAGAAAAAGAAATGTCTATTTTAGCTCGTCAAGGTTCAGGGTCGGCCTGTCGTTCTGTGCCTTCCGGGTTTGTAGAATGGTTGAATGGCAAAACCAACAATACTTCATATGCTGTTTCAATTTATTCTCCTGATTATTGGGACATTGCCGACGTAGTTGTTGTCGTTGGGAGCGAAAAAAAAGGGACATCAAGCACCAAAGGTCAAAAAATTGCTGCCTCAAGCCCTTTTTTTGAAGTTAGACTATCTAAAATTAAAGCCAAAATAGAGCGGATTAAAAACTTGATAAAAGAAAAAAATTTTCCAAAGTTTGGTGAGTTGATAGAAGCAGAAGCTTTAGAACTACATGCTATTATGCTAACATCAACGCCCTCTCTTATTTATTGGTTGCCCAACACGATTAGAATTATGAAATTGGTCAAAAAATGGCGAAGCAATGGTCTTTTAGTTTATTTTACTATTAACACGGGACAAGACGTTCATCTCATTTGCCAAAAAAAAGACGTAGGGAAGCTATGCTCTAGATTAAAAAAGGTTGAGGAGATAAAAAATGTTATTGTTAATTTTCCTTCGCTGGGCGCGAGGATTATAGAGAATCATCTTTTCTAAACTATGAATTATTATCAGCAAAAACAATTTTTAGCCGTAATTGATAAGAAAGATCACGTAATTGGTAGAATAGAAAAATGGCAAGCTCATAAGAAAGGTATTCTTCATCGCGGTTTTACCGTAATTTTGTTTTACCAAGACCAAATTATTCTTCAACATCGCAAGCATCCGGTGTTTGATGGGTATTTTGACCTTACCTTTTCTTCCCATCCCGTATTTAAGGACAATCTTCTTCAAAACAATTTGGAGGCGGTATTTGAATCTTTAAGGCGCGAATGGGATATTGAGAAAAAAGATTTAGTTGGCCGGCCTGCGCCATTAGGAAAGCTTTACTACAGGGCTAAAGACCCCGTCAGTAAATTTATTGAACACGAAATTGATTATATTTTTTCGGTAACGTTGAATAAAATTCCCAAACCCAACCTGGATTTTGCTTATGGATTTTCAATGATTAAAAAAGACCAGCGAGTAAACAATAATTTCCTAAGTAAAAAAAAGCTCACCCCCTGGGCGAAAAAAATAATTAGTAAGCTAAAAAAGGGAGACAGACTTCAGTTTTGTGAGATTAGAGAGTTGGGAAAGGAATGATCCAGCTTCCATCAGGATTCCGTTTAATGATGCCTAAAATATCACCGGTGATAAGTCCCCAAAGTCCGATAAACACAAAGACAAGAATAATACCAATTATAGCATTGGTCAATTTTTTTTGAGCGTTAGACAATTTTTCTTTGTCTCCGCCTGACATAATCCAGTCCATAGCTCCCCATAACAAATAAATAAGGAGAACTAATCCAGCGCCAATTGTTACCATCCTTACCCCGAAGGCAATTAAGCGGCCGATCTCAGCTTTCGGGTCGCCGGTAAAAGGACCAGGCGGTGTAATGGTGCCAAAAATGTCTCCCATAAATCTCAAAAAGGAAAATTAATTTTAAAAATTGTCCCTAATATTTTAACAAAAAGATAACTACAAACAATTATAAAAAGCCCAACAATAGAAAATTGAAATATTTTTTGAGCTTTTTTTATGTTTTCCGGATTGCCGCCGGCGGTTAAGATAGTGTAACCACCCAAAATCAACATAAAAAGAAAAACTATGGCAGCAGCGCTCATTAGAAGAGGAATGATTATATTAATAAAGCCACTAAGGTTGCCAAACCGCGCCGGAGTAAAAGTGGTGGGGTTTATATCAATCGCCAAAACCTTACTTATCATTTTAGAAAATTGTAGAATAAAATTATGAAAAAAGCAATTTTTTTTAAAAAATTAACCAACAATCAAGTCCAATGTCTTGCCTGTTCTTGGTATTGTAAGATTTCCCAAGGCAAAACTGGTGTTTGTGGTGTCCGTCAAAATATCGCCGGTGATCTTTATCTTTTGGTTTATGGTCGTCCAACAAGTGGTTTAGCCCTAGATCCGATAGAGAAAAAACCTCTTTATCATTTTTTACCAGGAACAGAAAGCCTTTCTTTTGGAACTTATGGCTGTAACTTTGGTTGTATTTTTTGTCTTAACTGGCAATACTCTCAATTGCCCAAGCTTCTTAAAGAAAAAATCAAAGATCAGGAAAAGTCAACGACCGAGCTTAAAAATATTATTAAAGATCAACCTTTTTGGTCACCGGAAAAAATCGTTAGTTATGCGCTTGAGAACAACGTTCCTTCCATTTCCTATACTTATAACGAACCAGCTGTTTTTTTTGAATATGCCTATGAAACCGCCAAATTGGCCCACAAGAAAGGCATAAAAAATATTTTTGTTTCCAATGGCTATGAGTCCAAAGAGGCCTTTGAGTTGATTAAACCCTATCTTGATGCCGCTAACATAGATATTAAATCTTTTTCGGAAAAATTTTACCGAGATATTTGTAAGGCCAAGCTGAAACCAGTGCTTGAGACAGTTGAGAGAATGGTTAAAGGAGGAATTTGGGTTGAGATTACCACTACCTTAATTACTGATTTAAATACCGATGAAAAAGAGCTTCGAGAAATGGCCGGATTTTTAAAAAAACTTGATCCAGCCATCCCCTGGCATTTGAACACTTTCCGGCCCGACTATAAAATGATTGACAGACCAACCACAGACTATACCGTATTAGAAAAAGTTTATACCATTGGTAAAGAAATGGGTTTGTCATATGTCTACGCCTATTCCACCGAAGTTGCCGATGAGAAAGACAGCACTTTCTGTCTCAAATGTGGAGAGCTTTTAATTGAAAGACGCTGGTGTCAGGCAGTGATTAAAAATTTCAAAAACGGAAGATGTGGAAAATGTAAAACGAAAATTGAAGGTGTTTGGTAATTTTGCTTTTCTGCCTATTTTCTTTTATAATTTCTTTATGAACCTACAAAAAATTAAACATATCATTGCTGCTGCTCGGCCTAATCAGTGGATAAAAAATTTAGTCATTTTTACGGCCATTGTCTTTTCGGGAAAGCTTTTTGATCCTAATTTATTTTTGAGGACAACCATTGGTTTTTTTATCCTATGCCTCCTTTCGTCAACCTCATACATTTTGAATGACGTTATTGATTATCCCTACGACAGAAAGCACCCGGTAAAAAAACTGCGGCCGGTGGCTTCAGGCAAATTGAGCATTAGTGATGCTACCTTTGTTGTTTTTACTTTGTCTCTTGTTTCTTTAATCATGGCCCTGGGTTTTTCTATCCCCTTCTTTTTTGTGTCGTTCGTGTTTTTACTCCTTCATTTTCTTTATTCGTTGTCTTTTAAAAAAAAGCCGGTTTTAGATATTTTTACTATTTCGTTTTCTTTCCTGTTGCGAGCTTTTGGCGGACAAGTGCTGACAGGATACCATATTCAAATTTGGTTTCTGTTAACAATTTTTTTCATTTCGCTTTTTATCGCTTCAGTAAAAAGACATGCGGAACTAGTCCTTCACGGGCAGGAAACCAGGCTATCCCTGTCTTTTTATAAAGGACACCTTTTAGATTTTTTAACCACCACTTTTGCTACTTTGACCATTGTTACTTATTCGCTTTATACCTTTTTGGAGAGGCCGCCCCTGATAGAGTCGCCCTTATCTCAATATTTTCCCAACTTCTTTCCTTATTTTGAGGCGCGCAAATGGTTTATGATAACTATTCCTTTAGTGGTTTATGGGGTATCGCGTTACGCTCAATTGCTTTATGAAAAGGATGAGGGAGAAAGTCCAGAAAAGATTATTACTAAAGACAAGCCGCTTATTTTTACTATTCTTCTTTGGGGGATAATCGTGGTAGGGTTGATTTATGCTTTTTAATTTGGCTCGCCGCGAAACAGAACAAACGTTCAATTTTTTAAAAGAATTTATAAAAAATCGCCTTTTATAAGATTTCTTAAAACGCGTTTAAGCTCAATTAGGCAAACCTGATATATTTTGGTTATATTCTGACTGCTTGACTTCTTACGGATGGTGTATTAGATTTTCTAAGGACACTAGATATAACAATATCAAATATTATGAAGTGTATTTTTTGCGCCAATTCTGATACCGACGTTGTTGAAACAAGAGTTTCAGACGATGGCGGAACGGTTCGCCGTCGCCGGGAATGTGGTAAATGTCTTAAAAGATTTACCACTTATGAGCGGGTTGAGCAGTTGCCGATTTTGGTTATCAAACGGAATGGAAGAAGGGAAAGATTCGACCGTGACAAGTTAAAACGAGGAATATTGAAATCATGCGAAAGGACAACTATTACCTTAGATCAGATTGAAAAGATTGTTTCGGAAGTTGAATACGAGTTGAAACAAGAGGAATCAACGGAAATCGAAAGTAAAAAAATTGGTAGCTTAGTGGCAAAAAAACTAAAAAAATTAGATAAGGTAGCTTATATCAGGTTTGCTTCGGTTTTCAGAAGATTTGTTGACATTGAAGATTTTGAGGCGGAGCTGAAAAAACTATTATAAGTCTTAACAAGACCAAGAAAGCCTAACAAGCTAATAAGTTCTATGAAATTAACAGGTATCAGTCAGAAAGTATTTTTAGACAGGTATTCATTAAAAGATAAAAAGGGTAACCCCGTCGAGAAAACAGTCGAAGAAATGTGGCGGAGAGTGGCTAAAACAGTGGCTTTGATGGAAAAAAAAGAAAAGCAAAAAAAGATGGAAGAGGAGTTTTATCAAGCGATGGAAGGTTTTAAATACGTACCCGGAGGAAGAATACTGGCAGGAGCAGGTACAGGCTACAACGTTACCTATTATAACTGTTTTGTCATTCCTTCACCAAAAGATTCTCGAGGAGGAATTTTGGAGACTTTAAAACAAATGGTGGAAATTATGGCTCATGGAGGCGGAGTGGGTATTAATCTTTCATCACTTCGTCAAAAAGGCTCCAGAGTAAAAAAGGTTAATGGTTTTTCTTCCGGCCCGGTTAACTGGGCCGAACTTTTTTCCGTGGCCACCAAAGATATTATTCAACAAGGTGGAAGCCGTCGTGGAGCTCTAATGTTAATGCTTTGGGATTGGCATCCGGACATCCAGAAATTTATAACAATAAAACAAGATTTAAATAAAATTAACGGCGCCAATCTTTCTTTGTGCATTTCGGATAAATTTATGGAAGCAGTTGAAAAG
>Ga0268276_1000837_pt1 | contig 33416 bp, 29 predicted proteins | sample saktaG_4_FD_190145 | JGI IMG/M metagenome (GOLD analysis project Ga0268276, IMG submission 190145) | Saline water microbial communities from Sakinaw Lake, British Columbia, Canada - sak_2010_1_5_45m | ecosystem: Environmental > Aquatic > Non-marine Saline and Alkaline > Saline ...
GGGTACTAATCGCACTCGACGCATTGTTTGTGATTGCCTTTCAGTTTTTTTATTTACCTACACTTCAAGTTGATGTTCTTGCCGAAACGTTTTTTATTCTGAATCTCTTCTTGTTTTTTATTTCCAGCACGACTGCAATATTAAAAAAGAGCCTTTATGAAATCAAGTCCAAAAGCGAATTGTTGCAAAATTCAAACCGGAAACTGGAAAAAATGATTGATTCCACCAACCAGTTGTATTTTCTGACTTATGATTTGCTTTATAAGAACACAATGATAACTGAAAATCATCTGAAAAAAATGTTTCAAATTGCTGTGAATACTTTTGAAAATTTTGACTATGCCTCATGTTTCGTCAACGATAATGGAAATATCCATTTCATTGACACTTTCGGTTACGAGGTTGACAAATTAAATAATCAATTTTCGGGTTTTGATGGTTTTGTCTGGAATTTCAGCAATCCGGTAATCTTCAGGAATGCTGAGGAGCGAATCAAAGCTGAACTCAAAGACAGATACAAAGAGTATGCCAAGGATAATTTGCCAATCAAGGAATCAATCCAGTTCTCAATCCATATTCGTGATCGTGTCGTCGGGGGAATGAGTTTTGATCTGCTTCAATCGAACAAGAATATTTTTGCCGATGTTGACTTAAGAAATTTTCTTGCCTTTCAGAAACTGATGAACGGATTCTTCCAAATCAATACTTCCTATTCAAAAAGCATCAAATTTAAAAGTGAGATTTCACTCAGCCTGATCCGTGCTCTTGAAGCTTATGACACCTATACCAAAGGTCATAGTGAAGATGTCGCTTATCTAGCTGAACAAATCGCCATCAAGATGAAATTGACCAACAAGGAAATCGATGACATCTACTGGGCTGGAATTGTACATGACATCGGCAAAATCGGAATCAGTACCGACATTTTGCACAAAGAAGGAAAACTGACCTCAGATGAGTATGACCTGGTAAAAATGCATTGCGAAGCAGGTTTCAAAATCCTCAGTGATTCTCAAGATCTGCAAAACATCGCAAAAATTATTTTGCATCATCATGAAAGATGGGACGGGATGGGATATCCTTACAAACTATCTCAAGAAGCAATACCCCTCGGGTCTCAAATTTTGGCTGTCGCAGACTCTGTCAGCGCCATGTCTTCATTCCGTTCATATTCCAAAATTAAATCAAGCGAAGAAATCATCACCGAACTTAACTACTGTCTGGAAAAACAATTCTCTCCAATTCCGGCAAAGTTCATGATTGAATTCATCCAAGCAGGAAAGTTAGATGAATATTACAAAACAAAGGCAAAAAACCTTGCTTTAGAAACTTTGAACTCTTGATTTCAAATAGTATTTTATTACATTCTAAAATATGATATGGACCTTCAATTCATGAAGGTCCTTTTTTGTCATATAAAAAGGCCCAAGACAATAAATAAGATGTCTGGAGCCAATTAAAATATCAAATCATATATTAGTGAAAAAGCTATAGTTTTTTTTCTGAAGGCGTCTCCATTGTTTTACCGAAAAGTTCCTTGTAAACTAGTTTGCCACCGACTTTTAATGATTCCATGAGACAAAGTCTGTCACACTTCATGAACATGACAGGCGTTTGCAATGAATCGCGTTTTTCCGTGAACTCCTCGGGAAAACTTGCTTTTCTAGCCAGTGTGAAATGCGGTCTGAATTCCCGGTCGTCTAACTCAAAGCCGATTTTAATCAGCTTAGCAAACATCGTCTCGTAAAGTTGGTTGATTTCATGCGACTTGTCCACGTGCCAGACAAGAATGTCTTTATTGCCCTTGTTTGAGAAAAAACCCATGTGTCTCGTTTTGATGACAAAAGGAGTGAATCTGGTTTCATTCACTATCGTTTTGATTTTTTCCACGGTGGCTTCGGAGACATCACCAATAAACACAAGTGTCACATGAAAGTTGTCAGCAGTCGTGAAATTACCGCCTGTAGAATGTGATTTCATTTTTCTCGCCAAGGCGTGAAGTTTTGCCTTGGATTTGTCATCGGGTAATAATGCCAAAAATACCCTCATAATAAACCTCTCCTAATAGCGCTTATTTGTCGCCTATGGTCAGAGCCATGACTGCTTTGGCGGTGTGAAGTCGGTTTTCAGCTTCCTGATAAACAATTGAATGAATGCCGTCGATGACAGAGTCTTCGACTTCGTTGCCCCTGTCCGCTGGCAGGGCATGCATGTATTTTACATTGGGACTTGCAAGTGCGATCATTTTTTCCGTGCACTTCCAACCTTTGTAACTCTCTAAAAGATCATCGACAACAGCGGTTGATTGATTGGTGACCCAGCTTCCCCAGTTTTTCGGAATGACGACATCTGCGCCTTTGAAAGCTTCTTCCATGTTGTGAGTGATTCTGAACGAACCGTCGCCTTCAAGGGCATTCTGCTTTGCCTTGTCGACAGCCCACTTGGGAAGGTCGTAGCCTTCCGGATATGCCAAAGTGACATCCATGGCATATCTTGGGAAAAGCAAAATTTGAGTCAACGGAACACTAATTGGTTTTTTGTGCGTTGTCGCATATGCCCAAATGATTGATACTTTGAGTCTCCTAGTTTCAGGAAACACTTCCTGGATCGTCATGAGGTCAGCGAGTCCCTGCATCGGATGATACAGGTCATCCTGAAGATTCATGATCGGGACAGTCGAGTTTGCGGCCATTTCCCGAAGATACTTGTTGCCAACTTCCCAGAAGCAGTTGCGGCAAGCAATGCCGTGCCCGTAGCTAGAAAGAATCGTCGCAGTGTCTTTGGCAGACTCTCCATGGGAGATCTGCATTTTCGAAGTGTCGAGAAAAATACCAGTTCCTCCGAGTTGGGCAATACCTGCTTCCATCGAATTTCTGGTTCTTGTCGATTGCTCGAAAAACATCAGAAAAGCGACCTTGTTGGTCAGGTATGCGGTTGGTTTGTTGTTAAGAAAATCCTTTTTCAACTGTTTCGAAGTCTCCAACAAGACATCGATTTCTTGTTTTGACCACTCTTCGAGAGTGATGAAGTGTTTGCCTTTGAATAATGGTTTCATATTATCTCCCCTTTTGTTTGTTCGTTTCCTGAACATAGGTTTTCGGTATCAATGCATAGATTGCTGCGGCTATTACAAGCTCGTCTTTCCAGGTTCTTTCATTTGGTGCGTGGGCTTCTTCTTCATGCCCGGGTCCGAATCCGATGCAAGGGATGTTGAATCGTCCCATAATCGAAACGGCATTGGTTGAAAAAGTCCATTTGTCAACGATTGGCTTCTTCTCAAACAAATCGATGTAACTTTTGACAACACTTTGACACACAATGTGATCTTCATCCAAAACCCAAGTTGGAAAATACGATTGTGTCGGATAGACAAGACCCGTGTAGGAAGGTCTAGCATAATCATACATTTCGACTTTCGCGTCCGCTTTGATAACTGATGGCAGGTTTTCTATTTCTTTCAATGCCGATTGATAAGTCTCGCCTTTTGTCAGGCGTCTGTCGACAGATACTACGCAGCCGTCAGCCACAGCACAACGGCTGGGCGATGAATGGAAGATTTCGCTCACGGTCAGAGTTCCTTTTCCAAGGAAAGGATCAAAATGAAGATGTTTGTTCAATTCCTCCAGTTCCAGAAGAATCGGTGCCATTTTGAAAATGGCATTGTCGCCTCTTTCGGGTGCTGAACCATGACAGCTGATCCCGGAAGTCGAGACTTTGATCTCCATCCTGCCGCGGTGTCCTCGGTAGATTCTGCAAGACGTCGGTTCAGTGATTACAACGAACTCGGGAATAATTTTGTCTTCTTCGATGATGTACTGCCAGCATAATCCGTCACAGTCTTCTTCCTGAACCGTACCGGTTATAAGAAGCGTGTAATCGTCTTCCAAATGCAGGTCCTTGATAATCTTTCCAGCATAAACCATAGAGGCCATGCCGCCTTCCTGGTCGCTTGCGCCTCTGCCTAAAATTGTCAAATCATCTTCAAAACCTTCATAGGGGTCGTATTTCCAGTTTTTGATCTCGCCGATACCAACGGTATCAATATGGGCGTCCATGGCGATTAGATGTTTTCCATGTCCGATTCGGCCGATGATGTTGCCCATCTTGTCGATTGTGATTTCGTCGAAACCGACATGTTCCATTTCCTGTTTGATCCTTTGAATGACTCTTTTCTCGTCAGAGCTTTCAGAAGGAATCTTGATCATGTCCCGAAGAAACTTGGACATATCATCTTTATATTTCTCGGCTTGCGCCAATATTAGCTTATATGTGTTCATAGTCTATTCCTTGCGCATTTTCTTGATAAGATCGTCATACTCTTCGATTTTTCCATATTCCTTATCCCAAAATTCCATGTTTCTCATTTCGTCAAGATAAGCTTTGGAATAACCGAATTTGATCCAGTCTTTTTCTTTTTGGCGGAAAAGTTTTTCTTTTTCCGCATCTGGTCTGTAATCAGCGATATCTTCGGTATTAGCCTTCAAGAACACATCCTTGAACCATCTTCTCAAAACAAAATCTTCCGTTTCCAAGTAACGTTCTTCCAAATTCTTGATGACTGAATCGTAGCGATCATAACCATCAGTTGCGATAGTAACGATATTATCTTCCGGTCCTAAATGCAGATACTTGGCCATTTTGATGGCTCCGAGAATATTGCAGATCGAAGAAACTCCAAAAATATCTGTCATCGATTGGGCAACTTGTCTGTCAATCCCCTGTTCCTCAAGAATTGCAGTGCCGTCATGAATAATCTTCAAACCTTTGACGCATTCATCATCTTTCACTAAAGTTACGAAGTCGGTATTTCTCACGTTATGGATCAGGGTGCACATTTTATCGCCGATGCCCTCGATCCGATGCTGCCCTCTGCCGCCATTCATCAAAGTAGAACATTCGTAAGGCTCCAATGCAACAATCTTGACCTCGGGGAAGATTTTCTTGATTTGATCTCCTGCGCCAAGTGTTCCGGCGCTGCCCGGTGCTGAACAGAAACAGGCGATTCTGCCATTGCCGATACCTTCTACCGCTTCAATGCAGGCGTTTCCGGTAACGTGACGGTGGAACCTGTAGTTTGGCAACAGTTCAAACTGGGCCAAAGCTCTGTTCTTGGGATTTTTCTTGAGTTCGAAAGTTCTTTCCAGTGTCAGGATCACATCAGATTCGGTTCCAGGTGTCAAATCAAGTTTGGCACCGTACCTCTGGATTCTGTCATAACGTTCCTTACTCATATTGTCAGGCATAATCACGATGGCATCGATTTTCATCAGATTGGCAATATAGGATACGCCAATGCCGAAATTGCCTGTCGACGGTCCAAGAATTGTGTGTTCACCGGGAATGATGGTTTTATCGACGCAACCTTCAATCAAAGTTGCGTATGCCGGGCCGACTTTATGGGACCCGGATGGAAAATATTTTCCCAACAAAACAACAACGTTCGCTTCAATTCCCGTCAGTTCTTTGGGAAGCACGATCTTGTTGACTTTGTTTGCTTCGTTTTTCCAGGAAATGTTGAAAAGGTTGATTGGATCAAGCTCATTCTCTTTCGCTATTAAGGCTTTTGCTCTGATTGCTTTATCTACCGACTCTGGATGAAGCATTTCATTGTATGTCGGTCCAAATGGTATTTTACTCATTGTTTCTCCTTCTAATTTTCATGTATTCGTTAAATCTGTCAATATTGTTTGGCAGAGTCACAGGCTCTTCGATTGCCTCAAGTGCATTTTTCGTGTCTTTCAGACCATTGCCAGTCGAAATGAAGACAACAGTGTCTGAGAGTTTTATTGTGTCTACTTCAATTGCTTTTATCAATCCGGCCAGTGAAGCAGCAGCCGCAGGTTCAGAAAAAATTCCTTCGGTATGTCCCAATAATTTCATCGCTTGCATGATTTCTTGATCGGTAACTGCAATCCAGGAGCCAAGCGAGTACTTGACAGCATTCATAGCTTTGACAGGATTTCTGGGGATTCCTACAGCAATCGAATCCGCAATCGTGTTTTCTTCCGTTGGAACAAGCGGTAAATTATTAATATATGCATTGTAAAAAGGTGCGCATCCAGCGCTTTGTACGCCTAAGAGTCTGGGAATTTTTGGGATAAGTCCCAGTTGAAGCAAGTCATAAAATCCTTTATAAACCCCGGCGATCGTACAACCGTCGCCAACTGAAACGACTACCCAGTCCGGAGTCTTGAATCCCAGTTGTTCGGCTATCTCAAGCGCCACCGTTTTCTTGCCTTCGACAAGATGCGGATTTATGGCTGCATTACGATTATACCACCCATTTGCTTCAATCGCAAGTTTGGAAAGGCTGAAAGCGGCTTTATAGTCTCCGTCAACCTTTATTACGGTTGACCCGTAGATCATCAGCTGTGCAAGTTTTCCTATGGGAGCTCTTTTGGGAACGAAAATCACCGTCTTGAGATTGGCTTTTGCGGCGTTTCCTGCAAGCGATGATGCCGCATTACCGGTGGAGGAACAAGCGATGATCTTTTGGTTTTTCTCCAAGGCTTTGACAACGGCCACCACTGATGCCCGGTCCTTCAGACTCTGAGTCGGATTCACGCCTTCATCTTTAACAAAGAGGTTATCCATATGGAGATATTTGCCAAGATTGATAGCTTTGTAGAGCGGTGTCATGCCGACACGTAAAGTGTTCTTGGTAAATTCGGCTTTGACCGAAAGCATCGGGAGATATCTCCAGATGGAATCAATGCGGTTATTCTTGAAGTAATCGGCATTAACTTCTTGTTTCATCAGCTCATAATCATATATTATGTCGAGAATTCCCAGTTCTCCACATTCAGGACAAGTAAAGAGATCCTGCTCTTTCGGGAAGGTCTTGTGACATAAGGTACATTCATAGTGTTTTACGTATTTCACAGATTTTCACCTTCAGCCTCAAGCGGGATAATTTTGAATTTTTTGACATCGAACAAACCGAAATCGGTTACTTTCAGGTCGGGAATAACAGGCAAAGAGAGAAATGCAAGCGATAGGAAAGGATCGTCGATATCCTCATGAATCCCCATTTTTCTGGAGAATGATTCCATACGCGATAATTTCGCTTCGACTTGCTTATAATCGTTTTCCGTCATGATGCCGCCTACTTCTAACTGAAGATAATCGTACACTTCATGATTGTGGACCAAAACGATGCCACCTTGGATCTCCTTGATTTTTTTTGCGGCAATCAGCATATCCTCATCATTGTCGGAAATAATGACCAGATTATGTGAATCGTGGGCAATCGTCATCGCTACAGCCCCATTTTTGAGCCCATAGCCTTTGACAAGACCCAGACCGATATTACCGGTCAGATGGTGTCTCTCGACAACTGCCAGTTTCAAAATGTCGGAATCGTTTTCCTGTCGGTAAAATCCATTTTCAACCTTCACGGTTTCAATGAGGTCTCTTGTAGTAACATTATTCTTGATAAGGCCGAGAACATGAACTCTGTTGCTAGATAGAGGTAACCTGAAATCAAGGGAACCAACATTGAATCTGACTGTATTCAGTACCGACTGGTCACTGGTATTCTTGGAAGCAAACATAATTTCCTTGTTTTTGAAGACAAGTTCGCCACCCTTGAATACCATCGTAGGAACAATGTCTTTCAGGTTGTCAAAGATGACGATGTCCGCGAGATATCCCGGAGCGATGGCTCCGAGATGCTTCAAGCCATAACAAGAGGCGACATTAATTGTAGCCATCTTGATCGCATCGACAGGAGCTATACCATTTTTTATCGCCAAATTGATATTGTAATTGATATGACCTTCCTTATGAATGTCAAAGGGATGTTTGTCATCGGTGCAAAACATCAGTCTCGACAAATTGTCTTTGGTGATGCCTTTAGTTAAAACTTCGACATTTCTCGTTGCCGATCCTTCACGCAGGTGGACATACATTCCGCATTTGACCTTTTCGACAAGTTCTTCCATTGTGGAAGATTCATGGTCGGTCTTGATGCCTGAAAGCGCATATGCATTCAGATTTTTGCCGGTGACCGATGGCGCATGTCCATCGATCAGTTTGTCTTCCATGACATTGAGCTTTTTATACACATCAAAATCACCATTGATCACTCCTGGATAATTCATCATTTCTCCGAGCCCCAAAATCGATTCCTCGTTTTTCAAAGCACCAATCTCTTCCGCGCTGATTGTTTCTCCTGAAGTTTCAAACTTGGTAGATGGTACGCAAGATGGAATCATTACCTTAACTTCCAATGGTACAGTCTTGGCCGAGGCCAACATGTACTTGATTCCCGACAAACCGCAAACATTGGCGATTTCATGCGGGTCAGCAATTACAGTGGTCGTTCCGAATGGAATGACTATTTTCGCAAATTGAGAAGGTGAAAGCATTGATGATTCGATATGAACATGTCCATCGATAAATCCGGGTGAGACATAAGAAAAGCATAAATCAATTTCTCTCACACCTTCATAACTGCCGATACCGCAGACGATACCTTCCTCAATGGCAATGTCTCCGGAATCGATAGTCCCGGAGAATACATTGACGATTTTGCAGTTTTTTAGTACCAGTGTGGCTTTTCTGGTTCCCAGTGCTACCTGACGCAGTTTGTCTTTATCCATATCCAACCTCATCTTCTTTATGATATATTCCTATATTTCCCTGATGAATTTTTTCAAAAGATTCAATGCAACTTGTTTTCTATAGACCCGGCTCGATCTCTGATCATCAATCGGCTGAATAAGCTTATCATAATCTCCCGCCAGTTCATCAAGCATGGATAGAAGCTCTGGCTTGGTTTTACATAGCATTTTTTGTTCCAATTCCTTGTCTCTTACGACCGTTAAATAAACTGCGCCAAAGGTAATCCTGATGTCGGTGATGATGCCCTGATCCAATTTGTAGGCACCGCAAAAAGACAATTTTGATATCGCATCGGCTTTTCTCGGCCCAATCTTGTGAAACACTGTCTTGGAAAAATCTACATGAGGAATCCTGATCTCTGAGATCAGTTCGTTTCCCTTGAGCGCTGTCCTTCTTGGTCCTAGGATAAAATCGTGGATTCGGATCAAACGCTCGCCCTGATGGTTTTTCAAGACCAGCATGCTATCAAGCAAGTACAGGCCTACAAGACTGTCCCCCGCAGGAGAAGCATTGCCGATATTGCCTGCAAGTGTCGCCAGGTTTCTGATGCCTGGGGATGCCATTTCCGAGATGATTGTTTTCATTATCTCAGGAGTATCGGGGTGTTCAAGAATTGTTTCTAGGGAAGTCATCGCTCCGATTGCGAGGAAATCTTCTTCTTTCCTGATATAGTCTAGTTCAGAAAGCATTCCCAGATACATCACAGGTTTCTTGAAGGCAACAGGTGTCTCGCTCCAAGAACGGTTCTGGACCATCAAATCGGTCCCGCCCGCAAACAACAGAAAGTTCTCGTTTTCCAAAAGTTCCAAAGCTTCTTCTAAAGAAGTAGGCATGACTTGTCTTACCATAAGCCTTCACCTAGTTTCGAGGCCAATTTGACGGCATCGATAATCATGTTGTATCCGGTGCAGCGGCACAAATTTCCCGAAAGACCAATTTTGATTTCATCATCATTTGGATGAGGGTTGGAGTTTAACAGGCTTTCGGAAGCGATGATCATTCCCGGTGTGCAGAAACCGCACTGGACACCACCGGTTTCGGAAAAAGCCTTTTCGAGGATTTTGAATCTTTCGGTTTTGGCAAACCCCTCGATTGTCACGATGTTCTTATGGATAACATTGGCCATCGGCATCATGCAGGAATTGATGATTCTACCCTCCATCAGCACTGCACAAGCTCCGCATTCGCCTTCTCCGCAACCTTCCTTGACCCCGGTATTTCCTGCTTTTGTCCGCAAAAAATCCAGTAATCTTTCGGATAGATCACAATCGACTGAGATATCCGTTCCATTTAGACGAAAATCAATTTTTGCCATGATTTATCAACTCCATGATGTATTCCGGCGTTGCCGGAATCTTGGTTACTTTGTGTTTGATTGCCATTTCAATCGCCTTTGCGATTGCCGGAGCACCACCGACCAAAGTCAACTCTCCGACGCCTTTGGCGCCATAAGGCCCCAATGCGTAGGGATTGTCAAAGATATATGTTTCCATCGGCGGCATGTCTGATGCGGTGGGAATAATGTAGTCCGTCAGGTTTTTCTGTCTGATTTTTCCAGTTTCTATTTCCATGACTTCCAGATAGCCATAGGCGATGCCCTGGGCGATGCCTCCATCTGCCTGACCCAGCACGACTCTTTCATCAATCGCCTTGCCAAGGTCATAAACGCTCCAGATGTGTTTTGGAGTCACAACGAATGTATCATTGTCCACTTCGACTTCAACGACGTTCACGCCCCAGGAATAGGCAGGATACGCGTCGCCTTGCATCTTGTCTTCATTCCATTTGACATATTCGGGCTGTTTGTATACTTCTTCGCAGATTTGTTCTCGGCTTTTTTGCCAGTTGTCTTTCAGTTTCTTGGCGCATCTGGCTACCAAACCTCCCACAATCATCATTGTTCTCGATGCGACTGTCGGTCCCGAATCGGGTACGAAATCGGTGTCAGGAAGATTATATGTGACTTGCTCGATACCAATCCCCAAAACTTTCGCGACCAGCTTTCTCATCGTGGTTCTGACGCCTTGGCCCATATCAACAGCAGCGATCAGGATATGGACTACATCAAATTCATCCTTTTTCAATCTTACCACTGCCTTGATATGGTTCTGTTCCCCGCTGCCGGTGAAACCGCAGCCGTGGAGAAAGAAACTCATCCCAATGCCTCTGAAGAGATTATTGTTTTGATATAGTTTGGCTTTTTCCTTGAATGAACTGACTTCGATTGCCTTTTTGATCATCTCCGGCATTACAATCGGATCCCGGAACGTTCCGCTTGTCGAAGTCAAATCGTTTTGCTTTGCAAGGTATTGCATTCTGTATGTCAACGGGTCGACTCCAAGATCTTTGGCAATATGTTCCAAAAACATTTCGATTGCAAACAGCATCTGCGGGGCACCAAAGCCTCGGAAGGCTCCGTTAGGAACAGTATTTGTGAGATAGACGTCGCCCTCAATATCGAGATTGTCGATCGTATATGCTCCTGTAGCGGCAATCATTGCCCTGCTCAAAACGACTCCGGAAAGACCGATATTGGCTCCGCCGTTGATACCTACATGCGCTTGGATTGCTGAAATCTTCCCTTCTTTGTCGATTGCAGCTTTGATTGCAATTTTAGCGGGATGACGTTTGGTGGTGGAAATGATGTCTTCTTCCCGTTCATAAATCATTTTGATTGGTTTTTGGATCTTTAGGATCGCCACTGCCAACTGGCAAGCGATTAGGGAAGGAAATTCTTCCTTGCCTCCGAAAGCTCCACCTACGGTTGCCTGGATTACCCGGATCTTGTTTGGAGATACACCAAGACAGTTGATGAGTGCGTTTTTGACATAATACGGACACTGGATGGAACCATAAAGTGTAACTTTGTCTTCGTCCAGATAACCGCTCATCCCTTGTGGCTCGATATAGGCCTGTTCTTGGTAGCCCGTTTCATATTCATAACTAATGATTTTTTTGGCTCTAGCAAAGGGCAAATTGCCTTCGCCTTTGTCAAAATGGTAATGAATTGCACTTTGTGTCCATGCAAAAAGCGGCTCTTCTGCCTCGTAGACGATTTCAATCTGTTTGACGAGCGCCAGAATTTCTTCTTTGTCAGGACCGATTAAAAGCATGATCGGTTCACCGATATAGGTAACATTTGTTTCCGGGAACACAACCTGGTCGTCAAAAATCATTTTGACATAGTTGTTTCCCGGCACATCGCGGTAGTCGACGATTTGGTAACCTTCAGGAAGCATTGGCACCTTTTTGGCTTTGATTATGCCTTTGGCAATCGTGGATCTGATGCTATAGGCATAGAGTTGACCCGCAAAGAAAAGATCACTGACGTATTTTGCTTTTCCCGAAATCTTTTCATGGTTGTCGACTTTATTGATTGATTTGCTGATATCAGACATATCCTTACCTCCTAGTCATCGATTATGATTGCATTTGTCGGGCACTTGGAAACACAGAGTCCGCACTTGAAACATAAGTCATGGTTAAAAGTGATGATTCCTGGAAAATCGATAGCAAAATATGGGCAGATTTTCTCACAAAGCATACATTTGATGCATTTGTCCTCAATAAGCCGTGGAAATTGCGAATCATATTTCACAGGATTTCTCAGTTGTTGGCTGATGACATCTTGAACGCTGGAAAAACCATATTTTTCCAAAGCTGCAGGCAAATCCTTGATAATTTTCGCATACAAGTCCTTGCCTTTTAAAAGTGCTGCAGAAAGCATCTGGACCGCGCTTGCTCCAGCAAGCAGGAATTCGATAACATCATCGGCACATTGAATGCCTCCGACACCGATCACAGTCAGATCAGGCTGAGCCTGTTTGATTCTATAAACCGTAGCCAATGCCACGGGTTTGATTGCGGGACCGCTTGTCCAAGCAAAACCCGAGGCATTGCCATAGGCGATGCTTCTGCTATTGATATCGATCTTCATCGATGGTCCAAGCGAATTGATGGCGACGATTCCGGAAGCTCCCGCATCCTTGATTGCTTTGGCAAAACCTTCGGGATTGGGAATATGTGGACTGATCTTCATATAAATCGGCTTGGTTGTATGTTTTCTGATTGTTTTGACTGTATCCGCAATGACAGAAAGATTGGACTCGACATAGTGGGTGGATACTTCGAAGGCATCCGCAAACTTGTCAAGTTGAGGAATCAACTCTTCCATGTCTTCTTTTGTATATCCGACGCTCACAATCAAAGGACGGTCTTTTATCTCCATGTATTGAGGTAGGAATTCTTCGATCCATTTTGCTTGGGAATGTTCGCTCCAAAGCTCAGAATTCATGACATAGAATTTATCTCCGTAGATACAGGGTTTGGGAATATGCGGTTCTTTTGTGGATATAGTCTTGGTGGTGATGCCACCAAGTCCCTGGTCTTGTAGAAATTTCAGTTTTTCAAAATCGCCATTCAGAGGTCCTGCAGCAGGCATCAACGGATTGGAAAATACCAGATTGTCAAATTTGGTTTCCAGTTTCATGAGTTGTCTTCCTTGTCCACAAGCTTCCGCCAAAGCCTTTTGGCTTGGATTAAGCTTGAAATATACGCTTTCTGCAGATTGTTGTCGACTTGATAATCAAAAACTAAAGGTCTTCCCGCTACGTAGACATGTCTGGGTTTGAACGCGGAAAACAACCCGTAAAACAGATGACCAAGTGCATTTGTCACATCCATTGGTGTCGGTGGAGTATAGGGTATGACAATCATATCTGCAGCATATCCTGGCAGCAGTCTTCCCAGTTTGACCCCGAGTCTTTTGGAAGTATATATATATGTGTCATCAATTATCATCGCCAAATCCGCAAGTGAAAATCCCATCAGAGATTCGCTTTCGAGATGGCTCGCATAAAGAAGCGTCATGTATTCGTTCGTCATGGAAGGGTTCAGGCCATCGTTGCCGATAATCACTGGTATGCCTTTTTCCTTAAGTTTTTGAAAATTTGGCAAGCCGACGCCGTTGTTCATGTTCGAGGCGACATTCAGGCAGACGACTCCACCCGTCTTCTTGATGAGATCGAGTTCCAAATCATTCAGGTAAATTCCGTGAACATAAATCGAGTCAGGCGATAACAGTCCGAACTTATTCAGTCTTTCCATAACTCTCATTCCGTGTTTGCTGACAGAATCGTCTTCGTCCATCACGCTTTCTGCGACATGGATATGAATCGGTTTGTTTTCAATAGACAGTTTAACTTCTTTCAAGGTTTCATCCGAAAGCGAGAGGGATGCATGCATCCCGAAAAGTCCGGAAGTGAATTCCGTGTTGTTTTCGGCGATGAACCGCATGTTTTCTTCGATTGCCATGGAAACATCGAATCTGTCGCTTGTCTCGAAAGCAAAGACGCCCCTCATCCCAATTGTATCTACAATCGCATGTTTCAGGGAATCAAGTGATCCTGAAATCTCGGAACCGGAAGCATGGTGGTCGAAAATCGTCGTGACGCCGTTTTTCAAATGGTCGATACCGGAGACGATTCCCGAAGCGAAAGTAATCTCGTTGTCAATCTCCCTGTCGATTTTCCACCAGAGTTGGTCGAGAATCTCCTGAAAATTATGCGGGTCAAGCGGAAGTTTGAGTCCTCTTGCGAAAGTGGAGTAGATATGGGTGTGTCCGCAAACAAGCGAAGGCATAAGAATGGCACCCTCGCAATCCAAAGTATCGTATTGAGTTTCCTTGAAGTCGGCCATTTTGCCGACTTCAACGATTTTATCGGAATAAACGACATAGCCGTTTTCAATATACTTTTCAAAATCATAGATTCTTGCGTTTATGAGTGCCTTCATCAGTAACCACTGCCCTGCAATAATTTCCCGAAGCCGCTTTCGAAGCTGCGGTCTCTCACGACAAAATTACCTCTGACCATCGTGGAAACCACTGTACCGGATTTTGGCAGTCCTTTGTAGATGGAATAGTCACAGTCGGAATGGTCGTCGTTGATTTTCGATGCCCCAGGTTTGTAAAAGAAAAGATCTGCATCAAGCCCGACTTTCAATTTACCCTTTTGGTTTTCCAAATGATGTAAAATGGCAACATTCTTTGTCATTTTGTCAACGATTTTTTCTTTGAACATGTGGTATAAGACATCGAACGAATGTTCAATCGAACCGATTCCTAGGGGAATCATGTTCAAACTTTCCATCGCTTTCTCATCGCTTCTGAACGGACAGTGATCAGTGCCGATTGTGTAGATCCAGTCGATGTTTTCCTGCAGATAGGTTTTCTCCGATTCGCTTCTTATAGGCGGAGCACAAGTATAAAGGTAGCCGTTTTCATTATTGAGGACGGAGTCGTCAAAAACGAAGTATTGTGGGCAGCTTTCAATAAAGAAGCGTTTGTTCATAAGCTCGGAATACGATTCTTTTAGCCTTTCGATCGTTTCGCCGCTCGAGACATGGACCATATAGAGGTAGCCTCCGAATTTGGAAACTAGTCCAGCAAGTTGCAGAGCTTTGTTGATCTCCGCTTCTTTCGGACGGCTCTTGTTCAGATCCCTGAACGTATAATCTGGATCATGCTTGATCAGTCGGTTGTCTTCTGCATGAACCAATAACAGGAACTTATATTTGTCCGACAACCTCAAGAGTTTGATGATATCTTCATCATAGGTCATCCTACCGGATTCGGAGTAAGTCGTGAAACATTTAAGCGAATTCATGCCTAAAGACATCATTTTGAGTACGAATGTTTCTAAATCGCATTTAGGGTCTTTGATGCAGGCATGGAATTTGTAATCGATTTTGCTGTCTTCAGCCGCAAAAATCCGTTTCCGATATGCTTTTTCGAGATCATGCTCGTTGTCGACAGGTTCCAGAAAATCGATGATGGTCGTGACTCCGCCCAAGGCGGCAATCATGCTGCCTTTTTCAAAGTTGTCTGCAGAGCGGAAGGTTCCTACATCAAGATCAAAGTGAACATGGGGATCAATGATTCCTGGAAAGACATAAAGTCCTTTGGCATCAATTTCCTCAAGCGCGGGAAAAAACTCTTTGCTGATTGCAAAGATCTTTTCATCTGTGATATAGAGATTCGTGCTTACCAGTTTGCCTTCCTGATAGATCTTACCGTTGATTATTGCTTTGTCGATCATAAAACCATCTCCATTCGTTAGCGAAGAATGTCATAATCCTTGATATTGTACTTTTGAATAAATTTTTCGACCAGATCTTCCCTGACTGAAAAAACACAATCCAGATTGGAATCGACCATGATTCTGACGATTGGATCGAAACATTTGCCTTCGATTTCCAATAGTCCGACTTCATCCAAATATAGCGGAGCGACACGTTTTTTGACCAACAAGGAAATTTCCCTGATGATCATGTCGATTGTTTTCTTGTTGAAAAGATAGGGTCCAATCTGGCAACCGATGGGAAAATCCTCGTAGACGAATTCATCCCTGACCACCAGCGGAAATTTATCCCCTGAGGAGAGCCGCAAAGCCTGATAGCTATGGACTTTGTTTTTTAGCATCATCTTGAGCGAGATGAAGCCATCGCCTTTATGGTCGGCATCATACAAGGCTTTTGTTCTCTCGGTCTTGTGCGAATCGATCTTACCAGTAACGATTTTTACCATAAAGAACCTCCCGTAAATGCCTGTGTCCGGTTTTGGCATTACTGACGGCAAGCATTTCGGAAGCGACTGAGATTGCAATCTCTTCGGGAGTGTTTCCGCCGGTATCGAGGCCAATCGGAGAATAGAAATAACTCAGATCAATGTCTTTTCCATAAGTTTCATAGGTTTTCTCAAGATAGTCCTTCAACTTATCTGGAGAGCAGAGCATGCCGATGTATTTCGGCTTGTAGCCTTTTTCGATGATTTTGTTGATGACATGGTAATCATATTTGTGGCTTGGAGTCGAGACGACGACCATTGTCCCCGGATCGATTCCGTATTTTTCGATATAGTCGACAAAAGGCAGATTGATGATCGTATCGGCGCCTTCGAAGGCATCGGTTACTTCCTTCCTGTCATCAATCACCGTCAGATGAAAATTGAGGGTTTTCAAGACATTGGCCAAAGCCTTGGCCACATGCCCCGCTCCGAAGATATAGACCGATTCCTTTGGTCCTACATATTCATAGTATAATGTGACTTTGCCGCCACAGACCATGGGGAGAGTCTTTGTTTCGGGAATGATTTTGCCTTCACTCAAGAGGTATGTCTCATGCAGATGCTTTTTTTCTTTCAACAGCGTTTTGCATTTTTCCCGTGCGTAATATTCGATGGCTCCGCCACCGACTGTGCCAAAGGCGCCGTTATTTTCCGTAACGACCATCTTTTTGCCGACATCGACCGGCCCCGCTCCTTCTTTGGCCACTGCTGTGACCAACATCAAAGGAACGCCTTTTTGCTTGAGTTCAAGCATGCGTTCAAAAAATCCATCCATCGATTTTCAGCTCCTGCTTCTGTTACAAAACTAGTGTCAAAACTAAAGCGATGGCAAAAGCAGGCAGTGAAAGCCAAGCTTTTCCAACAAATCTGTATGATAGTTTCTTATCAATCAAAACTCCGATAAAGTAGATACCCGTCGCTAAGATACCGCTCAGCAGACAATTGATCAACAAATAGTCTCCTAATGCCCCAAGCGTTGAAATCTGTCTTGCCAAGGTCCCAGTAATAAGATATGATACGCCGAGGTATGCGAGATAGATCGCATTCCAGCCGAAACTTGCCAAAGGCAAAGCCACGAGCCGTTTGGCGATGCTTTCCTTGTTCAATAGACTTACAACTGCAATCACCATCAACGATTCAAGTATGATACAAATCATAGGATTGATCGTTTTCCAAATATTGATTGAGGGCATGAAGAGGTTGATGCTTTTAATCATCGCCGCAACCATGGCAATCCATAAAAGATCGGATTTTGATTTTTTGTTGGCATAAGCTCTTAACAAGATGAATGTGACTAGGGGAAACATGATGCTTCCTGAGATCAGTGCCGGCAAAAAATGCAGGACGTATCCGAGAGAAGCTTCCAAAATCCCCCAAATCGAGCCGTAGAATAAAATTACGCTCAAACGTTTCAATGTAAATTTTTTCATAATAATTACCTCTTTTCCTTTATCGCTTTAAGAATTTTTTCCGGAGTAATCGGCAATTTTGTCAATCTGATTCCAAGTGCATTATAGAGCGCGTTTGCAATCGCTGCCGGGGGAGTGTCGATGCCGATCTCACCCACGGATTTGGCTCCGAACGGACCTGATTCTTCATAGCTATCCGCAAATTCAGTAGTCAAATTGTGGATCTCTTTTCTGGTCGGAATCCGATAATTTAGAAAATCGCTGGTGATAAGTTTGCCCTTTGAGGATACTATGACATCTTCATAGATCGTCATTCCGATTCCCTGAACGATTGCGCCTTCAACTTGGCCTTGAGCCAGCTTCGGGTTGATTGTGGTACCACAATCGACAACAGATACATAATTCTCAATTTTTATTTCCCCAGTTTGTTTGTCAACTTCAATTTCGACAAATCCTGCCATGAATGGCGGCGGAGACTTATGACCGACATAACTGGAGGTTGCACAAAGCTGTTCCTGGTTATGGTTGTAGGTCAGTTTATTGGACAAATCCTTCAAGGAAATCGTGGCTGATTCATCAAAGGTTCTGAAAGTTACGCCGTCGAATTCGATTTCTCCTGGTTTGGAATTCAAAAATTTTGCGGAGGCCTCGATCATCATTTCCTTAAGTTTTTTGGCTGCTTTCAAAACTGCGTTTCCAGATACAAAAGTGGTGCTTGAAGCATATGCCCCCGTATCAAAGGGAGTCAGGTCGGTATCGGACGAATAAATGATGACTTTGTCAAGCTCGGTATGCAATTCCTCCGCTGCGATTTGCGCCAGGATGGTATCGCTACCCTGACCAATTTCGGTGGCTCCGACCATCAAATTGTAGAATCCGTCATCGTTCAGTTTGATCGTTGCCGATCCCATGTCAATATATGGTATTCCGCTTCCCTGCATCGCAAGTGCCATTCCGACAGACCTGATTTTTTCTTCAGTTTCCGCGAAACGAGGGTATTTGTTTTTCCAATCGATCAATTCCATGCCTCTTGCGACACAAAATTCAAGTTTGCAGGTGTCCATGTTCATGGCGGTTCCTTCGGTACCTTCGCCCATAATCGCAAAAATAGGTGAAGTCTCGCCTTCTTTCATCATGTTCTTTTTCCTGAATTCGATTGGATCAAATTGCAGTTTCTCACATAACATGTCAACTGCCGATTCAAGTGCGAAATTGCCTTGAATCGCTCCATATCCCCTGAAGGCTCCGGCAGGAGTGTGATTGGTATAGACGACGTCGCCACCGAACCTCACGGAATCGACTTTGTTATATAAGGGGAGCACTTTGGACCCGGTGACCATGAATACGGTCAGGGCATGCTCGCCGTAAGCTCCGGTATCAGACAAAACAAAACAATCAATGGCTTTCAAAGTGCCGTCTTTCATCGCTCCGAGTTTGATGTCGATACGCATCGGATGTCTAGTATACGTTGATTCATATACTTCTTTTCTGGTATATACTATCTTGGATGGTTTCTTTGTCATCCAGGTAACATAACTTGCGAACATTTCACCGTGGAGAGCCTGTTTACCGCCAAACCCGCCTCCGACTCGCGGTTTGATTACTCTGATTTTCGCCAAAGGGATACCAAGAGTCTGCGACAGGATCCTTCTGACGTGAAATGGAGTTTGCGTAGTGGAATAGAGCACCAACCGGTTTTGAAAATCCAGTCTTGCATTGACCGAATGCGGTTCTAGCATCGCATGTGCCTGAGCCTGAGTATAGAAACTCGCTTCGACAACTTCATCACATTCGGAAAGAGTTTTTTCCACATCGCCGATATGCATGTTGTAGCTTGCGGCAATGTTTCGCTTTGGTTCGAAACCGATCGGAAACATTTCATGAATTTCGGGTTCGGGATGGATGACGCTTTGATTGTCCAACGCAGTTTCGAAATCCAGGACCGGTTCCAGCACTTCATACTCGACTTCGATTAGTTTCAAAGCTTCGAGACAAATTTCATTTGACAAGGCCGCAACCATTGCGACTTCGTCACCGATATGCCTGACATATTCGTCAAGAATAAACTTGTCATGGGGTGATGGTTCAGGATATCCCTGTCCCGCTCTTGTGAAGGGTATTCTCGGGAAGTCTTTGTATGTAAGCACCATTTCGACGCCGGTGAGAGCCTTGGCTTTATTGACATCAATATGTTTGATTTTTGCATAGGGATGAGGGCTTCTCAAAATCTTGATTATCAGCGAATCTTTCTCCGCGAAATCATCAGTATAGCCGTGACGTCCCATCATTAAACCCTTGCCATCGATGGAAGGATTGATATTGTTGACTATCTTCATGATTTATCACCCAAATATTTCTTGATTGCCTTTTCCTGGGCAACGTATCCGGTACACCTGCAGAGATTGCCGACAAGGTAATCTTTGATATCTTCATCACTGGGATTAATCAGTTCTTTCTTCATAGCGTAGATGGTCAAGGCGATGGAAGGATTGCAATATCCGCATTGATCAGCACCTTCAAGTCCAAAATATGTGGCCAGTTTTTCAGCTTCTTGCGGGATGCCTTCGACTGTTGTCACTTCATGGCCGCCGGCAACAGCACTCAATACCGAGCAAGATGGCACGGGTTTGCCGTCAAGAAGCACGGTGCAGACACCGCAGTTAGTCGTGTCGCAGCCTCTTCTCACCGATAGGAAATTGTTTCTTCTGAGTGTGTCAAGTAAGTATTCATCTTTTTCGACATGAAGATATTTAATTTCGTTGTTGATAGTCAGTTTAATCTTCATGACAAGTCACCGCCCTCAGACCACGTAATACATATACTTTCGCAAGTTCCATCCGATAATCTTTACCGGCCTTGCTGTTGGAGGAAAAATCCAGTTCCTCTAAAACCTTGAGTGCTGCAGATTGCATTATTTCATCTGACAGTTCATTTTGGTTAATATAATCCATTGTCTGGTGACATAGTCTAGCCAGTCCCGGTCTCGCACCAACAGAAATCGACAGTTTCCCGTTTTCGTTGGCGACAGCTACGTTCACTATGGCAAAATCAAGCGCAGTCTTGCCGACTTTTTTGAAGTAGCCTCTGGCTTCTCCTTTTTCGATTTCGACAAACAGAAGCAAATCCCTTTCCGGTTTTTTCTCTAGCAGGTAGTCTTCAAGCATTATCTCTTTGCGTTTATAAAATACTAGTTTTGTCTTCATGGTCAATAGTGCCGTTAAAATGTCGGAAAAAGGATACCTTCCCATGACCGTACCACCAATTGTGGCGACGTTTCTGACTTGAATCCCCATGACGCAATTGATTGCTTTTTTCAGCATGCCATTATAAATGGATCCAACAGTCTTGTTTGCCTCAATTTGGTGCAAAGACACCATCGCTCCGAAAATCAACTTGTCTTGTGTCTCGGAAATATTTCCTAGTCCGAGATTGCCGAGTTGGATCAAAGTGTCGATGTTTGCACCGGACAGTTTCATCCACGCGCCGCCACCCATGACCTGATTATTGGAATTTTCGACAAGTTTTTCGTAGGCATCGTCCAAAGTTATCGGCTGGTAAAATTCATTGATTTTCATATCAGTTCTCTCCTTTTGCCTTATTCTGGATATAGAAAAAATCTTTCATCGTATCAACATCACAAATGATGCCCTCATCATCGGTCAAAACGTAATTGACTTCAAAGCGATTGCGAAAGATTTTCAAGTTTGAGTCGGCAGGCTCTGCCAGCAAAGCTGTTTTAAGACTAGATTCGATCAGGATTGGATGTCCTCTCCTATTGGCATAGACTGGAACCCGGACCTTTCCTGAAGATGAGTTAAGCAATTCATAGGTGGCATCAGATACAATCGGATAGTCGCCGGGAATGATGAAGAAATCTGCGTTCGTCTTTGCGACGCCAGTTTTCACGGAAGAAAACATGCCTTGGTCGAAATCCATATTCCTGATGATTTCAACATCCTCATCATCGAGAAAAAGGTCCTTGATGTCCTGATGGTAAAATCCGGTTATGACGTAGACTTTGGTCGTGAATTTTCTCATTTTATCGACTGTGTGCCTGATTAGCGGAATACCATCCAGCTCCATCATCATTTTATTTGTCTTGAATCTGGAGGAGTATCCTCCAGCAAGCACGATTCCCTCAGCCATGCAACCATACCACCTTTAAAGCGTTTTCATCAACTGGATAAAAAAAATATCATATGAATAGATTTTTATTGTAAAGAATATTATACCATGTTTTGCCTATATAGACCATAATTATCTGAAAAACGGGGCAAAAAAAGACGAGGTTTCCCGCGTCAAGATTTGCTTGAGTTTATAACCATGATATTGTCTGTATCCTTGACACTGATAAACTTATGCTTTTTGATATATTCTATCAGCAAGGTGGCAATGTCTGACTGTACTTCTTTGACGATTTTCAAGTTCCGATACATGGTAAATTCGCCACCACCGGTGGCGCGGTAGTTGTTCATCGCCAAGGTAAACATGTCCGTTGGCAGAATTTCGAGTCCATTGTATTTCAGGCTTGTAATCCTGGACCCTAGAGGTTTGGCCACATCAATCGTATAGTCAATTCCATCAAACATGTCATAATTATAATGCTCTTTTTTCGGATAGGAGTATTTCGGATTAGAAACGATTTCGCCTTGTTCAATCACAAAATATTCGGCATTTTTCTCCAAAGCTTTTTTAAGGCTGTTTCCATCAATTTCCAAGACGACAAGCGTATTCGGAAACACATAGGTGGAAAGAATGTTTCTGATTGTAATTTCTTTGGCAAAACCGGTAACATGGTTTCCCAGTGAGCAACAACTTATCATTGCGTTGGTTTTCTCAATCTGTACCTGATTGATCAAAGTCACGATTTTATGTTTTTTTAATCTGGCCTGGAATTTATCTTCGATTTCCATATCGTTGTTTGTGACATGTCCCAAAACTTTATCTAGATATTTTCCTGTGCTGTTTTCGATTTGTTCAAGCATCGAGCAGATTTCGTCATCAGGCAGATAATCTTTCGATTCGATCAGCGAAGCATTCATCGAATTTGTTTTCCACTTATCGGTTTTTGCGAACTCGACATCAATCATGGCGACAGCCCTGCCATTGAACATTGGTTGGATGACGATCGTATCTCTGACTTTCTGACAAATGGTCCGATGTTGGTGGCCGGTTATCAGTATGTCCATGTCAGGGATGCTTTCTAACATTCTGGAGCCGAGGTTTTCGCCTGTATCTTCAATATAAGGCAAGAATGTGGTCAAATCTTTTTCAAAACCACCGTGATAGGCAACAATGACAAGTTGCACCTGGTGTTTGGTTTTGACTTCCTCGACCAGATCTTTGGCTACTTGGCAGGCATTTTCAAAAATGAGATTTCTGATTGTTTCTTTTCTCTCCCAATTAGGAATGTATTGAGTAGTCACGCCAATAATGGCAATTTTGAGTCCCGGTTCGATTTCCAAGATATCATAGGGCTTACCAAATGCATATTGACCATCGGACGACAGAATATTGGCACACAAAGTTTGAGCATTGATTGAATGGATAAAATCTTCAAGATATTTTCTGCCAAAATTAAAATCATGATTTCCAGGAATGAAGTAGTCATATTTCATAAGATTTAGACATGAAGCGACGGGGTTTTCAAATTTTGTCCGATGCAGCTGATGGAAATCCATCAATGGACTTCCCTGGATGGAATCACCTAGGTCAAGCAAAACAGAATGTTCAGTCCGAAATGTCTTGATGATTGAGGCAACATTTGCCAAAGAGTCGTTTGAGGGAGTGTCATCGGCATAGTCGACAGGCAACAAATGGCCATGAATATCGCTTGTAACAAACATTTTGAACTTTGCAATCCTTGCCAATTTAGTCACCTTCTTTCAAAAAATGATGTACTTCATATTACTATGATACTATTTTTTTATCATTTTTCATAGTCATTAAGAAAAATGCAGGCAATAGCAGAAAAAAGCATCTTCAGACGAGAGTGTCATGAAGATGCTATTTAATTAACCATTATCAATAACTCTAATCCATCTTGCGTAAAGCCTTGCGCCATATAAAGGCATTCTGTCAAACACAAAAACTGTTGATGAGTCTTCTTCATACCATCCGGCAAAGATATATCCATCTCGAACGGGTGGTTCAGGTTCTTCAACAATTGCATTATAGCGTGTAACAAAATAGGATGTATGGTCCCCGTTATTCGGTTCATAAGTCAAACGATAAAAATTGCCGACAAGTTTCGGATAAAGGCCACCATCTTCTTCGACTGGATAGGGAAAGCCGACTCTGAACCCTTCGAACTGAGGATTGTCGTACCAGACGATGACGTATCCATCAGGAACATCGACATTCGGAGCGTAACGGATCGTTTTGCCTTTGTTGGTGTCGACAGTGTATAAATATTCAAGATTCGTGTCATAAACCATGATGTCTCGTTGAGTGACAATATCCTTGATAAAGATATACAAAACAATCACCAGAATGGCAATTAAAATAATTCGATATTTTTTGATGAAGTCTGCAAATGTTCTTTTATATTTTTCTGTTCCGACGTCCATAAAAATCATCATGAGTCACCCGTCTTTTTCCATATTACATTATACACCATATCGCGATACTTTCAAATCAAATTAATTTGCGAATAACAAGATATCATCACACGTTTTGCAAAGAATAAGTTGAATTGATTACATGAGAGTTTCGGTACCATGTATAACACAGTACCTATTATTACACATCAGTTTTTGAAATGCAAGTATTTTTTTGTTTTATTGCATAAAGTGCGGTCGCGATAAAAATACTAGAACGATTTTCTGTGGGCGAACAACCATTCAAACATACTCGTTTCAGTATTATTTATCATTTCTTTACACTGGTTGTTCAGAGAATAGATCCACGACCAATGACTGTTGTATATATATGGTTTTCCTTCTGCTCCACAATATATAGACGAATAGTCGACAACATTGTCAAAGGCTGACAAATGAATATCTCTTCCACCTGCGAAAATAAGTCTGTTATAAGTTGCCTTGGTAAAATTTTCAATGGCAACGATTTGATCGTCTAGGGCATGCGTGAACCACAGCGGTATTTGCTTCAGGAGTTGAATGTCTGCATCTTGAAGCCACTTGTCATAATATGCTTCACAAACAGGAAAAGCTGCTGCGAAATACTCTGGATAATGCAGCAACATGTTTATAACCATGTACCCTCCGTTTGAACAGCCTCCAAGGTAGATTCGTTGTTTGTCAATCTTTTTATTTTTGAATACAACTTTTTCAATCAAACCACGTAAAGCTTTATGATATATCGATAAGCCGTTTTTCGTATAGACTCCATGTCCGTCATCCATCCAGAAAGTCGGACATTGAGGCACGAGTATGCATGCGCCTCCGAAAATATTTTGCACATTTGGTTCAATAAGTCTTGTCACGGGATTTCCTAGCAAAAGCACTCGATTATCTATTCCGCCTTCTCCTGCACCATGAAGCCAGATGACAAGTGGCATGTTGGTTTTTTCTTCCGGTTCATAAAGAGAATAACGCATCACAATCTGTCGGTCAAAATGATATTTTTCATGTGAAAACTTGTCGACTGAAGGAATCAGGTAATCGCCTTGCATGGGCATTTCAAAACCGCTAATGGTTCCTCCTTTTATCTTGATGTTCTTCTTAATTTCCACTGATATCTCTGTTGATTCCAAAAATTGGTTTCTATTGGTTTGATGACTGTATGTCATCGGAGAAAGGAATCCGAAAGTTGGGTGGCTTTGAGGATACAGCCAAATTTCTCCATCACTGATCTTTGCCGATTTCAACGTGATTTCATGAAACACATTTTGTTTTTTGATTGATACTTTGAAAAGATCTGGATCGATTGGATCCACCTTAACAAATTTGTCGGATTTCAAAATGATACAAGTAATCGATGGTCCCCAGTCAAATCCTTCTACAAGCAGTTGACAGTCGCATTTGATTTTGTCATTCATCTTAAATTTTCCTTTCCGATAATTTTCAGAAGATTGATGCTGAACTTATTATTACATATAATATATTATACTATTATCTTGATTACTTACATATTTGAGGTAAAAAAAGGAGCACATAATGTGCTCCTATGATGAGAAGTTGACTTCGATGTTCCCGTTGCTAGTATCAAGAAGAAGTTCGTTGTTCTTGTCAGTGTTATAGTTATTCGTGCTTACTTTATGATCATTCAGATAGTAGCTGCCATTGCTTGTTGTCATCCGGAGATGATAATCCGCAAAACTGCCGATGATCGAAAGTTCAATGTTTCCATTTGATGTGTGTGCATCAATATTCGATGTCTCCAGACCCGAACCAATAATGGATCCATTTGAAGTCTCGGCATCGATTGCCAGAGCATTCACATTTTCCAAAACGATTCTACCATTTCTTGAATCTGCTGAAATCTCATCAGGAGTTTCGACATTAGTCAATGTGATTCTCCCGTTTGAAGTTGTTAAGTCAATAGCTCCATCGCTTTCTACATTTGTTAAGGTGATGGCTCCATTAGAAGTAGTTAGGTAGAGATTGCCTGCCACAAGATAATCGTCCAATGTCACGGCTCCGTTTGCTGTATCAATCGTGATGTCATATTTTTCAGTTACAGGAATATAGAGGTAAAAATCAGCGTATTTCGATATACTAATTAAATTGAAGCTGACTACCAGATTAGAATACCATTCGTTTTCGCTTTGCAGAACAAGTTCACTTCCAGTTTCGTCCACTTCGATCCAATTGAGATCGGAATCATAGTATTTGATATCAATATTCCCGGTTTCCGACGGCAAGATGATAACCGCTTTGTTAGCCAAGTTGAAATCGAATCCGGTAAAATCATCAGCTGCGTATGTTTTTTCCACATATGTGAAGTCCTCATCGCCGAAATAGCTGTTGAATGACGCTCCCGAGACAAGCCCAAATCCGACTGAGGCGATAAAACCGATGATGATCAAAACTAAACCAACTTTAATTAATTTATACATTTTTCTGTTCCTCCTTTTTTAAACGCTTTTGCACTTCTTGAAGTAATTTCTTGACTGTTTTTTTGGAAACTTTGAAATACCATTTGAGTACTCCGATTGCGAACAGTACTAGTCCAAATCCCAACACGATGTTTCCTAGTCGCATCATAATCAAGTTTACTGCTTCACCCTCAGAGACCGCCAGAATGATGCCTGAATAAATGACGGTTGACAATCCTGAAATCACAAATGAAGCTCCGGTTACTACGATGATGAAGGTTACCAAAGCGAAAATTGAATATCCCAGTATTTTTGCTGTGGTGTTGATGGCTGCCATCAAAGTAGTATCGCGTCTTTCTTTTAGTTTTTGGACGAAGTCTACGTCTTTCCGGATCGTTTCAACGATTTCGTCTATGCTTCCGAGTTTAGATATGAACTCCGATTCGTTCTCCCCATTGTCGACAGCATCCTGAATAATCTCGTCATAGTAACTGAGTATCTCCTCAGACTCGGTTTTTCTGACAGTTTGTAAATTTGTTCTTAATTTATCCAAAAATTCTCTTTTTCTCATAATCCATCCCTACCTTAATATATAATCATAGATTTTTTTAAGCTGTCTAAATTCGTTTTGCGTTTCACTGAGTCTTGATTCTCCCGAGCTAGTGATCTTGAAGTACTTGCGAATCCGCGAATTGAATTCGGTGTTGTATGTCCTTACTAATTTCTGCTGCTCGAGCCGTTTCAAGATCGGATACATCGTCGATTCGGAGATGTCGACTACCTGCGATACATCCTGGATGATTTTATAGCCGTATGAATCCTCATACTTTAGCGAAGCGAGCACCAGTGTTTCCAAAAACCCTTTTTTTAGTTGACTATCCAAAGTAAACCCTCCTTACACGTAATACTACCTTACACGTAATACTACCTTACACGTAATACTATACAATACATAGCATATGATGTCAAGTATTTTTTTATTTTTTTTTATAAATATTTTTTTATTTGATTTTGGAGAACGATAATTTTCCCAAATCTTGACATTTATTCGATTCGAGACTAAACTGAATAAGACAACTTATAATAAATAAAGGGGGAAAATTATGTGTGATACTTTGATTAAATTCAATGAATTAGGAACCATATTTGGCAAAAATAGTGACCGGAGTCCTAACGAGCCCAACTTGACAGTTTTCATTCCGCGAACAAAGCAAACAGGCATTTCGCCAAAGCATTGTACATATATAGATATTGAAGAGCAATTTGATGCGTTTGCGATGTTGCTTGTTAAGCCAAGCTGGATGTGGGGCGCGGAAATGGGAATCAATGAAAAATCGGTGATGATTGGCAATGAAGCTGTATTTACTGATAGTTCGGGAAAGAAAAAAACCGGACTTTTGGGAATGGACCTTTTGCGACTCGCCCTGGAAAAAGCAGCTACTGCCAAAGACGCGGTCGACACAATTATCTTCTTTCTCAAAAAATACGGACAAGGAGGAAACTGCGGCTTCGACAAACATTTTTATTATGATAACTCGTTTCTCGTCGCAGACAAAGACTCTGCCTATATTCTCGAGACCTCAGGTAAAGAATGGATAGTGAAGTCAATAAGGAGCCAAGCCAATATCAGCAACCGGCTTTCTTTGGAAAATAATTTTGATTTTTCCTCGGGAACAAATGAAACCAATTTTAGGAAAAGTCACACAGAACCGATATTCACTTATTTTTCCCGTTCGAAAAACCGACAGACTTGTGTTAGGGACAGCATAGAAAATACAGCACATCTGACAGTCTCTGATATTATAGCCATACTCCAAAGCCACGATTCACATGATGCATCAAAGCTATATAGCAAGGGAAGCATGAAGAGTGTTTGCATGCATTATTCATTGCTTGGTGATCACACGACTTCCAGCATGATCGTCGATAACGAAAACAACTCTCAGACAATCTGGCTGACCGGTTCGTCTACGCCATGCCTCTCATTATACTTGCCGACATATTTCGGGATTGACATCCCACCAGTCTATAAAGATGAAAAAGAATCCCTGAATTATTGGCTGAAACGCGAGTTTCTGCACCGTGCCATCTATGCCGGGTTGATTGACGAAACAGCATATAAACAGGAACTGGGCATACTGCAGAAACGATTCATCGAAGAAAACAAGCTATTATTAGCAAGCAGTCCCACAAAACAACAATTAAAAGCATTTTCTCAAAACTGTCATCTCCTGGAGGATGCCTTTATAAATCAATATTCAGCGAAAATAGATGAACTAAAAACAGATCTGTCGATGTTGCCAAAAAGGTGGCGGAAAAAAACGCTGATGCTTGGTAAGAATGTTTTTGAAACTGACTTTGAAAGACGGAACCGTAAATGAAGAAAGTATTGGTAATGCCCACATCTTTCAAAGAATCGCTGACAAGCATTGTCTTTTCAAAATAAGCAGATAAAAAAGCCATTTGGTCAATTCTCCAAATGGCTTTTTTTTCAATTATCTTAGATTCGGTTCCTGTTTTTTCTGCTGTGCAAACAATCGTCAATCATAACGACAAGACCCAAGAAGAAAGGAATCTTTGTGTCGTCACTGATCGTGATTTCATAGCTATCGCCCCAGGATACCCACTTTTTGTGGACGGTTACGATTTCTTTTCCGTTTTCCAAAACGGCAAAATTATGGGCGGAAAAATCTCCTTCGATCACAAAATCGCCCATCGAACTGGAAATATCGATCTTGTGCTTCAACAAGGCTATTTTCTTACGGATCGTCGCTACAACCGACCCTTCGGGATCGCTCAGTTCATATTTTGGCAAAAAACTGAGAAGTTTGCGTTTCAAGGTATATAAGTGCTTGTTTGTCTTTGACTCGTAAAGTTCTTTTTTCCTTGTGATGGAAAAGAAATGCCCCGCGCAATGGTAAAGTTGGTTTTGAGCAGCATCTAAGACCTTGTATTTGTCCTTGAAAGAAAATGCCTTTTGTTTCATATAAAAAATGCTCATTAATCACTACCCCCTATCCTTAGATAATTTATTATACACCTTATTCCGGCCTCAGAAAACAATTCCATAAAAAAAACTCTCCAAATGGAGGTCGAAACCTTTTTTGGGAGAGTTTTTCTAAATATTTTGTAAATTATTCTTCTGGGGTTACAATCTCTGCTTGTGACAAGTCGATTGAACCTAGAACTGATCTGCTCCAGCCAACTACATAATCTTTTACCATCATGATATCGGAATAGTGATAAACTGGGACGATCGGCATGTCATTCATAAGAATGGCTTGCGCTTGATACAATTTGTTGAAGTGGATTGCTGCAGAAGAAGCTTCTTGTGCTTCTGTCAACAACAAATCATAAGTTGCATTGCTGTAATTTGGATCGTTGTAGCCGTTGTCGGTAAAGAAAATTGCCAACATTCCAGCAGGATCCATGAAGTCTGTCAGCCAGCCGCCACGAGCGATGTCATATAGACCATCTCTGCGGGTGTCTTGGAAGATTCCCCATTCTTGGTTTTGCAAAGTCATTTCAATACCAAGAACTTGACGCCATGACTCTTGAACAAGTTCCGCAACAGCCTGATGGGCTAGTGAAGTATTGTACATGAGTATTTTGGTGGATAGCAAATCTTGCAGTTCTTCAACGGTGTAACCCATTTCATCAGCTGCCTCAGCAAATAGCGTTACAGCCAAAGCGAAATTGGCATCGTCAGGAGCTGTTCCGTAAAGTCCAGCCATTTCTGCGAAATCCAAACCGTTGTTGTCAAGCATTCCCGGAGGTACGAATCCGGCAGCCGGAATTTGTCCTGAGCCCAATGTCTCGCAAATTACTTCGCGATTGATAGCATAAGCCATTGCTCTTCTGAGCTTGACGTTTTGCCATTCTGGTTTCTCAAGATTGAAGTTGTAATAATAAGTTCCGAACAATGCAAAGACATAAAAATCTTCATTCTCGGCAATCAAAGTAGTGACAAGTGCTGGCGGAACATCGGGAATAACATCTAATTCGCCGGCTACATAACCATTGTATGCAGTTTGCGAGTCATCGATAAATTTACCGATAATCTTGCTCAGATGAGTCTCGTTCTTATTCCAGTAGTTGTCGTTCTTTTCGAGAACTAAGCCTTCACCGATGGTGTATTCAGTCAGTACAAATGGTCCATTCGAGACCACTACTGTTGGTGAAGATGCCCAAAGGCCTTCTTCGTATCCGACTGCTTCAACTGCAGCTTGTTTTACCGGCATGAAGTGGTAGAAGGACATCAAACTGACAAAATACAATGTTGGTTGTTTAAGCGTGATAACAAGAGTATTGTCATCTGTCGCTTCAACGCCTACGTCGTCAAGCGATCCGCCGTCATAAACAGCTTCCATTGAGCCTACGATGTTAGTGTATTCCCAAATCCAAGCATATTCAGATGCTGTTGCAGGATCCATTCCTCTTTTGAAAGAGTACACAAAATCGTCTGCAGTCAAGTCTGTTCCATCACTCCATTTTGAATCTCTCAAAGTGAATGTGACAGTTAGACCATCAGCTGAAGTTTCCCATGATTCAGCGATTCCAGGATAGATAACCCCTTCTTTTTCACGAACCAAGCCTTCAAATGTCTGGTTGATGACGTCTCCGCCATCAGAAGCGCCATTCAAGGTTGGGTCGATTGTTAGTGGCTCTGCGCCGATATTCCAATTCAATACGCCTTCTTCAGTTGTTCCTTGACATGCGGCGAATGAAAAGGCTAGGCCAATAGCCAAAATAGCTAAAAACAGTTTCTTCATTTCTTCTCTTCCCTTCTTTTTTTTTATAATTTAACCACCTAAGTGTTTAAATCCCTGAATTGATTTCCTCTGCCAAATGGCATGAAATCGTGTGATCTTTGGTTATTTCTCGTAAAACAGGTGTTTCTGTGCGACAAATGTCCTTGGCATAGCGACATCTTGGTGCGAAGCGGCATCCCGGTTTGGGATTGATCGGACTCATGATTTCACCCTCCAAAACAATCCGCTTGTTCTTGGCATTTTCTCTTGGATCAGGAACAGGTATTGCCGAAAGCAATGATTGCGTGTACGGATGATACGGGTGGATGTATAATTCGTCGCTATCAGCGACTTCCATCATTTTGCCAAGGTACATGACTCCGATTCTGTCGGAAATATGTCTTACCATCGACAGGTCGTGGGCGATAAATAGATAAGTTAGTCCAAATTCTTTTTGCAAATCTTCCAGCATGTTGACGACTTGAGCCTGGATCGAAACATCGAGCGCGGAAATCGGTTCATCGCAGATGATTAATTCAGGTTCCACAGCCAAAGTTCTGGCGATTCCGATTCTTTGTCTTTGTCCGCCTGAAAATTCGTGCGGATAGCGACTTGCGTGTTCACGTTTCAAGCCGACAAGATCCAAAAGCTCATAGATTCTTGTCTTTGCTGCTTCTCCAGATAGCATTCTGTTCGCTTCCAAACCTTCGGAGATGATGTCGGTGACTGTCATTCTGGTGTTCAGGGACGCATATGGGTCCTGAAAAATCATTTGCACACGTTTGCGAAATTTCTTCAGATATCTTTCTGGTAATTTGGCAACGTCTTCGCCATCAAAAATGATTTCTCCGGCTGTAGGATTATACAGACGGCAGATTGTCCTTCCGGCAGTGGTTTTACCACATCCTGATTCCCCGACAAGTCCGAAAGTCTCTCCTTTGAAAATCACAAAGTCAATTCCATCGACTGCAGCGAGCACTTTCCTGCCGGTTAATTTTGAACCTGACACGAAATATTTTTTTAGGTTTCTTACCTCTAGCAAAGGTATTCTCTCTTCGCTCATGAGTCTACCTCCTCAGTTGTCTTCAGATAGTTAAGTACGGAGGGAGCGTCAAGATGGTGCAACCAGCAGGAAGCGGATTGCGTATCAGTAATTTTAAATAGTGGTGCTGCCTCTTGAATACAGATTTCCATCGTGTGCGGACACCTAGGAGAAAACGGACATCCAGGTGGAGGTTTCAACAAATCCGGAGGTGTTCCTGCAATTGGCTCAAGCCTCGTTCTTGTTCCGGTTACATCTTTTGGAACCGACTTCATTAAGCCTCTTGTATACGGATGCTGAGGGTTGTCGAACAATTCGAGCACAGACGCATTTTCCATGACCATCCCGCCATACATGACGATGACTTTGTCACAGGTTTCCGCAACTACGCCTAAATCATGAGTAATAAGGATAACCGATGTATTCAACTTCTTATTCAAATCGCGCATCAATTCTAGTATTTGTGCCTGGATGGTGACATCAAGTGCAGTTGTCGGTTCGTCTGCAATCAACAGTTTCGGATCGCATGAGATCGCCATCGCAATCATCGCCCTTTGGCGCATGCCTCCGGAAAATTGATGAGGATAACTCTTTATCCTGTCCTCCGGTTCGGGAATTCCGACGAGTTTTAACAAATCGACTGCCTTTTTCTCGGCATCAACCCTTGAAATTTGCGTATGTCTCATAATGACCTCGACGATTTGCGACCCGATTCGGAAAACCGGATTGAGCGAAGTCATCGGATCTTGGAAAATCATTGAGATTTCTTTGCCTCTGATATCTTCAAGTTCTTTTTTTGGAAGTCCGATAAGTTCCTTACCTCCGAATAATACGCTTCCTTGAATTATTTTTCCAGGTTCGTCGACCAATCCGATTAGCGACATTGATGATACGCTTTTGCCGCTTCCTGATTCGCCAACAATACCCATAATCTCACCGTGTTCCAATATGAAGGATAATCCGCGAA
>Ga0268276_1000838_pt1 | contig 33396 bp, 36 predicted proteins | sample saktaG_4_FD_190145 | JGI IMG/M metagenome (GOLD analysis project Ga0268276, IMG submission 190145) | Saline water microbial communities from Sakinaw Lake, British Columbia, Canada - sak_2010_1_5_45m | ecosystem: Environmental > Aquatic > Non-marine Saline and Alkaline > Saline ...
TTGAACATATTTGTAAATCATTCTCGGACATAGCTGCAAATATAATGGTTTGGGGTACATCAGTTGGTACTCCACTTGCCATTGCTATTTCTCAATTATGTCCAATAATTTTAAATGAAATTCTACAAGCATTCCTTCAAACATTACCAGAACCCCCAGCCCCTGCTAATATACAGACAATTCAATATCCAATTTTCGAATCTTACCAATGGGAAATAGGAATTCCAGGGTTCACTAAGCCAGGAGAAATTACTCCTTTCAAATAAAATTAATAAAAGGATAGAATTTATGAATTTAAAAAAATTTTGTTGTATGAAAACAATTAAATCTGTTTTACTGATTGTAATTATTTGTACTATATTAAGCTCATTTATGCTTAGTTCTATGACAGTTTTTGCAGCACAAGCTGTAGCCAAAACTCCAGCGGGTTTAATAAGTGTTTTAATCTGGTGGGCTTTTCGTCTTGCTGGAATTTTAGCTTTTGTTATGATTGTTTATGCTGGATTTCAATATCTTGTTTCTGGTGGTAATACTGCTCAACAAAAAGACGCTCAAGAAAGAATCATGAACGCCATTATTGGACTTGTTTTATTGTTTGCTTTCTATATTATCCTCTATACTATCAACCCTGATATTCTAAGTGGTTCTTCTGGGACGACAATATCATCCTCAGAAGAATCTACAGCAGAAGAAACACAAGAAGAAATAAAACCTCAACAAAGTGGGGATTTTGTTTTAATTGGGACAGGAGCAACACTAGATAACTATGATAGCATTCCTTTATCTTCCGAATTATTATCTAAAGATGGTGTTTATATTGATAAAGAAACAGCTGATAAATTAGTAATTTTAGCGGCAGAACAAGATCTTGGTAATTGGGCTGTAACAGAAGCTTGTACAGAAATTTCTAATGGTAAGTGTATTACAACCATTGACCATCAATCAATATGTCATTCTCTTGGAACTTGCGTTGATGTAGGTTATAGCGGTGACCCAGGCGAAATTATAAGCAATGCTTTTATTGATGCTGCCAATCAAGCTGGATTTGATGTCATAGATGAATATACAAACGATACGTCGCTCTGGTGCTCATCTTCTGGCTCTGGATTTCATCTTGAGCCTAGCAAAAGCAATTGCACAAACGACGGTTGTTGGTTCTGCGCTAGCGCATAATTTACTTCTCTTGGGGCTTTATTAAAATATGCCTCTCCTTTCCTTCTCCAACACTTTCTGTAAATACGTCACTTCTTAGAGCAATCTCTAAATGAATAATCCTTCTGTCTCGCGCTCTCATTGGTGGTAATTCGATTTCTTTTTTTGTTAAAGATACGTGACGAGCTGCTTTCTTTGCAAATTCTCTTAACTTTTCTTCTTGCATCGCCCGATAATTATTAATGTCTAAAATAATTCTCCAAGGATAATCATTGGAGCATTTTTTAGAAAAAATATTTAATAAATATTCAAAAGCTTGTAAGCTTTCTCCGTCTCGCCCTATTAAAAGACCGCTATAATTAATATCTGAATCGGTCTTAATTGAAAACTGAACGAGCCTATCTTGTGGACTCTCTTGAGTACTAATTTCAAAATTTACAAAACCAGCAATTGTAAATAAATCTTCTAAGAATTTTTTTACCTTTAATGTTTCCATAATTACTTGATAGCTCCCGTTTCTAATGTTTGGTTTTCCTCTGCAGTATGTTTATTAATAATATACTCCTGTAAAATATTTATTAAAGTAAATCCTACCCAATATAAAATAATAACTGCGGGAAATTTTTGATAAAAAAATAGAATTATAAAAGGGAAACCAAGTAACATCATCTTATTTTGCCCTGAACTTGGCTGCATAAATGTCAAAAAAGAATTCAATGAAGCAGAAATAATAGCAAGCATCAAGCTTGGGGCTTGAAGATTAACAAGACCAAGAAACAAATAATTTATTTGCTCTGGTGATTTAATAAAATTATAGAGATAAGGGGTCCAATCGATTTCTATAGCTTGCTTAAAAAATATAAAAAGTGAAATAAAAATAGCCATCTGAAAAAAGATAAAAAAGAAAGAATTGCCAGGATTGATCTTTTCTTCTTTAAAAATTTTCATTATCTCCTGATTGGCTTTTGTTGGCTCCTCCTTGAATTTCTTCTGAGCTTCTTTAATCCTAGGCTGTAATTTTGCCATTTTTCTTTGATCACCCATAGCTTTCTTATACCAAGGCCAGATAATAAGACGAATTATTGCCGCTAAAATTAAAACAGCCCACCCCAAATCACCTTTTGTTAAATTAGAGAGTAGGGCTAAAAAATTATATAGCGGTTGAATAATTAATAATTGAAAAATATTCATAATTTATTTAAATAATTTTAATAACAATTCTTTCAGAGATTCTTTTAGTTTTGAAAAACTTGTCTTTAAACAATTTTTCTTTACAGTAATAACAACATCAAATCCTTTAGAAAAAACTAATAAAAAATCCCTGAGTATATTTCTAATTTTTCTCTTCAAAGTATTTCTCTCTACGGCAAACTTACTTACTTTAGTACTTACAACAATTCCATAACGTGGATAATCTAAATTATTTTTTCTAAAAATAATTTTAAAACACTCGTTTTCTTTTACCTCGCCTTCTCTAAAGATTCCTTCAAAAGCAACAGAGGATATAATTCTGTTTTTCTTCTTAAGCATTACTTAGGGAGTTAATTTTTTCCTTCCTTTTCGCCTACGTTGATTAATAATTTTCTTTCCTCCTTTAGAAGACATTCTTTTTAAAAATCCATGTGTGCGTGACCTCTTTTTCTTTTTTGGTTGATAAGTAATTGACATAATAATAAATTAAAATTTAAAACTTATAATTGAATTAAACTATTTAATAATTTAAATCTAAGATATAATAGCAAAATATACGCTAAATATCAAACCCACTGATTATCAACAGTTTATCCCCAAAAGAGAATGTTTTTCTTGCGAAAAGCAAATTTTATTTTTATACTTAAGGGATTAAAAGAAATAACCTATGAATATTCAAGAACTTTGGGAAGCTGCCTTAGGAGAAATTAAATTAAACATCTCTAAAGCTAATTATCTCACATGGTTAAAGGATACTTTTATTGTAGACTTTAAAGAAGGCATAATTTTTTTAGGAGTACCATCTAGTTTTACAAAAGAATGGCTTGAAAATAAATATCATAAACAAATTCTTCATGCTCTTTATAGTTTAGATCCTAAGATAAAAAAAGTTGAATATTTAGTAACTACCAACGGGGATTCTATAAAAAAAATAGAAACAAAAAAGACAAAGCGTTCTTCAAGTGTTTCAAAATCATCTGTTCTAGACGAACAATTAGAATTTAATATTGATTCTGAGACTAATCTTAATCCAAAATATACTTTTGAAAATTTTGTTATCGGAACTAATAATGAATTAGCTAATGCGGCTGCCTTGGCAATAATAGAAAATTTAGGAGAAAAATATAATCCACTTTTTATTTATGGTGGGGTTGGATTAGGAAAAACACATCTCCTTCAAGCTATTGGCAATAAGCTTAGGAAAGAAAAGAAAAAATTAAAAATTTTATATGCTTCTTCAGAAAAATTTACAGATGATTTGGTCAATGCGATTCGTAATCAAAAAATGACAGAGTTTAAAAAAAGTTTTCGAAACCTTGATTTGCTTTTAATCGATGATGTTCAATTTATTGCCGGAAAAGATAAAACTCAAGAAGAACTTTTTCATACTTTTAACACTCTCTATGGAAAAAATAAACAGATCGTTTTCACTTCTGATCGTCCACCTAAATCTATTCCATCAGTTGAAGAACGATTAAGATCGCGATTTGAGGGTGGCATGATAGCTGATATTGGTTATCCTGATTTTGAAACAAGATTAGCTATCTTGAAAAATAAAAGCCAAGACGTATCACATCTTATTGGCGATGACATCCTTAAATATATAGCTGAAGTTATCCCAAGAAATATTAGAGAATTAGAAGGGGCATTAAATAGAGTTATTGCTCATGCACGTCTTAAAAATAGCCCGATTTCATTAGAAGAAACCAAAAAAATATTGTCACTTATTTTAAATAAATCGAGTAAATATATTTCTCCGAAAGAAGTAATTAAAAAGATTGTTTCCTTTTATGATCTTACTGAAAGTGATGTTTTGGGACGTTCTAGAAAAAAAGAATTAGTAAAACCACGACAAATAGTAATGTATCTTTTGAGAGAAGAATTGCAATATTCATATACTAGTATCGCCGAAAAATTAGGTAATCGGGACCATACTACTGTTATTCATGCATGCAAAAAGATATCTGCTGAAATTGAAAAAAATCCGGTTTTTTCTCAAGAAATAACTATTTTAAAAGAAATATTGTATAATAAATAAATACTTTAATTCATTATTTTACCTCAAATTAGATAATAGTGGAAATCCTGTTGATAAATTAATGGATAAGTACGGGATAAAATTAAGATTAGAGGATAAAAAATAAAAAATCATATTGTTATACACATACTTTCCTTAAATTATCCATTAATTATTCACAAGATATTCATCTTAAAAAAGAAAAAATAACAAGCATGGAATTCAAAAAAAACTACTTATACACAAAATATCCGTCCTTAATTATAATAATAAATTAATATATAATATAATAATAATTAATATAACAAATAAAAATTTATGAAATTTACAACTTTAGTTGACAGTTTTAAAAGATCTATTAATTTGGCAGAAAAAATTACTGGGAAAAATCTTACACTTCCTATTTTAAGTAATATTCTTTTAAAAACTAATAAAAACAAGCTTCATCTTTTTGCTACTGATTTAGAAATTGGAATAGAATTAGTTGTTACAGGTAAAGTAGAAAAAGAAGGAAAATTTATTATTCCAGCAAAAACTTTTTCAATGTTTTTAAATAATCTATCAGAAGAAAAGATTATACTAGAAGAAAATAAAAATATTTTATCAGTAAAAAGTGGAAATTATAATACAACATTTCAAGGAATAAATCCTGAAGAATTTCCAATTATTCCAGAAACGAAAACAGAGAAATATTTAGAGATAGAAAAAAAGGATTTAAAAGAAGCATTAGAACAAATAATTCCAAGTGTCGGTTATACTTCTCCAAAACCAGAATTAAATGGTATTTTATTTAAATTAGAAAGTAATAATTCAAAAAGTGTTTTGAAATTAGTTGGTACTGATAGTTTTCGTTTAGCAGAGAAACGTATTTTTTCAGAAAAAATTAAAACTAATATAAAAAGTGATTTGGAATTAATAATTCCTTTGAGGACGGCTCAGGAGGTTTTAAGAATTATTCAAGAGGAAATAGAAGAAGTGGGTACAATAGTAAAAATTTCTCCAGAGTCTAATCAAGTTCAGTTTTCATTAGATAATGTTCGTGTGATATCGAGGCTTATTAATGCCGAATATCCTAAATATTCTTCAATAATACCGTCTAGTTTTGAAAATCAAGTTGTTTTAAATAGAAAGAAATTAATAGAGGCAGTAAAAATTATTGGTCTATTTAGTGGAAGAATAAATGATGTTACATTTGATTTTAATCCGTCGAAAAAAGAGATTACAATTGAAGCTCAGGATCCTTCTTTAGGAAAAAGCCATACAGTATTTACTCCTGAGGATATAAATGGCAGCCCATTAAAAATTAGTTTTAATCATTTTTTTCTATTAGATGGATTAAATTCTATTAAAGAAGATGAGGTTGTTATTGGATTAAATAAAGAAATTAATCCAGCTCTTATTCATGGAAAATCTGATGATAATTTTTCTTATATCTTAATGCCGATTAAAGCTTAATTTAATATTTATTTTGTGGGTTTTATTACTTTAAAAAAAGCATTAAAAAACTGGCCAAAGACTAAAAAGTTTAAAAAGTTTTTTCAGAGTCAAGAAGCTCTAAATGTTGTAAATCAATATTTTAAAGAAAGAAAAAACTGGTCTCTAGATATAGCTAAAGCCAGTTCTTTAAATCGAGGGGAATTGACTATTAAGTGTTGCCGCGCCGTTATCTCATCAGAATTACGATTAGAGGAATTACAGTTAAGGGATTATCTTAAAAAAAGAATTCCTGATGTAAAAATTGATAAAATTTTTTACAAGATTGGATAAAATAATTATTTAAATACAATTATTGACGCTGTATTTTTTTGGCTGAAGCCATCAATGGCTTCAATTTTTATTTCATTTTGATCAATTAAATTATCTAAATCTATTTTATAGGAATAAGTATTATCTTCTATTTTATTTAGCTCTCCAAGGGGGATTTTATTTAAGTAAATTTTAGTATCAATTATTTCAATAGGACTATCGATTTTTAATAATAAATCAATATCTGCATTAATAAAACTTCCATTTTCAGGGGAGATAAATTCAATTTTAGGAATATCGGGAAAATTTATTGTGGTTTGTGTGGTTTTAGTATCAACGGGAATATATTCAGGTCCTAAGTATTTATTATACTCCTCGCTAAAGTTAATAATATTTTTTTGCGCCCATAGGAGTATTGGAATTTCCCAATTCCAAAATTGTGGATCATCAAATGGATTAGTTGGTGGAGATTCAAGAACATTATTTTTATTAACATAATAAAGAATATTATGAATTTCATTAACAGTTTTTATTTCTCCAGTTTCAATATTTTTATATTCTTTAGTGTTTATATAGTTCCCATTAAGCATTGGGATGGAATATTTAATTGCTTGATCATTAGTATATGGGAGTGGTTCAATAAAGTTTGTTGGAGGATAGAATTCTATTGCTCTTTCCATAAATTCATGCCAGCAAGGAGCTGCTAACATAGATCCTGGAGCTCCTGTTTGACTAACTATAGATCTATCATTATTCCCAGTCCAGACTCCGCTAACTAAAGATGTGGTATAACCAATTGTCCATGCATCGCGGTATTCAGAGTCTGTTCCAGTTTTAGCTGCTGCTTGAAAATTAGGAAAATACAATTGATTATTCCAGCCAAAGGTAGGAGCTCGTGCCACATTATCAGATAAAATACTGTTAATAAGACGGGCTATTTGAGGGTCTAAAACTTTTTCATTTTTTAATGTAAATTCCTCTATTGTTTGATTATTATTATCTTTTATTTTTAAAATGCTTGTTTGTGGGTGATAAATTCCTTCTTGATTAAAAACACTATAAGCATGAACCATTTCAATTAGTTTTACACCACCACCTCCTAAAACCAAGCTTAATCCATAATGTTCTGGGGGGTCATTAAGAGTAGTAATACCAAAGTCTTGCGCAGTTTGAATCGAGTTGTTTATTCCAGCTAAGTATAAAATTTTTACAGATGGAATGTTTAAAGATTGGGCAAGAGCTTGTCTAAAAGTAACTGGTCCTCTAGTTTTTTCGTCATAATTTCGAACTAGGTAAGGATTATTTGGGTCAGTAGAAAAATTAGCTATTTTACCGTCTACGGCAGTATCAAAGATAATACTTTCAGGGAGAAATCCTTTTTTAAAAACTGTAGCGTAAACAATTGGTTTAAAAGATGATCCTGGCTGACGTATACTCAGGGTAGTATTTACATTTCCTTCAGCTTCCAAATCCCAGTAATCACGCGATCCAACCATTGCTAATATTTGACCAGTTTTAGGATCTTCAGCCAAAAAGCCTAAGTTTTTTACTCCAACATTTTTTTCATTAAGATCTCCATATTTTTCTACTAATTCTTCAGCTAAGTTTTGGAGACGCATATCCAAGCTTGTAATGATTGTATATCCGCCTTTTTCTAATTCTTCTTCGCTGAACTTTTCATAAAGAAGAGCACGGACATACATTACAAAATGAGGTGCTTTAAAATTAACTTTAGGCAGTGTAAAAATTACTTTTTCTTTTCTTGCTTCTTCTACTTCCTCGCTCGGACAATAATCAAGATCTTTTACTCGCGAAAGAATCCAACTTTTTCTGCTTTCTAAATCTTCTAAGTGATTACCAAAAGGCGATAAGTAATTTGGTGATTGAATTAAGCTAGTTAAATAAGCTGCTTCAGCTAAGGTTAAGTTTTTAGCTTCTTTGCTGTAATAAAAAATGCTAGCTGATTCAATCCCATAAACATTGTGCCCATAATTAATTTGGTTTAAATACATTTCCAGGATTTGATTTTTACTGTAAGCTTTTTCAATTTTTACAGTTAGAATTGCCTCTTTAAATTTTCTTACTAAAGTTTTATCAATAGTAAGAAAGGCATTTCGAGCTAGTTGTTGTGTTATTGTAGAACCACCACGGAGATCTCCTGGATGAGTTATATTATGAAGAATAGAACGGGCAAACCCTTTTAAAGAGAATCCATAATGGTTGTAAAAGTTATCATCTTCTGCAGCTAAAGTTGTTTTGATAATATATGGAGATATTTCATCCAGCTTTACAACAGTTCTTTTTTCTCCGCCATGTATTTCATAAAGTAAAATTTCGCCAGTACGGTCATATATTTTTGTTGATTCTGGTATAACACGCTGGTCAAATGTAGACAGATCTGGTAGGCCTTGGGCAAGGAAAATTAAAAAAAAGCCTAATAAGAATAGAGCTGAAAAAGATAATAGTAGAAAAAATGAGATAGTTTTTTTTATCATTTTTTGTTTTATTTCGTATGTTTTTCTAATTTATTTACTCCAGCCAGAGCAACAGCTAGAGCGTCTGCAATATCATCTGGTTTTGGCAGTGTTTCTAAAGAGAAAAAACATTGAACTGTCTTTTGCACATCTTTTTTATTTGCCCTACCATAACCTATAAGGTTTTGTTTTATTTCAAGCGGAGTTAGTTCGATATATTTTAAATGGTTTTTTTGAATAATTAATATAATAACACCTCTAGCTTCGCTAATACTCATAACAGTTTTAGCATTTTTAAAGAAAAAGATCTTTTCTATAGCGACTATTGATGGCTTATATTTTTTTATTAAAACATCGAGATTTTTAGCAATTATTTCCAATCTTTGTCCTTGGGTTTGCTCTACTATTTCTAAACACCCATAATCTATCGGTTTTATATTTTTTCTTCCAACTTGAAGAAAAGCCCATCCAATTCGAGTTGTTCCTGGATCAATACCTAAAATTATCATTATATTAAGTCAGCATTACAATAAATTTCTTCAACATCACTATGTTCGTCTAAAGTATCAAATAAATTTTCTAATTTATCCTTTATGGCTTTGTCAGTAATAGCTATTGGTTGCTGGCTAATAAAATCAAGTTCAGTTTTAACAATATCCTGGCCTATTTTTTTCTCAAGGAAATCTTTAATTTGAATAATATTTTGGGGGTTAGTGTAAATTATTATTTCTTCGTCTTCTTCTTTTATTTCTTCTGCCCCATTCTCAATGGCTTCTAGTGAAATATCATCACTCCAGAATTTTTTAGGGAGAGTAATTTTTCCAGATTCTTTAAACATCCAACGCACACTTCCATTGTCTGCCATTTTAGCGTCGTGTTCTTGGAGAAGGTGCCGCAGTTCAGCTAATGTACGATTTTTATTATCTGTAATAGCTTGAATTAAAAGAGCTGATCCTCCTGGACCATAAGCTTCATAAAAAACTTCATCAAGTTTTTTTCCATCGTCCATTTCACCAGAGCCTCTGCTTATAGCTCTTTCAATATTTTCTTTAGGCATTCCAAACTCTTTTGCTTTATCAACAGCCATTTTTAATCTAGAATTAGACTCTATCTTGCCTCCATCTCTTGCTGCTACGGTAATTAGAGCTGTTAATTTTGAAAAAGCCTTGGCTCTTTTAGGGTCTTTAACGGCTTTTTGATATTTTACTTTAGACCATTTAGAATGTCCTGACATAATACAAAAATCTTATCTATTTTATTGTATAATTTTTTTCACTTTTTCGCAAGAATAACTTTTTATCTTTAATTTTCACTTGAAAAAATGGGTATTTTAGAGTAAAATTAATTATAGAAGTGGTAAAAAGTATATAATGGATTTAAAGCAATTAAAAAAAGATGCTGAGATAGGCATTTCTTTAATCAAAAATACATCAGATTTAGAAAAATGGCGTATTAAGTATTTAGGGAGGAAAAGCGCCCTTTCTTTATTTTTTAATTCTTTATCAAAATTATCGCTAAAAGAAAAGAAGGAGAAAGGGCAAAAAGCTAATGCGATTCGTCAACTTTTTTCCTCTTTGTATAAAAAAAAGAAAAATGACTTAGATAGTAATTTATCTTTTTCTTCTAATTTTATTGATATTACACAACCTGGCGAGAAAATTCATCAAGGGCATCTTCATCCTTTGACATTGACTTTGAATGATATAACTAATTCTTTTCAAAAAATGGGCTTTTCTATTATTGAAGGGCCTGAAATTGAGACTGAATATTATAATTTTGATGCTTTAAATATTCCTGCCGGACATCCTGCTAGAGAAATGTGGGATACACTTTGGGTAAAATCAGAAGCTAAAAACGAGAAGTCAAAAATGTTATTGCGGACACATACTAGTCCAATGCAGGTTCGTTTTATGGAAACTAATCAGCCTCCTTTTCGTATAATTGTTCCGGGTAAATGTTTTCGTTATGAAGCAACTGATGCTTCTCATGAAATTCAATTTCATCAAATAGAGGGGTTGATGGTGGGAGAAAATATTAGTTTATCTAATTTTAAAGCTATAATTGAAGAAGTTGTAAAAGATATTTTTAAGCAGAAAGTTTTAATCCGTTTTAGACCCAGTTATTTTCCTTTCGTAGCTCCTGGAGTTGAAGTGGATATTAAGATAAAACCAAAAACTAAAAATCAAAAATCAAAAATCCATAATGAATGGCTAGAAATAATGGGTGCAGGCATGGTCCATCCAGATTTATTTAAAAGAGCTGGTTATGTAACTAATCGCTGGCAAGGTTTTGCTTTTGGACTTGGAGTAGAAAGAATTGCTATGATTAAATATCACATTGATGATATTAGGTTGTTTTTTAGTCCAGATATAAGATTTTTGGAACAATTTTAAATTATGAAATTTTCATATAATTGGTTAAAAGATTTATTAAAGTTTAAAGAATCGCCTGAAAAACTGGCAGGTATTTTAACAATGTATTTTGCAGAAACAACAGTTAAATATCGTGGCAAGAGGACTATTTTAGATGTGGAACTTTTATCCAATCAAGTTGCTGAAGCGTCGGGTCATTTAGGTTTGGCTCGGGAAATCGGAGCAATTTTAGGAAAAAATTTTATTTATCCTAAAATCAATTTAAAAGAAAAGAATTTAACTGCGAAAGATCTTTTAGATATTAAAATAAAAAGTTCAAATTGTAATTGTTATTTAGCAAGGTTGCTTCAAGGAGTAAAAATAAAAGAATCCCCAAAATGGTTAAAAGACGCACTAGCTGATTGTGGCGTGCGTTCAATTAATAACATTGTAGATGCTGCTAATTATGTAATGTTGGAAACAGGCCAGCCTCTTCATAGCTTTGATTTTGATAAAATTTGTTCTAAATCAACAAATACTAATAAAAAAGAAATAATTGTAAGACAAGCCAAAAAGAATGAAAAGATTACCACGCTAGAAGATGAGGTTTATGATTTAAATGAAGATATAATGGTTATTGCTGATAATGAAAATTCATTAGCTTTAGCTGGAATAAAAGGAGGGAAAAAATCTGGTATTAGCAAAGATACAACAAATATAATTTTAGAAAGCGCTAATTTTAATGGAGTTAATATTAGATCCAGCTCCAAAAAATTAGGGCTAAAGACTGATGCTTCGTGGAGGTTTGAGCATAATCTTCCTTTAGATTTAACTGGTTATGCTATTGATCGTTTGGCTCAATTAATTCAGGAGATAGCTGGTGGATATATATTAAAAGGTAAAGTAGGGCAAAGTATTTTTAAAGAAAAAAAAGTATGGATTCCTATCAAATGGGAAAATTGGGAAAAGTTTTTAGGATGGATAATTAAAAAAAAGGAGATTATTCATTATCTTTCTCTTTTAGGCTTTTCGATTCAAGAAAAGAAGGATTATCTTTTAGTTTCTCCGCCATGTTTTCGTAATGATGTAATAATAAAAGAAGATGTAATGGGTGAAGTGGCTCGTTTGTACGGAATTGATAAAATAGATTCAATTATCCCGCAGGAAATATTAACTCTTCCTTTGCAAAATGAGTTTTTTGAGTTTCGAAAACAGGTAAAGGATTGGCTCAAAGGATATAATTTGGAGGAAGTATATAATTATTCTTTTATATCAGAAGAAGATAAAGATAATTTGCCTAATAAATGGCAACAAAAGCTTATTGAAATAGAAAACCCAACCAGTGCTTTAACTAAATATTTAGGCCCCACCCTTTTAGTTAATTTTTTGAAGAATATAAATTATAATTTTCGTTTTGCTGATAAAATCAGATTTTTTGAGATAGGTAAATATTATTTTAAAAACAAAGAAAACTTAAAAGAATATTTTGTTCTTTCAGGTGTTTTAGCTCATAAAGAAAAGTCTAATAATCCTTCAATGTTGTTTTATGAAGCGAAGGGAATTATTGAGGATTTGTTTAATAAGTTTGGAATAGATAAAGATAATTATAGTTTTAAATCATTAGAAAATACCGAGTATTCTCTTTTATTAGAACAAGGAATTGCAATTTATAAAAACAAAGATTTAATTGGTGTAATAGGAAATCCGAAGAGAGATTTATTAAAAAAATATGATTGTGAAGGAAATTCAGTTTTTTGGGAAATTAAACTTCTTCCTTTGCTAGAAATTGTTAAAGAAGAAAGAGAATTTCAACCACTTCCAAAATATCCGGCAATCATTAGAGATATATCTTTTATTATTTCACAGGATATTCTGATAGATAAAATATTAAATATTATTCAAGACGTTTCTCCTCTTAATCTTGAGGATGTGGATTTGTTTGATGTATATATAGGGGAGAATCTTCAATCAGGTAGTAAAAGCCTATCTTTTCATTTAACTTTTCGTGCTGAAGACTATACATTAAAGAATAAAGAAGTTGATAAAGAAATGGAAAAGATTTACAAAGCGTTAAAAAACATTGGAGCAGAAATACGATAATATGAATAAATCTATAAAAAAAACTGAAAAAATAAAAAAATCTCCTAATAACGTAGAGGAAAATTCTTATACAGCTAAAGATATTTATGTTTTAGAGGGATTAGAGCCAGTTCGCAGAAGGCCTGGTATGTATATTGGGTCTACAGGAGTAGATGGTCTCCACCATCTTATTTGGGAAGTTGTAGACAATTGTATAGACGAAGCAATGGGTGGTTATGCTAAGAATATTAATGTGGAGATATTAAAGGAAAATAGAGTGGCTATAACAGATGATGGCAGAGGGATTCCTGTAGATATTCATAAAAAAACAAAAAAATCAGCATTAGAAACTGTAATGTGTACTTTACATGCTGGTGGAAAATTTGGGGGAACATCTTATAAAGTAGCTGGTGGATTACATGGAGTTGGAATTTCTGTAGTAAATGCTCTTTCAACATATTTACAGGCAGAAGTTTGCAGGGATGGTTTTTTGTATATGCAGGAATACAGCCGTGGTAAAGTCAAAGCAAAGATAAGGAAAATAGGGAAATGTGAGAAATCGGGGACAAAAATTGTTTTTGAACCCGATCCAGAAATTTTTAAAGAAATTAGATTTGATACAAAAAAAATTCTTGATCATTTAAGACAGCAAGCATATCTTACTCCATGTACTACAATTAAATTTAAAGATCATAGAGAAGGCGCTCTGATTCCTTCTTATACTTTTTATTTTGAAAGCGGAATAATTACTTTGGTTAAATATTTGGCAAGAGATGCTCATTGTTTAACTAATAATGTTTTTTATGTTAAGCAAGAGAAGGAGGAAATTTTAGTTGAGGTTGCATTGCTTTATACAGATGATTCTGAAAGTACAGAAAAAGCTTTCGCTAATAATATTCATACCCCAGAAGGAGGAATGCACCTGACTGGTTTTAGATCAGCATTGACAAGAACTTTAAATGATTATGCTAAAGAGCAAGGAATTTTTAAAAACGGAGATATTGGTTTTACTGGTGAGGATACTAGGGAGGGATTAGTAGTAGTAATCAGTGTAAAATTAAGAGAACCGCAATTTGAAGGGCAGACAAAAGCAAAATTAGGAAATCCAGAAGCGCGAACTGCCGTAGAGCAAGTTGTAGGAGAAAATTTTAAAGAGTTTTTAGAAGCTAACAAAGAAGATGCTAAAAGAATTCTTGAGAAATCTTTATTAAGTGCTCGAGCACGGCAGGCTGCGAAAAAAGCTAGAGAGAATATTCTTAGAAAAGGAGTTTTAGAAGGAATGACTTTGCCTGGAAAATTGGCTGATTGTATTTCAAAAAATGCAGAAGAATCTGAATTGTTTATAGTTGAGGGCGATTCTGCCGGCGGTTCGAGCAAGATGGGAAGGAATAGAAATACGCAAGCAATCCTTCCTTTAAAAGGTAAAATTTTGAATGTAGAAAAAAGTCGTTTTGATAGAATGATGACTTCAGAAGAAATAAAAGCTTTAATTGTGGCTTTGGGAACAGCAATAAGTGAAGATTTTAATATTGATAAGCTTCGTTACCATAAGATTGTCATAATGACTGACGCAGATAGTGTGGCTTATGATACGCCAATTTTTGTTTTTGATAAACAACAACAAAGATTAAAATTAGTAAAAACAGGTGAATTTATAGAAAATCAATGCCAGGATACAGAAAGATATCAGGTTTTTGCTTGTGATTTAGACAAAAAAACTTTTTCTTTAAGAGATATTGAAAAAACAATACGTCATCCATTAAGAGGCAGCCTTTATGAGATAAAAACTCGTTATGGTTATAAAATGAAAATAACTGCATGCCATAATGTGTTTGTTTATCGTTATGGAAACTTTATTACTGTACCAACTACAGAATTAAAAGTTAGTGATAGAATTGTTTTCCCTGCTTCAATGCCTCAATTGAACCAAAAGATAAAGATAGATATTAGCCCGCTTTTAAAACATTCTGAAGAAACAAAAAATATTCAAATAAAAGTTCTGGCTTCAAAGATGAAGTCTATTCCTAGTGATGCTTGGATTGATTTTAGTTCTAAATACTGGCAAACACTTCAATTAAGGCGTCAGGAAAAAGGCATATCGAGAAAAAGATTGGGAGCAGCTATTGGAGTTTATACTACAGTATTAGAGCAATGGGAGTTGAAGATTGATAATGTTATGCCTCGTTATGAAATCTTTAAGGAATATCTTTCGGAATTGAATTTAGAAGAAAAAGAAGTTTTAAAAAACGCTTCGGCATACATTCCTTTATCCTCGTTTTTGGAAACTAGCGATGCTATTGAGTATTATTTCAAAAATCACACACGAAAACTAAAAGTTGCATTTGATATTAATGAAGATTTTGCTTATCTTTTAGGTTTTTATATTGGTGATGGCTGTTTTGCGTCTCAAAAAAAGAATCCTAATCGTTTTATTTTATCTTTAGGAAGAGACAAGAAATTGTATAGCCCAGAACTTATGAAAGCCATAGATAATGTTTTAGGAGTAAAAGCATTTATTGATAAGAATAATGATAATAACAATGAATTGGTATTTCATTCATATGAATTTAAATTAATCCTTCAATCTTTTGGGCTTTTGGGAAAGAAATCGTATGAAAAGTTTGTTCCTGAGGAAATTTTTAGTGTTAATCCAAAAATCCAACAAGCTTTCCTACGTGGTTATTTAGAAAGTGATGGAAGTATTGTTGTAAAATCTTGCGGAGAGAAATTAGACGTAAAATTAACTTTTACCACCACTTCAGAAAAGTTATCAGATGGTGTTGTTTTGTTATTTCGCCAACTTGGTGTTTTCCCTGAAAGTACTATACGATTTTCAAAAGACCATCTGCGTAAAGACGGGGTAATGATAAGAAGTAATTATCCAGGACGCCTTATCTCGGTTAAAGGAATTAGCCAATTGGAGAAATTAAAAGATGTTTGGAAAGATCACAAGAGGAGTAAAGCACTAGAAAATTATCTTGCTAGGGCTGATAAAAGAAAGAGTAGTTATAAAAAGATTCGCATTGGCGATTCGGTTCTTTTACCAATAACTTCAATAAAAAAGATTAAAACAGAAATTCCTTTTGTTTATGATTTTGCCGTTAAAAAAGATGAAAATTTTGTTGCTGGTACCGGTGGATTTTTACTCCACAATACTGATGGTGCTCATATCCGCAGTTTGCTTTTAACATTGTTTTTCCGTTACTTTAAGTCAATTATTGAAGCAGGTTATCTTTATATTGCCCAACCTCCTTTGTATCGAATCCAAAAAGGCAAAGAGTTCCATTATGCTTACACAGAAGCAGAGAAACAGAAAGTTTTGGAAAAGATACAGGGTAAAATAATAGAGAAAAAAGAAAAACCCTCTAAATCTAAAGTTAGAAAATTAAAATTAGTTGAAGAAGGAAAAAATGAAGCCACTTTAGCCGTAGAGGAAGAAGAATTTTCTGAAAGCACTCATGAGGAATTAATGAAGGGAATTTCTATTCAGCGGTATAAAGGATTAGGGGAAATGAATCCTGATCAATTGTGGGATACAACAATGGATCCTGAGAAAAGAATTTTAAAGCAAGTTACCATTGAAGACGCAGAAGAGGCAGATAGATTATTCGATATTTTAATGGGCAAAGAAGTTTTACCACGGAAAAAATTTATTCAAGCCTATGCCAAAAAAGTAAAAAATTTAGACATATAAAATTGACTTTTTGAGCATTTTCAATTAGGATATAAAAACTATGCTAACTTTACGATTTCAAAGACAAGGCAAAAAAAGAGACTTTATTTTTCGGGTTGTAGCCGTAGATTCTAAGATTGCCATTAATAGCGGTAAATCAAAAGAAATTTTAGGATGGTGGGATCCAAGAATAAATAAATTTGAATTAAAAAAAGAAAGAATTCTTTATTGGATTAACCAGGGGGCTCAACCTTCAGATTCTTGCTATAATCTTTTAGTACGGGCAAAAATTATTGAAGGCAAAAAGAGGCCTATCAATATTAGAAAAAAGAAAGTGAAAGAAGTAAAAACTGGAACTGGAGAAAAGACAGAGCAGACGCCAGTAACTGAAGAAAAACCAACTGAAGATAAGATTGAGGAGAAATCTGAAGAAAAAGTAGAAGAAAAACCTGTTGAAGAAACAAAAGACGAAGTAAAGCCAGAAGAGAAGGTTGAAGAAAAAGTTGAAGAAAAAAAAGAAGAAAAGAAAGAGGAAGTTAAAGAAAAGCCGAAGGAAAAAGTAAAGGAGAAATCTAAAGAAGATATGAAAAAGAAGGCGGAAAAAGAGGAAACTCCAGAAGAAAAAACAGAAAAATAATCATCTTAAGTTATTTATAATCAAAACAAAAATCGCCTTTAAGGCGATTTTTTGATATAATAAAGATGATATTTTATGGTAGAACAAATATATTTAGATTAATATAAATAAAATGAAACAAGAGCATGCAACGCATATTTTTGAAAGATCAATTGCCATTACTGATGTTGAGACTACTGGCCTCGATTTTGCAATTCAAGAAATTGTTGAAATCGGATTGGTTGTAATTAATCAACAAACTCTTGAAATTCTGGATACTCTTGATATTAAGGTAAAGCCTGAACATATTAAAACAGCAGATGAATTTGCGCTAAAGCTAAATGGATACAATAAAACTGATTGGGAAAACGCTGTAACACTTAAAGAAGCTATGTCTCTCTATGGCGATAAGACAAAAGGCGCGATATTTTGTGCTCATAATGTGACTTTTGATTGGTCATTTATTTTTGAAGCGTTTAGGAAAACTGGAATTAAAAACCAAATGGATCATCATCGTATTGACCTTTTTACTATGATTTGGATGAAGCTTCGAAATTTAGACTTTGAGAAATTCAACTTAAATGTAGTGGCAAAGCACCTTGGAATTCCAGAAGAGCCAATGCCTCATCGAGCTATTAACGGAACAATGACTGCCTATGAAATCTACAAGAAGTTGATTTCGTAGACTTTATCATTGCTCAGTTTTCAGCCGACTATTGACCACTACGATTAAATATGTTATATTTATAATATCCTATAATGGGATATTTTTAGTTCTTTGAAAAATACCTTCGCTATCTGGTACATAACTGATTATTAAACTGATTAATCTTAGTAATTAGTTATATGCCAGGTAGAATTTTATAAAATTATTATAAAAATAAGGAGGTAAGACATGGAATCTGGATTAGAAATGGTGAAAAGATTGTGTTTTGAGCGGCTTGGGGCAAAAGAAGAAGGATATATCATTTGCCCAATTCTTAAAGATCAAAAGAAGGTTGACAATTTGGTGCACTATAATATTATATGTTGCTCTAAGGAAAAAGCATTGGAAGAAGAACAAGCATGGAAAAAGAGAATACATAAAGGAGCAAAAGTAGTGGTGTTGAAGGTTATACTTGAAGTGATTTAAAGTGAAAAAATAAAAAAAGGAGGAATGAAATTATGTGTGGATGTGGAGGATTCAGGTCACCTCATCAGTTAGGAATACCTCTTGATGAATTTACTCTTTCAACAATGGGTAAAACGGAGCAGAAGTTTTGGAATAGTTTTTTGAAAGAAGCTCAAGAGATAATTAATGAGGAAGATGCTAAGAGAAAAAGTGTAAGTAAAAAAACAAAAAAGGTAAAGAATGTTATTCTTATACCGCCGTTATCCTTAAAGGAAAAATATCAAAAGGCTATTGCTGAATATGACGGGGAGAAATACTGCCAGATTCAGCAGCTTAAGGAGATTTTTGCTTTTAAGGATGAAGTGCTGGAATAATAAAATAAAAGGAAACAATATAATCAAGGCTCTCTTAAAATTAATTTAAGAGAGCCTTCACTATTTTAAATTGGCTCGAATATTATCCAGCAATTTACAAACTCGCAGGCAGAATTTTATTATTTCAGATTTGTATGCAGAAAAGAAAAGTGATATTATAAAGATATAATAATATTATTAACATGGGAATTAATATGTCATATTCAGAAGAAGACGAATAATCAATATGCAATATTTAAATGAAAATGAAAATTAATATGTTGTATTCAGAAAACAACGGATAATTAGAAACTGAATAATTTAGTTATTTTAGACTATTTATCTAAAAGTTCGAATCCACGTCCCCCAAGCAATTTAAAAAGCCTTTTAAATAAAGGTTTTTTAAATTATAATAAGAAATATAAATTTACATCATGGCCTCAGTTATATCTCTTAAAAAATTAAAAATCTCTGATATGGCATATTTCTTTTATTGGTGGCGTGATAAAGATCTTCTTAAATTAACAAGCGGAGAATTAAAACGAATATCTGATCAGGAAGTTAAAAAATCATTTGAAAAGATGATAAATAATAAAAGGGATAGTCATTATTTGATTGCTCTTAATAATAAAGCAATTGGTCATATCGCTTTAATCTTCAAGAGGAGTGGTTGGTTTGAAACTCAAATTATGATAGGCGATAAGAAGTATTGGAATAAGGGATATGGCACCAGAGCTATAAAGCAAATCATTGGAAAAGCAAAAAAGAACGGAGTCAATAAAATATATCTTGAAGTTAGGCCTAATAACCTTAGAGCCATTAGAACTTATGAAAAATGTGGTTTCCAGAGAGCAAAGATTAAAAAATATCCTAAAAATAAATATTTACCGGAAACTTTAAAAATGGTGTTAAATAACTAATAATTCAGTTAGATTCTGGCATCGTTCAGTTCCAGAAGCCAAAAAGGTTCCAACATCGTTTCATAGCCCCAGGCGTCTAGTTTTTTATCAAGGGATCAAGGCATGAGTATTTATAAATTTTAAGTGATTTACTGCGAACCTCTTGACAAGATAATTAATAGTACTATAATGAAAGTACTATAAGCACTACTCCTGCCTTTGGGCAAGGGTAGTTTTTTTTATGGTATAATTAAAATAACATGGCTATAATATCTTTTAAAAAAGAGGAGAGAGTTGCTGTTTATATTAATGGAAATAATTTCTATAAATACCTCAAAGATAAAGAGATTAATTTCCCAAAAGGAATAAAGCTGGACTTTAATAAATTTATTGATTTTCTTGTAAAAAATAGACAATGTGTATCAAAAAGATATTATGTTGGAATTGCAAGAAATTTAGATAATACCAAGAAGAGCAAGCAGATTGTAAAAGGGCAACAAAAGTTTTTATCAAAGATTGAAAAGGAGGGTTTTGTAATAAAACGAGGGAGAGTAATGTATGATGGAGGAAGAATTAGAGAAAAGGGCACAGATGTTAAAATCGCAGTTGATTTAATTGTGGGAGCAGTCGATAATTTATACGATACCGCTATTTTAGTTAGCTCTGACACAGATTTAATACCCGCTATTAGGTATATAAAATATTGTAAGAAAAAATTAGAATATGTTGGATTTTCACATAACCCTTCATTTGGTATGCAAAAATATGCAAATTTTTCAATACTGCTTCGTCCGGAGGAAATAGAAAACTTTAAAGAAAAAAAATTATCCTAGTTTTATCAAAAAGGTTCCAACATCATTCCATAGCCCCAGCTTTTAAATGAACTAAAGGAATTGTATATTTTTGGCAAGAATTTTAGAAATACTATAATAAAAGATGAAAATTAGAGACAAAATATTAAAGATTAATTATGTTGCATCTATCTAATAACGAAAAAGCGAATACCGTTCTTTCTATATTTATTTCTATTTTTGCTCTGTTTGCATTATTTGTTTATTTTCAAATAAGTAGAATTGGAGGTGTTATGCTAATATTAGGGAGTATTTACTTGATAGTTTTTATGCTTGTTTCTAATATTAAGTTTAAAAAAGATCCTGCCAGCGCAAAAATCTTCTTTGCTTCTAATAATGTTGCAATAGGAATTCTTACAATGATTTTTGCTTTTGGAATAATCTTTTTGCGGTTTTGGGGAGAAAAAAGCATAAGTAAAGTATTTACTATTGATCAAATACTTGCGATTCCTTTAGGCTTGTATTTTATAATTTATGGTCGAAGAATGTTAAAAACATACAAGGAGAAAAAGGAACAAGAAAAAAAAGAAATATTTAAAGAGAAAGAATAAAGATAATCATTTTAAGTTATCCACAATTTACTTGACACAAGAGGATTTTATTTGTAAGATATATTGTAGAAAATAAAATCAAAACGGTGGGGATAGTTCTAAGGATTTTTTTATAGGATCCTGAAGAGTTTTAACCCCACCGTTTTTTTCTTTTCAGGATTCTATAAAAGGATCTTTAAATTAAAAAAAATAAAAATGAAGCGCAAAAAGAAAAATATAAAGTTTTTTAAATCACGGTATTTTATTATTTTTGTTGTTTTTTTAATTTTAGGATTGATTACAATTTGGTCAACTTGGTATTTTAGTGCAGAGGTACAACAAGCTCGACAGTATAAAAAAGACGCAGAGATTTTGAGTAGGAAAATTCAAGAACAGGCAAAAGAATATGCAGCCGATACTTATGGCGGAGAAACACCAGAAAAAACATATGGGATGTTTTTGCAAGCTTTAAAAATGGAAGATATTGATTTAGCGAGCAAGTATTTTATTTTAGATAAGCAAGAAGAATATAAGCAATTTTTTACTGACATTAAAAATAATAATAAATGGGATGAAATGATTAAAGATTTGTTTAATCCCGAGAATCAGAAGGGAGAGATGAAAGAAGATAGTACTTATGTTATTCGTGTTTATAATACGGAGGATTATTTAATTGCTCAGGCAGTTTTAAAAATACCATTAATTCTTGTCGCGACAGAAAAGGAGCCGCTTTCTAATATTTGGAAGATAATTGAATTTTAATAATCTTTTAATCTTTAAACTTTTAAGCTCCACTGTATTTCTATGAAAAAAAGCCCCATCAGTTTTTTAATCATATGTTTATTTTTTTTATCTAATTTTTCTGTTCTTGCTTATGATGCTAAAACTACTCATCCAAATTTAACAGAAATTACTGTTGACTTTTATAATCAACATTTTTCTAATCAAGTTTTGAATGAAACTGAAAAACAACTGCTAATGCAAGGTAGTATTGATGAAGATAATGGTATCAGAAGTGTTAACCATTTTTATGACCCTGTTTATGATAAAACTTGGCAGTTTGGCGGAGCAGAATATCTATTTCCGGCTTTAACTGCTAAAGAGTGGGCACAGAATCCTTTTGCTCAAGCCATTTATGATCCAATTTATTTAGCTTTTATTGGTCCAATAGCTAAAAGTCCGGTTTTTTCCAAGGCTAATTTTACCTGGCAGCAGGCTATTTATAAGTATGTAAAAGGAGATCGAGTTGAAGCTTTTAATGCTCTCGGTCATATTTTACATTTGACACAGGATATGAGTGTGCCAGAGCATACAAGACAAAATGTTCATATATTTTTTATACCAAACGCAGGTAGTCCTTATGAAGTGTACTCAGCCAAAAGTAATAAAGATTTTTATGAACAAACGCGAAAAAGCGTCGAAAAACTGAAGCCTGTTAAGAGAGTTACGCTTGACGAATATTTTGATGAAGTTGCTCTTTATTCTAATAATTATTTTTATAGCCCTGATACAATTTTAGATCAGAAATATCATTTGCCTGAACCTACTTTTTACGAAGTGCCTGAAATAAAAAATGGAAAAACATTTTTTTATGTATTAGGAGAAGATGAAAATCATGATATTTTTCATTTGGCACTTATTTTAAAAAATGATATTGGATGGCGATTAACTTCTGGTCCTACTGTTTATTCTTTAGAAGATGAGCAAGTTCTTCAGGATTATTGGCAGAGATTGTCTAAAAAAGCGGTTTTGAATGGTGTAGGCGTGATTGATTTATTTTTTCAAGAAGTAAAAAATGCAAAATCTAAATCTGACTTTATATCAAAAAATGAAAAAAATGTGTTGACTGCTATGATTGGCGGCATTTCTGGTTTTATCAATGATATATTTCAAAAAGATTCAGATTTTATAATAATGGATGATATTTCCGATTCTTCTGTAACTACTACAACAATTAAACCTTTTAATAATACAACTACTACTAAGCAAACTACGACCACTGTTAAACTACCTACAACAACCACCAAATTATCTACTACAACCACTAAGCCTACCACCACGACGACGACCAGACTAACCACGACTACAACTACTCAGCCGTTATCACAAATTAATATTTGTAATTTTATTACCACTCAAACAGCGTCTCGGAATAAAGTAATCATTAATGAAGTTGCTTGGGCAGGAACTCAAAATAGCGCCAATGACGAATGGATAGAATTAAAAAATATTTCGTCGCAGGAGATCAATATTTCTAATTGGCAATTAATAGATAAAGGAGAGCAAATTAGAATTGTTTTTGAAAAAGGAAGCAAAATTCCTGCTCATGGTTTTTATCTTTTAGAAAGGACAGATGACACTTCAGTTCCTTTTATTGTTGCAGATGGTATTTATACGGGAATTCTTAATAATACAGACGAAGGATTGCGTTTATTTAATGATAATTGTCAGCTTCAGGATGAAGTTTTAGCTGATTTAGATTGGCAAGCTGGGGATAATTCCTCCAAGAGAACAATGGAAAGAAAGAATGATTTTTCTTGGCAAACCAGCACTTCCATTAATGGAACTCCCAAGGCAGAAAACAGCAGTGGTTATCTTGAATTTTCTAACAGCGGTGGTAGTGCTTCTACTTCTTCATCTAGCACTACAACTACCACCACAGCTACAACCACAACTACAACCACAACAACTTTACCTCCAATTGTTTATCCTAAAATTTTAATAAATGAAATAAAAATAGCAGGCAGAGACGAAGACGCCAAAACAATGGTTTATGATGAATTTATAGAACTTTTTAATCCAAATGAATTTGAAGTTGATTTAACAAATTGGTATTTACAAAAGAAAACAAGTCAAAGCAGCGATTTTTCCTCTCTTGTTCCAAGCGCTCTATTTGATGGCAAAACTATTAACTCTTTGGGATATTTGTTAATCGCTCATTCTTCAAGTACCTATACTTCAATTGCTGATATTTTAATTTCTAATTACTCTATTACAGATAACAATACGATTATTTTAAAAAATCCTAACAGAGAAATCATTGATAAAGTAGGGTTTGGGGATGCGAATGATTGTGAAGGCGATTGTGCGATAAAACCTGAGCCAGGTCAAAGTATTCAAAGGAAGTATGTAGATGATAATTTTTTGGATTCTGATAATAATGCCAATGATTTTGAAATTCAAAATTGCCCCAGTCCCAAAAGTTTTTCTTCTATTGATTGCTTAATTCCAACAACCACTACAACCACTACAACCACTGCTCCTTCATCGCCGACAATACCTTATATTACTGAATTTTCATGGCATCCTTTTGAAAAAGATTCTTCTAAAATAGTAGTTGATTTTAGAATTAATTCTTACCCTTTTATTCCTGCAGCAAATTATGCGGCGATGGCTTTTTATCTTCATTCTGATGAAGATGATCCCTCAGTAAATTTTGGTATTCCTATAGATTATTTAGGGGATAAATATAACTGGGAATTACATAGCGATACTCCCGGATTATTATTGACTTATCCTAATTATGTTAGTGGCACTCCAAAAGTAGGGAGTATAATCTTCACTACTGATGGAAATACAGCGGCTAGTTCTGCTGCTCCTAGAAAATATTCCTATCGGATAGATAAATTGCCCAGCGATAATCATTTTATTATTGATGTTACGGGGACTACTAATGGCCAGAGTTTAAATTTTACCCCTGATCAATATATAACAATTGGATATTATGGCTATACAAATAGCTATCTGAAGTTGATTGCCTATGATAATACTGAGTTTCATTTTAATTCCTTAAATTATTATCATCAGCCAACTAATGTTTTAAACTTTGAAGCTAAGTGCGATAATGAAAATTGTAATAATTTGATTTTTTCTTGGTCACCAGCTTCGGATGAAGACCTAAAAGACACTTTAAGCTATGATATTCATTATGTTTTTGCTCAAGCTGGAGATGATTTAAATAATAATGATTTATTAGACTATTCATGGGCATGGTTTCAATCTCAAAATGTATCTGGTCAACCTATTTTTAATTCTTCCAAAAACAAATTTGAGCTTCAAGTGCCTATAAATGATTTATCTTATATAAAAGCAAAAAGATTGCCGGGTGTTTCTCTTAATGTATTTTTTGGGATTAAAGCTCAAGATAGCGAAGGATTAAAATCAGAAATTCCTAAAATATTTTTTATAAACATTCCGCCAATTGTTTTAGAAACAACTACAATTACTACAACTACAACTACAACAATTTGACAGGCATATCATATATGATATATAATGGATTAAAACAATACAAGTTAAGATTTTATAATAACGTTAAAACAGGGGAAAAACCAGTTGAAAAATACTTAGAGAAATTAGATATAAAAGAACAGTCCAAAATAGCAAAATTCATTGAATTTTTACGATTGAGCGTAGGTTGTTCTAACCAGCCATTCATTAAACATATCAAAGGGAAAATATGGGAATTAAAAGTGGATTTTTCTCATAATAAATATAGATTATTCTATTTTATTTTTATCAAGAAAACAATAATTATTCTTCATGTTTTTAGGAAGAAAACAGCAAAAACACCTAAATTGGAAATATCAACAGCAGAAAAACGCTATCATGAAGTTTTAGAAAATAAACAAATTTATGAATAAAAAGAAAAAACAACAAAAAGCAACAGATTTTCAAGAATATCTTGCTAAAAAACTTAAGAATCCTGAGTTTAGAAAATATTATGAAGAGTATGATAAGCAATTGGGGATTGCTTATCAGATTTTATTATTGCGTAAGAAAAAGAAAATGTCCCAATTAGAGTTAGCAAAGAAAATTGGAACAAAACAGAGCAATATTGCAAGGATGGAATCCGGGGATCAAAATTTCAGTATTAATACACTTCAAAAGATTGCTCAAGTTTTTAACAAAGACTTAAAAATCTCTTTTGGAAAATAAACTGTTGTAGTTCAGCCCTCGGAGTTGACTATTGACTATTAAATAATATTGTTTTATAATATTCTATCTTTACGATAGAGTATTTTAGTTCTTTGAAAAATATACTTCATATAGACACAAGAAAAGTGGTTATTGATCTTTCTTAGTAGTCAGTTTTCTTGTGTCTAAGATTAAAAAAAATTTAGAAAGGAGGTATAGAAAGGTGGATAACATAGTTAAACTTGTGATTGAAGATGATAACACTCAGCGTAGGATTATTATTGCAATATGTCAAAAAAGTATTAGTGCGCAAGATCGTTTTTCAAATGATCTTGCTAATGAGCTATTAAAGTTTTTACTTAAAAATGCTGGAAAACCTATGGGGGAACAGAGATCATCAGAAAAGACAACATCCCAAAAAGATGTTAATTATTTTTCTGAACCACAGAATAAAAAGCCATACGAGGAAAAAGTTCAAAAAGTATATATAGAATAAAGAAAAGAAAAGGAGGTGAGTAAAATGAAAAATGATTTGACCGAAATAGAAATCATGCTGCAAAAAGTACAAAAGAATTTGCAGCGCCGAATGGAGGAGTCTTTTGAACGAGGAGTTAGACTCCTTAGTGAAATCGCCGGAAGACAAGGTTTCATTCGGGGTGGAGAGACAAGTAAATCACTTCGTGACTCAGGCTATAAGGATTATCAATCTGTTGATAATGAATTAGATGAAGTGATGTACCATGTAGAAAAAGCAATCACTTTTTTGAAAAAAGCTGAAAAAAAGACTGCGCTGCCAAAGAAGAAATAATAAGGATATTAGATAATTGTTCTGATAATAATAATTTTTTTTGGGGAGTGTAAAAATGAGTAGATGTAAAATTATTTGTCCGTTCTGTAAAGAAAAGTTTTACAGTTTACAAAGATTCTATGCACATATTAGAGTTTGTGAAAAGAGAAAAAAATGGAAATATAAAAAACCATGTTGGGAAACTGATTTACAAGGAGGAAGTAAAAGTAAATGAAAAGAAAGAAAAAAATTAAAAATCTGAAAGGAGTGAAAAAAATGGAAAAGAAAATGAAAAAAGATGTGAGCGATGTAGTGTCTTTGAGAATTGTTCTTGCTCAAATACAAACTCTGCACAAAAATATTCTTGAGGAAAAAGATACAGCAATAAAGATGGAGCAACAGGCAAAATTTGATTTCAAAAGACAAATCATCGCTTGCAAGGCTTTACTTAAAGAAACTGTTAAGAGAATTCATAAGAGGACCAGATCAACAGATACCCCGTCTAAAATAAAAAGTTTCTCTTTGTTTATTGAAAAAGGGAAAGTTGTTGGAGAAATCATATTTGGTTTCTATCCTTGTCATTCGGAGTATTTGCTGGAAAGATCCAGACGGAGTTTTGTAAAAGAAGTCTCAACGCTATTGAAAATTCCGGAGACATGGATTGATCTTTCCTTTGGACATACGGAGGAGATGAAATAGTTATTATATGATTCTCATGAATAAAAGAAAAAGGAGGTAAAGAATTATGAAAAAGGAAAAAGAAAAAAAAGAAAAAATAGAAGAAATAGAAGAAAAAAAAGAAATAGAAGAATGTGTTATTTGTCATAAAAAGACGGAATATTTTAAAAGCACTCCAATCGACCAACGAAAATATTATGTAGAGGGGTGCGGACAGCTTTGTGAAGATTGTTTTGACGGCATTTATGATTAGGATTGATTTTTCAGGAGATGGGAGGAATAGATGATTCTATTATAGATGATTCTATCCCTCCCTATTTTATTTTAATTTGAATTTTTTATTTTGGTATAGTATTATAAAGCTATACCAATTTTTTTTATGGATATTTTAGATGATTTAAAATTTAGAGGATTGATAAATCAGGCAAGTAATTTAGAGGGATTGAGAAAAGAAATGAATAAAGGGAAAATATCCCTTTATTGCGGTTTTGACCCTACTGCTGATAGTCTTCATATTGGTCATCTTGTGCCTATACTGACCCTTAAGCGCTTTCGAAATGCTGGTCATCAACCAATTGCTTTAGTAGGAGGTGGAACAGGTTTAATTGGTGATCCAGGTGGTAAGAAGGAAGAAAGAACACTTAATCCTGATGAAGTTGTGAAAAAATGGAGCAACGCGCTCAAAACCCAATTAGAGCAATTTTTAGATTTTAAAAGCAAAAATAATCCTGCTTTGATGGTTAATAATTATGATTGGTTAGGCCAAATTAAAGCAATAGATTTTCTCAGGGATATTGGAAAATATTTTACAATTTCATATATGCTGGCTAAAGAATCTGTAAAAGCGCGTTTGGAAAGCGGGATTTCCTTTACTGAATTTAATTATATGGTACTTCAGGCATATGATTTTTTAAATCTGTTTGAAAAATATAATTGTAAATTACAAATTGGAGGGAGTGATCAATGGGGTAATATAACCGCTGGAATAGATTTAATAAAGAAGAAAGCAGGGGAAGAGGTTTATGGATTAACTGTTCCTTTAGCATCTAAAGCTGATGGTACAAAATTTGGCAAGACAGAAACTGGAACGATTTGGCTGGACGCTAAAAAAACTACGCCATATCAGTTTTATCAATTTTGGATAAATACTGATGACAGGGATGTAATTCAATATTTGAAGTATTTTACATTTTTATCCAAAGAAGAAATTGAAAATTTAGAAAAAAAAGTCCAAAAAAATCCAGAAGAAAGAGAATCTCAAAAAGTTTTAGCTAATAAAGTTACTTCTCTGGTTCATGGTGAAAAGATTGCTAAATTTGCTGAAAAGATATCTCAAAAATTATTTTATAATGATATACAAGATTTTTCAGAAAAAGAATTGCAAATGGTTTTTGAAAATATCGAAATTATTTCTTTTCAAAATATAAAAGAAATTAATTTAATTGATTTATTAATCGATGCAAAAGTTTGTTCTTCTAAAAGACAGGCAAGAGAGGATGTTCAAAACGGGATAATATTTATTAATGGCAATTCTTATAAAGATATTCAACAGATAATTAAAAAATCTGATTGTTTTTATAATAAATACTTAGTGATAAAGAGAGGAAAGAAAAATTATTACTTTGCCTTGTGGAAATAGATTTTTTTTGTTAATATTTTAGAACCTATCATTTAGGTAAATTTAAAGTCGAAAAAATAAAAAAAATTATAAAATTGTTATGAAAAAAATAAATTTATCTTGGATTTTAATTACTTTAATGATTGCTGCGTTTTTGATTGGATATGGAAAAATGAATAGCGGGGATACTTTATTTAAGGGTTTTGGTAATCAAGGAGGTGAAGAAATTGCCCAAGAAGCAATTAATTTTATTAGTGAAAATATGCTAGATGGTGCTGAGGCTGTTTTAGTTTCTGTATCTGAAGAAAGTGGAGTTTATTCATTTAAAATGAAAGTTGGTGATCAGGAATATGATTCATATCTAACTAAAGATGGAAAAATTCTTTTTCCTAGTGGAATTAGTTTGGCAGAACCAGAAGAAGGTATTGCAGCTGCTGAGACTGAAAAAAAGACTTGTGAAGATATTAATAAAACAGAAGAACCTATTTTAGAGGTATTTGTTGTGAGTCAATGCCCGTTTGGTGTGCAAATGCAAAGAGTTTTAAATGAGATTGTCAAAAACATACCTCAAATTGCTTCTTATATTAAAGTTGAATATATGGGCGCAATTGAAGGAGGTAAAATTACCTCAATGCATCCTGGTGAAGAAGCGCAGGAAAATCTACGCCAGATTTGCTTACGAGAAGAGCAGCCAAATAATTTTTGGGCATATATTGATTGCTATATCAAAGAAGGAAATGTTGATTCTTGTTTACAAACAGCGCAAGTTGATGTTAATAAATTGACGGGTTGTTTAGCAGATGGAAATCGCGGTTTAGTTTATGCGCAAAAAGATTTTGATGCTCAGGATAAATACAAAATTACTGGGTCTCCAACTTTAATTGTAAATGGGGAAGATTACAATACGCCAGAAAAACCAATTGAATTTGATTTCGGTGGAAGGACAGCAGAAGCAGTAAAAACTGTGGTTTGTTGCGCTTTTCAAGATAAGCCAGGGTTTTGCGACACAGTGTTGAGTACAGAATCGGCAAATTCAAGTTTTTCTCCTACTTATAGTTCTCCAGAAAGCAATACTGGAAGTAGTGCAAATTGTAATTAATAAAAAAAATATATTAACGAAATGAAAAAGCCTAATTTAACGGTTCTTCTTGTTATTTTGATGGTCATTGTTTTTTTAGTTGGCTATGGGCAGAATTTAAAAAAACAAAGTCAGGATGGGTCAGTAGATTTATGCCAAGATAAAGTTTTACAAATTATTGAAGTAAAAGAGATATTGCCATTAGGGGATTTTGATGCCCCTCTTTTAATTGAGGTTTATTCTGATTACCAATGTTCTTTTTGTGCTCATTATTTTGTCGAAACCATAACTCCAATTATTGATGAATATGTTAATACAGGAAGAGCTCGTTTAATTTATCAAGATTTAGCTTTTGAAGGAGAAAGATCTCAATGGGCAGCAGAAGCAGCTCACTGTGCAAATGATCAAGGAAAATTTTGGGAATATCATTATGCGATTCTTGGTGAGAGATATGCTTCTGGAAAAACAGATGTTTATAAAAAAGATAATTTAAAAAAAGTTGCAAAAGAGATTGGTTTGGATGAATGCGAATTTAATATTTGTTTTGATTCTGGAAAATATACTCAGATTGTAAAAGATGCTACAAAAGTAGGTTTTGATGAAAGAGGTATTAATGGAACTCCTACAACTTTATTTAATGGAGAGATGGTGACTAATGATGAAGGAAAAAATCTTGGAGCAATGTCATATGATATGCTTAAAGAAAAAATCAATGGAACTCTTTAAAATTTATGAAGATAAAAGTTTATTCAACTCCAGTATGTCCATGGTGTAAAGTAGCTAAAGACTTTTTTACTTCACATAATATTAATTTTGAAGATATTGACGTAAGTGTTGATCAAAAGGCTGCCCAATATATGATAGAAAAAAGTGGGCAGATGGGAGTGCCAGTTATAGAAATTGACGATAAAATTATCATTGGTTTTAATAAGCCGATTTTAGAGGAAATCTTGGGCATTAATAAAACCATAAATGAAGAGAAAAAAGACGATTAAGGAAATTATTGTAATATTAGATAATATTAGAAGCACCTATAATGTTGGTGCTATTTTTCGTAGTGCTGATGCAGCTGGAGTAAATAAAATATATTTATGTGGCATTACACCAACTCCGCCTAATCCAAAAATTTCCAAAGTAGCTTTGGGTGCAGAAAACTATATTACTTGGGAAAAAGCAAAAACAACATGGTGTTTACTGAAAAAGCTTAAAAAAGACGGTTATTTTATTATTGCCTTGGAACAAGGGGAAAAAGCGAAAAATATTTTTAAAAATAAATTCAATAAAAAACATAACAAGATTGCTTTATTGTTTGGACCAGAGGTTAAAGGTCTTTCTAATAAAATTCTTAAAAGGACTGATGGGTTATTGGAAATTCCAATGTTCGGTAAAAAAGAATCTTTAAATGTAGCTGTTGCGTTTGGCATTGCGATTTATCAGATTTATAATTCTTTGAACGGCTAAGATTAATTGTGGTATAATTAAGTAGTTTAAGAAATATGAAAAAGAGATTTATCTATTCAACGGTTTTGATTATAGTTGGTCTTGGGCTGGTCCTTTGGGGCGTTCCTCTATCGCTTTTTGCCCCTCAGGAAGCGCCACCTACAACTTCAACAACTCAACCTGATGTTTATAATAAATTAAATATTACTATGGAAAAAAAGATTTTAATGGTAGTAGCTCTTAAAGATTTTCAAGATGAGGAATATTTTATTCCCAAGGAAATATTAGAGAAAGCTGGTTTTTCTATTGATACAACCAGCACTAAAAAAGGAATAGCCATAGGATCCCAAGGAGGCGAAGCAATTATTCATATTGGAATGGATGAAATTAATTTGAAAAATTATGAAGCAGTTGTTTTTTGTGGAGGATCTGGTATGGCTAATGAATTAGATAATCAAATTTTTCATAAATTAGCTAAAGATTTTTACGAAAACAATAAAACAGTGGCTGCAATTTGTGTTGCGCCAGCTCTTTTAGCTAAAGCTGGAATTCTGGAGAATAAAAAAGCGACTGTTTGGTCATCTGCATTGGATAAAAGTTTTATAAAAACTTTAGAAGAAAATGGGGCAATATATGAAGATAGTCCAGTGGTAATTGATAATAAAATTATTACTGCAAATGGTCCAGACGCGGCTGAGGAATTTGGAAAAGCAATTAAAGAATTATTAAGTAATTAGTAATTAAATAATTTAATTTTTTAAACATGCGCATTAGTATAAATGGTTTTGGGAGGATAGGTAGAGCGTTTTTTCGATTGGCGCTTGAAGAGCCCGGTATTCAAATTGTTGCGATTAATGACTTGGCTGATTTAGAAAATCTAGCCTATCTTTTGAAAAACGATACAGTTTACGGAAAATTTGATAAAGAAATTGAAATACAAGAAAAATCACTTATCATTAATGGAAAAGAAATTTCGTTTTTTCAAGAAAAAGATCCAAAAAATCTTCCTTGGGAAGATTTAAAAATTGATTTAGTTGTAGAAGCTACCGGAGCATTTAGTGATTATAATAGAGCTAAAGCGCATATAGAAGCTGGCGCAAAAAAAGTTATCATTACTGCTCCTGCAAAAGGAGAAGAAGATAAAGAAGGAAAGATAGTTTTATTAGGAATAAATGATAAAGATTTGATAAAATTCGATGTTATTTCCAATGGTTCTTGTACAACTAATGCTGTAGCGCCAGTTATGAAAATTTTACAAGAAAAAATTGGAATTAAAAAAGCAGTTCTTAATACAATCCATGCTTATACTTCTACTCAGCGCCTAGTAGATGGCCCTAGTTTGAAAGATTGGAGGAGAGGAAGGGCAGCTGGTCAAAATATTGTTCCTTCTAGCACTGGAGCAGCTAAATGCGTTGGGAAAGTTATACAAAATTTAGATGGAAAATTTGATGGTATAGCTTTGAGGGTGCCGGTTGTTTGTGGTTCTATTGCTGATATTACTTTTGTTTCTGAAAAAGATACTTCGGTGGAAGAAATTAATAAAATTTTTAAAGAAGCTTCAGAAGAGAAAAATTGGAAAGGCATTATAGAGGCAACAGATGAACAATTAGTCTCTTCTGATATTATTAAAACTATTGCTCCTGCGATTATTGATTTGAGTTTTACCAAAGTGATAGATAGAGATTTAGTAAAAATTTTAGTTTGGTATGACAATGAATGGGCTTATTCATGGACATTACTTCAACAAATTAAGAGATTGTTGGCAGATAACAATTAGCAATAAATAATATATAATGATTTATTTAGGAGCTGATCATCGCGGATATAATTTAAAA
>Ga0268276_1000840_pt1 | contig 33389 bp, 46 predicted proteins | sample saktaG_4_FD_190145 | JGI IMG/M metagenome (GOLD analysis project Ga0268276, IMG submission 190145) | Saline water microbial communities from Sakinaw Lake, British Columbia, Canada - sak_2010_1_5_45m | ecosystem: Environmental > Aquatic > Non-marine Saline and Alkaline > Saline ...
AAGGCCGCTCATCTCACGCTTCATCTTGCGTATCTGCAGTTTCAGCTGATCAAGATCCTTATAGACGTCGTCGTTCTGGGTAGGCGTAGCCGCGTATGCCGCACCCGCCACCAACAACACCGCTAAGACATATACTAAAGTTTTATTCATATGACCCCCTCCCTGATATGCGATATAGCATAAACCATATTCAGCGTAATTTCAAGCAAAAGCGCTAACGACTATCCTTCTTAAATGATATAGTAAGACTAAAAAGCACCTGTTTAGTATTTAAATTTTTGGGGAATGGCCCAAAAGGAGCGGCCTGCTGAAGACTTAAAAGGGCCGTATCTATAAGCTTTACATCTTTAGTCGATCTGCTTAAGGCAACATCGATCCTGACGATATCCCCTTCTTTATTCAATATAAAGAAAAGACTAACATCCCCATTATTATAATGGTTTGTATAATTACGCTTAAGCCTGGCAAGGATCTTTTCGCGTATAGATCGGTAATACGGTGAGCGGTCATCAACTTCTTCTTTGGGCGTAACTTGATATGACGACATATCGGTATTTATCTTGCCCTGCTTCCCGGCATCATATTCGGACGATACAATATTCAATTCGCCTCTATCCTTAGGCGATATCTGATATACTTGCGTATCGGAATTAAGGCTCACATACACATACTCAACCCCATCGGACGCTACGGCTTTCTTAGCCGAAGACTCTAGCGAATAGGCGCTTCCGGCAACGAGGCAGGTTATACCTATTAATAGTATCGCGATTTTGGACCTTTGCACCACTCCCATCCTTTTCATTTTCACAATTCACATTATACACCATCTTAAGCAGTCGTTATTTAAAATTTTGCACGCACTCCTCCATAGGCATTAATACCGGGCTCACCATAACCGCGCACTTCTTGGTAGTGCTTATTAAATAAGTTTTCAATTCGGCCGAATATGCTAAAGTTTTGAGAAACTAAATAATCGGTTCTTAAACCTACTAACGTGAATTGCTTTATTTTTTCGGGTCCGAAATCGAAATACCTACCGGTGTGATTAATATCAACACCTATGGCAACTCTCGAGGTCGGCTTTATATCTATGATTAAATTAAACTGATTCTGCGGTACCTTATCAAGCTCTCTGCCATTCGAATAATCTTTTGTACTTGTGCTCGTTAGGTTGCCTGATATTTTTAGTTTTTCATCAAACAGATTAACAGCCGCCACATATTCCATACCGATAGATTTTGCCTTCGATGCATTTTCATATTTGTATCCCGCTCCAGACCAAGGACATTTAATGAGATTCGAAAATCGCAGTTGAAAATATGTTGCGCTTAGCTTTAGCATTCCGTCAAAGAAGTATTGATCTATCCCAAGCTCATAAGATTTGGCAGTTTCAGGTTTTAAATCTATATTTCCGCTTGTATTCCAATTTCCCGGATTAGGGGTCACAAACAACTGATAGAGCGACGGCGCCCGGAAGCCGGTAGAATAAACCCCCCTTAATCTTGTCCCCGTGGGCGCAAGATAAAAGCCATCAATCTTATATGTGTTATGCATGCCAAACCGTGAATGCTTGTCAATCCTCATACTTTGTGTAGAGCCGATTATATCTTTGTAATGAATTTTATTCTGAATATAAAAACCTGAGTTGCTATCGAAAACTTTCGGCTGATCACTTACTCCGTCGGCAAAATTTTCATAATAAGAATCCGACAGTCCTTGCAGGTAATCATAGCCTATCGTAAAGACGTCAAAATCAAATATATGAAAATTATTCTGAAAGTCGAGTCTGGTCGCCCTGCCCTCATATGTATCGTTAAGGCCGTTTGGATAATCAAAATCCTTTCTAGTATTATCCATATATGAATACCTTACGGAATAATCGTATTGCTCGATCGGTTGATGTTCAACATATATGGAATACAAAAACAGATTAGACTTTCCTATAATCTGATTGTTATCACGCAATTCCCATGTCATCGGATCCGTATCGTCGTATCTGAATCTGGCATATATATTGCGTAAAGTGGCACCTATTGTTAAATTATCCTTTATTTCATAGTCAAGTCTTCCTGCAAAACTTTTTCTTACATAAGGATCTACTTCATGTATGTCTGGATTTGTCACCGAATCTGCCGTTGAAATACCGCGCGTGTTAAGTTGGGAATATGCGAAAGAATAATGTAAGCCCTTCTCATACCCGCCAAAATTAACATATTCATCCAGCGTACGAAGGGACCCAGCCTCAATACCTGTCTCAAAAAAGGGCTTGTCCGGTTTTTTGCTATCAACATTTATTATCCCTCCGATTGCATCGGATCCATAAAGAGCCCCTTGCGGCCCTCTAGCAACCTCTATCTGCTGTACATTATCAAATGGAAGCTGAGCAAAATTAAACGCCCCATCAGGCGAGGCCGGATCATAGACTTTCATTCCATCTATTATAAGAAGCGTCTGATTTGGGCTAGCTCCTCGTATTCGTATGTACGCCGGCCCTCCAAAAGCTCCGGATTGGGTCATACTAACACTTGCATATTCCGTTATAAGATCTTTAACAAATCTCTTTTGACTTGATACAATATCCGCATCGTCCATAACTGAAACGGAGCTGGCAGTCATAAGAGAGGACTCCCTCAACTTTGAAGGCGATACAACTATTTCATCTAAGTCTACGGTATTACCTAAAATCTCTCCTGCCGGACGTGTGAGCATTTCAAAAATACCATCAAAAACTCCGCGACCTTTCTGTTTTTCATCATTCTCTGCACCTAAGGCTTTACCTGCAATAATGAAAATCAAAAGCGCCGATACAACAATTCTAATAATTTTCACTTGTTTCTCCCAAAAAATCCGGTCAATAAAAAACCCCTGGCGCAAAATAACGCCAAGGGCAAGTTCCCTGTTCTACTTGAAACCCGTATATGTGGATGCTCTTCGGCATCTCTTGATACATAGGCAGGTTTTCTGACTCGGGGATCATCCTCTGCCCTTGCCTTCTCGACCATTACGGCCAATGGCGTTATTAGAGCTTCGTCACCCCATACAGCGGCGGGACCGTTCTCCTAACCCTATACCGAAAGCCGCAAAGCGGCAACTGGTGCAGGATCTAAAGATTCCCTATCCTATGTAGTGCTGTGTATTAAAGAACTATGCAAATTATATAGCCGGAAGCTATTGCTGTCAATCGATATTTCGATGAATGATGGGACGAGATAATAAGCCAACAATAGGGCCTCTATTTTCTTAATAGCCCGGGAAGGTAAGAGTTACCCTTGCGCCTTTTCGATCCTTTCTATTTTCGATCCTTACGCTCCCTCCATGAATGTTTACTAAATTTCTTACGACCGATAAGCCCATTCCACTTCCGCCTGAACTGCCTCTGGTAGTAAAGAACGGATGAAAGATCTTGCCGATAGCGTCCTCCGGTATTCCTACTCCTGTATCCTCTATTTCACAGAAAACCGCTAACCCGCCATTATCAATTGCGCTATAGGTTTTGAGCGTAAGCGTTCCGCCATCTGCCATACTATAAACCGCATTAAGGAATATGTTGATAAAGACCTGCTCTATTTTATGTTTGTCCAAGTTTATAGGCGGAAGGCCGGGAGCGTAGTTTTTTACAATATCGATTTTATTATTATCTATCTGATGTTTAACCAGAGAAAGAGAGGAGTCGATTACGGAGCTCAGGTCCTGCGCAGTCAGCTCGAGATGGGATATCCTGGAGTGGTCGACCAGGCTCTTCATTATCTTATTGGCCTTTTCGACGGCAACCTTCGCATTATCAAGTACAAAGCTTATGTCCTTATCGGCACTGCCAAGCCTTTTAGACAAATACTCTACGCCCTGAAGCACTATCCCAAGCGAGTTTTTAACCTCATGAGCGATGCCGCCTGCCACCTCCCCTCCTAATTTCATCTTAGCCGCCTGATAGAGATGCCCGAAAGTGGAGGCATAAAGTTCCAAAAGTTCCCGACCGTATTTCGTGATGGGCTTCTTTTTAAGGAGATTGTCGGTAAAAATATATCCGACAACTTCTTCGTTGTTCCATACAGCAGCAATCACGAGCGAACCTTTTCCAATTATCTCGCCTTTGTGGTCACGCATAGGCTCGCTCTTTTTAAATATTGAGCGCATATTACTCTCTTTAATCTGTTTAAGTATCAGATCATTATCCATTGCCACCTGCCGCCCCTTTTCGTAGCGGAGTTTGCCCATCTCATCGATGCCAAACGAACCGTTCATTAAGTTTGGGTTTTTATCAACAAACCATAACGACATTCTGTCGAACCCGAGGCGGCTATTGCCAAGCTCTACTACCTGACGACAGAGATCGTCGACAGATTCGGCCCTAGTGAGCTCATTACTGACCGCATGTAATTCCCTCAGCTTATTTTCAAAACTATTTTTTGATCTCGATAGTGCAGGATAAGGAGATTTCACTTAGTATACCCCTATAATGGTAGAGCTGTTTTTACGGACCACTCTATATATTTTCTTAAGCAACCTTATTGAAAATAATATCACTTTTTGGATTGCAAGGCAAGGTGATATCGGAAAATAGATATACAGGCTTCGGTATCAGCTTGTCGAAAAATAGAGTCAGCCACTAGTTTTTTTGCTTTTTTTTAATAATATGATATACTTATGCTAAGGCAAAACAACGGAAAGGAGCTAAAAATATGAAAGACGCGTGGAAGTTTGTAGCCCTAGCGGGTATTGGTCTGGTTATTTACTCGGTAATAGGGAGATTTTTTGGTTTCAACACATTGGGCTTTGGAGTCGTAAAAGTGAGCGCTTTAAGTGGACTTTTACTGGCGCAAAGCTTGCTGCTTGTTTCGATCCTACTAAAGTTGTGGGAAAAATAAAATAACTACGAAAGAATGCTTCCGTAAGTTCGGTCCGTTTTGTCAGGAGTCACAATCTACGTTAGACTGACTTCCGATAAAACGGATCTTATTTTTCAACATACCTTCTGACAAGGCCGGTGATCGCGTCATAATCTTTTTTATCAAAAAGGTCTTTCCTGAATACGCTTGCGCCAAATGAGATCGCGTCGGCTCCGGCCTTAAAATATTCCTTCATATTCTCAGGACGCACCCCTCCGCATGCCAAAAGCTTTATATTCTCAAAAGGGCCTTTTATTTCTGAGAAATAAGCCGGTCCGAAAAAACCAGATGGAAATACCTTAACCATCGCGGCGCCCGCGTTCCATGCCGCATAAATTTCCGTTGGAGTAAGGGCTCCCGGAAATATCGGTATTTTATTCTTTACGCAATATGCGGTGACATCGGGCACTAAGACAGGCGTTACTATAAAAGTTGCTCCGGCCCTAAGAGCCTCTTTAAGGTCATCCATACCGAGGACCGTGCCCGCACCTATAAAGAGTCTTCCTCGGGAAACTTTTTGCGCATTCTTTATCAGTCTCGCGGCCTGGGGCGTATTCATCGTGATCTCCATCGTCTCAAGGCCCGCCGAGACGACAGCCTCCACAAGGGGCTCGATATCGCTATCGCAAATGCCCCTCACTATCCCCATCACCGGTTTTTTTAAGAATTTTTTTATATTCATGCTTAATCTATATCATCCCCCAGAAGGCTTTCGTAGAATTCCCTGTAGTTCTCCTTTTTATCACTCTCCCTGAGCGCTATGGCAGACTTCGGATGCTCATCGAGTATCCCGGTTATCGCGTACGGTATTATATACCCCCACTCCATCTTCTCGCGCAGGGGTATAAATTCTTTAGATATGAGGTCAAGTATCGGGCGTATATCATATTTGGGATTTTTAAGGAACCCGATCAGAAGCTCGAGAGGACAATTTCCCGCGGCGCGGCCGAGGCCGTATACTGTGCCGTCGACGTAGTTGGCGTCGTGTATTATAGCCTCTATTGTATTACTAAAACCGAGCTGCTGGTTATTATGGGCATGAATGCCTATCTCTTTAGTTTTTAGTATTGACTTGAATTTCTTAACCAAAAACTCTATCGACTCCTGATACAGCGCGCCGAAGGAATCGACTATGTAAATTACCTGCGTTTTAGATTCTTTCTCGAGCTGGTGAAGGGCTTCATTAAGCTCGTTATCAAGCGTCCTGGACACAGCCATGATATTGACTGTGGTTTCGTAGCCTTTATCCGCAAAATTATTCACCAGAAATATAGCCTTGTCTATATCCTTAGCATAGGCAGCAACCCTTATCATATCTACCGGCGAATCCTTCTTCTTCTTTATATCATCGACATCCACCCTGTCGACATCCACCATGACGGACAGCTTCATTTTAGATTCTACGCCGTCGATCGCCTTCTTTATATCATCATCGTCGCAGAACTTCCATGTGCCGAAATCTTTCGGAGCGAATAGCTTCTTTGAGTTCTTGTATCCTATCTCCATGTAATCAACCCCGGCCTCCGATAGCGCCTTATAGACAGCCCTGACAAAGCGCATATCAAAATCATGATTATTTATGAGTCCGCCGTCCCTTATCGTGCAATCAAAAACCTTTATCTTCTCTCTGAACACTTGTCTCTCCTTTTTTAGCGCTCGATACCTTTGCGGCACCTGAGTCCGTTGTCGAACGGATGTTTAATTTTCTCCATCTTCGTAACATAATCGGCAGCAGCTATCAACCCTTTTGGAGCGCACCTTCCGGTGAGCACAAGCTCCGTAGATTTAGGCCTAGCCTTTATAATCCCTAGAATTTCCTTCTCGCTTACGAAGCCCTCGCTCACGCAATTAACAATCTCATCCAGTATTATAACATCGTACTTCTTCGTCTTCATCACTCGTTTTATCTTTCCGAGCTCTCTAAGTATATCTTTCTTAAGCTGTAGCTCTGACTTCTTACTTCTTACTTCTACCTTCCCTGGCCCGCCCCTCGTCCCTGCCAGAGCGGGCTTAAACATAGGATGCACCTGCCCCAGACACACGACACGAAAGTTCGGAAAATTCAGCCAGTTCTCAGCTGAAGACCCTTTCGCTTTTAGAAACTGGAACATACAGACGCTAAGTCCGGACGATGCAGCTCTAAGCGCAAGTCCCAGGCTCGCCGTCGTCTTCCCTTTACCGTCTCCGGTATATATATGCACGCATCCGTATTTAAGTTTATGCATAGTTACCTTCTAAACGCGTTCAATATCAGGAGTCTTATGAACCGCAGCGTATCCACAAACGGATTTATCTTGGACTTCTCGTCTTTATAAACTGTCTTCACCGGCGCAGAACCTATTTTAACTCCGGCTTTTGCAGCCTGGAGTATAATCTCTGAGTCAATATCGTAACTGGAAGACCGTAATTCTATTTTATTTAAAAGATCTGTCTTTATAAGCCTGAAGCCGCATTGCGTATCCGGAATATCTCTGCCGGTCATCACCGAAAGAAGCCATGACATGAACCTGTTGGTAGCTATCCTGATTATTGGCATCCTGCTGGTATCCTGCATACGGTCGCCTATCACTAAGTCCGCCCCGCTTTCTTGCGCTTTCTTTACCAGAAAAGCTATATCGTTTACATCGTGCTGATCGTCGCCGTCCATGACTATTATAGAGTCAAACCTGTCCTCTCCGAGTATTCTACCAAACCCGGCACGCATCGCAGCGCCTTTACCCATATTGACATTGTTCTTTATTACAATAGCTCCTTCCGCACCTGCCCTTAGGGCCGTAGCATCGGAAGAGCCGTCATCCACCACATAGACGGTAAATTTAAGCTCTTTAAGCCTTCTAACTATTTCACCTATGGTGCGCTCCTCATTATATGAAGGTATAAGAATACAGGGATCTTTAATCATTCGCTCCACTCCCTCTTAAACATATACCACTGCGTCGGGTACATCTTCACATAGCGCTCTATTACTGAAACATACCCCTTCATAATCTCTTTTAATCTGTCATCTTCTCCGATACCCGAAGGTCGCTTTAGGCTGGGCTCAAAAATAAACCGGAAAGTGTCGTCCTTTTCACGCACCATAAAAGTCGGCACTATCTCCGCCTGAAGCCGCTCACTTAAAACTGCAGGCCCTTTAGGTATAAGCGAGGGCCGGCCGAAAAAATCCATATATATGCCGTTTTTAGAAAAGTCCCTATCCCCCAATAACGCCACGAGGCCGTTATTCTTAAGTTCTTCATAGCAGCTTCGCAGAGATATTCCTATTTTTACAGGTTTGACCTTTCCGGCAACTCTTTGTCTGGTAAAAAAATCATTTATCCGCTTGTCTCCATGAGTCAACGCGACCGCCATGACCGGCTGGCGCAGACGCGATAAGACCAGCGCCCCAAGCTCCCAATTCCCTATATGAGCAGACAAGAGAATAACTCCTTTTCCTTTTGACAATGCTTCATCGAGATTGTCTAAACCTTCAACCTTCACAAAACGTTTTATATACTCATCATCGATCTTTGAAGACCTGAAGAAGTCCACCAGATACTTGGCAAAATTCCTGAAGACTTGCCGGGTCATTCGTTTTAGCTCGCCTTGGTCTTTAAGGCCTGTTATTCTCTCAAGATTGCACCTCACAGCTCTTCTATCCGCTGTCGATACAAGGCACCATATATCCGCTATCGCGCAAGCCACGCCGTAGGCGCTTTTTACAGACAGCGACATCACAATAAAATAACCGATTCTATACATGTTATATAACATTATCTAAGCCATCTCCAGAATCATCCGGGCTATATCTGTGGCGCTTGAAGGCTTTGAAAGCAGAAGCGCTTTACGTCTCATGTCCGCAAGTTTATTCTTATTGTATAAAAGCTCTTCCAGTATCACGGTAACATCCGCCGACGATTCAGCTTTTACCGCAACGCCCTCATTCAAAAGAAAACGTGTATTCATCGCTTCCTGCCCCGGCAAAGGATTAATTATCAGCATCGGCAGTCCTTTTGCTAGGGCTTCGGCAGTAGTTATACCGCCTGGCTTTGTTATTATAAGGTCCGAGATCTGCATAAGCTCTTCAATATTAGAAGCATATGACAGAACCACCACCTTCTTCCTGAAATGCCTTCGATCAAACCACCTAAACAATCTCTTATTAGTACCGCATACTATTACCACTTGTATATCCAGGGTGGACCTGTCCAACGACCGTATCATATCTTTTATAGGCCCGAGACCTTGTGTTCCACCCATTACCAGCACGCACGGCTTACAGGGATCTAGCTTAAGCTCGCCCTTCAGAGTTTTTCCATCTTTATTCTGATTACTAAATTTCGATTCTATAGGGATCCCGAAAGGCATTATTTTTTGGGCTTCTATTCCGTTATCCTCAAGCTTCTTACCGGTCTCTTTAGACGGTACTATGTATTTATCGACGTTGTTATACATCCAGTATGAATGCGGGGCGTAATCTGTAAGGACGCCTATAAGGGGCGCTGCCAGACCGTAGCTTTTTTTGTAATCAGATACCATACCGCACGGGAATGCTTGAGTGCATACAATGGCGCTTGGAGCGAATTCGTCGAGAAGAGGTTTGAGCTTGCCGGTGTTAAATCTGTGAAACATATCGCGCAATTTTTGGGTATTACGCAATACCTTGGGATTATCATAAAGATAATCCCATATCTCGGGTCTACTCCTGACAACACCCATATATGCCTGATTTATTACTTTTTCAAGTATCGGGTTGGTGTAATTAAAAGAGTTTAGATTGAGCGTCTCTACCGAACCGTCGAGCGAATGCAGCGCTTTCTCTATGGCCGTTGAGGCCGAGTGGTGCCCGGAGTGTTCCGATATATATAAAAGAAGGACTTTCTTCGGCATTCTTTACTTATCCTATCTTTGCCAATATCTGACCTACTATTACTTCATCGCCTTCCTGCGCCAGGATCTCTCTAAGAATTCCGGATGCCGGCGAAGGCATGTTAAAAGTGGCTTTTTCGGTCACAAGCTCTACAAGATCCTCCCCTTCTTTAACGCTGTCACCTATAGCCTTATGCCAATATGAGACATTGGCCTTTTCTATTCCTTCACCGAGCGGCGGTAGCTTTGCTTCCGTCATGATTTTATCTCCTTTAAATGCTATGAATTGGTGTTTGCGCAAAACACGTGCACAGCTTCCTGTATCACTTCCGAAAGCGTCGGATGGCCGTGCACCGAGAGCGCCCAGTCTTTTATATTTATATTAGCTGTCTTGGCAAGTACTGCTTCCGCTATCAGGTCCGAGGCTCCTTCGCCAAATATTTCAACCCCTAAAATAACACCTTTCGCATCTCCTATTATTTTTACAAATCCTTCGCTCTTTCCGATAATAAGAGCCTTTCCTGAAGCCAGATACGGAAACTTCGCTACCTTCACATCAGAATATTTAGCCTTAGCCTCTTCCTCAGCAATCCCTACGCTCGCTATCTCCGGATCCGTCCAGATGCAGTTCGGGATGTTTGAATAATCAACTTCGCGACCTAACCCCAATATATTATCACACGCTACCATCGCATCATAAGACGCCTTATGCGCCAGCATGGGGCCAGCTACGCAATCGCCGATAGCGTAAATACCTTTCTCTCCGGTCTCAAGATGGCAGTCGACTACTACCTTCCCGCCGTCTTCCCTCGCGCCGCACTTCGATCCTTTTATGCAATCGATATTTGGCTTTCTTCCGATAGATATGAGGATTTTCTCAACCTCCACCATCTTTCCTCCGGAAACTGACAGCTTTAAAACATTTCCTTTATCCACCGATTCGGCCTTCGCTGAAACCAATACATCTATCCCTCTGCGTTTGAATAGCATTTCAAGTTTTTTGGAAACTTCGCGCGACTGAGTGGGCACGAGCCTTTCGGTGAATTCCACTATAGTTACTTTTGAACCAAGCGCATTAAAAAGGCTGGCAAATTCACATCCTATAACGCCGCCTCCTATTATTGCAATCGACTGGGGAATATCTTTTATATCGAGAATATCATCACTTGAAAGAATATCATTATGATCTATATCTATACCCGAAAGACCCATAACAGATGAGCCCGAGGCAACAATTACGTATTTTGCGCTTATGTCATTTTGACCGGAAACTGATATCTTATTAGGCCCCAAAATCCGAGCCTCGCCTTTTACCAGATCAATTTTGTTAGCTCGAAATAAGGTCTCTATTCCGGTCCTCAAGCGAAGCACGACGTCGTTCTTTCTGGTAATCATCTTGCCGAAGTCTGTCCTGACCCCGGATGTCTCTACGCCGTATAAGGATGCTTCTTTAACAGTTTTAAATATTCCGGCAGAATTAAGGAGCGACTTTGTGGGGATACAACCGCGGTTTAAGCATGTCCCGCCCGTAAGGTCTTTCTCGATTACACAAGTTTTTAGTTTATGCCGGGAGGCGTAAAGGGCCCCTACATAGCCTCCGGGGCCTGAGCCTATTATTGCCAGGTCATATTGGGTCATAACAGATTAATAGAGCCCTGTATTGCGCTTGCGGACTTTAGAAACGCATCCCTCTCATCTTTCGAAAGGTCTATCTCAACGACTTTCTCCATGCCGGATTTACCTATGACGCAGGGCACGCCTATACATATATTTTTCAGCCCGTATTCACCCTCTAAGAAAGCCGATACGGTGAGTGTCTCTTTAGTATCATTCATAATGGCCTTTATCATCAAAAGAGTTGCCGCACTGGGCGAATAGAACGCGCTACCCGTTCCCAGGAGGGAAACTATTTCGGCCCCTCTATCGCAAGTACGTTTTACTATTTTTTCGAGTTTATCTTTAGGGATGAGCTCGGCCACAGGCTTACCGGCCACTTTTGTCTTGGATAATACCGGCACCATCGTATCCCCATGGCTTCCAAGTACAAAGGTCTGGACCGTCGAACGTTTCACCTTAAGCTCATCGGCTATAAGATACGCCATCCTTGAACCGTCCAGGACTCCGGCCATGCCTAATACTTTACTGCGCTCCGATCCTAAGATCTTAAGCGCGAGATACGTCATGACATCTAGAGGGTTCGTCACTACGATAACTATCGCGGAAGGAGCATACTTTTTTATATTCTCGGACACGCCTTTAACAATGCCGGCATTCTTTGAGATAAGCTCTTCGCGGGTCATACCGGGCTTCCTCGGTAATCCCGCCGTTATAACTACGATATCAGAGCCTTTTATCTGAGAGTAATCATCGGTACCGATTATACCGCATTCATGGCCCACTACGGGAGACGCATCCAGGAGATCGAGCGCCTTGCCTGCGGCTACATTCTTAAGTATATCCAAAAGGACAACATTGGCGAAACCGCCCTCGACTATCCTTTGTGCCAGCGTCGCGCCTACGGCGCCCGCGCCTATTACCGAAATCTTCTTCATTTTAGTCTCTTTATGATCGCATCGGCCATTTGGCTCGTGCCGACAGCGGTTTTATCATTTCTGTCTTTTTTCATATCATAGGTCACGTCTTTTCCTTCCGCGATCACCGAAGCTACCGCTGCCTCGAGCTTATCGGCCGCAACCTTTTCGCCCATGTGCTTAAGCATCAAAGCGCCCGATAGAATCTCTGCAACAGGATTCACTTTATTCATGCCCTTATATTTAGGCGCGCTGCCGTGGGTCGGTTCAAATACGGCTATCCCCTCACCTATGTTCGCTCCGGGGGCTACCCCCAACCCTCCTACAAGCCCGGCCGCCAGATCCGATATGATATCGCCGTATAGATTAGGCAGAACAAGCACATCATAATCTTCCGGTTTCTGAACGAGCTGCATACACATATTGTCTACGATCCTGTCCTCAAATTCTATCTTTCCTGTATAGGACTTAGCCACGTCGCGGGCAACCTCAAGAAATAGGCCGTCGGTATACTTCATTATATTAGCCTTATGGACCGCGGTGACTTTTCTTCGCTTGTTGGCGAGCGCGTAATCGAAAGCAAATTTAACTATGCGCCTCGACCCTTCGACCGATATAGGTTTTATGCTGATGGCGGAACCGTCGCGAATATTCTTCTTTGAGAATTTTTTAAATAAAGCTATGAGCTCGGTCGCCTCTTTTGTTCCCTTCTCGAACTCTATACCTGCGTAAAGATCCTCTGTATTTTCCCTGACTATCACTATATCAATATTTTCATATTTGGAGCGCACGCCTTTATAGCTTTTACAGGGCCTTAAACAGGCGTACAGATCGAGTCTCTTCCTGAGCTCAACATTAACGCTCCTAAACCCCGTACCTATAGGTGTCGTGATCGGTCCTTTAATAGCAAAACCGGTATTTTTGATGGCTTCGAGCACATGGTCGGGAAGAGGCGTCTTATACTTTTCTATAGCGCATTCACCGGCCTCCATTATAATCCATTCTATCCCCAGATCGAGAGCATCTATGCAGCGCCTCATAGCCTCTGTCAACTCCGGACCAACCCCGTCACCAGGTATCAATACTACCTTATGCTTACTCAAGTTGAAATCCCCCGTATTTTTTAAAATGTCCTACCACGCCGCCGTCTTCCAAAAGCTTCTTCATGAGTTTTGGCACGGGTTTCGTATCGAGCACGAGCCCCTTACCGACATCTCTTAATTTGCCCTTATCGATATCGAGTTCCAACTCATCCCCGTCGTCAATAAAATCGGTATCGCACTCAACGAGCATGAGGCCTATATTAAAAGCATTCCGATAAAATATTCTGGCGTAAGATTTGGCCACTATAGCATGAAAACCGGCCGACTTGAGCGCTTGCGGAGCCTGTTCGCGCGACGATCCACACCCAAAATTTTCACCGGCTACAAGTATATCTCCACTAGTCACCCTTGCGGCGAAATCGGAGTCGATATCCTCGAATATATGTTTCGCGAGTTCCTTAGGGTCCTGGATCTTGAATTTATACCTTCCAGATATAACATAGTCGGTATTGACATTGTCCTGCACTTTTAATCTTCTTGCGAAATGTTTCATGATAACCTCGCTTTAAATTCCCTCGGATCAGTAATTCGCCCCGTAAGCGCCGATGCGGCCACCGTCGCGGGGCTGGCCAGGTATATGAACGAGTTAGGGTTACCCATACGTCCTTTGAAGTTACGGTTTGCCGTTGATATGGCTACCTCGCCATCAGCAAGAACTCCATTATGCGTACCGACACACGGCCCGCAGCCGGGCGCCACTACCATACACCCTGACTTAACGAACGTTTCTATTATACCCTTCTTAGACGCCGCCAAAAATATTTCGGTGGATGCGGGAGCCACTACAAACTTAATCCCTGGCGCTATAATCTTTCCTTTTAATATTTTCGCCGCAACTTCGAGATCCTCGAGTCTGCCATTTGTGCATGTGCCGACAAACGCCTGATCTATCTTTATTCCGGTTAATGATGCGGCGTCCGCCACATTATCTACCGCGTGAGGCTTAGCCACCTGAGGCACCAGCTTTGAGATATCATACCTCTTCACCGCCACGTAGCGCGCGTCGGGATCGGCCTTCACAGGATTCGGCTCCTTCTTCGAATGCTCCCTTACCCATTTAAGTGTCTTTTCATCGGCTTCCATGAGGCCGACCTTTGCCCCTATCTCAACCGCCATATTAGATATGGTGAGCCTCGCGTCTACGCTCATATTTGATATCGTATCGCCGTAAAACTCTACCGATCGATACGTGGCGCCGTTTGATCCTATGTCCTTAGCGATATGGAGTATTATATCTTTTGAGGAAACGCCTTTTGGCAGCTTGCCGGTAACAGCCACCCTTATCGTCTCGGGCACCTTAAACCAGTTCTTACCGCTCGCAAGCGTTATTGCGAGGTCCGTGGATCCCACCCCTGTAGAAAATACGTTTATGGCGCCATACGTGCAAGTGTGCGAATCGGCACCCAATACAAGATCGCCGCAAGTTACATGCCCTTTTTGCGGAACGAGCTGGTGACATACGCCGCATCCTATGTCGTACATTCCCAGATCGAACTCCTTGGCAAAATCACGCATCTTCTTATGTATCGCAGATACGCCCATATTAGGGGAAGGCGCTGAGTGATCTATCACCATAGTAAACTTGGACTTATCAAAAGCCTTCTTTGCCCCGAGCTTCCTGAAGCTGTCTATTATTATCGAGCTTGTGCCGTCCTGTCCGAAACAAAAATCAACATCACATACCGCTATGTCTCCGGCCTTCAGATCGCGCCCAGCATGATTTGATAATATCTTTTCCGCTATTGTCTTACCCATTCTTCTCCACCCATTCTTTTATCCTGCTTAATGCCTTCTTTATCTTCTCTTCACCTGTCGCAAAACTTAAACGTATGAAGTCGTCCGCCCCAAAAGGCTCTCCGGGAATAGTTGCAACCTTCGCCTCGTCAAGAAGCCTGTTGGCCACTTGAACCGAACCCATCTTAAGTTTTGATATATCACAGAACAGATAGAACGCGCCTTCGGGCCTTATACATGACATATTTTGTATGGCCTCTATTCCGGCAACCATCATGTCGCGTCGTTTAGCAAACTCAATCCTCATATCTCTAACGCAATCCTGACTCTCTTCAAGTGCCGCGATCGTAGCGCGCTGACTAATCGACGCCGGATTTGACGCCGCATGGCTTTGTAGGTTCCCGATGGCCTTCATGATCTCAATAGGACCCGCGGCATACCCTATTCGCCATCCTGTCATCGAGTAGCTCTTCGAGACGCCATTTACGGTTATCGTAAGATCTTTTATCTCTTTTCCGAGAGAAGCTATCGATATATGCTTCGTATTGCCGTAAATAAGTTTTTCGTATATCTCATCGCTCATTACAAAGAACTTATGCTTTACCGCAACCCTGGCCACCATCTTTAGCTCGTCCTGGCTGTAGACCGACCCTGTCGGGTTCGACGGGCTGTTCAGCACAAGACACTTCGTATTCTTCGTTATCTTTGCCTCGAGGTCTTTTTCGGTAAGTTTAAAATTATTCTCTTTTTTTGTCGGGACAAACACAGGTGTCGCCTCGGCCATATTCACCATCGCCGGATAGCTCAGCCAATACGGAGCCGGAATAAGCACTTCATCGCCCTCTTCACATAGAGCCTGGAATACATTATTTATCGAGTGCTTTGCGCCATTCGAAACGACTATTTGCTCGGGCGTATACTCGAGGTCATTATCCTTCTTAAATTTACGGCTTATCGCCTGCCTCAGTTCGATCATTCCGCTCGACGGGGTATACTTTGTAAAACCTTCATTTATAGCTTTTACGGCGGCTTGTTTAATATGTTCCGGGGTGTCAAAATCAGGCTCCCCCGCCGCAAGGCTGACTACATCTATACCCTCTTTGACCATCTTCTTAGCCCTGGCGCCTATTTCTAAGGTCACCGATTCCGAAATATTCGCTACCCTTCCTGCTAATTTCATGCGTATAAATCCTCCATATTAGACTATTATTATATTATATAGACGTCAAATATCAAAGGGAATTTTAGGGCATCTATAAACAAAAAAGCCCCCTTGAGTTTGCCTCAAGGGGGCCGTAAATACAACTATTACGAATCGCTAGAAATCGCCTCGTTTTCTGAAGAGGCCTCGGATATTCTTCATAAATCCCTGCTTACTATCCGACATCTTTTTCTCTTCACTTCTCACTTTCTCCCTGGACTTTTCTTCTTCAGGAGTCAGCTTCGCTTTTGATATATGTTTAGTCTTCGACTCGTCGTGTTTAGCGTCTTTCTTTTCGGACTTTATTACCTCTTCGACGGCCTCGGACTTATCCGCCTTAGCCTCTTCTTTTCCCTTTTTAGTCTTCTTGGAAAGCTTCTCGATGACCGCTCTGTCCGTCAGCTCTAGGAAAGCCATCTGAGCTCCGTCACCTTTTCTGGTGCCGATCGTCAGAATCCTGGTATATCCGCTGGAACGGTTCTTGAATAGCGGCCCTATCTCCTTAAATAACTTCATAACCAGATCCCTGTCCTGGAGTAAATCATAAGCCTTACGCCTTGACACAACCGAATCCGTCTTCGTCATGTGCATTACATTATCCGCGAGACGTTTCACTACTTTGGCTCGTCCCAACGTCATCTCTATCCTCTGATACTGGATGAGCGACTTCACCATGTTGCGCACAGTAGCGTCCCTGCGCGCGGTCTGCATACTCAGTTTAGATCTCTGTTTTCTGTGTCTCATAGTATATTACTCTTCGTCTTTCTTGGACTTTTTTTCTTCCTCGCCGATCTTCATCCCGAGGGACAAATTCATATCGACAAGTATTTTAGATATCTCGGCCAGCGATTTCTTCCCGAAATTCCTGTACTTCAGCATCTCCATTTCACTTCTTCGCACGAGATCCCCTATCGTCTTTATCTTCGCCTCTTTCAGGCAGTTTGAACTTCTGACCGAAAGCTCAAGCTCCGATATGGAAACCTTCAATTTCTCCTTTAAAAGCCTCTGCTCCTCGGTCTCGACAGGAACCTCCTCTTCCTCCGGAAGTTTTCCGAATCCGACAAATATATCGAGATGCCTCTGGAGTATATTGGAGGCGTACAATAAAGCTTCTTTAGGCTCTATTGCCCCATTTGTATTTATCTCGAGTATAACCTTGTCATAGTCGGTTATCTGACCAACGCGCGTATTCTCAACCTTGAAATTTACCTTCATTATAGGCGTATATATCGAATCTATCGCTATGACCCCTATCGACTGCCCTTCCTTCTTATTCCTCTCCGCAGGCACATAACCCCGTCCGCGAGCGACATCCATCTCGATTTTGAAAGGCGCATTCTTTGTGAGCGTAGCGATATGAAGATCCGGATTCATGATCTCAACCGTCTCATCGCATTTAATATCTTTTGCCGTTATCTCGCCCTTCTTATTTACATCTATGGCCATTGATTTGGGCGTCTTGAAGTGGGATCTCAAAACTAGCTTTTTTAAATTCAATATGATCTGCGGAACATCCTCGACCACACCCGGTATTGCGGAGAATTCATGGCTTACGCCATCTATCTTTATAGAAGTTACGGCAGTGCCCTCTATGGACGATATCAGAACCCTGCGCAGGCTGTTTCCTACCGTGACGCCATATCCCCGTTCAAAAGGCTCGGCCACGAATTTTCCGTAGGTCGGGGTATAGCTCGCTTCATCAAGCACGAGCTTCTTAGGCATTTCGAAATTCTTCATGCTTATTCCCATATATGTCCATCTCCTTTAGCTGACAACCAACAAATAACGACCGACGACTACTTCGAGTACAACTCTACAATAAGCTGTTCCTGGATAGGGAACCCGACATCATCCTTGGTCGGCATAGCCACAATTTTGGACTTCAGATTGGTCTGGTCCATCGTAAGCCACTTAGGTATAGCCCTGTCTTTAAGCGAGTCGAACGTTTCGGTGAGTCTTTTCTTGGCTGGGTCTTTCGCCTTTATAGATACTTCCTCGCCGATCTTCACGGTATATGAAGGTATGTCGACCCTCTTGCCGTTAACATAAACGCGGCCGTGCTGCACAATCTGACGCGCAGCCGATCTGGAGCCGGCAAAATTCATCCTGAATATAACGTTATCAAGCCTTCTCTCCAATAGCTGTAACAATGTTAACCCGGTTACGCCTTTCGCGCGCTCAGCTATCCGGAAGAAATGCCTGAACTGTTTCTCGAGCATCCCGTATATCCTTTTAACCTTCTGCTTTTCTCTGAGCTGTACGCCATAGTTAGATTCTTTCTTCCTCATCTGGGTCTGGCCGTGCTGTCCCGGCGCAAAATCGCGCCTATTGAACGCGCATTTATCACTTACGCACCTTGACCCTTTAAGAAAGAGCTTGGCGCCCTCCCTCCTGCACAGCCTGCAGGACGGACCTGTATACCTTCCCATTACACTCTCCTTCGCTTCGGTGGTCTGCAGCCATTATGGGGTATAGGGGTTACATCCCTTATAGACCTGACTGATACACCGGCAGCCTGTATAGACCTTATAGCCGATTCACGGCCCGCACCCGGACCTTTTACTAAAACCTCAACCTCTTTCATTCCTCTTTCTAGAGCCTTCTTCGCAGCCGACTCAGCCGCTATTCCCGCCGCAAAAGGCGTAGACTTTTTGGAACCCTTAAATCCGGAGCTCCCGGTCGATGCCCAGGCGACCGTATTGCCTTCCTTGTCGGTTATAGTCACTATGGTATTATTGAACGTCGCAAGTATGTGAGCTACACCGTTTGCCGCTACCTTTGTCTGCTTCTTAACTTTTTTTATCTTACTTTTTTTCTGATCCACTGTCTTTAGTTACCGACCTTTCTGCCTTTTGTCTTATTACTCCTACTGTCTTCCTCGGACCTTTTCTGGTCCGGGCGTTAGTCTTTGTCCTCTGCCCCCTTACCGGAAGCCCTCTCCTGTGCCGGAGACCTCTGTAGCTGCCTATGTCGATCAACCGCTTTATATTCGCGGAGATCTCGCGCCGCAGATCGCCTTCGACCTTGTAGTCCTTCTGCAATATTGATGAAAGCCTGGCAACCTCTTCTTCTGTGAGGTCCTTGGCTCTTTTGTCAGGACTTATATTCGCTGACTTGAGTATTCTGTTCGATGTGGTCCGCCCTATGCCGTATATATAGCCTAGCGCTACCTCCATCCTCTTCTCTTTCGGAATATCAACACCTACTATTCTTGGCAATTAACCCTCCTAGCCTTGTCTTTGCTTATGTTTGGGATTCGCGCAAATTACCTTCACAACCCCTTTTCTACGCACAATCTTACAATTAGGACAAATTTTTCTTACGCTTGAACGAACTTTCACTTTAGCACCTCTCGTATTCCGCACGCTTGGCATGTGCGGTATCCATTCCCCATACGGAAGTATAGGGTTACTTTTCTCGGCGTATTATCCTGCCCCGATTCAGGTCGTATGGGGAAAGCTCCAACGTCACCGAGTCGCCCGGCAGTATACGTATAAAATTCATCCTCATCTTGCCGGATACATGTCCCAGCACCTTATGTCCATTGGGAAGCTCCACCCTGAACATAGCATTTGGCAATGTCTCTAATACTTTTCCTTCAACTGTTATCGCTTCTTCTTTAGGCATATTCTAAACCTTCGTCAGTACTTCAGCTTTTTGATCACCCACTAAAACGGTATGTTCAAAATGAGCCGAGAGCTTTCTATCTTTCGTTACGGCGGTCCATCCGTCTTCCAGAACCTCTATCTCAAAAGTGCCCGCATTAACCATCGGTTCGATTGCCAGCGCCATTCCTGCCTTAAGAATCGGACCCATCCCCGGTCGTCCGTAATTAGGTATCTCCGGGTTCTCATGGAGGTTTTTGCCGATCCCGTGCCCGACAAAAGCGCGCACGACACTAAAACCATTTAACTCTACATGAGCCTGTATTGCCGCCGACATATCAGAGAGATGCCTTCCCGACACCGCAAGGCCTATACCTATATTAAGAGCTTCTTCCGTAACTTCAATGAGCTTTGCGGCAGTATCTTTTATTTTTCCTACACCGACCGTTGCCGCGGCATCGGCGAAATATTCTCTAAACTTAACTCCTATATCGAGCGATACTATATCGCCTTCTCGCATAACGCGATCCGAAGGTATTCCGTGCACTACAGTCTCGTTTATCGATACACATATATTACCGGGAAAGCCTCTGTAGCCTTTAAATGCCGGATAACCGCCCATCTTTAGTATCATGGCTCTGGCAATACTATCGAGTTCTGCCGTCGATACACCCGGAATGGCGCATCGTTCTTTGAGCTCTTCTATCACCGACCCAACAATCCTACCGGCTTTACGAAGAGCTTTTACGTCTTCGGCGCCAGCTATCATGCAAGCTTGGCATCCCGAAATATCTTAGAAAGAACCTGAAACAGCCCGTCGACCCCCAGGTCGCCCGAGACCTCTTCAATGATGCCCTTTTTAGTATAATATTCTATCAAAGGCTTGGTTTGAGCCTCATATACCTTTAGCCTGTTGCGAACAGTATCCTCTTTATCGTCGGGCCTCTGGAAAAGCTCCTTGCCGCACTTATCGCATATACCGTCTTTCTTTGGCGGTATATTCTTTATGTGGTAGTTAAACCCGCAGGCCTTGCAGACCCGCCTGCCAGAAAGCCTCTCTATAGCAGTCGCCTCAGAAGTATCAAAATATACAGCCATATCTATCGAGGATCCCAAACTTTTCAAAGCGGCATCCAAATCCTCTGCCTGCTTTACAGTCCTGGGAAAGCCGTCGAGTATATACCCGTTTTTCGTATCAGCACTTTTTAATCTTTCCGCTACTATGCCCGTTACTATCTCATCCGGGACAAGCTCGCCCTTGTCCATATAGGATTTCGCTTTCATTCCCAATGGCAGAGCCTTTTTCACGGATTCCCTTAATATATCTCCCGTCGATATATGCGGTATATTATAAATTTTAGAAAGAACAATACTCTGAGTCCCTTTTCCGGCGCCTGGCGGACCTAATAAAACCAACTTCAAGATATCCTCGCTTTCAGCTTGCCCTTCTTCATGAAGCCCTCGTAATGCCTCATCAAGAGATGCGATTCTATCTGTTTCATGGTATCCAGCATGACGCCTACGATAATAAGTAATCCTGTTCCGCCGAAGAAGCTCGCTACCAAATACGGTATTTTGAGCCAATTTGAAATTATACTCGGGAAGACCGCAATGAGCGCTAAGAACGCGGCTCCGGGAAGAGTGATTCTCGTCATTATAAAATCAAGAAACTCGGCCGTCTGTTTACCGGGTCTTATGCCGGGTACAAAACCCCCGTACTTTTTCATGTTATCGGAAATATCTATAGGGTTAAATGTTATCGCTGTATAGAAATACGCAAAGAATAATATTAGTAATGCATATACGGAATTATATAACCACTCGCCCTTTGTCAGGTTCATTGCCATCGCCTGAAAACCCTTATGCGGTATAAAACCGGCTATCGTCGCCGGAAAAAGTATGATTGATTGGGCAAATATGATCGGTATTACGCCCGCTTGGTTTACTCTAAGAGGGATAAAAGTTGACTGTCCGCCGTATATTTTACGCCCTACTACGCGCTTGGCATATTGAACAGGTATCTTCCTTTGCCCTTGAGTTACGGCTATTACTCCTACAACTACCCCCACTAACATAATGACCATCAATATCAGTGTAAACGGAGCGAGCTGAGCCTTCTCCGGCGCAAAAGGCGAAAATAGCGCCCATACCTGATAAAGCGCAGTCGGTATTCTGGAGACTATACCGGCCGTTATTATAAGAGACATGCCATTGCCGATACCATACTCCTGGATCTGTTCGCCAAGCCACATTATGAAAGCTGTTCCACTAGTTAGAGTTATCACGGTAAGTATTCTGAACGACCATCCCGGGAACTGAACTATCTGTAACCCTTGGAACCTGGCCGGACTCTCTAGCCATAAAGCTATAAAATAAGACTGAATTATCGCAAGGACTATCGTGCCATAGCGCGTATATTGCACTATCTTCTTATGACCGGCCTCACCTTCCTTAGAAAGCTTTTCCAGCGCCGGTATTACAGCCGTCAAAAGCTGCAATATGATGGATGACGAGATGTACGGCATTATACCGAGCGCAAATATCGTAAGACGCGATATGGCGCCTCCGGAGAACATATTCATTATCCCGAAAAGCGCGCCGCCGGATGTCTGCGCAAGGCTGGCAAAGAACTGTGCCAGCTTTGCCCCGTCGATACCTGGCGTAGGAATATACGTGCCTATCCTATATACGGCGATAAGTCCCAGCGTAACCAGTATCTTCTTTCTTAAATCAGGTATCTTAAATGTATTTGCAAAAGCCTCTAACATCTTATTCTTTTATCCTTTTAAATATTCTATCTTGGAGCCGGCGGCCTCAATGGCCTTCTTTGCGCTCTCCGATACTTTATGAGCTTTAATGATTAATACCTTGGTCAATTTCCCTTTGCCCAATATCTTCACTATTCCGATCTGACTTCCTATAAGGCCGGCCGCTTTCATTTCAGCGGGGCCTACCACGGAATTGGCTTTGAATCTATTCAGCGAATCGAGATTAACTATCTCAAAATCTATACCAAACTTCGAATTAAAACCTCTTTTTGGAAGGCGCCTTATAAGGGACATCTGCCCTCCTTCAAAACCCGGGCGGGTGGTGCGTCCGGAACGCTTTAAAGCGCCTTTTCTCCCTCTACACGAAGTCTTACCATGACCGGAGCCGGATCCTCTTCCGCGCCTCTTAGTCTTCCTATTGGCGCCTTTCGGCATCCCTATTTCATTAATTTTCACTCTTAGTTCCCTCGTCTGTTATGCTCTCTCTTGAAAGTCTAAGGTTTTTTATACCCTCGACGGCTGCCTTTACTACGTTAAGAGGACTGTCGGACCCAAGACTCTTTGTCAAAATGTCCTTTATTCCTCCGGCTTCACATATGGCGCGCACTGCCCCTCCGGCAATTACTCCTGTACCTTCAACGGCGGGCTTCATCAGAACTCTTGCGGCTTTAAAATGACCTATTATCTCGTGAGGTATGGTCGTTCCTCTAAGGGGTATCTTAAAGAAGCTTTTTTTGGCTTCCTGTAAGCCTTTACGTATTGCTTCTGATACTTCATTGGCTTTGCCGAAACCTATACCTACGCTGCCTTTACCGTCTCCTGCGACGACCAGAGCGTTAAATGAGAACCTGCGCCCTCCTTTAACAACCTTTGCAACGCGTTTTATAGATACGACTTTTTCTATGAGCCCTCCGGCAGCTTGAGATCCGAATTTGGAACCCGATCTGCGCATCGGCCGTCTCCCGCCCTGTCCTCTCCGCTGTTTAGGTGCATCAGCCGGAGCAGGCGATTTGACATCCGCCTCGGCCGTAGCCGGAGTAGGCGCTATCTGAGAGGGTGAAGCTACAGGCTCGGCAGCTTTCATCTCTTTATCTTTATTTTCATTATTCTGGTCTTGCAATTTTATCTCCCTTTAATTTAATTAAAATTCCAACCCGCCTTTTCGAGCCGCCTCTGCCACAGCCTTGATACGGCCGTGATAGAGATACCCTGACCGGTCGAACACAACTTTCGTTATCCCTTTTGCCTTACATGATTCGGCTATCGCTGTGCCGAGGGCCGCGCCGCCCTTAACAGTGCCGGCGCATTTTTCAAGCCTCCCTTTAAGGTCCGGCGATCCGGTAGAAAGCGAAACGAGAGTCTTGCCTGCTTCATCATCTATTACCTGCACATAAAGATGGTTAATGCTTCTATATACACTCATCCGGGGGCGTTCAGGGGTTCCGGAAATTTTTTTGCGAATTATCTTACGCCGTTTCTCTCTTCCCTCAATCTTTATCCATTTATTCTTCATATTTATGCTCCGGCTCCGGCGCCCGCGACCGCTTTACCGGCCTTGCGCCTTACATGCTCACCTACGTACTTTATACCCTTACCTTTATATGGTTCCGGCCTGTAGTAATCCCGTATCTTGGATGCCGCCTCGCCAACCTTAGCTTTATCTATGCCTTTTATCATTATCTGGGTTGGTTTTGGCGTCTCTATCGACACACCTTCCGGTATGTTGAAATTTATCGGATGCGTATAACTAAGCGTTATATTGAGGACCTTGCCCTGGACAGCGGCCTTAAAGCCGACACCGGTTATTTCGAGATCCTTTTTATAGCCTTCTGTCACGCCGATTATCATGTTATGGACAAGGCTTCGTATAAGGCCATGGGTCGCTTTATCCTGTTTGCCGTCTGAGGGCCTGACCACCGACACGACATTGTCTTTGACTTCAACCTTAAAGTTCTTATCAAAGGCATAAGTAAGTTTTCCGAGTTTACCTTCGATCGTTATAATATTACCCGCCACGGCAGCTTTTACACCGCTTGGCACTGCAACAGGCTTCTTTCCTATTCTAGACATATCACCCTCACCATATGTAGCAGATGACTTCGCCGCCGACCTTGTTCCCGCGAGCCTGAACATCCGTTAATAGCCCTTTGGATGTAGATATAACGGCTGTACCGAGACCACCTAAAACCTGCGGTAGATCATCTGCTTTCTTGTATACGCGTAACCCAGATTTAGATATTTTCTTTATCCCAAGGATCGCTGGTTTTCCGTCTTTGAGATACTGCAGATAGATCCTCAATATACCCTGTTTAGAGTTTTTGATGATCTTGTAGTTGGAGATGAATCTCTCCTTCTTGAATATCTTTATAATCTCTTCCGTAAGACGCGAATTCTTTACCTCAACAACTTCCTTCTTCGCGGAACTCGCATTACGCACCATCGTAAGCATGTCTGCAATCGGATCTGTAACCGCCATCATTTTCTCCTTTTAACTTACCTGTCCTTGCTGTCACAATTACCGGCAAAGACGTCCTTGAGCTACCAGCTAGCTTTTACAACGCCCGGAATCTCGCCTTTTAAGGCAAGCTCTCTGAAACATATTCTGCAGAGCTGGAACCTGCGCATAAAACCTCGCGGACGTCCGCATAACCTGCATCTGTTATATTTGCGCACCTTGAATTTAGGTGTACGCTGGCATTTCACTATAAGCGATGTTTTCGCCATGCTATTTATTGACCTTTCTTAGTAAAAGGCATCCCGAAAGCCTTAAGGAGCTCGAATGCCTCTTTTTCCGTTTTTGCGGTAGTTGCGATAGTTATATCCATTCCGTGAACCTTAAGCACTTTATCTGCGTCGACCTCCGGAAATATCAGCTGCTCGTTCAATCCGAACGAGTAATTACCGCCCTGATCGAAGGAGTTGGTCTTTAGCCCCCTAAAATCCCTTATCCTTGGGATCGAGACAGCTATAAGCCTATCCAAAAACTCGTACATCTTACCGCGCCGAAGCGTTACCTTACACCCTATCGGCAAGCCCTTCCTGATCTTGAAGTTAGCTATAGCCTTCTTAGCCTTGGTCGTTACCGGCCTTTGCCCGGTTATCGCAGCAAGTTCCGATACGGCAGCCTCTAAGAATTTAATATCCTGGGTCGCTTCCCCCATACCTACGTTAAGAACTATCTTCTCTAGCTTTGGAGCCTCGAGCTTATTCTTGTAACCAAAAATCTTCATCAATTCCGGAACAATTTCACTTCTGTATCTCTCAAGCAGTCTTGGAGTAGCCATCTTTTTATATTACCTCTTTGCATTTTTTGCAGAACCTTGACCTTGAACCGTCGGCCAATACACTTATCCCCACATGAGCCGGCTTATTGCAGGTCTTGCAATGAAGCGCCAGATTGGAAAGCTGTATCGCGCTCTCCTTCTGCACTATCCCGCCCTGCTGGTCCTGTTTAGTCTTTCTCATATGTTTTTTGACATAGTTGATACCTTCAACCATCGCTCTTTTTTTCTTGGGATACACCTGGAATACCTTCCCGGTCTTTCCCTTGTCCCTTCCTGTCAGGACGTAAACGACATCATTCTTTTTTATCTTATTCATTAAAGCACCTCTGGGGCAAGCGATATTATCTTCATAAAATTCTTATCCCTTAGCTCTCTTGCGACAGGCCCAAATATACGCGTCCCCTTAGGGTTCATCTGATCATCTATTATAACGACCGCGTTCCTGTCAAATCTGAGTTTGGTACCATCCGGCCTCGTCACCGGGAAAGCTGTCCTCACTACGACACCCTTCACCACCTCATGGTTCTTCACTATGGCATCCGGAGAAGCTTCTTTTATATTGCAGGTTATCACATCGCCTATATCTGCATATTTACGATTCTGCCTGCCAATCACACCTATCATCGACGCCCTACGCGCTCCCGTATTATCCGCAACGTCGAGTATGCTTCTCATGCGTATCATGGTATTACTTCTCCTTCTCTTTACGTCTTCGCGTCGATCTTCGTTTCAATCTTCGCTTCGGCGCTTTGAGCTTTCTTTATTATCTCAACAAGTCTCCAGCGCTTAGTTTTGGAAAGCGGACGCGTCTCCTCGATCTTTACAGTATCGCCCATACCGGCGGCGTCTTTTTCATCATGAGCTTTGAACTTCGTAGATGTCCTTACGAGCTTGTCATAAACCGGATGCATCGAAGACATGTCAACACTCACAGTTATTGTCTTATCCATCTTATCGCTTACAACTGTCCCTATACGCGTCTTCCTATTTGAGCGTTTCTCTTTACTTTGTAGCATTTTGCTTCTCCCTTATCACCGTCTCGCACCTCGCGATATCCTTTACGGCGTCATTAATAAGATGCGGCTTCTCTATCCTGCCTGCTTTAGCCTCTGTTCTGAGATTATATAAAGACTTCTTAAGGGCCTCTATTTTCAGCCTTACTTCATCAACCGTCATATTCCTTAGCTCGTTAGCCTTTATCATTATTTATGCTTCCTCATTATGAATCTTGTCCGAAACCCTATCTTGTGCGCCGCTATCCTCAGGCATGCCCTGGCTATGTCTAGCGGTACTCCATCCATTTCGAACAGTATCTTTCCTTTTTTTATAACTGCTACCCAATGATCGGGCATACCCTTACCTTTACCCATTCGGGTTTCGGCAGGTTTCTTCGTTATCGGCTTATCCGGAAATACTCTTATCCACACTTTTCCGCTGCCTTTAAGCTGTCTCATGATCGCGACCCTTGCCGCCTCTATCTGCCTGTCTTTCATCCATGAGTTTTCCAGCGCCTTAAGTCCGAACTCTCCAAACGACAGTTTAGACCCTCTGAATGCGGTACCAAAGCGCCTTCCGCGCTGCGATTTTCTGAATTTAACTCTCTTCGGCATCATACCCATGTTACTTTTTCTCCTCTACCGGCGTTTGAACCTTATCGAGGACTTTATCGCCTTTATATATCCAGACCTTAACGCCTATAAGTCCATATGTCGTTAGCGCCTCCGAAAACCCATAATCAACATCCGCGCGGAGTGTCTGGGCGGGAATAGACCCTATACGGTAAGATTCACGCCTTGCTATTTCAGCTCCACCGAGACGCCCTGAGCATATTATCTTCACTCCTTGCGCTCCGGAATCCAGAGCGGCTTGCACAGACTTTTTCATCGCTCTCTTATGCGCTATGCGCTTCTCTAACTGAAAGGATATATTCTCTGAGACAAGCTGCGCATCAGTGTTGGGATTTTTTATATCTTTTATTTCTATTGAAACATCTTTTATCGTGATCTTCCGAATATCTTCTTTAAGCTTCTCTATCTCAGCTCCACGGCGCCCTATTATTATCCCGGGCCGGGCTGTATATATAAGCACCTTTATCTTTTCGCTGGTGCGCTCAACCTCTATTTTAGAGACTGCCGCAGTGGCGAGCGCTTTCTTTACAAATTTACGGATCTTTACATCTTCCAATAAGAGCTTAGGAAAATCCTGCCTATTGGCGAACCATCTCGACTTCCAATCATAAATGTATCCTACCCTGAAACCGTACGGATGAACTTTCTGTCCCATTATTTTTTACCCTTCACCAAGTCTTTGGCTTTACCCTCTTCGTTTACTTTCTTAGTCTTTTTTTCTTCAACATGCTTAACCTTATCCCCGTGGGGGAGGCTCCGCTTCGCTGTGCTATGATCGTGCGCCTTATGACCTTCCTGTTTCCTCTGGTCGAGCTCAACAGTCAAATGGCTCGTCCTCTTACGTATCGTGCTGGCCCTGCCCATAGATCCTGCCCTAAAACGCTTCAGCGTCGGGCCGGGGTCGGCCGTCATCTTCGATATATACAGAGTCGATACATCTATACCCTGATCATTGCGCTTGGCGTTGGCGATGGCCGAGGTAAGCATATCTATAGCGTGCTTCGACGCGCCTCTCTTTACCGCCCTCAGTATCTGTATAGCTTCCTCCGGATTCTTTCCTTTTATAAGAGGAAGTATGAGCCTGAACTTCCTAGGAGTTATCCTGATGTATCTCAATATTGCTTTTGATATCATTTTTAATTTTCCTTTTACTTACTTATCGCTTACGTCTTATCCATTGAAACTTCTGTAGCTGCGCCGTGTTTCCTGAACGTGCGCGTGGGCGAAAATTCGCCTAACTTATGTCCTACCATATTTTCCGTAACGTATACCGGTATGAACTTCCTGCCGTTATAAACCGAAAGCGTCAGACCGATAAACTCCGGAGTTATTGTAGACCTTCTCGACCATGTCTTAAGAGGCTTCTTATCTCCGGATTTGACCATCTTCTGGACTTTTATCAGAAGCTTTTCGTCAACAAAAGGACCTTTTGATGTAGACCTTGACATCTTATTTTCTCCGTTTCAGTATAAATTTATCTGAATGTTTTTTCTTCTTCCGCGTCTTTAAACCTTTTGCATATTGGCCCCATGGTGATCTGGGCAATCCGCCTGAAGCTTTTCCTTCGCCTCCACCCATCGGATGGTCATGTGGGTTTTTGGCTACTCCTCTTGAGTACGGCCTTATACCCACCCAGCTCGATCTTCCGGCTTTGCCTATGGATATAGTTTCATGTTCGATATTACCTACTTGCCCTATAGTAGCAATACAATCAATATTTATCATCCTTATCTCGCCGGATGGCAACTTCACCTGCGCGTAACCGCCCTCTTTCGCCATTATGACGCATGAATTCCCGGCCGATCTGGCTATAACTGCTCCTGAGCCTTTTTTGAGCTCAACATTATGTATCGGTATACCTGCCGGTATGTTTCCCAGCGTCATGGTGTTACCTACTTTTACTTCGCAGGCTACGCTCGACACCACTTCATCATTCACATTAAGCCCTATCGGGGCGATTATATATGTCTTCTCTCCATCCTTATATTCAAGGAGAGCGAGCCTTGCGGATCTATTAGGATCATATTCTATCGCGACGACCTTCGCCGGCATGTCCAACTTAAGGCGCCTGAAGTCCACTATGCGTATCATGCGTTTATGACCGCCGCCACGATGCCTTGACGTTATTCTCCCGCGATTATTACGACCGCCTGACTTTTTGAGAGGCAGGAGTAATTTCTTTTCCGGAGTATGCTTAGTCAGTTCCGAAAAATCTGATATAGCTGTCCACCTGAGTGAATCTGTAGTAGGTCTGAATTTCTTTATTCCCATTTTTTTATCCCTTACGTCGCGATATCTATTTTCTGACCCTCTTTAAGGGTCACGATGGCCTTCTTCCAATCCGGAGTCTTACCCACCGCGTACCTCACGCGTTTGGACTTACCTCTCATCATAACGGTATTTACCTCGGAAACCTTCACCTTATATATATCCTCGATAGCCTTCTTTATCTCTATCTTGTTTGACGACTTATCCGCCCAGAACAGATACTTATTGGCGGCCATCATCATAGAGCCCTTCTCGGTCCGTATCATGCCTTTTACTATGTCTTGTGCGTGTTTCATTTTAATGCCTTGAGCCTTTCCGGTAATTTCTCCAGAGCCCCCTTCGACATCACGATGCTATTGGATGTCAATACATCTATGGTGCTAACGTCCTTATAATTTCGGACCTGGAGATTGGCGATGTTATTTGATGCTCTCATCACATTTGGGTCTATGGAATCAAGGACCAAAAGCGTCTTACCCGCGCCTACTTTCAGAGCGGATAGAAGAGCAACAACATTCTTCGTCTTAGGTTCACTTATTATCATGGCGTCTAGCCCGATTATTTTATCATCATTCAATTTAGAATTTATACTCGATAAGAACGCGAGCCTCTTTATGGCCTTTGGTATAGAATAGGCATAATCCCTCGGGTGCGGGCCAAATATTGTGCCGCCATGCCTCCATAGAGGAGATCTGGTAGATCCGGCCCTTGCTTGACCGGTACCCTTCTGCCTAAATGGCTTCTTACCGCCTCCGGAAACATCTCCGCGGGTCTTCGTAGCGGCGTTGCCCTGGCGCTTCTTAGCATTATACATGACCATGGCCTGGTACAATACCGCCTTATTAACCTCCCCCGTAAATAGATCCTTATCGGGTATAAAAGTCGAAACCTTTTTACCCTTCATATCATAAACAGGGACTGATAATTCCTTCCCTGCGGAGTCCTTCTGCTTAGCTCCGGCAACGGCACTCTGTATCTTCAGTCTCTTCGATTTTCTAGCTGCTCTTGTTTTAGGTTGTTTTTGCATTATTTCTTTCCTGCTATATGAGTTTTAACGCTTCGTTTAGATGCCGCATTACTTTGCTTAGGTTTAATCCATCCCTTCGGTCGCTTCCTAGCTTCCCTGACTACGACAAAAGAGTTCTTATGTCCAGGAACCGAGCCCCTGACGACCATAAGATTGTTCGCCTTATCAATATCCATAATCTCAAGATTCTGCACGGTAATCTTATCGACTCCCATATGCCCCGGAAGATGGTGACCTTTAGTGACTCGACCTAATCTTGCGCCTGACTGGATAGACCCGACCGCCCTATGAAACATAGAGCCGTGGCCTCCCGGTCCGCCCTTCCACCCCCAACGCCTAACGCCGCCCTGAAAACCTTTTCCTATTGAGGTTCCGGTGACATCTACGTAATCGCCTTTAGCAAAAAGATCCGTTTCTAGTTTCTGCCCGGCTTTATAAGGTGCCGTATCTTTAACGATAAGCTCTCTAATGAACCTTAAAGGAGTTGTTCCGGCCTTCTTAAAGCGTCCTTTAGCCGGTTTATTAACCAGACGCTCTTTCTTCTCCGCAAACCCTACCTGTATTGCGCTGTAACCATCCGTCTCTTTAGTCTTCACCTGAAGCACATAACACGGACCAGCCTCTATAATCGTGATCGGAGTATTACGTCCGAGCTCATCGAATATATTCATCATCCCTATCTTTTTACCCAGTATGCCTGTCATATTTATCTCACTTTATCTCTACGTAAACGCCTGCGGGAAGATCGAGCTTCTTCAGAGCATCTATCGTCTTTGCCGTCGGGTTTACTATATCGAGGATACGTTTATGTGTCTTTATCTGAAACTGCTCTCTCGACTTTTTATCTACGTGCGGCCCCCTTAATACCGTGAATACCTCCCGTTTTGTAGGGAGAGGGATCGGGCCGACCACGTCGGCGCCGGTGCGCTTGGCAGTCTCGACTATCTCCTTCGAGGAAACGTCAATCAGCCTGCTGTCGTAGGCTACCAGTTTTATCCGTATCTTTTGAGGCGCTTGCTGTGCCATTTCTACTCTACAACTTCTGTCACTACCCCAGCGCCAACCGTATGGCCGCCTTCGCGTATAGCGAAGCGCAATTCCTTCTCAAGCGCTATCGGGGTGATTAGGACTACGTCGAACCTGACGTTATCTCCGGGCATCACCATCTCCACTTCCTTAGGGAGTGTGACTACTCCGGTAACGTCGGTGGTTCTGAAGTAGAACTGAGGACGGTATCCGTTAAAGAAGGGGGTGTGACGACCGCCTTCCTCTTTACTTAATATATAGACCTCCGATTTAAACTTCGTATGCGGAGTGATGGAACCCGGCTTTGCCAATACCTGGCCGCGCTCTAAGTCGGTCTTTTCAACGCCCCTTAGGAGGACGCCTACGTTATCACCGGCTTGGCCTGAATCGAGCAGCTTTCGGAACATTTCAATACCTGTAACTACGCTCTTCTTAGTCGGCTTTATGCCTATAATCTCTATTTCTTCGCCTACCTTTATCTGGCCTCTCTCGATACGACCCGTACCTACGGTGCCGCGACCTGTGATCGAGAAGACGTCTTCGATAGGCATAAGGAACGGCTTATCGAGAGCTCTTACGGGATCCGGTATAAAAGCGTCGCATGCAGCCATGAGCTCCATTATACACTTCACGGATTCAGGATCATCCGGAGCAGTCATAGCTTTAAGAGCGCTTCCTCTTACAACGGGAGTCTTATCGCCTGGGAATTTATATTTTGTGAGGAGCTCTCTAACTTCGAGCTCTACTAAGTCCACGAGCTCTTTATCATCAACTAAATCTACTTTATTCAGGAATACAACTACTGAAGGAACGTTGACCTGACGGGCTAACAGGATGTGTTCTCTGGTCTGCGGCATTGGGCCGTCCACTGCTGATACTACGAGGATGGCGCCATCCATTTGCGCGGCGCCTGTGATCATGTTCTTTATATAGTCGGCGTGACCAGGACAATCGATGTGGGCGTAGTGGCGATTATCTGTCTCGTACTCTACGTGAGCGACAGCAATCGTTACAGTCTTCGTCTCATCGCGAACCGTGCCGCCCTTTGCTATATCAGCGTACGCTTTCACTTCGGCTTTGCCCTTTTTGGAAAGGACCGCCAGTATCGACGCGGTTAAAGTTGTCTTGCCGTGGTCGATGTGGCCTATCGTACCGATATTCACGTGCAATTTTGATCTTACAAAGGCTTCTTTCGCCATGGCTTCCTCCTCATTTTCTGGAGCTGCAGATCGGGATTGAACCGATGACCTCGTCCTTACCAAGGACGTGCTCTACCAGCTGAGCTACTGCAGCCGCTTAGCCGTACTATACGTCAGCGGCTCCTTTAAAGACAAAAAAAACACAATTCAGAGTTGTAGTGCTTAGTAACTCGTCAATTTTGTTAACTTCCTGTATATTGGAACTGAAATCGTGTTAAATGATTATAACAAAAAAAAATTTTATGTCAAGATTATTTTTAAAATACTTTCCCCCCCCTCGC
>Ga0268276_1000841_pt1 | contig 33330 bp, 27 predicted proteins | sample saktaG_4_FD_190145 | JGI IMG/M metagenome (GOLD analysis project Ga0268276, IMG submission 190145) | Saline water microbial communities from Sakinaw Lake, British Columbia, Canada - sak_2010_1_5_45m | ecosystem: Environmental > Aquatic > Non-marine Saline and Alkaline > Saline ...
AAAGGGTTGGAGGGTTTGACAGCCACATTGGGGGTGGAGGATGCGGTAATCTTTGCTGGTAATCGAAACCAGGAATGGATCGCCACCATCCTGCCAAGAGCCGCAGTCATTATTTCACCACATATGGGAAGAGCGTTAACGGAAGCGGCGCTTGCCGGAGTGCCTATAATCGCTTACGATTATGACTGGCAAAGAGAGATTGTTTTCAGTGGGCAAACCGGCTATTTGGTGCCGAATAAAGATTGGGCGGAATTATTGGACAAAACAGAAAGTATACTAAATAATCCTGCCAGTGCGAAAAAAATGGGAGAGAATGCGCGCGCAAAAATACTAAATATGATGGATCCTGAAAAATTGGAAATCCATGAAAAAAATGAATATTCGAAAACAGCAAATAGATTTTCTATGAAAAAAGTGTTTCACTTTGTACCCTCGATGGACATAGGGGGTGTCGAGATAGCAATTAGTAAATCATTGCCAGATCTTAAGCAAAGGCTAGATATTAGTGTTTTTTATGTAAAGTGTCGTGGAAACTTGGATGTTGGTCAGATGCCATGGTGGAGATCCTTTAAAAATATTTTTTATGCCAGACCAGATGTCGTTATCACCTCGCTCTGGTGGGCTCATCCATTTGGTTTTTTATTCAGATTAGCTGGCATAAGGTGGATCTGTTTTATGCATAGTTCACAATCCATCCATTTTATTGATCAGCTGGTATGCGTTCTAGCCATATGGTTTTCGAGCGAGATTGCGACCGATTCCGATCAGGCAACGGCCTTTGTCCGCTCGATCAAGAAAACAGCAAATGTTCATATAGTCCCTTATATATTCTCCCTGCCTCCTGAGGTAAGGAGAGTTGAGCGTGTCAAAAACGCATTCATTTATGTGGGGCGAAGTACAAAAGAAAAGCGCATGGATCTTGTCTCCGGGTTTTTTAGGTATCTTTTAGAAACATTACCCACCGTTACTTGCAGATTCGTGATTGCAGGCAACATTCCAACGGATGTTTTAAATTTAATAGATACTTTTGGAAAGCGCGTTGTTGTTGATTTGAATATATCAAACAGCGACGTACTGCAACGGCTATGCCAATCAGAATACTTCGTGGTGCTTTCGGATCTTGAAGGTTTTTGCATGGCCGCATACGAGGCAGTTCAGGCCGGATGTTTTATCATATACAGAGATGCGGGTGAAATTAAAAACTATGTTCTTCCTGAACAGTCCTTAAAGGTGACGGATCCTGGAAATTTTTATAATCAATTTGACAAGATCTTAACAAAAAGAAATAAGATTAATCCTAGAGATGTCCAGGGTGCTGAGCTGAAATTACGAAACAATGTCAGCGCCACATATATCTCTCACTTTATGGCCTTAGTAGAAAATAAGCGAGAACATTGTAAGGACGATTGACAATAACGGGTTAGAGGGATTTTTAGCATTAATAACTTAAGGTGTTAAATTATGTGCGGTATAACGGGATTCTGGAAATTCGGTAATTTTTCCTCAAGCGCTGCCAAAGCTGTCGCGGCGCAGATGGCCGATCGCATTGCCCACCGCGGCCCGAATGATGCGGGCGTTTGGATGGATGAAGGCGCGGGTATTGTGCTTGCGCATCGCCGCCTGTCCATACTTGAACTTTCTCCGGCCGGTCATCAGCCGATGATGTCCGCGTCAGGGCGCTATGTGATCATTTTTAACGGTGAGATTTACAATCATCTGGAGATCAGGAAACACCTGATTAAAAATTGGCGCGGCCATTCGGATACAGAAACGCTTTTGGCGGGATTTGAGGCCTGGGGCATGGAAGAGACGCTTAAAAGAGCCGTAGGGATGTTCGCGATTGCGCTTTGGGATTGCAAGGAAAAGACGCTTACGCTTGCACGGGACCGGATTGGTGAAAAGCCGCTTTATTATGGGTTTCAGAAAGATGTATTTATTTTTGGCTCTGAACTGAAGGCGATTAGTGCGCATCCGGACTTTATAGGCGAAATTGACCGAGATGTTCTTTGTCTATATCTGAGGCATTGCTGTATTCCTGCGCCATATTCTGTTTACAAGGGCATATTCAAACTTCTACCGGGCCATTATATCCGGTTTTCGGCTGCAAGGGGGCACGATGCAATACGTTTGGCGAAGCCGAAAGCTTACTGGAGCCTGGCTGAAGTAGCGGCACAGGGTATCGCTAAGCCATTCGACGGGGACGATGCGGATGCGATAGCCGCACTAGAGGGGCTATTAAAGCGCACCATAGGCCTGCATATGGTAGCGGATGTACCCTTAGGCGTTTTCTTGTCAGGCGGGGTAGATTCTTCGACGGTCGCTGCATTGATGCAGGCCCAATCTTCCCGGCCGGTCAAAACGTTTTCCGTAGGGTTTTCAGAAACGGGTTATAACGAAGCTGAATACGCAAAGGCCGTTGCGCAGCATCTCGGCACGGATCATACCGAACGCTATGTGTCGTCGGCGGAGGCCATGAAAGTCATTCCTAATCTGGGAAGTATGTATGACGAGCCGTTCGCAGACTCTTCGCAGATACCTACTTTTCTGATCTCTCAGACGGCGCGCAGGGATGTCACGGTATCTTTGTCCGGTGATGCTGGCGATGAGCTATTTTGCGGATATAACCGCTACGCATTAGCAGACATGTGGGGCAAGGCTTCCAAGGTCCCTTTCGCTATCAGGAAGTCGGCCGGGCGTTTAATAAAGACCGTTGCGTCGTCAGCTTGGAACGATATCTTTAGATATGCCGGCAAGTTTTTTGCGTTACCAGCCAATATGGGCGATAAACTGGAAAAACTTTCTGTGCGCCTGGAGCATGTTGACAGTATTGAGTCCCTTTACTATAGCCTAGTGTCTGAGATCGCCGATCCTGGCCGGGTAGTTATTGATGCCAAGGAACCAAGTACCTGGCTCACCGAAACAGGATTAAATCGGCAATTTGCGGATCCCAAGATCCAGATGATGTATATGGACAGCATGACTTATTTGCCGGATGACATATTGGTCAAGGTCGACCGTGCGGCCATGTTCAACAGTCTTGAAACACGGATACCATTTCTTGATCACAGAATTATTGGACTGGTATGGTCTCTGCCGCTATCAATGAAAATGCGTAATGGTTGGACCAAATGGATATTAAGGCAGATTTTATACAGATATGTACCTAGAGAACTAATAGAACGGCCCAAAATGGGTTTTGGCATTCCCGTGGGGGACTGGATACGCGGCCCACTCAAGGACTGGGCAGAGGCATTGCTGGATGAGTCCCGTTTGCGGCAGGAAAGGTTCTTTGACGCGCAGTTTATACGCTTGCGGTGGCAGGAGCATCTTTCCGGCAAACGAAATTGGCAGCATTTTCTATGGTCCGTGCTGATGTTTCAGGAGTGGCTGGAAGAACAAAAACAAGCACGGGTATCAGGAGCGGTGCGGGAGATTATTTGCTGATGAAAAAAATTTATTTAAAATCGCTATTGATTGTGGGTATATTCACACTAATCATATGTGGTCTGAATGTGCGCGTAACTACCAAGCAGGGGATCAATTATCAGGTGCATGAAATAAGACTGCCCTTGTACCTTAAAATGCTGGATTTTATAGATAGAAGCTATAATTACAGAAATTTAATAGCGAATATTCTCGGAGACACAAAAGATGACAACGCCAAAACAATAAAAATATTCAATTGGGTCGTAGACAATATACGCAAACAGCCCAGGGAGTTGCCTATCATTGACGATCACCCGCTCAATATATTAATAAGGGGCTATGGTGTGCAGGACCAGTTCGAAGATATTTTTACAATATTATGTACCTATGCCGGGATGGAGGCATTTTTTAAAATGTTTAAGAACCATTCCGACAATGTTTATTTTATATCATTTGTGAAGATCAAAGGAAAGTGGTGTCCTTTCTCGGCATTTGGAGGCGTGTATTCAATAAAAAACGGCGCCGTCGCTTCAGTAGATGATATCTTACTCGACAAAAAACTTTTGATCCCATTTTCATCGAATTTATCCGATTTCGAAACGGACATTTTTTTAAAAGAGATAAATAGCATGGATTTTAAGTCAGATTCCGTCAGGGTCAAGGGTCAAAGCCCCGCGGGCAGAGCATTGCGTTTTATCAAAGACATGTTTCACCGTAAGTCCAGATGATGTTTTATAAAAAAGGAGCGGAAAGTGAAACCTAGCATAAACCCGCATAATAAATCCATAGGGGTTATAGGCCTGGGATATTGGGGAAAAAATATATTCCGCAATCTTTACGAGATGGGTATGATAAGGACCGCATGCGATCTGGATCCCGCGGTGATAAAAGAGTATAGAAAGAGATTTCGCGATATTCGTTACACTTTATCCATAGAGGAGATACTATCAGATCCGGCGGTTAAGGCGGTTTCTCTCGCAACGCCCGCTGTCACTCATTATGAGATGGCTAAGAAGTTCTTGCTTGCGGGCAAAGATGTTTTTGTCGAAAAACCTCTTGCGATGACGAGCGGTGAAGGAAAGGAACTTATGGAACTTGCCGCGAAGCGAAAAAGGATCCTAATGGTCGGGCATATATTACAATATCATCCAGCTATCATAAAACTGAAGGAGATGATAAAATCTGGCAAATTAGGCAAAATACAATATATCTATTCCAACAGGCTGAATATCGGTAGATTAAGGACTGAGGAAAATATTCTCTGGAGTTTTGCGCCTCATGATATTTCCGCCATCCTTATGTTCCTGGGTGAAGAGCCGGTAAAGGTATCGGCTTTCGGCAACGATTCGTTAGGCAACGGAGTATATGATACCACGGTTACCAGCCTGGAATTTAAGACCGGCATAAAGGGCCACATATTTGTAAGCTGGCTTCATCCCTATAAAGACCAGAAACTTATTATTGTGGGGTCAAAGGCAATGGCGGTATTTGACGATATCAGTAAAGAGAAGTTATTTTTTTATCCTCATAAGGTTGAATGGAAAAAAGGTTTTAAGCCGTCTGCGTTAAAGGCCGAGTATGAAGTGATCCCAGTGGCAACAGGTGAGCCCTTGCATCTCGAGCTCGAACACTTCGTAGAATGCGTTCAAAAAAGGAGTAAGCCAAAAACAGATGCATCAGAGGGGGTGAAGGTATTGAAGATCATAGAATCTGCGGAAAAGGACCTTGCGGGATCCTCCGCAAGGGTTGCCATATCCTCTGTAACAAAGGGCGCCCAGATTCACGAAAGTTGTTATGTAGATGAAAGCGTTGTTATAGGTGAAGGCACGAAAATTTGGCATTTCTCTCATGTATTAAAGAACTCAAAGATAGGCAAAGATTGTATTGTGGGCCAAAATGTATCAATAGGGCCGAATGCCGTGGTAGGAAACAGGTGCAAGATCCAAAATAATGTCTCTATCTATAAAGGGGTGGTTCTTGAAGATGAGGTTTTCTGCGGCCCGTCATGCGTATTTACCAATGTTTATAACCCCCGCGCTTCTATAGAACGCAAGGATGAATTCCGGCCTACTATAGTGAAAAAAGGCGCTACAATAGGCGCAAATGCAACAATTGTCTGCGGCGCGGTGATAGGCACTTATGCATTTGTCGGTGCCGGGGCTGTTGTTAAGGGGGATATCCCGGCGTACGCCCTTGTAGCAGGCGTACCCGCAAGGCAGATAGGATGGGTTTGCAGATGCGGTGTAAGCTTAAAGAATGTAAAAAATAAGAAAACCGCTTGTGCCTCATGCGGCAAAGAATATAAAATTAACAATAATTCTCTCGAGGCCATTTAGGATCGAATATCAGGACGATCATGAAGTTTCAAAAATATCCGAATCGAATTGTCATTGAATTGACGCCAGAATGCAATCTGAGTTGCCAGGTTTGCCCGCGTAAATATATGGCGCAAAAGAAAGGGCATATTTTAAAGGATCTATGGGTCAAACTTATTAATGAAGTGGCCGAGTGTTCGCCGGGAGCGGTAATAATTCCTTTCTGGAGAGGGGAATCCCTTACTCACCCCGGCTTTTGCGATTTAATGGAACTTGCGCTTAAGAATTCACTGCGCATTCATATTTCCACGAACGGGATATTGGCAGATGGCAAATATTTTCGGTTGTTGGCTAGGTGCGAATTTGTTACTTTCAGCATTCATACGATCGCGGGTTATCATAATGCGAGGAGTTTCCTGAAATTTAGAAACGCGAAACAGCCGGTCACCCAAATTTCGTTTGTAGAGGGCGAGGAGTCCGTGGGGGATATCTGTTCATCTGTGGTTAACTCGCCTGACCTAGAAGGATTTGATAACGTAAGGATATATGCGCAGCATAGTAAGGATGGTGTTTTCGGAAGTTCAGGTAAGAATGCAGGCGCAAAGAGAGTTTTTTGCCCAAAGTTGCAGGGTACCCTGGTGATCGCTTATGATGGGACGGTTTCCAGATGTAATCATATGTGGGAAACAGAGAAAGAAGTAAATGTTAAGGATATGAGCATACGCAACGCCTGGGATTCGGATTGCCTTAAGCGGATACGACAAGATTATCCCGACTCCAAATGCGGGCCTTGTGGACAATGGGCCGGGCATACGTGCGGCGACTCATGGAAAAACGAAAACGGGAAGATAGTGCATAACCATTTCCGCGCGGGAAATCAATAACATGAATAAAAAACGGAATATTTCAATTGCTGTGCCATACATAGGCGAGAGGGAAATAGAGGCGATAAAAAAGCCTTTATTAAGCGGTTGGTTAACGCAGGGCCCTTACGTTTCGGATTTTGAAAAAAAATTCGCAAAAATGCATGGTGTCCGGCACGCGGTTGCCGCCAGCAGCTGTACCACCGCGCTCCATTTAGCGCTTGTCGCTTTAGGAATTGGGCCGGGGGACGAAGTCATCGTACCGTCCTTTACCTGGGTTGCCACTGCAAACGCCGTAGAATACATAGGCGCTCATCCCATTTTTTGCGATGTAGACCGGGATACTTATAATATCTCCGCTAAAGGTATAGAGGCGGTTGTAAATAAGCGCACCAGGGCTATCATACCGGTGCATCTGTTCGGGCTTTGTGCAGATATGAACAGGATAATGGCTATATGCAAACGGTATGGGTTGAGTATCATTGAGGATGCGGCATGCGCTGTCGGCGCATCCATTAATGGAAAAAAAGCGGGTTCTTTCGGTGACATCGGATGTTTTTCTTTCCATCCCCGTAAAATTATAACTACGGGGGAAGGCGGCATGTGCACGACAAATAATAAAAAACTCGCGCAGACCCTGATCTCGTTACGTAATCACGGAGCCTCTGTCCCGGAGGGAGTACGTCATTCGGGGTATAAGCCGTATATGATGCCCGATTTTAAAATATTGGGATACAACTACAGGATGACAGATCTGCAAGGAGCCATAGGGCTGGCCCAGCTGTCGCGGCTTGCTTCTCTTATACTGGAGCGGCAAAAATGGGCCGAGTGGTATAGAAAAGAATTAAAGGATTTGGAATGGCTTATAACGCCTCGTGCGCCTAAGGGATTCCAGCACAGCTATCAGTCGTTTGTCTGCTATGTTGATGAGGATAAAGCGCCTATGCCGCGCAACGAGATCATGAAAAGATTGTATTTGGAAGGCGTAGACACCCGTGTTGGGACCATAGCGGTCCATATGCAGGATTACTATACCCGTAAATATGGTATTGATCCGGATTCGTTTCCGGTTTCGAAGGATTGCGATTTTAAATCACTGGCGATCCCTCTTCATAACAGGATGTCACCGGATGACTATGAATATGTTGTTAACATCTTGAAAGGTATTTAATATATGTGCGGAATAGCGGGAATATTTAACCTTAACGGCAGCCCCGTCTCCCCGGTTTTATTAAGGAAGATGACAGACGCGATAGCCCATCGCGGCCCCGATGGAGAAGGATTTTATGTCGATAGTTTTATCGGATTGGGGCACCGCCGTTTAGCCATAATAGATCTTTCTCCCGCAGGGCACCAGCCTATGATCACCGAAGATAAACAATACGCGCTTACGTATAACGGCGAGATATATAATTTTCAGGAATTGAAGGCGGAATTAGAGAGGTTGGGCTATAGATTCAGGTCAAAAACAGATTCGGAGGTAGTTCTCTATTCCTATGTTCAATGGGGAGAGAAATGTCTGGATCGTTTTAACGGCATGTTCGCTTTTGCTGTTTGGGACAAATCAAAACAGCAGCTTTTTATCGCCCGGGATCGTTATGGGATAAAACCTTTATACTATTGCGTTCAGGATAAAAAGTTGATGTTCGCCTCCGAATCCAAGGCGTTTTTGACACAGCCTGACTTTAAACGTGAACTGGATTTTGAGGCATTGTACGAATATTTTACGTTTCAGAATATATTTACCGATAAAACTTTTTTTAAGGACGTTCGGCTGCTTCCCGCCGGCTCTTATCTAAAAGTACGTTTAAACGGCCTTAGCGCTCTCCCAAAGTCGATTCAGTACTGGGATTTTAATTTTTCTGATCCGGCGAAACCTCTTAGTGAAAAGGAATATCTCTCTGAAATCGACCGTCTTTTCCGCCAGGCGGTAAATCGCCAATTAATAAGCGATGTGGAAATAGGCGCATATTTAAGCGGCGGCATGGATTCGGGCTCTATTACCGCTATAGCCGCAAAACAGCTGCCGTATATAAAAACATTTACCTGCGGGTTTGATTTGAGTTCGGCCTCAGGATTGGAGATGGGGTTTGATGAAAGAGAAAAGGCCGAATACATGTCCAACCTTTTTAAAACAGAGCATTACGAGATGGTATTGAAGGCAGGGGACATGGAAAGGGCGCAGCCGGGACTTGCCTGGCACCTGGAAGAACCGCGGGTTGGCCAAAGCTACCCCAACTATTATATCGCGCGCCTTGCTTCAAAATTCGTAAAAGTAGTTCTATCGGGGGCCGGTGGAGATGAGTTATTTGGTGGTTATCCATGGAGATATTACCGGGCAACGATCAATAATGATTTTGAAGATTATATAGATAAGTACTATCTATTCTGGCAAAGACTTATACCGAATAGCTCATTAAAAGAAATATTCAGTCCTGTTGCAGATAAAGTAAACGGTGTCTGGACCAGGGATATTTTTAAGGATGTTTTTAAGAAAAAAAACATATCGTTAACGCGCCCCGAGGATTACATAAATTATTCATTGTATTTTGAAGCAAAGACATTTCTTCACGGTTTATTGGTAGTCGAAGATAAGCTAAGCATGGCGAATGGCCTTGAGGTAAGGATGCCGTTTCTGGACAACGACCTTGTGGATTTTGCAATGAAAATACCGGTTCATATGAAATTAGATAATCTCGGAGAAATTATAAAATTAAATGAAAACGACATCGGCCCTAAGAAAGAAAAATATTTCCAAAAAACAAAAGACGGAAAGACGATCTTGCGTAAAGCGATGAAAAAATATATACCGTCGCAAATAACAGGGGCCATTAAACAGGGTTTCTCTGCGCCAGATGCGTCATGGTTTAGGGGGGAGAGCATGGAGTATGTTAAGAAGGTGATATTTAATGATCGCGCCAGGATTTATGATTTTTTTGATCATAAAGTTGTTCAACGGCTGGTCGAAGAGCACTTAACCGGCAGGCAGAATAGAAGATTATTTATCTGGTCCCTGTTAAGTTTTGAACACATGTGCGAAAAGTATATGTAGAAAAAATATTTTTAATCGAAAATTAAGAAGGCGAAAAATGGATCTTAAAGAAGTAAGGAAGCATTGGGAAAGGGCAAGCAAAAGATTTTCTCTTAAAGAGGACACGACCCCAACATCACGGGACCCTTATTTGGGGCAACTCGAGGAAGAAGGCATACTAAGATACCTTGATAAAAATAAAACTGTTCTGGAGATAGGCTGCGGAGACGCCTCCCATACGGTCAGGTACGCCAAAAAAGTAAAACGGCTTTCAGCCATTGATATTACAAAAAGTTTGATCGATATTGCGGAGAAAAAAGCGACCGCCGGCGAAATTAAGAACGCAGATTTTATCATCGGTTCCGCTTTAAGTATAAAAGAAATATATAAAGGCACGCGGTTTAACTGCGTTGTGTCGCAGAGATGCTTGATAAATCTTTCCAGTTGGAAGCATCAAAAAGATTGCATTTTACAGATTCATGGTCTTTTGCATAGAAGGGGGTTATGCTTACTTACAGAGGGTTTTCAGGACGAGCTAAACAACCTCAATGTATTTAGAAGAAGGATGGGGTTGTCTAAAATAAGGGTTGTCCCCTATAACAAAAACTTACGGCACAAAAATTTTGATAAATTCATAAAAACGTATTTCGACATTGTCGATATCCATCACTACGGCCTATACTTATTTCTATCTCGTGTTTTATATCCTTTCGCGATTATGCCTCTTGAGCCGAAGCATACTTCGCGGTTTAATGAAGCGGCATTGAAGGCCTCGCAAGTTATGGATGCGTCGGATTTCAAAAAATATAGCTACAATTTATTATATGTGTTGCGAAAAAAATGATCTTAAAATAGAAAGAAACGTAGAATGATTAAAAAAAGCAAAGTTGCCATAACAATAGACACGGATTGGGTGTCGGATGAGGTCATTGAGTATACTCTTGCCCTGTTGCTTAAATATAACGCTAAGGCCACATGGTTTATTACTCACGATTCTAATGCTATCAAGCGGCTTTTTGATTGCAATGACATGTTTGAGATAGGAATACATCCTAATTTTCTATCTAACTCTACACAGGGGTCTACAGTGTCAGAGGTGATGTCGAATCTTTTAAGTATTCATCCGGAAGCTAAAATTATGAGGACGCACTCTTTATATCAGTCCTCTCTGATGTTCGAAACGATATTAAAAAAATACCCCGGGATAAAGGCCGATGTTTCGTTATTCCTGCCGTACGAAGAACATGTAAGGCCGCACAGGTACTATGCCATGTCCGCGAACAAGATGAATTATATTACGAGAATACCCTATGTTTGGGAAGATGATTATGAGATGTACTTACCAAAACCAAACTTCAAATTCGACATAGGAAGATTTAGTGGGACGGGCATAAAAATATTTGATTTTCATCCTATCCATATTGCGCTTAATAGCGTTACGATTGATTCCTATGCCAGATTAAAAAGTAGTAGTGCATCCGGAATACCAAAATTAAAGCTGAAAGATGTTTTTAGGTTCAGGCAGACCAAGTGCGCAGGGGTTGAAGATTTTTTAAAAGGTCTATTATGCGATAAAAAGGCGCAATTTGTGAACATAAAGGAAAAGACAAGAATATGAAAGTCGTTGCCATAGGAAGAACTTCGATGCTCTATAATTCCGTATTAAAATTATCAGAAGACGCTCACGAGGTAAAAACGATAATTACAGCGAAGTCAGCGCATGAATATACAAGGAACGAAGAAGAATTCAAGGCGTTGGCGAAGGAAACGCACGCGTCGTTTTTTTTAACAAACCGGTTAGATAAGCCAGAGATCATGCGGGCAATAAAAGGTTCCGATATAGCGATCAGTGTTAATTGGGTGTCACTCTTTATCAAAAAGCAGATCGATTGTTTTAAGATAGGGATCCTAAATGCGCACATGGGTGATTTGCCAAAATACAGGGGTAACGCATGCCCGAATTGGGCTATCCTGAACAGCGAGAAAGAGATTGTTATTTCAATCCATTTGGTGGAAGCCGGCAAATTAGATTGCGGCAGGGTAATCGTTCAGGATAGGTTAGCGATTTCGCAAACTACCTATATAGGGGATGTTTACGCCTGGGCGGAAACCACTATTCCGGATTTATTTGTAAAAGCATTGGCTATACTACGTAAGGATCCGGACTATGAATTAAAATACGCTGATGCGGACGCCGCGGAATCTTTCAGATGTTATCCTAGAAGACCGGAAGACAGTAAGATTGAATGGACGTCTTCCACCGAAAAGATACATAGGCTCATACGGGCTTCCGGTAAGCCTTTTAGCGGGGCCTATGGTTTTTTGGACGGAAAAAAGCTCATTGTTTGGAAAGCGGAGCCATGCAGCGGTAATGAACGCTATACCGCGGTCCCCGGTCAGATCTGTGAGATCGGACAACAATATTTTGTTGTTGCTACCGGAGAAGGCAAGCTCAAGATAACAGAGTGGGAGTGCGGTGCCAGAATAAAAACGATTCGGCAAAGATTGCAATAACCACCGACGAAAATAATATCTTTCTTAAAAAATATGAGAATTCGTATAAAACAAAGTTTAAAATGGCTATTAGGTATAACAAAAGCTCTCATCGCTATTGTCAAGGGGCAAAGAGGGGCAAGTGAGCACCTTCTTGCTACATGGTCTTTTTTTATCAAGTCAGACTATGCTTTTGGCAAACCGGTTAATGTTACTATTGAACCGACCAATGCTTGCAATCTCTTCTGTCCTGTTTGCGAGACAGGCGCTGGTGTGCTGAGCAGGGAAAAAAAGACGATGACATTAGACGAATTTAAGATTATCGCGGATAAGATAGCGCTTTTTACAAATACGCTAATGTTGTATTTTATGGGTGAGCCGTTTTTGAATAATGATTTATACGAGATGGTAAAGTATGCAAAGGGAAAAGGGATATCCTTCATAACGGCCTGCACCAACGGTACTTTTATAGACCCTGAGAAGATTGTCGGGTCAGGCATAGATGAGATAAATTTTCAATTATCCGGATTAACCAAAGATACACATGAAATATACCGGATCGGCAGCGACCTCAACTCGATCATGGACAACCTGAAAAATACCATCAAGGTGCGCAATGAACGCATGTCTAAGATGCGCATCGTCTGTGGTTTCATTTTGATGAAACAGAATGAGCATCAGGCAGGAGATGTTAAGAGATACATGAAGCAGATAGGGGTAGATAAGACAGTAATGATCGATCTCTGCGTCAGGACCTTAGAACAAGGTAGAAGGTTTTTGCCTTCAAATAGAAATCACTGGATATATGACCCGGTATCTTTTGAAAAAGGCAAGCTCAAGCCCAGGATAAGCTCGAAGAATGGATGTTCGTGGATGTATTATTCTGTCGTGATACAGGTTAACGGGGATGTAGTACCATGCTGCAGAGACGTGAATGGCGATTTTATAATGGGGAATATTTTGAAACAGGGATTTAATGATATTTGGAATGGGGCTAATTTTAGGAATTTCAGAAAAAAAATACACTGTAAAAAGAATGAAGTAAATATTTGCAGCTTATGTTCCGGATATGGGTTAGCACAGTTAAAAAATAATATCAATGGGTAAACATATTGAATAAGCATACGCGGCATTTTATATTATTTTCCTTAGCAAAGGCTGTCACTCTTTTGACATTATTTCTTAATTCGGCTTTGATCGGCCGTATTTTAGGTGCCAGCGGGTTCGGCCAATGGGCAATGATCATAGCCGCAGCAAGTATTATTCATAACGTTTGTTTTAACTGGACATATGCTTCAGGAATAAGATTTGGTTGTGAGGAATGGTTAAAAGATGGCACGATCAGCCGTACATTGGCAGCAAGGCTTCCGTTGGTTATAATCGGGCTGCTGATTGCGCTTATCCTGCTGGTTTTACAGCCGCTTAATTGGCTATTCGTATTATTCTCTATTAAAGGAAACTTATGGTGGCTAGTGGGGGCGTATTCAGTCGGTTTATGGTTGATGAATGAACTGCAGACTACTTTGCAGGCATCAGGTCAAATGAACTTATTGGCCTTACTTTCTCCGGTAATCACAATATTTTTTACTATATTTCTATTATTGATTTTTCTCATACCGCGCGAAGTAAATACGCCTGAATGGATTGTGGCTGGGCAGATGGCGATTACATTTATTATATGTATCGGAATATGGCTTAGAAAACAAAAAAAGAAACTATTTTATTTGCGTATACCTGTTTATGAAGACATAAAACGTCACTTACGCTTTGGATGGCCTCTATTGCCGTCATTTCTAGTTGGCAATATTGTTATGTGGGGCAATTATTTGATATTGCAGGCCTATCATTCAAGTCATGAGGTTGGATTATTTGGGGCCGCATATCAAATCATGCTCGGCATAATCTCTCTCAACGGCACATTGATAATTATAGTACTTCCGCGTTTAATAGCAAAAAATATGGAATCCGAAGATGCGTGCATAAACTTCTTTAATAATATTGTTCCAACCTTATTTTGCTTATGGGCCTTAGTTACAATAACGATCATTGCGATCATTCCATCTATATTTATTGTCTTATTCGGGAAACAATTCAGAGATAGTCAGTCGATACTTACTTTATTGGCCATTGCCATACCTACCAGTATCTTGCCCTACATGTATGATGTTCTTTTCAATGTCCAACAGAGATTATACAAGGAATTTATTTACTCGTTTATAAGCATGCTTGTCAGTTTAACGGTATCATTCGGCTTAATCCCTTCAATGGGCGGAATGGGTGCTGCCATCGGAACAGTAACGGCTCTTCTGGTAGCGCAGTTACTTGTTATGCGGGATCAGCACAATTTCATGAATACACCATTGCGCCGTATGGGAATAATGTTTTTAGCTGTAATACTAGTCTGCGCGTTTCAATATATAATTGGGGTAAATATTTGGGTGCGAGTTATATGGAGTGCGGTGTCGATCTATTTTTTAATTATGTTGTTTCGAAAATTAAAGATTGTAAATTCAAATTTATTGAGTACTATATTCTCCGGGCACCTGTCTGGTATAGGAGCATTCCTTAACCGGATATTAGTAGCAAGATCTTAACGTGTTAGAGGATGTGTCTTATGAAGGCTCTGATATTTTCAATAATAATTATACTAAGTGCGGTAATACTTAGGCTGCTTCCGCACTATTTCGCGCCTCACGGTGTAGGTGTTGATCACTGGTATTGGAAGACCTATGTCGAGAAATATCGTCGGACCGGCGAGTTTCCGCCGGTGTTGCCGCAGTTCATTTTAGAGGAGCACCAGTGGTATCCGCCACTGTTCCCCGTGCTGGTGGCCCGATTACCGGATTTTGTGTTTGAGCGCTATAGCCGCTTGATCGCAACGTGTATCGATATGTTCCGAATGCTGTTTGCCATGGCAGTGGTCTTTTACCTCACCGGCAGAACAACATCCATGTTGGCCGCGGGTGCCGTATATGCATTGACGCCAATCCTGATAAGCTATAACGTCCAGTTGAATCCAAGGGGACTGGCGGCTCTATTTTTGGATATGGTAATCGTACTGCTTATTATGTTGATCTGGCATTCGGCTTCATGGTGGCTGTGGATTCCGGTGGTGCTGTTTTCCGGGCTGATACTATTGACTCATAAAATGACCACGCAGCTTTTCTGGTTCCTATGTCTGGCGGCCGGGATCGTATCGGCTGACTGGCGCCTTCCGTTACTGATACCGGTTTCAATAGCCGCAGCACTTATACTTAGCGGGGGATTTTACCTAAAAACATTGCGCGCCCATTGGGATATTGTTACCTTCTGGAATCGAAACTGGCCATGGATTTCAGCGCATCCGATTCTTGAGTCGCAAATTTACGGTATTTCGGGATACGAAACACCAACGAAATATTTCCGTTCCGGATTAAAAGGTTTTTTGCGGCGTATGCATTATTTGATAGGATTTAACCCGTGGGGATGGTCGCTTCTTGCGGCTGCTTGCTGGATGTATGGTTCAGGCACTCATCTGACCCCCGAAGACCTATGGACGATCCAATGGTTGGGCATCATCCTATTATTTGTTGTGCTCACAACATTTGTCCCTGCTATGCGCTGCCTGGGAAATGGCTACCTCTATGTCTACAATAGTAGTTTCCCGGCCGCCCTAGTGGTCGGTATGATTTGGGGTGGGCTCAAGCATGATGCGGTTGTAAACGTGATATTAGCCGTTACTTTTGTCATCTGTGTTATCGGTATCGCGTTTTATCTCTGGACGCTCCTGAAAAGTAAAACCTTAAAGATCGATACTTTTATGAACGAAGCGCTTAAGCGACTGCGCACTCTTCCTGATGGGGTTGTGGTATGCCTTCCTCAGCACTGGCATGATGCTGTTTCGTATAAATCAAATAAGTCCGTTCTTTTTGGGGCACACGGATATGGATTCAAGCGTCTGGAATTCATATTTCCGCGTATAACTAAACCGATCTCTGAGATTATCAATAAATATAATGTTAAATACCTGCTTAGTTATGACGGCTATCTTCCGGACAATTTTTTAAAAGATCTCCCTGCTGCTGATGTGGAAGAGTTCGGCCAATACCGTCTATATAGGTTTAAAAATGCGTCTCAATAAAACGATAGACAAATTAAGCGGTATTAATCTGTGGCTACTATTTTTCCTGTACACATGTTGCATCTCCGCTATCGTACAAATGGTATTATTGCCTTATTTCTTTTCAAACTTATACGCTGGTAATGGATTATTTATTAGTTCGTTCGATAGCCTTGGTTTTCATAAGCTGGCCGTAGATTTGTCGGATAAAATCCGCACACAAGGCTGGTCGGCCTGGCAATTAAAACCTGAAGGCCACGCGATAGCGGGCATCATATCTATATTTTACGCTTTATTACTTCCTGATCCAAGAATACTTATACCTATTAATGCTGTTTTGCATGCGAGCGCTGTTTTAATCTTGGTCAACACTTTTAGTTTATTTATAAAGAACAAGTCTAAGGCGGTTCTCTGCGCCCTGCCTTTTCTTGTTTTTCCATCGAACCTGCAATGGACCGCACAGTTGCATAGGGATGGTTATAGTATATTAGGAATGATTTTACTTTTGTATGGCATGGCTTCGCCGTTTAGACTGGAGAATTTTAAAGTTAGGAATTTGCTATTTAATAATTTCCGCTCATTTATTTATTGTACTTGTGGCCTTTTTTTAATTTGGTTTGCGCGTTCCTATATGTTAATGATCATAGTGCCTTTTACAAGGTCAGTGTTCTTTTTATTGTTTCTAATTACTTTGGTCGCAGCGTTTAAAAAAAATATATTATGGAGAGACTTATTACTTGTCTCATTACCCATCCTGTTAATGTTTTTTGTACTAGCGCAGATGTGCCCGCACGATTTTAAAAAAAGTACGTCTGTCGTAAATCCCGTCATCGTAAATCCCGTCACCGTAAATCCCGTCACCGTAAATCCCTCAGTAAAAAATACAGTAGAAGTAATCAACAAAGATGATATTGAAAATTACTGGAAAAGGCTGCCGTGGTTTCCGACAGCCATTGATTGCAAGATTTACAAATTAGCTCAGGCGAGGCGAGGTTTTCGTTTGAGTAGTCCCGAAGCCAATAGCAATATTGATCGGGATGTCGGGTTTGGCAGTATTAGAGACGCGTTGGTTTATCTGCCTCGAGCGGCTCAAATCGCTTTCCTGGCGCCCTTTCCCAATCAGTGGTTACATAAAGGCAGCAGTCCGGCAAATTCTTTGATGCGTAGAGTGTCTGCTTATGAAATGATAGTGGTGTATTTTTCTTTACTATTTTTACCCTACGCAATTTGGTATTGGCGTAAACGTATCGAGATGTGGATAATTTCCTCATTTTGTGTTTACATGATGTTAGTCTATGGGCTGGTAGTCTGCAATATAGGAACGCTATACAGAATGAGGTACGTGTATATTACAACTTTAGCGGCTTTGGGGATAGCGGGTTTTATTACTTTTCTCGAGAATCTAAAAATTAATAAGAGACAAATGTGAAAAATAAAATGAAAGTCTTAATTGTCTCAAATACTTCTTTGACCGTCCGCAACTTTCGAGTAGGCTTGATGCAGGCTTTAAAATCCAAAGAGTACGATGTAATGTTCTGCGCCCAGGATAACGGCTATGCCTCGGAAGTGAAAGAAAAAGGCTTTGCATTCATTCCCTTGACCATCGATCGTAAAAGTACGAATATTTTCGTAGATTTAAAACAGATTATATCGCTTTATAAGATATACAGAAAAGAAAGACCCGATATCGTACTGCATTACACGATCAAGCCGAATATTTACGGTTCTATGGCGGCCGCTCTTGCCGGGGTACCTTGCATCAATAACATAACGGGCTTAGGGTACGTATTTATTAAGAAAGACGCGGTCTACTTTTTAGTAAAATTCCTTTATAAGATCAGCTGCAATCTTGCAAAAAGAACTTTTTTCCAAAATAAGGACGATCAGAATTTGTTTCTTGGAAAGGGTCTGATAACCAAAAAGAAAGCCGTGCTTGTAAACGGCTCAGGAATTGACACAAGTTTTTTTAGTCCAGATTTTTGCCGATCTGTGAAAAAGGAAGAGGGATTATTTGTATTTTTGTTTACAGGAAGATTTTTATGGGATAAAGGTGTGGGAGAATTTGTGGACGCAGCAAGGCTTACAAAACAAAAATATACAAAAACGCAGTTTTGGTTGGCAGGCATAATAGACGAGGGAAATCCCGCGGGAATCAGTCATGAAACAATAAAAAAATGGGAAAAAGATGGGGTTATTGCTTGTCATGGGGAAGTTAAAGATATCAGGCCATTCATCTGCATGTCAGATTGTGTGGTATTGCCGTCATATAGAGAAGGAATCCCGAGGTCGCTTTTAGAGGCCCTGGCAATGGAAAAGCCGATAATCACTACTAATGCAACAGGCTGCCGTGAAGTGGTAGAAAGCGGGATAAACGGTTTTTCTGTTCCCATCCGAGACTATCGGGCTTTATCCGAATCATTCTGCAAGATAATCGAGTTAAGCCCGGAAGAGCGTTTAAAAATGGGCAAGGCCGGTCGCGAAAAAGTAAAAAAAGAGTTTGAAGAAAAGATTATAATAGACGCATATCTTAAGGAGATAGCGCAAATTACAGGCAAGGCTATATGCAAACAGTCTTTATAACGGGGGCAACCGGATTTATAGGCCGGGCTTTATGTGTCAGGATGCTTGAGAAAGGATGGAGAGTCTTAGGCACTTTCCGCGAAAAATCTTTCGATAGAACCTTACCCGCCGGAGTAGATGGAATACAGATAGAAGATATTGAGAATTGTGATTATGTCCGTAGAGAGCTCGAGGGCGTGGATACCCTTATTCATCTGGCTGGCCGTGCACACGTGATGAATGATACCGCAAGTGACCCGTTTGGAGTTTTTCGCAAGATTAACGTGGTGGGTACTGAACGTCTTGCGCGTGCAGCCGCAAGGGCAGGGGTGAGGAAATTTATTTTTGTAAGTTCAATAAAAGTGAACGGCGAATCTTCTCAAATTCCATATACTGAAAAAGATGTACCTGCGCCCCAAGATCCTTACGGCGTAAGTAAATATGAGGCTGAGCAGGCATTGCAGGACATCGCGGCCAAAACAGGGATAAAGACGGTGATCTTGCGCCCCCCGCTGGTTTATGGCCCTGGTGTTAGGGCAAACTTTGAGACCCTGATTAAATTAGTCGCAAGGACTTTACCTTTGCCGCTTAAAAATATATATAACCGCCGGAGCTTCATATATCTTGGTAATTTAACGGACGCTATTTTTACAAGCGTAGTTAATCCGAAAGCTGATGGTGAAATTTTTATGGTGAGTGACTGTAGGGATATTTCTACTCCTGATTTAGTAAGATTGATTGCTTCTGCTATGGGCAGAAAAGCCGCGTTATTTTCCTTACCCCCTGCTTTATTACGAACGTTAGCAAGGGTTGTAGGAAAGGGCGAAGAGCTAGAAAGGCTGACCGGTTCTCTTTTTGTGGATACGGGAAAGATAATGGGGGTGCTCAACTGGAAACCGCCGTTTACTCTTGAGGAAGGTATTAAGGAAACGGTTGGAGGGATTGAGATTGCTTCGCCCCCTCGGGGCTCGCAATGACGAAAATGAAGCGTATTTTTGATTTTGTTACAGCGATTTTTTTATTAGTTCTATTAAGCATCCCGATGCTAATTATCGGACTGGCGGTCAGGCTTACATCTAAGGGGCCCGTCTTATACTGGTCGGATAGAATAGGGCAGGATAATAAAATATTTAAAATGCCAAAATTCCGCACTATGCGTGTTGGCGCGCCGGCTATCGCAACCCATCTCTTAAAAAAACCGGACGAGTATGTTACGCAATTAGGCCAATTTTTGCGTAGATTCAGCCTGGACGAATTACCGCAGTTACTCAATATTATACTTGGGGATATGACTTTTGTCGGCCCACGCCCGGCATTGTTCAATCAATATGACTTGATAGAGTTAAGGACTAAAAAGAATGTTCACAAACTTACGCCTGGGATTACGGGATGGGCGCAAGTTAACGGAAGAGACGATCTTCCTATTCTGGTCAAGGTCGAATTTGATGAGTACTATCTAAAAAACAAATCCTTTTTAACGGATTGCAAGATCCTGCTTATGACCGTTACCAAGTCAATTCGAGGAGAGGGCGTGCAGCACTAGTCTATTATCGGGGTACGGTTGACTATCCCGGTGATAAAGGATATAATCTTCACGTTATACAATATGAAGAACATACTTAATAAGCTAAGAATACCTGTGATGGTGGGCATGGACCTGATGTTAGTGAATCTGTCTATGTTCCTGGCCTTTGCAATTAGATTTGACTGGCGATTTACCAACATCATTGCATCTCCCTGTCTGTATTTTATGCTGTGGGCGGTCATTATCAGGATTACGTTATTCGCCATCTTTGGGATATATCAATGGTCATTTCGCTATGCGAGCATAAGCGAAGCAACGAATGTATTAAAGTCCATAACAATAGGTAGCTTATTACTTATTGCGGTGGCATTTTTTACACAACTCATAGAGATGAGCCGGTCAGTACTGCTAATTGATTATCTGACCTGTCTTTTCCTTATAGGCATATCAAGATTCTCTCCGAGGGCTTTGATTAAATTCACGCAACTAAAATCCTATAATCTCAAAAGAGTTCTTATAGTAGGAGCCGGCGCATCAGGTGAAATGGTCGTTCGTGAGATGATAAGCGCGAAAAAAAGAACTTATCAACCGGTCGGTTTTATCGACGATAACCCGACTAAGCTGCATTCCCGCATACATGGGGTAAGGGTCTTAGGTAAGATAGAAGACATTAGAGATGTGATAGGCCGCCATAATGTTTCGGAAGTGATCATTGCAGTCCCATCCGCAAGCGGTAATACGATAAGGGATATTGTGTCAAAATGCGCAAAGTCGGATGTAAAGATTAAGACCGTGCCGGAGCTCCACAAGATCTTAACCGGCGAGGTAACAATAAAACAGATAAGAGACGTAAGCCCGGAAGATCTTTTAGGCAGGGAAACTGTTAGTATAAGCATGGAAGATGTAAGTGCTTTTATCAAGGATAAAGTTGTTCTGATAACGGGCGCCGCCGGCACTATAGGGTCAGAATTATCGAGGCAGGTATCAAAATTTAACCCGAAGCAACTGATATCATACGATCTGAATGAAAATGACGTATATTTTTTAGAGATCGAGCTCAAGTCGAGCTATCCCTATCTGAAATTTAATACAGTGATAGGCGATATAAAAGATATAGGACTGTTAAAAAATACATTTTCCAAGTACAGGCCCCAAATAGTTTTCCATTCCGCGGCACATAAGCACGTGCCTCTTATGGAGGGAAATCCGGTCTCTGCCATCAAGAATAATGTTATAGGCACAAGGAATCTTATTTACGCTTCGGAGCACTATATGGTAGAGAGATTTGTCATGATATCTTCGGATAAAGCGGTAAATCCTACGAATGTAATGGGGGTTTCAAAACGTATAGCGGAAATGATGATACAATCGAAAGCAAAAACAGCCAGGACAAAATTTATGGCGGTTAGATTTGGTAATGTTATTGGTTCCAGCGGGAGCGTCGTCCCTATATTCAAGCGACAGATTGAAAGAGGAGAGCCGGTAACTGTAACCCACCCTGAGGTCAAGAGGTTTTTTATGACCGCTAAAGAGGCCGTGCAGCTTGTCATGCAAGCGGGCGCTATCGGTAAGGAAGGTGAAATCCTTATTCTCGATATGGGCGAGCAGATAAAGATACTGGACTTGGCCAAAAGTCTCATAACTTTATCCGGACTTGAGCCCGATAAGGATGTGGGAATTAAGTTTATCGGTTTAAGACCGGGTGAAAAGATGTATGAGGAAACACTGCTTGATGTAGAGCATGATAGGGCAACCAAACATGATAAGATCTATATTGCGCAGCCAAATAATTTTGATCCGATTCAATTGCGGGAAGATATAAAAATACTGGAAAAATTGGCTAATTTAATGGCCGAGGCCAAGATAATAGATAAAATCAAAGAGATGGTCCCAACTTACAAACCGAATGGTAAATACAATGGCAGTAAATAGGGAATGGCTTGATAGGCTGATAGTGCTGTCTTTATGCAGTATGATATTTACTCTGCCGTTTTCAAAATCAGCGGTGGAGATATGCATAATAACCGCTTTTGTGTTATGGATTTTAAAAAGATCGTTATCGTACGACCCAAAGGTCCCCCTTATACGAATATTTAAACCGCCCAGTTCAAAATTAAATCTTCCAATATATTTATTTATTTTTGCCGGATTTTTATCGGTCGTCGCTAGCGCCTCAGTTTCGCTAAGCCTTAAAGGTATATTTTCCAAGCTGCTCAAAGAGGTGATTTTGTATTTTTTGGTGATAGAAACTATAAATAATAGAAAAAGACTGCACTTTGTTTTAATATTCATGGTACTGTCCATGCTACTTATAGGCGCGGACGGGATCTTTCAGTTCAGTACATACCGGGATTTTTTAAGGGGTTATCTGCAGGAAGGGAGGATTACGGCTTCTTTCAATACCGCCAATGGCCTAGGCGGTTGGATCACAGTTATGTTGCCGTTGGCTCTTGGCATGATCTTTACAGGAAAAGCTCCACGGCCGAAGCAGGCCTTTAAGTTTATACTATTTTTTTTATCGTGTGTTTTGTTGTTTTGTCTAGTGATGACTCGCTCGAGGGGAGCATGGGTGGGATCAGCTTTTGCCATGATTTTTTTCATTGTATGTAAAAAAAACAGAGTATTTTTTATCGGGATGGCTATCATGTCGGTGCTGTGTATTTTTTTTCTTGCGTACTTGGTATGTGCACATCCGGGGTTTACCGAGTTGCTCAGAGAATCTGTGAGCTTCAGCGCAAATGACGGCCATTTATCTTTTGTTAGAGATTTTTTTATCTCAGTCAAAAATTACGCAGTCCAGATCATGCTAAAAACAGATATCGTAAGGACCCATTTATGGCGGGAGGCGCTATCGGTCATTAAAGACTTTCCTGTTTTTGGATGCGGCTTAAATACGTATTCTATTGTTGCCCCTGGTTACAAAGGTGATATTGGAGGAGAGGCCGGATTTTATCCGCACAACTCTTATCTTCAAATGGCTGCTGAAACTGGAATTGTTGGGTTGGCTTCTTTTCTTATTGTTGTGATAAGCTTATTCAGGGTCTCTATTAAGAATCTACAGAAGATCAAAGAAGCGTTTTACAACAGCATATTGATCGGGTTATTGGCCGGATTATTCGGTTTTTTGGTGCATAGTTTTTTTGATGTTAATTTATACGCCTTGCAATTAGTTAATTTAATGTGGTTTGTCATGGGGTTGATTATTGCTGTTCAGAGAATAGCATTGAAGGAAGAAAGTAAGTCGTTAGGATATAATGCCTAAAAACAGAAAACCTCAATCGTTAAAACTTGGTTGTTTAAAGGATCCCCGTGATTTACGTGACATTCCAATGGGGCTGGTCCTGCCTCCGATACCGCTACCCGATAAAACCGATTATACGGTCAGCATGACCCCTGTTAGAAATCAGGGCAATGAAGGAACGTGCGTGGCGTTTGCAAGTGTTGTAGGTATAAAAGAGTATCAGGATTCCAGAGAGTATAAGAAGATTATAGATTTATCGCCGCGGTATAACTATAGCCTGTGCAAGAAAAATGACGGCAGCCCCGAAGAAGAGGGCACATATCCCAGGGTCGCAATGAAGATGCTGCTGAGCTTCGGTACGCCTCCCGAGAGATATTGGCCGTATAAGCCCCATCAAATTGATAAACCGAAACACGGTGCCGATAAGGCAGCAATGAAGTATCGCATAAAAGCCTACGCTCGTATCAAAACTAACCTTGAAATGAAACGAAGCCTGGTTATCAATGGTCCGTTCATGGCGGGCGTAGATGTGTACGAGTCGTGGTTTACAGAGAAGGCCTCTAAAACCGGACTGATACCTATGCCTATAAAGTCCGACCAGTATCAGGGCGGTCATGCCATATGCATAGTCGGTTATGATGACAAAAGGAAGCTATTTAAATTCAAGAACTCTTGGGGTGATGATTGGGGAGATAGTGGATATGGTTATCTAACCTACGACTATATGAAACAATATTGCGTTGATGCCTGGAGCGCCACAGATTTAATTGAGAATCCGATGGCGCTGGTAAGTAAGATAGAAGAGGTTTTGGTACGGTATGCCTGATTATATTCTGGGAATATCGGCGTTCTATAATGATTCCGCCGCCGCGCTGCTTAAAGACGGCGAGATAATAGCTGCGGCCCAGGAAGAACGCTTTACGCGTAAAAAGCACGACCCAAGTTTTCCCAAAAATGCAATATCATATTGCTTGCGCGAAGCAGGTATCGGCAAGGCAGATCTTGATCTAATGGTATTTCATGATGGCAGCTATAAAAAAGACGTAAAAAAAAACTAAAATTTCGCGGCAAGCAGCTATTTTGCAAACATCACTACGCTCAGGCGGCAAGCGCTTTTTATCCGTCCCCATTCAATAAAGCCGCGATACTTGTAGTTGATGGATCAAATGCTCAGGTAGCGGCAGCTTTTGGCAGTGGCACAGACAATTCAATAAAAATTCACTCCTCTATAAAATTCCCGAATTCCATAGGGTTGCTATATTCCGTATTTACGCATTATTGCGGATTCAATCCCGATGCTGATGAGTATAAGTTAATGGGGTTGGCTCCTTATGGCAAGCCGGTTTATGTTGACCTGATTATGGAGAAGCTTATTAAGCTGAGAATCGACGGTACTTATCGTATAAATTCGAATTACTTTACTTTCCGGGCGAAGCATAAAAAATCCAATAAGAAGTTCACAGATCTCTTCGGCGGCCCCCCAAGAAAAAAAGATGACGAGATAGAAAAAAAACATAAGGACCTCGCGCGTTCTGTCCAAGCCGTCACGGAGATTGCTTTGATGAACATGGTGAATCGCTTGTACGGGAAAACAAGGCTGGAAAACCTTTGTATGTCAGGTGAAGTGGCGCATAATTGCGTTGCGAATGGTAGAATATTAAGGGAAGGGCCTTTTAAGAGGGTGTGGATACAGCCAGCGCCTTCCAGCGCTGGGTGCGCTCTCGGGGCAGCATTTTTAGGTTGGCATGAATACATGGGCAAGCTCCGAAAAGTCAGCAGGGCCAGAGATTTGCAGAAAGCGAGCCTTCTGGGCCCATCGTTCTCCGATGAAGAAATAGAAAGCTATTTAGAAGAAAATAATATAAAATATCAAAAATTGGCGAGAGCGGCCCTTTTAGCAAAAGTTGCCGGTTTTCTGGCTGACCAAAGAATAGTTGGGTGGTTCCAGGGCAGGATGGAGTTCGGCCCCCGCGCTCTGGGGAACCGTAGTATTCTGGCGGATCCCAGGTCAAAAGATATGCGCGATATTATTAATTCAAAAATCAAATTCAGGGAAAGTTTCAGGCCATTTGCGCCAAGCGTGCTTCTGGAAAAATCACGGAACTTCTTTGATCTGGAATACGAAAGCCCATACATGCTTTTTGTGTCAACGGTTAAAAGGAGCGGATTTCCGGCCATAACACATGTTGACGGCTCAGCTAGGGTGCAAACAGTAAAGCATGAAGACAACCCTCTTTTTTATGATTTAATAGGGCAGTTTTATAAAGACCACGGTTGCCCCATGGTTATAAATACATCTTTTAACAGGATGGGGGAGCCGATAGTCTGCACGCCTGAGGATGCTTACGGATGTTTTATGAATACCGAAATGGATTATTTAGTTATGGGTTCATTTATTATTGGAAAGGTTTAGTATGAGAACAATAGAAAAAATTGTTGTCGCAGTATTGCTTCTATCATTTCTAATAGGCGGATTATATTATGCCGCCACGAATTCCATAACGTCCGATGAAAAAACGCATATGGCGGTAGGGTATATGAACCTGCGCTTTCATGATTACAGGTTCAATATCGAGCATCCGCCTCTCGTTAAACAGCTCGCTGCGCTGCCGCTTTTATTCCTGAAGCTGAATTTTCCTTTTGATGTTTACAGCGTATCGGTCCCGGACGATATCGTAAAGATCCAGAACTTATTCCTGTTCAAGCTCGGGAACAACCTCGATTTTATGCTCTTTCTCTCCCGCATACCGAATCTACTCATAGCCCTTATTTTAGGGTTCTTCATATACCTGTACTCAAGAAGGCTCAACGGCACATTCGCCGGGCTGATCTCATTGTCGTTATTCGTATTCTCACCCATATTCTTAGCCCACTCCTCTTTGGTCACCATGGATACTACTATAACCTGCTTCTATTTCGCGGCTATCTATTTTTTGATGAGGTATTTTGAAACGGAAAAAGAGGGATTTTTGATCGGTGTGGCGCTCTTTACGGGATTAAGCTTTATGTCGAAGTTCAGCGGCCTGCTTTTGATACCGGTAATTTATTTACTTATTTTCATGAGGAGTTTATACCCGGTCCAGGAACCGAAAAAAATTACTTTGAAGAAGTGGATAGTAAACCTGGTCATATTTTTGCCTTTTCTGTTATTTGCCGCATCTTATAAGAAGTCTTTCAGACTAATACTTCCGGCCCTCGCCATATACGCCATCTCTTATCTCTTTTATAACAAGAAGACTCTCTTCTCAAAGATAAATTTTGTAGGTAGGTCGCTACTCTTCATCATGGTAGTGGCGTTTGTCATGGTAATACTTGATTATACCGACTATTCATGGTTCCCGTTTCATAGCGCTACAAAGGCTTATTTCAAAGGCTTTGCCTATTTTGAGGGTCACGCGCAATATGGGCAGGAGTCTTATCTATTGGGGGCCAGCTCAAAGGCAACGGGGTGGTGGTATTATTTTCCTCTCGCTATTTTATTCAAGGAGCCATTTATTACCTCAATATTCCTCTTCCTGGGGGTAATAGGGTTATGCATAAAAAGAGAGAAGATATTAACTAAAGCCGTTCTTGTGATACCGGCTTTCGTATATCTTTTTATAGCGATGTTCATCAACAATTTGAACATAGGCATCCGCCATATATTGCCGGTATATCCGTTTTTGTTTGTCATGGCCGGTTACAGCGTATCCATTATAAGAAACTCCAGGGCGGTTAAATATCTTTTATCTCTGTTGGTCATAATATTAGCCGTGGATGTGCTAAGTTCGTATCCTGCCCATCTTTCGTATTTTAACAGACTGATAGGGGGGTATAAAGATGGTTATAAGTACCTTGGTGATTCAAATATAGCCTGGGGTCAGGACTGGAAGAGGTTAAAAGGATACGTTGAAAAGCATAATATAGCCACAATAGGTGCGGACGGAGCTTTCAGCTATGATAAAGTGTGCGATTATTATCGTATACCGTATAGGTATCTAACGAAAGATGAAGAATTGCGTCCGAGGGAAGGATATTATGTTATCGAGACTACCGCTTTCCCGGCCAAAAGAATAAAATGGCTGGATAAGATAAAGCCTGTTGAATGGGTGGGAGGATCCTTGCTGATATATAATATTACAAAGGAAGATGCCAAATGAAGGTTTGTCTCATACATCCGCCGCAGCCCAATTCACTGGACGATAGGCTCGATATCCCGCTTGGGCAGCTATATCTGGCCACCGTGCTAAAGGAAGCGGGCTACGAAACCAGGGTAGTTGACCTCTCTTCCGTGCCAATGGAGCGTTGGGCCGACCTCATCGGATGGGCGGATGTCTACGGCTTCACGGTGTATACTCCGTCGTATTATATATGCAAAGAGATACTGAAGCTTGCCAAGCAGAATAACCCCCGCGCCATAAGCGTCGCCGGAGGCGCGCATCCATCCGCTCTTCCGGAAGAGACTTTAAAAGATTTTGATTATGTAGTTATCGGCGAGGGGGAATTTGCCATGCGTGATCTAGTCGATAACTTAGCGAAGGCCAGGCCGATGGAGTCCAGGATCATCAGGTATCCTCTCATCGCGAATTTAGATGAACTGCCATATCCAGACCTTGACTTGATCGACATACATTCATACCATAGAAAGGTGGATGGTCAGCCGAGCTTGAGCTTTGTTACGAGCCGGGGGTGCCCCAATACGTGTGCGTTCTGCTGTAACTTCATGTTCGGCAAAAAGATCAGGTTCAGGCACCTTGATAACGTTGTCAACGAGTTATCGTCGATAAAATCGAAATATGGCGTGAGGAATTTTATTTTTTATGACGATACGATGACCCTGGACAAAAACCGGGTTAAAGAGATGTCTGAGAAGTTTAAGCGGCTTGACATACGTTTCCGGGCTAATGGCACAGTAAAGGTGAATGATCCGGAAGTTTATGAGGATCTTTACGTCGCGGGCTGCAGGAATATCGCGTTTGGCGTTGAGACCGGCTCTCAGGAATTACTGCGCAAGATGAAGAAGCACACAACGGTAGACCAGATAAAAAAAGCTGTTAAAAACGCCAAGGCCGCCGGATTAATAGTTAAAGTATTCCTCATAGTCGGCTTTCCCGGAGAGACCTATCAGACCATACAGGAGACCGCCGATCTGATGCTTGAGTGCCGGCCGAACCAATATACGCTCTTTAACTTCGTCCCGTTTCCCGGCTGTGATGTTTGGCACAATCCCAAGAATTACGGCGTTACCTATTTTGAAAAGAACTACGAGCAGTACTTCAACATAGCCGGGTACCAGGAGGGAGGGCTCACGGTAGATACGGAGACTATGAAGAGGGCCGATGTCAAAGATATGAGGGAAAAACTGCTCGAATCCCTGTGCCGGTTAGACTGGTCCGGTGACGTACAGAATTACCAGTATAAGCTGCAACCTAAATACACCCCCCACACCCGCCAGTCCCCATAAAACTAAATAATCCGTAGAAATACACTCCCCATAATGATATACTACTAGGCTACAAGCAAAGGAGACTAAGAATATGAAGAGAGCCGTTATAACGGGCATAACAGGCCAGGATGGATCATATATGGCCGAATTTTTGGTTAAAAAAGGCTATGAGGTTCATGGCCTGGTAAGGCGGGTTGCTCTGGAGGACCCGGAACACAGGCTGTGGAGAATAAGACACCTTTTAGGCAAGATCAAGATACACGCGGCTTCGCTCGAAAGCTACGCGAGTTTATTCAATATAATAGAAAAAATACAGCCGCACGAATGCTATCATCTGGCCGCCCAGACGTTTGTCAGCTATTCCTTCGAAGACGAATTCTCTACCATAAATACCAATATAAACGGCACTCACTATGTGCTGTCGGCTATAAAACAGAGAGCCCCTAAATGCAGGTTCTACTTCGCCGCTTCCAGCGAGATGTTCGGCAGCGTGAAAAAAACGCCGCAGAACGAGTTGACGCCTTTTCACCCGCGCTCCCCGTACGGTATTTCAAAACTTGCCGGGTTTGAGCTGACCAGAAATTATCGCGAAGCTTATAATCTATTTGCCTGCAATGGTATATGTTTTAACCATGAAAGTCCGACCAGAGGGTTTGAGTTCGTTTCAAGAAAGATCTCGTACGCCGTAGCGGAGATAAAATTAGGCTTATCTAAAAAACTGCCTCTGGGGAACCTTAAAGCCAAGAGAGATTGGGGCTTCGCCGGCGATTATGTAAAAGCCATGTGGCTCATGCTGCAGAGCGATAGAGCGGACGATTATGTAGTCGCGACGGGTGAAACGCATACGGTCAGAGAATTCGCGGAACTTGCCTTCGATCATTTGAAACTTGACTGGAAAAAGTACGTGGTAATCGACAAGGAGCTGTACAGGCCCGCCGAGGTCAATATCCTGGAAGGGGATTACAGTAAGGCAAAAAAGGACCTGGGATGGAAACCTTTGATCAGGTTCCCGGAATTAGTCAAGATGATGGTGGATGCGGATCTGAAGCGGTTAAAAAGCAAGTAGAGAATCATATAAGACATGGTCTCCATAGTTTTACCGACCTATAATGAAAGCGAAAACATAGTAACTCTCATCGACGCGTTATCCCGCAATATAAAAGAGCCTCTCGAGGTGATCGTCGTAGATGACGACTCTCCCGACATGACCTGGAGGGTTGCCGAGGAGCACAAGGCTAACGGGGTAAGGGTTATCCGGCGCAATGAAAGAGGCTTGCCTTCGGCAATAGAGAGGGGCTTAAAAGAATCTAAAGGAGATATAGTGGGGTGGATGGACGCCGACATGAGCATGCCGGCATCCGCGCTGCCGGAGATGTTAAAGAGTCTCGATCAATATGATATTGCGATCGGGTCGAGGTATGCCCGAGGCGGTAAAGACGCCAGGGGGGCATTCAGAGTAGTAACGAGCAGGATAATAAATTGGTTCGCTCAAGTTATGCTCGGGTTCGATATAAGAGATTATGACAGCGGTTTCATAGTATTTAAAAAGAATGTATTGCAGAAGGTCCCGTTTCCTTCCAAAGGCGGATACGGGGACTATTTTATAGAATTTGTTTTTAAATGCAAAAAAGCGGGATATAAAATAAAGGAGATTCCCTACACCTTTCAGGATAGAAAGAAGGGGACATCCAAAACCGCCGCCAGCCTTTCGGGATTCTTTACGCTGGGATTAGGGTATTTAAAACGGATAGTCCGCATAAGATTTGCCGGGTCAAAATAATCCAAGGAGATACTGACATGGTCGAATATATAAAATCAAAGAAAGGCAGCCTGATAGCGATAATCATGCCTCAGCATATAGATACAAAGGGGGCCACATTCTTTACTCCTCCGGAATTTTCCCAGCAGGTGGGGTTATTAAGGCACCGCAAAGGGTCAAAAGTAAGACCGCATGTCCACAAGCTGGTGAAGAGAAGGATAGAGAGAACGCAGGAAGTCCTCCATATTAAAAAAGGCAAAGTCGCGGTCTTTTTGTATGACGAGAAAGAAAAGTACCTTGGAACGCGCCTACTGAAGAAAGGCGATACGATACTTCTGGCAAGCGGAGGCCATGGGATAGAGGTCCTGGAAAACAGCTTGATCCTCGAGATCAAGCAGGGCCCGTATGCCGGAGTGGATGACAAGGAATATTTAAAAGAGAAAAAGGCGCGATGATCCCCGTAAACGAACCTTTAATAGGAAAAGAAGAGCTAAAAAATATCACCGATTGCGTGAAGTCCGGATGGATATCTTCGAAGGGGAGGTACATAAAAGAGTTTGAAGTGAAATTTGCCGAATTTTGCGGTGTCCGGTATGGTATTTCCACGACGAGTGGAACAACGGCGCTGCATCTTGCCCTTGCTTGTTTGGGGATAAGAAAAGGCGACGAAGTCATCATGCCCACCTTCACGATGATCGCGACAGCTTACGCCGTCATGTATCTTGGCGCCAAACCGGTATTTATCGACAGCGAAGAGAGGACATGGAATATGGATGTGTCCAAGGTTGAAGAATCGATCAACCCCAAGACCAAAGTGCTGCTTCCCGTGCATATATACGGCCATCCTGTCGATATGGATCCCATCATGGCCTTGGCAAAAAAACATGATCTTTTTGTAATAGAGGACGCCGCTGAGGCTCATGGCGCGAAATATAAGGGCAAGGTTTGCGGCTCGATGGGCGATATCAATTGTTTTTCGTTCTACGCGAACAAGGTGATAACGACGGGCGAGGGGGGTATGGTGGTTACCGATGACAAAAAATTATCCGAAAAGGCGAGGCTGCTGAAAGACCTTTCCCATTCCCCGAAACAGCGCTTTTTGCATACAGCGCTTGCTTATAACTATCGTATGACAAATATGCAGGCGGCGATAGGGCTTGCCCAGACCGAAAAGGCAAGAGCTCTTATTGAGAAAAAAAGGCGCATAGCCGGCCTCTATAATGATAACCTGAAAGATATTGAAGGGTTAAGATTGCCGATAGAGGAGAAGTGGGCGAAGAGCGTATACTGGATGTATTCAATTCTGGTTGAAAAAGATTTCGGACTGGATAGAGACCGATTTAGGTCAGAATTATTGAAAGAAGGGGTCGAGACGCGTTCATTCTTCGTTCCTATGCACCGGCAGCCGGTGATACAAAAGATGGGGCTCGCGGGCAAAAAGAGGAGATATCCCGTTTCCGATTATATTTCCGACCATGGCCTCTATCTGCCTACCGGACTTGCTCTTAAACATAAAGATGTATTGCTTGTCTGCGAAAAGATAAGAAAGATACAGAAGAGATATGCGTCCAGAACGCGATAAAATAAATTTTATCCTGTCGCACCTGGTATTTCTCTTATCGATCATCGTAATATTCTATATCCCCCGATTCTATCCCGTAGTCCATGAAAATTTTTTGCCTCCCATGGATAGGGTTTTGCGTTTCTATATCATAGGGGTATTCTCCGTATCATTTCTGGCGTATTATCTGTGCGTCCATTTCTATAAAAAATCCGGGATATCGGTCTTTAAGCCGGGCTCTCTATCGGTATATTTCTGGATAAGTACGATAGCCGTATTTCTAGTGCTCTGCAGCTCTTCCGCGCTATTGTCTCATGATCTGTTCGAGTATTCCGTAAGAGGCCGCATGCTCAGTATCTATAAGCTAAATCCGTACCTTCATGTGCCATTGGAGATCAAGAGTGATATCTTCTTTCCGTTGATATTCTGGAAAAGTACTCCGGAGTGTTATGGGCCGTTATGGGTGGCTATAGGGGCGGTGCATACTCTCTTTTTTAAAAACAGCGTAGCCCTGACCTCATTCATGCATAAGCTGGTGCTTCTGGCTTTTTTAGGCATGACTTCATCTGTTTTTTACAGACTATGCAAGGACAATATCTCCGAGGACGCCGGAACGATGACTTTAGCCTTTTTACTAAACCCTTTAGTCCTGGTAATGACGCTGATAGACGGCCATAACGAGATCGCCATGGCTTTTTTTATACTTTCGGCCTTTTATCTTCTGGTTAATTCGAAATATAAGCTTTCATCTGCGTTTCTCGCGCTTGCCATAGCCGTCAAGTTCGTCTATATACTGTTCATTCCTTTATTTATCCTTCATCTCTTATCCCGCAAGGAGGTGCAGGGTTTTGGATGGAAAGTCTATACCTTGATAATGGGAGGCGCCGTCTTTCTGTTTACCACGGCAGTCATGTGGCTTCCGTTCGGCAGGGAGAGCGTCAAAGCCATTATTTACTATTACAGCGAATTAAGTAAAAATTTCTGGGTCGATTCGATCCCTTACGCCGTATATTTTGTTTCGGAAAAGATGGGG
>Ga0268276_1000844_pt1 | contig 33247 bp, 34 predicted proteins | sample saktaG_4_FD_190145 | JGI IMG/M metagenome (GOLD analysis project Ga0268276, IMG submission 190145) | Saline water microbial communities from Sakinaw Lake, British Columbia, Canada - sak_2010_1_5_45m | ecosystem: Environmental > Aquatic > Non-marine Saline and Alkaline > Saline ...
TCTTTTGCCTTTTGCTCTATGATCGCTGCGCCGAGAGCCTCCAGAGCATTGGTGGCGTCGTTTGTCGCACTCTCTCCCAGGGACGCGCTCTTTTCTAAGGCATAGTCACCCAGCCTCCTTATGTTGCTGAGGGCGACGTATCCGAACAGAGCAAGAGAAATGATGGACAGCCCCAGGAAAGCCAGCAGCATCTTGGTTCTTATTCTGAATCTGAGTTCGGGATTTTTCACTTCCGGGTTATTTTTCATATTCGTCCAGGAATTGAAAGAGAGCGATAGTTGCGAAGCACTTTAGACCCCCACCGCCCAGCGCAACCCCGACCTTTGGCTTTCTTTCAACGGAGGACATGGCGTTCTTACCTCCTTGATTTGGCCTCCACCAGCCCAATCCGCAGGTTGAGTGCGAGTTGGATCAACTCTTTGGGATTTCGCGGGGTCACGGTGTCGGAGTCCCCAACTCGTTGGGGGTGTGGCGCGGCAAACCTCAACAAGTTGAGGACTCCGGCCTGCTATTCGCGCCGATTCCCAATGGCGACCAATCCGAAAATCCCGCCGATCCGTGTTCTCAGTCGCCAAAGCTGGCCACGGCCTCGACGACAGTGGGGAAAACTTGAAATATGTCGCTGAAACCGCTCATCTCAAGAACCTGGTGCACGTTGTCCTGGGCGGCTGCCAGGCGGAAGTCGCCCCCTCTGTGGCGCGCCTCTTTCAGGGTGGCCAGGAGCGCGCGCAGGCCGGCACTGCTCATGTAACCCACCTGGCCCAAGTCGGCGACCAGGTGATTCTCCCCTTCCCCCAATTGATTGCTGAGGAAAGCAGCGACTTCCTTGGCAGTAAGCGCATCAATGTCGCCGATGGGGATGGCGATAGTGGCTTGTTCCCGCCGTTCCACTTTTATTTCCATTAGGTTCCCTCCCAAGCTAGATCTGCCTAGCGGTTTGAATGGGTGTGTTCAAATGGGCATATTATACCACGATGCCTGCTTTCAGTCTAATGTTCTGGGCGAAGTTCCTTTCATATCGTCATTGCCCTTTCGCCCTTTCTCTCATCTCCTGGGCGTGCTCTCGGAGGTGCCGAAAGTATTCGGTCTCGGTGATCTCCGCCACTTGCCTGGCCTTCTTGACCTCGTCAATCTGGATACGCAGCTCCTCCACCTGTCTTTTCAACTGCTCCTCGCGAGCCTGCACCTTGACGGCCATTTGACTGAAAACCCGGGCCAGTTGGGCTAACTCGTCCCTGGCCCTGGTCAGGCTGGCGATGCGCTCCGGCTCAAACCGCCCGCCACGTTCTATAACCTGAGCCGCACCGGTCAGCTTGCGAAGCGGTCGGGTGATGCTGCTGCTCAGGAGAAAGGAGATGAGAGCCCCAAAGACGAGCACGGCCACCGAAACGAGAAGGCTACGAATGACGCCTGTTTGGATGGCAGCCCTGACGCTATCGGTCAGAAGGTAAACGAAGGCTACTACCTGCACGTTCCCCTCCTGGTCTAGCAGCGGTACTGCGACCCTCAAGACGTCCTCTCGCAAGGCGGAGCACACCCCTCTGGACGTGATAGCCTTCGTTAGCAAGTTCAGGTCATCACCGCTCAGCCTTTCGCCGATGCCTCTGATCGGTTGGGTACTGGCGGCAAGGCTTTGACGTTTGGCATCCACCAGGCGGATGGAAGCCACATTGCCCTGCCCGGTCAGTTCGTCCAATAGCCTCTGGACATTCATATCTTGGCTAAGTTCTTCGAGGAAGGTGGCCAGATAGCCCACCTGGACGATGCGCGGTTTGTCTATTCCCGACACGCCAACGTACTTAAACACCTTGGGATCTACCTCTCGCTGGCGGGCTTCTTGTATCACTATCCCGTCCTCTTGACTGAGCAGTGGGTAGAAAACGTGAGCCTGGGGTTGCTCAGCGGGGTCGAGGCTGAAGGTGAAGTCAATGTCCAGTTCGTTGCGCAGGTAGGCGTGGGCTGTCTCGTCGGTGATCCAGAACTCGTCCAGCACGGTGTGGTCGGTGATGTCCTGGAGGATGGCATTGATCTCCTCAGGGGACATCCCGGCCTGACCCTCAGCCACAGCCACCAGATGGGCAGCGATACGCGCCTCCACCACCATTTGCTCGCCTATAACGTCTTCAACCTGCTCAGGCACGCGCACTGCGAAGTTGCCGCTGCGGGCCAGCAGTTGGGCGATGGTGATGCCGTCCTCTTCCATCTGGGCCAGCATGGCCTGGGTTGCTCCCCGAGTAGTAACGAAAGCGGTGGCGATAACCGTGATCAGCAGCAGCCCGATGATGGATAGAAAAATCTTCGTCTGTAACCTCATCTCAGCTCGTTGCCTCCGTAATTCTGTCGGTGATGGCCATGAGCCCCTGGGTGAGGGGGTGGTCGGGGTAGCGCAGGCAGAAGATGCCCGCGCTGGCCAGCCTGACCATATCCTCCGAAAGAGGTAACACCCCAGCCACCTGGCAGCCGTAGGTCTTCTCCATCGCCCGCTTCACCTCGGCGAAGTCGAAGGAGGTTAGGACCTTGTTGACCACCAGGAACATGCTGGGGATGTTCAACTTGCGGGCCACATCCACCGCCACTGCCGTCCCCTGGTAATCCTGCTGGTCGGGGCGGAGGATGATCAGCAGCACATCGGAGATGGCGATGGAGAGCAGCGTCTCCTCGTTGAGGCCGGGGTGGGTGTCAATGAAGAGGCAGTCCAGGTTGAGCCGACTGATGAGTTCCCGGAAGCCGTCGTTGAGGAGGCTCACGTCGTAGCCCTCTCTGAGCACCCTGGAGATCTCCCCAGCCTTGAGGCTAGAGGGGATGATGTAGATGTCTCCGCCCATCACTGTAACCTTGCCCTCGCCCACATCGTAGGCCGTCTCCTCGACGGCGCACTTGCCCCAGAGGTAGTCGTTGAGGGCCTTGTCCATCCTCTCCGCGTCCAGGCCGAAGAGGATGTGGATGCCGGGGGACTGGATGTCGGTGTCAATGACGCCCACCCGCTGGCTCTGTTGGGCGATGATAGTCGCCAGGTTGGCGGTGATATTGGATTTGCCCGTGCCGCCACGGAATGAGTGGATGGAGATGATTTTCGACATGCGGTTGTTTCCTTTCAACGCTTTGAATGTCATGCACCATTTTTTCCCTCTCGGTGGTTTTGGATCTTCTTCTCCGTAACCACTATCTTAGCCTTTTGGTATGGCCTCATGGTCGGCTGTAGAGTGTCGGTACCTGGCTAGCGCTTCAAGGCAGAGGGCAGTTGTCAGCTCCTCTGATCCAAACCAAAAGGAGTGGGGGATTGGTGCTTCGGGACCAGTATAGAAGGCCACCCTTGCCCAGGCCCCATCTTTCTGCTGACGGTTTGAGATGTAATCAATGGCCGGATTGAGCGTAGTACTATCATCGTACTCGAAATTGAGTAATGTGCAAACAGCAAGGGCGGTGTAGAGTTCGTTGCCGAAAGAGCCGTCTTTTTGCTGTCGCAAGGTTAGCTTGTTTATAACGGCGTTCTGGGAGTCTCTCAGTTTAGGGACGCCGTTAAAGTAGGCTCTGGACATCATGTAGTAGAGGGCTAGATGGTCGAGGTAGTACCAGTAGGATCCCTGCTCTTGATCGTTTAATACAATGTGGTTGAGGTAATCACATACCGCCTTGGTCTCCTCACGCTCACCCAGATACAGTAACACATTGGCATTGACCACGCTATCAACGTCATTTTGGGCTGTATGGTCGTCCTTGATCCAGGTGCAAAAAAGGCCCTGGTCATTCCGGTTACTCAGGACAATTCCGATATTGGAATCAATGTGGGGATGGTACTTCTTGAGCACGAAGGAAGCACATGAAGTATCGTCTAAATCCGGGGTGGGCTGTTGGTTAGTTCTCGATGTCCAATACCTCCAGACCCCAGGAGGCTTCATCTCTTCTATGAGAAAGTTGACGGCCTTCCGTGTCATTTCGCTCGCCTTGGGGCAATTCACGAAGCCAAGGCAATACAGAACCAAGGTGGTGACAAATGGCGTGCTGTCAGGTAGATATTGATCCTCCAACCTTAGGTTGGGAGACATGTACGTTTTGAACTCCCCGTACGGTAGTTGGTGGTGATACAGGAAGTCAATTGCTTTTTCGATGGCCGAAGCCAATTTATCTCTCACACGCTTTCTGGCCCATAGTCTTGAGGGAACGGCAAGAGGCTCAGGTCGGCAAATTCAGTCCAAACATTTTTTGTATTGTTGGCGTGACCCGAATCACGTTGACCTCGTTTTCCGATTGGGTAAAGAGCAAATGCGTAGATCGAGGCAACAGGTCGCTCAAGGATTCCCCGGCCTGCAACCGTCGAACGGCTTCTTTGACGTCGTATCGAAAGGTGCGCAGCTCTGTCGGCGTGTCCAAGCGGCTCTTTGCCAGGCTGAACTTGAGGGCTTCGTATTCTACTAAATCCGTGAGATAGGTTTCCTGAAGCTGCCTCTGAGCGATCTCGCTTCGCAGATAGCGAAAAAAATCTATCCCGAATTGAGAGCGATAATAATCTCTGGCCGTGTCGTCCACGTTCTGCTCTTTCCAGGCCAGCCAGCCATCCAGCACCAGATTCAAATCACCCAGGCTCTCTCTCAAACCGAGCAGCAGGTTGGGGAATTCCCACGCACTGGCTATCGCCTTGAGCTTATCCCGGTTCAGATGAGGGGGGTCTATGTAGTAAAAGCTGGCAAAGACCTCGGGATGGGCTCGCACCAGTTCCTCCTCCTCGTCAGTCAACAGGTAATCCGAAGCGTCAGAGAGGTGCCCGTCATACTGGAGCCGACTGCTGTGGGCCTCGTACAGCGAACTGGGCACCAGTGGAGCCAACAGGTGCACTTGCACCCTGGTGGTTTCGAAACGGCTCAGTTCTAGTGCCAGGCCGAGTGTGGCCCGCAAGTCCTCTTCGGTCTCTTCCGGGAAGCCGACGATGAAGGAGCAGATCGCCCTGATGCCACGTTCCGACACGGCCCGCAACGTGGGCACGACCCGTCCCAGTTCCAGGTTCTTGTTGATGATCTTCTGCATGGGCGCCGAACCGGTCTCGATACCAAAGTAGATGCCAGCGCAACCCGCAGCCTGCATCTCTTCGAGCAACTCTTCGTCTACACAATCCGTGCGGGCGCTGCAACTCCACTTTAGCGGTAACCCGGACGTGATGACGGCCTGACAAAAGGTCTGCACGAGTCGCTTGTCAACGGTGAACAGATCGTGACTCAAATCGAAGTACCGGCAACCGTAACGTGTATTCAAGTATTTCATCTCGGCGAGCAGGCGCACCGCCGATTTCATCCGATAACGCCGTTTGAAGTAACGGCTAACCGAGCAGAAAGTGCAGCCGAAGGGGCATCCCCGCCCGGCTTCAATCTCGACCCGCTCCATCCCCTCCAGGGGATAGAGATGATAGGCGGGCCTGGGCTGCGCATCCAGGTCTTCAATGGGCAGGGCGTCGGGATTGCGATACACCTGGCCGTTTTCGCGCCAGGTGATACCCGGCAGGTCGGCCAGGCTTTGGCCTCCTCGCCAGCGCATCACCAGCCCTTTGATCGTCTCCTCTGCCTCGCCACGCACAATCAGGTCAACCCACGGAAAAGCCCTCAGCGTCTCCACGTCTGTACCGCTGGCCTGTGGGCCTCCCAATATGATCGGCCGCTTTGGGTCTAAAGCACGATAGCGGCGGGCCAGGGCAATGGTCTGAGGGTAGGAGTTGCACATCGTGCCAAAGCCCACCAGGTCTGGCTCCGTGGCTCGGATCATCTTTGCCAGTTGATCGTAGGCGCCATCTCCCGGCGTGACCGAGCCATCCTGGAAGGCCCTGGTCTGGTCTATGATCTCCACCGAGCAGCCGACCTCTTCCAACGCCGCACCCACGACCAGCAGACCGATGGGGACGAATGGTTTGGGGTTGAAAACGCTGCCAGGTTCCATGCGCAGCGGGGTTATCAGAGTTACTTTCGTTCCCAGCTTATTCTCCAATGGCACTTGCTCCTTGAAAAAGGAAGGCGAACCGTTCCCGAATCCGTCGCGCTCGCTCCGCTTGCAATTCCCCCTTTAACTGACGGCATTGCTGGGCCAGGACATCAATGTACGCTTCCAGATAGGGGGCGTGTAAGGTGGAAATGCTTTCCAGCGTCCGCCGATTGTACTCCGCCGCCAGGTCCAGCACTTCCTCAAAGACCCTGCCGACGAAGAGAGCCTTCTCTACCTCGGCCTCGGTCAGTGAAGCGGGAGAGCCGATGCCCCGGGCGGCCATCACGCGGGTGAGAAAGTAGGTGTAATTCCCCCGCGCCAGGTCGCCACGCCAGTCCCGCAGGTCGTCCATCAACTGCACGACCACCAGATTGTAGTCCAGCATCTCTTCCAACAGCCCGATGGCATCCTCCCGCTTTGCCAGCAGGCTCATCGCCGTGCAGGGGATTTTTAGAGGGGCAGCCTTGTGGCCCAGCCGGATGAAGTCGTCCTCCTTGTACTCTTGCACCTCTCCCCAATGATGCTTGCGCTCCCAGAGCACGCTCTCTGCCCATTCCTTGATGTATTTCTCGAAATACTCCCAGAATGGCGAACCTGAGTCAAAGAGCGAGCGATACAGCGCGGTGAAATCCAGGAAGAAAAGACTTCCCAGAGGCAGGAGATGCCCCTTGTACTCTCCCGGCCTGGCGTCCATCACCGCGTCCTGGACGAAGAAATAGAGCGTCCCAAAGGTGATGCCCAGAGCGCTGAGGCGGCAGGCCTCCTGGTCAACGCCGAGGGTTTCCCTCAGCCAAAAAGGCAGAAGATAGATAAGACCTTTTCGCTGGCTGGTATCTTTCGACAACTGATACTTATCCAGGCAGGCCCGGCCAGCCTGACGCAGTGAGGGTGGATACGTGGATACGCGCCTCTCACAGGCCTCCAATATCCACTCGACATCGGTATCGAAGTCATGGCTAAGATTCATCGTTGGCTCCCCGGCGATGTGGAGGAATCTGCGTAAATTCTACTGACTCTACCAGGTAAGGGGCTGGAGAGGGGAGAGGGCCTCTCCAGCTCTGAGGTTTACTGACCATCTGTTGGCGATGCTTCAAAGGAACCCCTTCCTGTCCTGCCTGGTGGCAGAAAGGCCACTACCTGGCTGCTATCCCCACTTGTAACCGTAGCAGATCCAATCGCAGCCTTTCGACAGTCTCTCGTCCAGAGACTCGCTGAGGTCACTCATATCCGCCGCCTTGAGCCCGGCCAACTGCTCTTCGGTCAGTTCGTAGCCGGCTTCCTTGACCGCTTTCTCCGGGTCCTCCACCAGCTTGGCTCGGAACTCGGAGTCAGCGACGGCGCGGCCGATCAGTTCGTGTATCTCTTTCTCGGTTGCCATTGTATCACCTCCTTTTTTCAATCGGATTAACCAGATATGGGATGTTCCAGGTTTGGAGGACGACATGCCTCTCCCCATGCCGCCCTTCTCCCCGGCTCATCCTCTGGAGCGCTCGCCCGCTGGTACAGGCGGGCGAGTTACTCCTAAGTTCATTGCCCTCAGGATGTTGGCAATGCTTCTCCCTGCCATCATATCGCTGCTGGGGGACTGCAGCAGGTATTGAAGGAAGGCGTCGGGATGCTTCTCTTTCAGCTCCAGGTATATCCACATGATAAGCTGGGCCAGGTGTCGTATCAGGTCACAATCCGCTTCGTAGGGCCGATGGGGGGTGCCGCCATATTTGATGGCCGCTGAGAGGCACCCCCCACCACATACGTAACGAGCCCAGCAGCTTTGACAAAGAGGCTTCCTGTCTACGTCAAGATAGGACCGCCAGCGGGCCAATCTTTCCCTGTCCACACCAGTCGCCACGTGGCCGACGCGATAGTCCTCCCTCTCAGCCAGGTACGGGCATGGGTAGAGCCCTCCGGAAGCCGAGACGCCTAACATTCTCACCCCGGCGCCGCAGTAGGTGCGGCGCTTCAGCCCACTGCAAAAGTGGGCCATGAAGTGCGCAAAGAAGCCAGCAGCAGAGAAATCGCCCTCTGGCGCCCCTGCCAGAAAGCGCCGCGCCAGCTCGGTGTATCCCACCTTCAACTGCTCCCGTGCTGAAAGGTCGAGTGCATAGTCGTCGCCATCTCCCTCGACATAGTTCAGGCCCACGCGGCCAACCCCAAGGCCGGTCAGGTGATCCAGGAGTTCCAGGATGGCGGAGTTATAGCGGGTGACGGTGGCCCGGATGCTGACCCGTTCGGCGTAGTCAGTCAATAGTTGGGGCAAATGGGCCACGATGGTCTCATACGAGCCTCTCCCGGAGGCCGTAGGTCTCAGTCGGTCGTGGACGGCGGGGGGACCATCCAGGCTGACCTGGACGCCGATCTTGTGCTTTTTGATGAAGGCGATATTGTCGTCGTCAAACAGAGTGCCGTTGGTGACGATGAGGTACGCCATCCGCTTGCTGTGCCTGGCTGCCTGGGCCAGGCTGTAAGCCACCATGTCCTCGATGAGCCCAAAGTTCAGCATCGGCTCCCCGCCAAAGAAGGTGAGGTAGCAGAGCTCCTCCTCACCCGATTCTCGAAGGACGAAGTCCACCGCCTGTCGGCCTACTTCCGGGCTCATTTGATAGCGCCGTGCTCCGAAACCCCCTTGCTCGACGATGCAATATCGGCAACGCAGGTTGCAATCCTGAGCTATGTTGAGTTCCAGGTCGGTAATGACTGAGGGCAGCACTTCGCCCACCTCGGAAAGGGGGAGGGGCTCAAAGGCGATGATGCCAAGTCCCTTCAAGCTCTCCAGGGCACGCTCGATCTTCCCTGCCTCGTGCTCTTTCCTCAACTCGTAAAGCAACGCTTCCAGAGGAGTCCCCTGCGGGGCAGCCAGGATGTCCCGCTCCAGAGGGGTGATGCCAAATACCCTGCTTTGCCGCACGTCGAGAAGGATGTGGCGGCCGTCCTGGCTGAAGCAGTGTATCTCCGCCTTGTGCACGCGCTCGGCAGACATCGTCTTCATTGGGATTTCCTTTGCTGTCGTGTCCTGAAGAAGGCGCGCAGTCGGGTGGGGGCCTCGTTGGCCAGAAGGAGGGCTTTGATAATGAGGCCCAGAACGAGGGTGGCGCCGGACACGATCATGAGCCCACCGATGAGGATTAGAGACAAGAGGTCTCGACCGCTCAGTATCTCCTGGAGCATCTTCCTGCCGTGGAACTGCCAGAGGAACACGCCAAAGAACAGGTTGATCCCGGTCCAGATGGCTGCCAGGATACCAAAGACGGTAAAGAGCCTCTCCTCCCGGCTGAACTTGCTCCGCTCTTTGAACAGCTTGGCCAGCAGCCTGTCCTTGACGAAAGCTAACGATTTCTTGCGTAGCAGGGGGATCTCTAGCCAGTCCATCAGGATGTAATAGCCATCCCACTCCAGGAGCGGATTCATGTTCAACAGAGCACCCATGTAGCCCATGAAAGCGGCCTGGAAGAGGATCGGGTTCAAGGGGAACGAGGGGAAAGCGGCGATAGAGATGGCAAGTAGACTGCCCAGGAGCACGGTGGCCAGGCCACCAGCGAGGGAAACGACGATGCGGGCCCGCTTCGGCGCCATCCAGATGTCGGTGGTGTCCACAAACCAGGCCAGCGAACCAAAGTAAACCAAGGCGCCGGCCTTGGGCACCTGGCGGCCATACGATTTACAGGCCATAGCATGGCCGCACTCGTGGAAGAACAGCATGACGTAGTTGAGCATCATCAGAGCGATCAACCCCAGGCCATACGAACCAGCCGTGCTCAGGAGGGGATAGGTGCCAGCCAGCAGTTCTCGAACGAAGAACACCAACCCGGCCACGATGAGCACTCCAGATAGGATCCTGGCTGGTTGAGTGAAGAAAAGCCAACCCAGCCGCCGGTAGAGCGCATCGAAAAACCGGTCTGCATTCTTCAGGCTGAGCTCCTTTTGGGTGGAGGTTTCGGAGAATTGCTGGAGGCGGTAGATCAGGGTTTGGGCGGCGAAGCGCTGGCTGACGGCGCCAAAGATGTGTACTGGTTTCTCCTCCAGCAGATGGTTTGCCTTGAGTTGTGCCATGAGATGAACCAGGCGGTCGAAAGCGAAAGCTCCAAACTTGACGAAGTAAGCCACGGCCAGGTCGCGCACGGAGTGTTCCCCGTCCATGAGCTCCCACAAAAAGTAATCTCGTGGTTCGAGTTTGAGATAGGTGTTGGCTTCGGGGCTCCTCAGGACGTAGTACTCCTCTCCGTGCGTTCTTTGCTGGAGGGCCACTTCTACGTTGGCGATACGCTTTGGTTTCTTCTTGGAGAGATCCAGTCGTTCCTCAATGGTCTCCCACAGGTCCAAGGTGGCCTCGCGCTCCTGCTCGACCGCTTGCTCCAGGGTGCCCCAGAGCCCGCCGCTACGACTTTCCTCCTGGCCGGACCTATCCTGGGATGTTGTGTTCATCCTTTACCTTCCTCTCTTACTTGAGATCAGAGCTCTGTGGGCCACCTTTGCCGCCTCTGGATCAGAGAAGATTTCGTAGCAGAGGTGACAGACGTTCACGTAGCCGCTTCTTTGGCCGGGCAGAACAATCCCCGCATCGGCCAAGGCCGGCAGGAACCACGAGGGGCCGTGCTCTTTCAAGATGGCCAGGAGGAGAGCACTGTCGGGGTGGGTCACGATCTCCGAGAGCGGCCTTTGATGCAAGCTGCCCATCCGCAACGGAGGCATCCTGCCCGCGTGGGAGAAGCAGGGATAGACACTGCCATCTACATCCACTGTGAGTCTACGCGGGATCGGGTCAGGGCAGGGAGCAGTCGGTACTTCCGGGATGGTGAGCAAGTCCTCCGGTGTCACGGCCTCTTTGGCCCGTCCGACCGGGAGAAGGGGCCGGGTGATGACCCCTAACCCCACGAATTCCTCCGTCAGACTGCGCAGAATTGTGCCAGGGGTCTCCTCCCCCCGCCCGATGGTGCTGAAGAGGTAGACCAACGTGCCCGCTGCACGGGCGGCGGTAACGACATTCACGATTCGGGCCAGGGGAACGTGAGGCTGATGAAAGCGGTCGGTGTGGATGAGAAGGCAAGTCAGTCCCGCCTCACTCAGGGCCTCAATGCGTTCCCTGGCCTCCCCGGGGGAACGGGCCCAGAAAGCCTGGGTGATAGTGATGGTCTTCAACCCCCTGGCGCTCGTTGTCCGGATGGCCTCGACCAGGTCATCGAAAAGCAGAAAAGGCTCTCCGCCCGCGAAGTGGATGGCCCACAACGAAGGGAGCTGAGCCACCTGGGCGACGCAATTGAGGATTTCTTCCTGGCTCATGCTTTGCGCCCGCCGGGAGAGGGGGGGCATGCCGCATACGGGGCAATCTATCTCACATTCGTCGGTGATGCGGATCGTGCAAAAGCTATTCTGCAGCATGGGTAGCCTCGGTTTGGGAAAGCAAGGCGGCCTCCAGGAGCCGTCGGGCGCGGCGGATTTCCTCTTCCTCTACCAGTGTTGCCACCGCTGCGGCCCACTCAGGCCGGGAGAAGAGATCGTAGCACAGGTGGCATGCGTGCACGTAGGCTGGTTGAAGTGAAGGAATCAACTCTCTCTCTATCAAAGCTTGGGCAAACCAGCCAGGTCCTCGTTGGGCCAGGAGGCGATGGAAAAAGCTCCGCTGGAGCCGGGCTGCAATTTGAGCCAAGGGTGTCTCGTGCACATTGCCCAGCCGCAGCGGTGGTTGCATGCCAGCGGCGGAACAGCACGGGTAGACATCCCCAGAGGGCACGACGAACAGGTCATTCATCCGAAGGCAAGGTTCGGCAGGGATACCCGGCCTGGTGAAAAAATCCTCTGCATCCAGGGTCTCCTGGGCCCTGCCTACAGGGAAGAGAGGGCTTTCAAAGATGGCGCTCTCTACCATCTCCTCCTTCAAGGCCTCAAAGAGGTCCGGTAGGCGCATACTCTGGCGCGTGACGTCCATGTACACGCCCACGAAGAGGCCCACTCTCCGGCCGGCCCGAAGGATGCGCCGGACGCTCTCCACGGGGACGAATGCCTGGTGAAAGGTATCAGTGGAGACGTATAGAGTAGCCAGCCCGGCAGCCCTCAATTCCCGCATCTTCGCCAGCGTCTCCTCTTCAGAGCGAGCCCAATAGCCGTTGGTGATGCAGCTCACGATCAGGCCCTTACACGAGGCATGCCGGCATATCTCCAGAACCTCCGGGTAGAGAAGAAAGGGCTCGCCCCCGGTTAGTCCGATTTTGCCGATAGTGGGAATCTTCTTCAGTTGATCGATGCATGAAAGAGCCATCCCCAACGGCATATCCCCGCCTCCAAAGACAGACCCCTGGGGACTGGCCCACATGCAGCAACCCGCACAGCGGGCCGTACACCTTTCGGTTAGCGAAAGACTCAAACTCTGGAAAGACAATCCTCGCCTCCGCGATTCTTTCACAACGCATTATACTATTCATTCAACTAGACAGCAAATGTCATTTCACAATCACGGCGTGACCGACAGGCGCGAGTTTCGCGTCGTGCATCTTCGACTCACGCCCCGCACCCATCAAGAATCGTCACCTGGGCTGATCTCGTACCAGAAGTCCGACAGAAAGCCCTGAGCATCCGGCTTGAACAGTTCTTTGACGATCTCGGGGGCGCCGTCTGTGCAACGCCATTCATAGATCGTCTCACGGCCCGTGACATTGGCTGGAATGAAATCAGAGGTTGGATTTGCATTGCAGAAATCCACCATCGCGGGTGTGGGTGTTCGGCTGGTGTCTGCCTTGGCTGTGCACGGCAAATTGGCGCCGACGAAGCAAGCCCAGACCTGGCCGCCCATGCAGCGCCAGACGGTCCCTGCAACGAACCATTCCATTGGTGCGTCATCAGGCGTCTCCAGCTCCTTCCTCAGACCTTTGATGATCACCTCGGGCACCTCGGGGCCGGTATATCGTGCGTCTGGTGCATCAATAGCGCCAACCGCTGCGCAATAAGCGAAGGGATCAGTGAACTGGGCTTGCTCCGTTGCCGCGCTCGGACCAGCAGCACCAGTGGGGACGGCAGTGGCTTGTGGCGCACCGCATGCTGACGATAAGATCGCGACTAACGTGAAACCGATCATGCATTGTAGCAACCTTTGGGAGTTCATTACCTTTCCTTAAGTATATATAGATTCGGGGCAGTGCCCCGGCCTCGCCAACGAGAGCCGCGAGGCTGGCTCATCTAAATTTGCCAAATTGCTCCTACCGGTGTATGACTGAATCTTGGAGGCGTAGACTTGAGGGTCTGCGAACGATGACAGATGCAATCCCCCATTGCTCCTCGGGCAGAAGCGGGTGTCAGGAGGCGGACGGCTCTGGGAGCGTGATGTCCAACCAGCATGGCTCACTGGTGAGGGGCAGCAATGCCTGCCCACCAGCCAGCTTCAGATCAAACTGCTTTGCCTGGTCGTCACAGTGCACCTCCAACAGCGCCGGCAGGCCCTTTGAACTCCCATCGGATGCGACCGTGTGTGCCCACACTTTGAGCTCCTTGGCCAGTGTAACCGGCAGTTGAAACGTTGCGCGTCGCAGCGAAGAGAACGCGGGTATCTCACCGGTGGAAGCCTGCAGGCATCGCTCATCTTCGGGGTATATCAGCCGCACGTCCGCCGTCACCGGTTGACCACCGGCAGTGATGGCGAAGACGCTCCTTCCTTCCTCGCTCAGGTCCTCCCGCAGCTCCACTACTACGCGCGGGGCGAAGGCTCCGCGGCGGGACATGGCGATGGTCATTCCCAGCATTGATACGCCGACGAACAAGGCGCCAACACGCTCCGTGGGACCTTGCCAGATGACCAGGCCGTGGAGGAAGATGCTGGCCAGGAAGAGGAAGTAGATGGCCATGATGAGCAACGGATGGCCCATCGACCGGTAGACCACGCCCGGCACGAACTCGCCCTTCCGCCGGCTGGAAACCAGCAGGAGAACCGGGAAAATGCCAGCAATGAGGGAAACGACAATCGTGCCGAGTAAGCTGATTGGCCCAGGGAACGATTCCCGGCCGGTAAGGAAAAGCCATTCAACCAGCAGGAAGATCATCACCAGCGGGCTCGCCGACAGGTAGAAGCGTCCGCGCTCGCCCAGGCGGCTGAAGATCGAAGGTTGCGAACCTTCAGCTTTTAACCTGGAGCCTGCTACCTCCTCACCCAGGGCCCGCCAGATTTCATCAGGCAGTCGGCGTCCCCGTCTGAGGGCAAGCTGGGACCGATAGTGTATCTCATCCCTCACCTCTATCCCCCGCACGAAGCCTTGCTCCATCAGCGCCTCCAGCATGGTGTGGGCAACCCTCTCATCCTGGCCGATGTGTGCCACCACCTCAGCCAGGCTCACCTCTCCCTGACGTGTCATCCAGTTGATGAACTGCCGTAAGGAATCGGGTAGCGCCAGGACATCGGCCATCTGAAGACCGGTGGTATCCCACTCCCCCTCGTAGGTCATGGTCATCGGCGAGGTGACTCGCAGGCGGGCACTCTCCTGGGTGGCATCCAATACCTCTAACGCCAGGCGGAGCCCACGCTCGCGCAGGTCTGGCAGCCGGTCGAGCAGCGCCGTATCTTCCCAACGATCCGTAACGACGATCCGTAACGGACACCTCCATGCGGTGGGTGTCACCGGCCAATTGGACGTCCAGCCGAAACCGCGGCCGGTGGCCTTCGAGCCCCAGGTAGGTCAGACCGATGCGGGGGCTCCCGCTGGGCTTTCCGCGCTGGTAGAAGAGCAGACTCCCCCGCCGCCGGGGCAGCATCACAATCTGCCGCCGCTGTGTGGGGAGTCGCTCACGGACCAGGTTAAAGAAGCCGAGGGCGGTATTGATCGAGGCCATGCCCATGGCGAGGACGGCGAAGACAGATCCCAACACGCGCACGCTGGGGCCGGCCTGGGCCGCCAGCGGGGCCAGGGCTGTGCCCGATTGGCCAGCCAGCACCTGTGGCGCGATGGCCCCGTTGACCGCCAACACCCAGATACAGTAGAGGACCATAGCAGTTGCCATCCCTGCTATGCTGCCCCAGATCAGGGAGCGGGCGCTGGGGTCACGGCGGAGCACCACCTGGGCACAGTTGCTCACTGATTGGTGCCCGAAGTAGGCCGTGAGGATGACGCCGAAGATCAGTTGCAGGATCGAGGGGTCGAAAGGACGCCCGCCCAGGAAGGGTAAATTCACGTACAAGAGGTTCTCCGGTCGTGCGTGGGTGAAGGCAAGCAGCGAGAGAAGCAGGATCAGGCCAATGTTGGTCGCTCCTACCAACAGCGCCGAGGCAACGGTGGCGTTGAGCGATCCGCGCCGCAGAAAGTAGAGCCAGATGAGGAGAAGCAGTGCAGCCCACACCCCGGTGGGCACACCTGTGGCGTCCGCCAGTGCGGTCGAAAAGCCAATGTAGTAGGCCACGAGGATGATGAAGCAGTAGATGGCCAGCCCCAACGTGATGATGAGGGAACCGATGTTTCCCAGGTAGTCGGCCACCACCTGTCCGAGGAAGGCTCTGCCATAGCGGATGGTGCCGCTGCGGGCGACGGCTTCGGCCATGGATGCAACGGTCAATACGTTCACCAGGCCCAATACGACCAGGAGCACCACGCCGGCCAGGGGGCCGACACTGGCTAAGGCGATGGGCAAGGCCAGGATGCCTGCGCCGACGGTCTCGGTGAGGGTCAAGGCGAAGGCGGTCCAAAAGGGGGGCAGGGATTCCAACCACCTGGCAAGCGCAGCCCAGGCCCAGCGCAGTCGGTCAACCAGTTTGACCTGTGGGGCATAGATGGTCTCCAGCGGCTCGTGGTACAGGCGCTGGTAAGCTTGCTGTACCGCTTCCTCGTCCAGGCCCAGCGCCGCCCGGATGCCTGGCACGGCCTGGTAGGTGAAAGTGTACTTCTGGCCCAGGATATGGGCGACTGCGGCCCGCACCCTGGGATTCTCCGGCACCAGGGGCGCCCACTGCGGGGCGTACCGCTCTATGTCCTGAATAGTGGGGCGGAGGGGGGGATCGCGGCCCAGGGCGAAGGCCTCGAGGAAAGCCAGATTGCGCTCCTTGACGGTCTCTTCGGTGAGGAAACGCTCCATCGTCTGCCGCGATTGCGCCACCAGGTGGGCCGTGCGGCTCTCGATGAGGAACAGCAAGGTGCTCGCTCGTCTGGCGGGTAGCCCGGCCATGATCTCTTCGCGGGTGAGCAATTCCTGATTCATCTTTACCTACCTTGGTTCTCAAATTGTAATCCGCGCGGCAATTCTGTGCAACTCCTGGGTGACGGGATGGTCTGGGTAGCGCAGACAGAAGATGCCCGCGCTGGCCAGCCTCACCACGTCCTCTGAGAGGGGAAGCACCCCGGCCACCTGGCAGCCATAGGTCTCCTCCATCGTCCGCTTCACCTCGGCGAAATCGAAGGAGGTGAGGGCCTTGTTGACCACCAGGAACATCCTGGGGATGTCCAACTTGCGGGCCACGTCCACCGCCACCGCCGTCCCCTGGTAGTCCTGCTGATCGGGGCGGAGGATGATCAGCAGCACGTCGGAGATGGCGATGGAGAGCAGGGTCTCCTCATTGAGGCCAGGGTGGGTGTCAATGAAGAGATAGTCCAGCTTGAGCCGCCCAATCAATTCCCGGAAGCCGTCGTTGAGGAGGCTCACGTCGTAGCCCTCCCTGAGCACCCTGGAGATCTCCCCGGCCTTGAGGCTGGAAGGGATGAGGTAGATGCCTTCTCCCATCACGGCAACCTCACCCTCGCCCATCTTCAAAGCGGCTCCTACATTGTAGGCCGTCTCCTCGACGGCGCACTTGCCCCAGAGGTAGTCGTTGAGGGCCTTGTCCATCTGTTCCTCGTCCAGCCCGAAGAGGATGTGGATGCCGGGCGATTGGATGTCGGTATCAATGACGCCGACTCGCTGGCCCTGTTGGGCTATGATAGTGGCCAGGTTGGCGGTGATGTTGGATTTGCCTGTGCCGCCACGGAAGGAGTGAATGGAGATGATTCTCGACATGCGGTCGCCTCCTTTTGGGTACTCTTCGGGATCTATGATATCCAGCGGAGGGGTGCGCATCCTTGCAGACGGAGGCCATGAACCATCTTACATTGAGGAGGAGGGCTTGCCCATCCTGGCGAAAGATGTGGGTCTCTGCTTGATACAGATTCATAGTTGCACTCCTCAGGTGGAAAGAGGAAAAAGATCAAAGAGCCGATGTATACATTCAACCTTGTAGTCCAACTGAGGAGATTGAAAGTGGTAGTAGTTGGGAAACACTTTTGGCAAGGAAGTGGCCAGCGCAATTTCCTCTTGGCTCAATACCCGTTTATCAAAGAGATAGGTACACAGGTCGGGTGAGAATTGCAGCTTGTCCGAGTATGCCGCATACAATCGGGTGTCTGGGAAAGGGGTCAAAAGGTAAAGCGCAATTTTCACATTTTCCAGTTCAACGAGCGACAGGTAAAGGCGTCGTGTCGCTTCAAAGTCAGCCAGGGTTTCAAACGGAAACCCCCAGATAAACGAGGCTCTCACCTGCATATACTTGGACGTTAGTTCCACCACGTCTTTCGCCTGTTCCGGCGTGAATCCCTTAGCGAGCCTTTCCAGAATGTGGGGGGAGCCGGATTCAATGCCGTAGGTTATGGAAACACAACCATTCTCTGCCATATACTCAAGCCAGGCCTGGTCCACCAAATCAATGTGCCCAAAGCAGCGCCAACTGAATCTAATCCGCATCTGTCTTAGCTCCTGAAACAGCGCAGAGAGCCACCTGCGGTCAAGAACGAAGGTGTCATCCAGGAAGGCAATATAATCACATCCGCGTGTCTGAACGTGCTCCACGATTTCCTGGATCACGCTGGTGATGCTTCGTCTGGTGACACGGCGGCCCCAAAATGCACGGCTGGCGCAGAAAGCACAGTTGTATGGACACCCGCGGGTTGTGATGATCGGCATTCTTCGACTATAACAGCTCAGATCGACCAGATCATAGGGGAGCGGATGAAATGTATCTGTATCCGCTATTCGTACGGGCTTTCCGGTAGAGGTGCTTTTCCCATCTCTTCTATACCATAAGCCTGGAATCTCTCCGAGCACCTGATCAGGGTAACTGCCGTGGTCTCGGAACGCGGCGATCAGTCGTGGAAGGGCCTCCTCACCCTCACCCACGCAGACAGCATCAATCCAGGAGAAGTGCTCCATCAAGGCAGGCGCTACACTCGATGGACCGATCCCGCCCAGCACCACCGTAGTCTCTTTATGGCGTGCTTTGTAGTCTCGCAAAGCCAGAATCGCCATGGGCAGGAGATCGCTCATCGTGCTTATTCCCAATAGCGGTGCCGACCCTTCGAGGAATACCTCGAACTGCTGGTGTAGCGGCTGTTCGGGATGGTGGGTAACCGTTTGGAAATCACGAAGTTCCAGGTCGTAGCCGGCTTGCTGGACAGCAGAAGCCAGGTACAACGGACCAAGGGGCGTGGGGGGCAACAGCCCCCCAAAGGAATCACCACTTGGCTTATAAAAACAAGCGTTCACGAGGGTCGCATCCATAAGCTGTAAGACCTCTCTCTGACTCAAGGATGGGATGGCAGGGAGAGGGGAGGGCCTCCCCGCCATCGTCGCATCGCCTTCCCGTGCCCTTTTTTGGACCTCTTCGGCCGGGACAGGAGGCAATGTTTGCCAGTGCTACTGGGCCGAGTTGCTAGAAGATTTTGGAGAAGCGTTTGTCCAGGTCTCCGGATACGGATTCCAGGTCAATCGCCTTGAGGAAGGCTAGTTGCTCCTCAGTCAACTCGTATCCGGCCTCTTGGACGGCCTTCTCTGGGTCTTCGAGTACTTGGGCCCGGAGCTCGGGATCAGCGATCGTCCGGCCGATCAACTCGTGGAATTCTTGCTCGGTTGCCATTGTTCACCTCCTGAAACGGGTTCTGTTAGTTAGGTAGAGTATCGGGTCGCGCACAGCATGCCTCCCCACTTGCTGTTGCCCCGTATGCTCTCGCTCATTCTCTCCTGGACAGCCTTCGATATGTCACGCGCGCTCGAGCGATGGCTTCGCCAATCAGGAAGATGATGCGCAGAGCCAGCCCCACGACAAAGGGTGTTCCTAGCATGAGGTTTGACCGTCTGCCGATAACCGCATAACTGAACCCCAATAATCCAAAAGTGTTATCCAACATGTAGTGGCAGTTTCCTGTCGCACTACTAGACATTGGAGGGTAGAGCATGCCCGAAGTTCAATTGTGCGATTTGTTCGACAGCGGTCAAAGGTCATGCTAGCAGGATCAACATGCCAGCCATAAGGAAAGTGAACAGGAGATCCTGGCCGCTGCGCAATTCCCACATCATTGTTGCGATGATCGTCTGCCAGAGGTAGCCGCCGAGGAAGATAAAGAATCCCGTGCAGGCGGCGGCCAAAAGACCGAAGACGGCGTAGATCCTCTCCTCGCGGCTGAACTTGCCCCTCTCCCTGAAAAGCTTCTCCCAGAGCCCCTTTTTGACAAAGTCGAGGGATTTTTTACGCAGCAAGGGTATCTCCAGCCAGTCCATGAGAAAGAAGTAGCCATCCAACTCCAGAAGGGGATTGGCATTCACCAGCACGAGCGTGTAGCATATGAAAGCTACCTTGAACAGAACTGCGTTGAGCGCAGAGTCAAAGATCGCAATAAAGACGGAGCACAGGCTCGCGAGGAGCAAGGTCGCAGCGGGACCAGCAAAAGAGGCGACGAGCCGGGCTCGTTTCGGCGCCATCCAGATGTCGGTGGTGTCCACAAAGAAGCCTGGCATTCCGTAGTAGATGAGAAAACCAGCCTGGTGCACCTTGCGCCGGTAATGCTTCACGGCAAGGGCATGACCAAACTCATGGGAGACGATCATGAGATAGATCAGACCGGCCAGGGTAAGCAACCCTAGCCCATAGGACTCTCCAGTCTTGGTCAGGGAATAGGTTCCAGTCGCTAGTTCCCGGCCAAAGAGGGTCAGGCCGGCCAGGAATAGTATTCCGTACAGGACTGCGGCGGGCCGCGTGAAGAAGATCCAGCCTCCCCACCGATAGAGAACCCCAAAGAACCGATCCACATTCTTCAGGCTGAATTCCTTTTGGGCGAACGTCTCGGAGAAGCGCTTGAGCCGGTAGATCCAGGAGCGAGCAGCAAGATGCCCGACGATGGCTCCAAAGACATGCACCGGCTTCTCTTCCAGAAACCCGTTCTCCTTGAGTCTCTCGATGAAGCGCATCAGGCGTTCAAACGGAAAGGCGCCATAACGCGCAAAATAGGCGACGGCCAGATCCCGGATCGAGTGCTGCCCATCCATGAGTTCCCATAGGAAATAGTCCCGTGCATCGAGCCGGAGATAGGTATCGCCCTCCAAATGCTTGAGGACGTAGTACTCCTCTCCGCGTACGGTACGGTGGGCCACCTCCACGTGGGCGATGCGCCTGGGCTTCCTTTGGGAAAGGTCCAGTCGTTCCCCCAGAGTCTCCCACAAGTCCAAGGCTGGCTCCCGCTCCTGCTCGACTGCCTGCTCCAGGGCAGTCCAGAGCCCCTGGTCGGCCTCTTTCTCGTGGTCTTGTCTTTCTTGGGATCGCTCATCCATCTTCCATTCCTCGTTAGTCTGTCGTTGTCCCCATCTCTTTCACCAGGTAGACCCCAAGCCCCGCGAACCCGATGAGCTTCATGAGGTGGGCCAGTTTCCACCACAGGTCGTAGACGCCCGGCACGCTGAGCACGAACAGGACCTCGCTGATCAGCAGGGCAGCGAAGGCGAGAGCGTAGATTCGGTCGCCGCGGTTCTGAGTCGCCTGATAGCGCTGATAGGCCAGGCAGGTTGCCCCAAGGGCCACCAGTGCTGTCACCGCGTACAACGGTCGCTGCCAGGTGGCGATGGAAATGGCCGCCACTGTCAGCTCCGCCTCGTGGCGCTGGTCCCACAGGCTCCACAGGATCAGCGCGTAGCCCAGGATTCGACCCACGAACACCGTCCAGACGTACACGTCACCGGTCAGGGTGAAGGAGTGAATGACGCCGCTGACTCCGATGGCAGCGAAGCCTATGCCGGCTTTGAGCCACCCCTTCCGGCGAAGCCGGTTGTAGCCCTGCCAATACCGGTACGCCAGACCGAAGGCCACCAGGAGGACAAACAACTCGATCAGAAAGTGTATTACACCCAAAAGTGTTGCTCCTTGCATTTTAACCTCCTCTGTGATTCTCAGCATCGCGCTGGGGTTGTGCTGCGCCTTGTGGCACAGTAGAAAAAGGGCGCCATGACCTTAACTGTTATACCAATTGTTGCATGAAGCACCATGAATAAGCGAGTGCCCGCCGGTTGAGCGCCGCCCTGAGTAGCGAAGCGTATCGAAGGGTAGGCCAAAGGCCGTATCGAAACCAAGGGCACGAAGCGTGCAGGGACGCTTGGTTTCGATACGCTGCTCGCTATAACTTGCAGCTACTCAACCGGCGCTTACCTCATGATTTACGGTGCTTGAATGGGCAATTGGTATTAGTCGCGGCCTGACTTGGCGATTTCACCACCGACAAAGAATGCCAGGACCGCCACTATCCCCAACGCGATCAACCCACCAACCAGCGCCCACGAAAGTAGGCTGGACAAGCCGGATTCCACCGTATTTCGTACCCGAAAAAGCTCATCTTCGTAGACGCCAGCGCCAATCACCCAATCCCAGGGTCCAAAGTAAGTGACCGCTGAAATCTTCATCCTGGCCTCAGGTTCACCCGGGTTTTGCCAGGGGTAGCGTTCATAACTCACCTCCCCTTCCCAGGCAGCAAGGGCCTTGCTAACCATGGATTGGACGAAAAGGTTGCCGTCCGCATCCTGCGCCTCCCAGATGTCTTCCCCGTCGCGTTGACCGCCCTTGGAGATAATGTAATGTCCCTGGTCATCACCTGTGCCGCCCACGACCCACACATACCCCGTCTCGCCAACTCTGGCCTGCATGATCGCCTGGCGCACACCTCCCAGCATCTCTTCCTGCTTGATACCCACGGCGAGTATGCCAATGATTTTTCTCTCCTTATCCCTGATAGGCTCGTAAGCAGTGATGTACCAGGCATTCACCGCGTATGCCCGTCCACGGTATGCTTCTCCCCTCAAAACAGTGGAAATCACCGCGTTCGGTTCTCCATCTGGGTTGATCGCAGGAATGTAGGTGCCGATAGCTCTGGTATGGTCAAGTGCTTCCACACTGGTGGCTACTCGCAACATGTCTCCTCGTTCATTCATGCGCTGGAAAATGGCGCCATCGCCACCGACGAGCCTTACGACTTCGTCTACCACGGGCGTCGTCTCTGCCATATTCCGGTTTTGCCCCAGCCATACCCCGCCGACGGTCATCTTTGGCAGCGCTATTGAAGTGGACTCCTTGGAAAACTGATTGATCGCTTCCCAGGACACTGTTTCTGAAGACAGTTCCACTTGTCCACTTTGGGTCAGGATATCCCTGGCAACGTTTAGGCTGCGGTCTACCTGCTGCTGTGTCATATCGTTCGCAGTTTCGCACAAGGCATATGCGTCCTGGGCAATCTGCGCGATATTCCGTCGGCCAAGCACATCCAACTCATCACTGACCTTTGAGGTGACCTGGCCCTTCTGGACAGTGAAAAGGATTGACATCACCAGCGCAGGAAGTAGCGCTGCGAGCAATGCCAAACCTGTGATCTTATGCTTCGACTTGAGTTTCACGATTTACCTCCTGGTTAAATAGTGTGGTGCAAAGTCTCTCATCTTGGGATTAGCCAATCTCATAGCTTACATCACATATTCTCACCCCCTCTTGGCTCCTTTTATTTTTGGCCCATTGCTCGACGGGAGTACTACCCTGGACTAGACATCGCCCCGTTCTGCCCCAGCCCGGGCTCGCAACTTGGTGTAGTCAATGTCATCAAGCCCGCTCTTCTAAACGCTGGCCGGTTTAGGCCCCATGGCCACGCTGACGTAGCGATCCGGATCGAAGTACTGCTGGGCCACGCGGAGGACGTCCTCCTGGGTCACAGCGTTGATCCGACGAACGGCTTCCTCAAAAGGCTCAATGCGATCCAACAGAGCCTCCACACCGTGAATGCTGGCTATCTGCAGGTTGGTCTCGAAATTGACCGCTAACGATCCTTCATAGCTGGTTTTGACGCACTCCAACTCCTCGTCGTCAACGGGCTGTTCCCTCAAGCGTGCCATTTCCTCGAATATGGCGGTGCGAACAGTGTCCACCCTCTCTGGCTGGCAGGCGGTGTAGATGGCGAAGTGGCCGATGTCCTCGTAGGTGGCGGCGGCGGTGGCCACGGTGTAGGCCAGTGGCTGCTCTTCCCGCAACCGCTGGTAGAGGCGAGAACTGCCTCCCACACCCAACAGGCGGCCAATGACCTTCAGGGGATGGCGGTCGGGGTGGGTCATGTCCACCGCTGGCCAGCCCAGGAGGAGGTGAACCTGACTCACGTCTCTCTCAATCCAGGCCTCTCGCTTGTCGCTCAAAGGGGGCTCAGGGGGAACCGGGGGAAAGGAGGGCGGCTCGCCCTCCCAATCGCCGAAGAACTCGACGATGACAGCCAGAGCATCCTCCAGGGTTACGTTTCCAGCTATGGCGATGACCGTGTTGGAGGGAACGAAGAAGGTGGTGTGATGCTGGCGCAGGTGCTCTATGGTTAGCTCGAGGAGGTCTTCTTTGTAGCCCAGCACGCGGTCTTTCAGGGGATGGGTTTGCCACAGGGTCCCAGCGTAGAAATCCCAGATAGCCTGGCGCTGGTCGGCACGGCGCCTCATCTCCTCCAGGATGACCAGTTTCTCTTTCAAGAAGGCCGTCTTGTCCAGGCGAGGATGACGCACGATATCGGCCAGCACCTCTAATCCCCGCCGGAGAAACCGGTCCTGGGTAACGACGCTGAACGCCGTATATTCCTTGGCGGTTTGGGCGTCAATCTGTCCCCCCACCCCTTCCACGGCGTGGTAAATCTGCTGAGTGGTACGGCCCTCGGTGCCTTTGAAAAACAGGTGCTCCAAAGCGTGGGCCAGGCCGTGCTTGTCCCCATCGTGGCGGCTGCCGCACTTGACCAGCACTTTGATAGCCACCGTGGGCGTCTCTGGCCGCTCCAGGCACACCACGCGCAGGCCGTTAGTGAGGATGATTTCAGAGTATTCCATTGGATTCTCCTGCAGGGCTTAGAGTAGTGGAATGTGGGGGTGACCACGACTGGCCACCCCCACACTCGCACCGGCTGGTTTCATGACCGTAACCAGGGAGTTTTCCTCTCGTAAGGTGAGTCTTCTAACTTGTCTGGGAGCTCACCAATGACTGCACCACACCCAATACGCCCGATGCCACGTCCATTACTCCCACGCTCTTGGAAAGCCGCACGTCGAGGTCAGTGAGTGTAGTGCCCAACGTCACAAGGTCAAGCCCTTTCAGCCCAGCCAGCTCTTCCTCGTTGAGCTCGATGCCCGCCTTGGCTACGGCGGCATCTGGGTCTTCGAAGAAACCAGTGCGGAACTCCTCATCGCCGATCAGCTTTTCCAGCACCTTCAACTGCTTCTCTGATATCTCAGCCATTTCTTCTCACCTCCTTTCGTCACTTGCCTGATCAAGCCTTTGGATAATCTCAAAGGAGCAAACACCTACAGACGCGATAGGAACTTGCTCACCCATCCTGCGATCGAATTCACCCGGCCGATGATCCGCTGCGGCAGGAAGATGACGAACGCTACTATGATTATGGCGATCCACAGGCCGGCCAATAGTCCGAACACGGCGAAGATCTTCTCTTCCCGATTGAAGCTCGCTCTGGCCTTCAATTTGCCCCCAAGATGGTTCCTCACGAAGTCCAGGGATCGCTTGCGCAGGCAGGGGATCTCCAAATAGTCCATCAGCATATAGTAGCCATCCCACTCCAGGAGGGGGTTGAGGTTCGTGAAGAAGAGGAGGAAGTTCACTGTAGCCAAACTGGTCAGGACAATGTCAACCTCAGGCCAGGGAGCCGCGAGGATGCCCAGAGAGCAGAGCGCTCCCAGGATGAGGTTGGAATAGGGGCCGGCCCAGGAAACGGCCATGCGATGCTTACGATCTGGCTCCATCCACATGTCGGTGGTGTCAACAAAAGCTGCTAGCAAGTAGAAAGAAAGCCCCGCATCTTTGACTTCTCGTCCATAGTGTTTGCAGGTCAAAGCGTGGGCTGCTTCGTGAATCAAGATAGTTCCTATCAGGCCCAGGTAAATAAAGAAAATGGTCGAGGCCCCTATGGCCGCGTTGCCCTGAGAGTGTGAAGATCCAACAAAGAGGGTGGCGATTCCCAGGATGACGAGCGCGACATACGCATATTGAGCCAGCCGGTGAAACAGCAACCTGCCCCCCCGACGATAGAAAACGCTCACCGGCCGATCAATGTTCCGCAGGGTAACGATATTGCCTCCCAACATCCAAAAGAAGGCTTTGAGGACGAGTCCGATAACCTTCAAGCCGGTCGAATATAGCACGCTTTTGCTTTGCATGGCGCGCTTCGCTAGCGTCTGGGTCGTCTTCCGATAGAGGTTGACGGGCTTCTTCTCCAGGAAGGATTTGCTTTGCAGAGTGGCCAGCATGTTGATAATCATCTCGATGGGGAGGGCTCCGAATTTCAACAGGAAGGAGATGGACATGTCCCTGACGGAGTGCTCGCCGTCCATCATGTTCCAGAGAAAGAGCTCCTGTTCCCCAAATTGCAAATAGGTTCCTGCAGCGGGGTTCTTCACCGTGTAATAGACCTGGCCCTGGGCTGTCCGGCCCTCTATCAACTCGTAGATGTTGATGCGCCTGGGCTTGTATTTGGCGAAGTCCACCTTAGCGCCCAGGAGCTCCCACAGGTCGAGCACCGCCTCGCCCGGTGTCTCTTCGACTCTCTGTCCCAGCTTGTCCCACAGAGAGGCGGATTCTACATTCTCAGCAGACACTCTGTCCTCCTCCCACATTCTCAAATACGCAACATCCAAGGTCATATTAGTCACAGGGAGCGTCCAAAAAAGGGTCGTTGTGGCCTGGTGGTATTCTATCACTTCCGGGGTTGTTTGGCAAATTCAGAGCGGAGGGATTCTGCTGCGGACGCGGTGGCGTACGTGATCAACAAGACCACGGAGGTTTCCACAAACCTCCATGGTTCTCTTTCGTGCGCCCGATGGTCAATTATTGCGAGCGGTAGCATATCTCAGGAAACGGGCGGCTCCGAAAGCATGATCTCCAACCGGCACGACTCGCCGGTCAGGGGCATCAACGCTTGCCCGTCGGTCAGCTTCAGGTCAAACTGCGTCGTCTCATCGCCGCACTGCACTTCCAACAGCGCGGGCAGGCCCTCGGAGTCTCCTTCAGGTGTGATCTTGTGCGCCCACACCTTGAGCTCTTGAGCTTGCTCGGTGGGTATCTGGAAGATGGCGTAGCGCAGCGAGGAGGACTCTGGCACTTCTCCAGTGGCGACCTGGTAGCGTTGCTCGCCTTCCGGATATCCCAGCCGAACCTCGGCCGTCGCCGGTTGACCGCTGGTGGTGATGGCGAAGGCACCCTTGCTTTCCTCGCTTGGAGCTTGCCGCAGCTCCACCACCAGGCGTGGGGCGAAGGCCCCACGGCGGGCCATGACGACGGTCGTTCCTAGTACCAGCACGCTGGCTAACAAGGCGCACGCTCGCTCCGCGGAACCCTGCCAGATGATCAGGGCGTGGAGGAATAGGCTAGTCAGGTACAGGGAGTAGATGCCTATGAGGAGGATTGGGTGACCCAACCACCGGTAGACTACCCCAGGCACGAAATCGCCTTTACGCCGGCTGGAGACTAACAGGAGAACCGGGAAAGTACCGGCCAGTAGCGAAACAACGATCACGCCTACGAGGCTAAGAGGTCCTGGGAACGATTCGTTGCCGGTTAGCAAAAGTCCCTCGGCCAACAGGAAGACCAAGATCACCGGGCTGGCTGACAGGAAGAAACGGCCGCGTTCACCCAGGCGGGCGAAGAGAGTTGGGGAGGGAGGAGGGAGGGGAGAAGGGGAGACTGTCTCCATATCCAGTGCTTGCCAGATGTGATCGGGAAGCTGGTGTCCCCGTTTGGGGGCAAGCTGAGGCCGGTAGCGTATCTCGCCTTCCACCTCTACTTCCCGCACGAAGCCTTGCTCCATCAGATCCTCCAGCATGGTGCGGGCAACATCCTCGTCCTGGCCGATGTGCGCTACCATCTCGGCCGGGCTTACTTCTCCCTGGCGCATCATCCAGTTGATGAGCTGGCGCGAGGGATCGGGTAGCGTCAGGACATCGGTCATCTGGAGACCCGTGGCATCCCATTCTCCCTCGTAGGTCAGGGTCATCGGTGAATTGACTCGCAGGCGGACGCTATCCTGACTGGCATCCAGTACCTCCAGAGTCAAACGGACTCCGTGCTCGCGCAGGTCTGGAAATTGGTCGAGTAGTGCCGTGTCCTCCCAACGGCCCGTAGTGGCCATCTCCAGGCGGCGGGTTTTGCCGCCTGATTGGATGTCCAGTCGGAACTGGAGGTGGTGCGCACGTCCGGGTGACTCGACCAGTCCCAGGTAGGTCAGGCCGATGCGCGGGCTGCCGCTGGGTTTGCCGCGCGGGCGAAAGATCAACCTTCCCCGCCGCCGGGGTAGCATTACGGTTGGCTGATGCTGTGTAGGGAGTCGTTCACGGACCACGCTGAACAGGGCGAGGGAGAAATGGATTGAAGCCATAGCTACGCCGAGGGCAACGTAGATGGATCCCAGAATATGCACGCTAGGGCCGATCTGTGCGGCCAGGGCCGCCAGTGCCGTGCCAGACTGGCTGGCCAACACCTGCGGCGCGACTGCCCCATTAACTGCCAACACCCATAAGCTATAGATGACTATGGCAGTAGCCTGTGCCGCCACAGCGCCCCAGATCAGGGAGCGAGCGCTGGGGTCACGGCGGAGCACAACCTTGGCGCAGTTGCTCACCGACATGTGTCCGAAGAAGGCCGCGAGGACGACGCCGAAGATCAGTTGCAGAATTGCGGGTTCGAAAGGGCGACCGTCGAGGAAAGGCACATTCACGTAAAAGAGATTCTCTGACCGTACGTGGGTGAAAGCAAGTAGGGAAAGCATCAGGATCAGCCCGATGTTGATCGCTCCCACCAATAGCGCCGAGGCGACAGTGGCGCTGAGCGACTCGCGTCGCAGGAAGTACAGCCCGATGAGGAAAAGCAACACGGCCCACACCTCGGCCTGCACGCCTGTGGCGTCTGCCAGGGTGGTCGAAAAGCCGGCGTAGTAGGCCAGGAGAACTACGAAGCATAGGGCAGTAACTCCCACTGATAGGATGACGGATCCGATGTTGCCCAGGTAGTCGTTCACCATTTGGCCGGTGAAGGCTTTGCCGTAGCGGATGGTGCCACTGCGAGCGATAGCTTCGGCCATGAAGGCGATGGTCAGCACGTTCACCAGACCCAGCACGACCAGGAGCACAACGCCGGCCAGTGGACCGATACCGGCCAGGGCAATGGGCAAGGCCAGGATGCCCGCGCCGACGGTCTCGGTGAGGGTCAGGGCGAAGGCGGTCCAGAAAGGCGGCAGGGTTTCCAGCCGCTTCGCGAGAGCGGCAGAGGCCCAGCGCAGCCGGTCAATCGGTGTGGGCCGTGGCGCGAAGATGGTTTTCAGTGGTTCGTGGTACAGGCGATGGTAAGCCTGCTGTACTGCTTCCTCGTCCAGGCCCAGGGCCGCCCGGATGCCTGGCACGGCCTGGTAGGTGAAGTCGTACTTCTGGCCCAGGAGGTGGGCGAGGGCAGCTCGCACTCTGGGGTTCTCCGGTGCCAGGGGCGCCCACTGCGGGGCGTACCGCTCTATGTCCTGAATAGTGGGGCGGAGAGGGGGATCGCGGCCCAGGGCGAAGGCCTCGAGGAAAGCGAGGTCGCGCTCCTGGGCGGTCTCTTCAGTGAGGAAGCGCTCCATGGCCTGCCGCGATTGCGCTGCCAGATGCGCCGTGCGGCTCTCGATGAGGAAGAGGAGGGCGCGTGCCCGTCTGACGGGCAGCCCGGCCATGACCTCTTCGCGGGTGAACAGTTCCTCGTTCATCAATTAGATTCTCCCGGTAACTTGCGATGGGTGCGGGAAACCTCCACGGTTTCCTGGCCGATTCCCTTTCGCCTCGGTCGGGAGACCTGCGGCGGTCAAGCTCGTCGGCGTATGCTCTTGATCATCGTCAGCTCGTTGCCCTCGGTATCGAAGTGGAAGCAAACCTCATCCATGAGCCGGCGCATGAAGTAGAGACCCAACCCCCCATTGCAGCGTTCGGCCAGGCCGCATGTGGTGTCCGGCGGGGGGATGGCTCCTGGGTCAAAAGGCTGGCCATAGTCGCGGATGGTGACCACGAAATTGTCCTCCGCACGCCTGCAACAGAGGGCGATTTTGCCATTTTCCTCTCCCCTGTAGCTGTGCTTGATGACGTTGGTGCAGGCCTCATCCACAGCCATCTGTACCTCGAAGGTGGCTTTCTCATTCAGGTCTGCGGCCTGGGCCGCCTCGACCACGAAATCAGCGATAGTGGCCAGGTTCTTGAGGCGGCTATCCACTGTCAACTCCCATTGCTTGGGCATTGTCTCTCCTTCGGCTGAGTAGTGGCAGGTTGGGACAGCATTAACATAATGGCGCAGGCAAATACCGCCGCGCCAGCTTTGAGGCAGGAGTCTCGGTAGATCCGATTGGGGTGTGTTTCAAATGAGTTGGACAAGACTTCGGAAGTCTAACCTCAACTGAAATGAAACGCACCCATCCGATTTCGCTCGACCTGGATCCCTTCGACAAGCTCAGGACAAGCGCCAGATCCAGGCCAGGTGAGCCTGTCCTGAGCTCGCCGAAGGGCTCAGCCGAACAACGCGAGTCTGCTCATGGGGCGGACTTACGTTTGCACTCCTGCCTCAAAGACTAGAAGCTGCCCACGGCCTCGACGAGGTTGGGGTAGAGCTTGAAGAGGGGGATGAGGCCGGCCAGGTCGAAGACCTCGGCGATGTAGGGCGGCACGTTGGCCAGGCGTAGCTCACCCCGATTCCATCGCTTACAGGTCTTGAGAGTTGAGATGAGAACCTTTATTCCCGCGCTGGAGAGATACTCCAGATCCTTGAGGTCCAGGCAAATGCGAAACCGTTCCGCTTCTAAGATTGACTTGAGCACCTTATCCAGTTCTGGCGCTGTAGAGCTGTCAACGCGGCCACTGACTGTGACCACGTCAACTCGCTTCAACTGCTTGGTGGTGATTTCCATTTTTGACTTTCCTCCTGTGTGTGATATAGGTTGGGGGCAGTGCCCCAGCCTCGCTGACGGGAGCTGCGAGGGCAGATCACTTGAGAAGTTAGGGCTGGTTACTGACTTTTTCCAAACGCTTCCCCATGCTGATTCGCTCCTCGACCTCGTATCCGAGGTTCTCGTAGAATGATACGACTTCGTGATTTGAAGCGCGAACCTGGAGATTGAGCTTGGGGCAGCCGAGGCTGGCGAGTCTCTGCTCGACATTGCGCATCAGAGCGGTTCCGATGCCTTGCCTGCGGTGTCTCGGACTGACTGCCACGTAGTAAACCCATCCCCGATGGCCATCGTATCCAGCCATCGCAGTGCCCACAATCTCGGAACCGAGGGCTGCCACCAGAAACAGCTCGCGTTGCACGGAGAGCTTGCGCTGAATGTCGGTCTCAGGGTGATTCCACGAGGGCGAACCTGGGAATACCTGACGCCACAGTTCAGCTACGGCTGCCTCATCTGACTCCGAGTATGGACGAATCTGTGTCACAGGTTTTCACCTCTATCCGAGTTGAAAGACGAACGCTCTATCGAGTAGCGATGGCAGTCCATTCCAAAATAACGGGCCTCGTCCACAAAAGACATCCCCAACTTCTCGATGACTCGTTGGGAAGCCACGTTCTCCGGGTGCACGATGGCAACGATGCTCTGCATGTCGAAATCCTTGAAGCCGTACTGCAAACAGGCTTGGGCCGCCTCAGTTGCCAATCCCTTCCCCCAGAAGGCTTTGTCCAACAGATAGCCTACTTCGACCTCTTCTGTCTCCGGTAGAAACAGTAACCCGCTCCAGCCGATCAACTGCTTCTTCGAGCGCGGCTCAATGGCCCACCATCCGAATCCATGCTCTTCCCAATGGTCGAGTCGGGCAGAGATCAACTTCTCAACCTTTTCCCGTGAGGGGGGATTTGGGTTCGGGAAGTAGCGGAGAACATCCTCCTCGCCAAGAATGTTATGCAAGGGATCAATATCCTCTTCAGTGAATGCTCGCAGAATCAGGCGGGAGGTTGTTATGGTAGGTATACTCTTTTTCGCTGCCATACGTGCACATCCGCGCTGGCGTAGATGCCGGCCTGTCCTTATTATAACCCAACGGCGGCAGTTGCGCAAACGAACAACCTTCACCTCGCGCTCCACACATTCCTCCTCGGTTTCGCCATCTTCTCGTCCGCCGCCAGGGATCACCCAGTAGTCATCTCCGCTCGCGTATTCGCGATGCTTGATCAGCAATATGTGATCGTGACGGATGATAGCGCCTTGATAACGAATAGTGCGACTCATGGAAGAGCCTCCGCATTAATCATTCCAGGTGTCTCGAAGCACGCGAATCCAGTTCTCGTGAGTCAGTTTGCGAAGAGCGGCATCATCGAGCCCATGCTCGCGCAGCGCTCCGAGAAGTCTGGGAAGTCCGGTGACATCTCCCAGCTCTTTCGGTATGGTAGTCCCATCGAAGTCAGAGCCAAAGGCGACGTGATCAATTCCGATGCGCTGAGCAATGTAATCAATGTGACGTACCAGGGCTGCCAGGGGGACATCTTCCTCGAGTTTGCCGTCGGGGCGCAGGTCGTGGATGGCGAAGGTGACGCCCACTACCCCGTTCGAGTCGCCAATGGCGTCTAGCTGTTCATCAGTGAGATTGCGCGTTCTGGGCGTGAGGGTATGGGCGGCCGAATGGGTTGCCACCAGGGGGACAGCGGACAGTTTCGCCACGTCCCCAAAACCCTGCTCGTTGAGGTGTGACAGGTCGAGCATGATGCCGAGATCGTTGCAGGCACATACCAATTCCTTGCCCGCCTCGGTCAGACCTGGGCCGATGTTTGGAGAGGCAGGGTATTTGAAAGGGACACCGCAGCCGAAGGCGTTGGGGCGGCTCCAGGTGATGCCCAGCGAACGCAAGCCCAGTTGGTAGAACGCTTCCAGATGGTGCAATTCGGGATCAATCGCCTCAGCCCCCTCGAAGTGCAGGACGACGGCCAACACGTTTTGATCCAGGCAATCCACCAGCTCCTCGACGTTTCGCACAACCTTGATCGCGCCCTGGGCGGCTTCCTCGAGGCGAAACAGGCTGGTGATCACCTCGTTGGTAAACTCGTAAGCGTAATCGAAATCTATCGGATCGGCCAGCCTTACCTCGTACCCGTCCTTTGTCTTGATAAGCAGATCAGCAGGGGCCGGTGAGGCTGAGTGGTCTACTGTGGGAGGCGGAACAAAGATGGCGAAGAAACCGCCGCCAAATCCAGCTTCACGAGCGCGGGGTAGATCGAGATGACCCTCTTCACTTCGCGCAAGGAACGAGCGCTCCCCGCCACGCTCTGGCAGGCGTAGCAAGGTGTCATTGTGGCCGTCGAAGATTAGCATGTTTTACCGTCCCTTCTTTGGATATGGGTTCTTCCAACTGGACTTGGCGTGTCTGATCAATATCAGGGTCTTCATCTCCACGGGCAGGTTCTCATCAATCTTGAACTTCATGCGGCGGCTCCTGCAGGTACCAGAACGATGCGTTCGCGTGCCAGTTCTGCCGCATAAGCGATAGCAGCCTGGATGTCTTCCGAACTCAACGAGGGGTAACTCTTCAAGATTTCTTTCGGACTGACACCTGCAGCCAGGTTATCCAAGATGACCGAAACCATTATCCGCGTGCCCTTGATGCAGGCTTTGCCATGACAAACCAAAGGATCTACCGAGATTCGTTCTTGCCAGTTCATTCCTTGACCTCCATTGTTGAGCTTCACCTATTGTGCACCTTCCTCACCCCGCCGCCTTCCAGCCATTCGCGGGCATGGGGGCCATTCTGCTCAGAATTTGGATCTACTGATTCTGTACCCAATTGTTCTAACCACTCGGCTAGTTCTATCTCCAAAGCCTGCAGAGCCTCATCCACAGTTTCGTGGTCATCGCTGCTTTCCCAGACCAGGCCGCCTTTATCCAGCGCTCTCACCAATGAGTCGCTATACTCAGTAGATAGCAATTGGCCATTTCACCCTGCATTTCCAATGCCAGCCTCAACCGCCACGAGTGAATCAGGCACGGGCTTGCGAATGGCATCCACAGTGCCCAAACGGCGCTCAATCGCACGA
>Ga0268276_1000846_pt1 | contig 33214 bp, 32 predicted proteins | sample saktaG_4_FD_190145 | JGI IMG/M metagenome (GOLD analysis project Ga0268276, IMG submission 190145) | Saline water microbial communities from Sakinaw Lake, British Columbia, Canada - sak_2010_1_5_45m | ecosystem: Environmental > Aquatic > Non-marine Saline and Alkaline > Saline ...
TTACCTCTTGCTATTCACGAACGCGAATTGGAGACTTTCAAATCCGCTAAAAATACAGCGCAATTTTTAGGTTTAATTAACTTTCAACTGCCCGAAATTACAACCTATTTACACGATGGACAGGTGCTGGAAATAAACAACCATCACCTACAGGTGTTACATACACCGGGCCACACTCCCGGAAGTGTTTGCTTTCTTAAGGGCAAGCATCTTTTTTCAGGTGACACTCTGTTTAGGGGCTCGGTTGGTCGGACAGATCTGCCCGGTGGCTCTATGAGGCAATTAAATCAAAGTTTAATCCGCTTAAAACAGTTACCGGATGACACAAATGTCTATCCCGGACATGGCCAATCGACCTCCATTGGCGCAGAACTCGATAGCAACCCGTTCCTGAAAGATTTAATCTAGAATGTCTTCACTCTATAAAAGTTTCTATGCTTTTTTGGCACAATATGCGCTGTTAAAAAAGAATAGCACGGTGATTGCAGGCGTATCCGGCGGTGTCGATTCTATGGTAATGCTGAAATGTTTATTAGAATATAGAAAAGAAATGAAAATCAATCTCATCGCAACTCATCTGAACCATCAAATAAGAGGCCGGGCGGCTGATCTGGATGAAGCTATCGTTCGAAATTTCTGTCAGGAAAACGATTGCGAATTTGTTTCAAAGACAGTTAATATTAAAGAAATGGCAAGGAAGCGGCATGTATCAGTGGAAATGGCCGGGCGCGATGCGCGTTATCAGTTTTTCAAGGAAGTTGGTGAAAATTACCCCAACCCACTCATCGCAACCGCCCATACAGCCGACGATCAGGTTGAAACCGTATTATACCGAATTTTAAAAGGAACCGGGATCAATGGGCTTCAGGGTATCCGTGTAAAGCGGGACAACATTATCCGCCCGCTTTTATTCGCCCGAAAAACAGATATTTACGCCTACGCCAAAGAAAACCATATCCCCTTTCGGGAAGATCACACAAACACCGATACGACAATTCCGCGGAATTATATCCGTCAGACACTGATTCCGTCCATTAAATCAAAAATCAATCCCTCTGTTAAGCGTTCAATCCTGCATCTGTCCGAAGTCTTTTCTGATCTTGATCAATTGAATAAAACGTCAGCAAAAAAGGCCCTGAAAAAATGCCTGATCCGGCAGACATCGACTGAAATTGCGCTTGATATTTCTCACCTGAAAAAGTATTTTAATTCCGTTATATTTGAAGTAATTCGAGAAAGTTTAAGCATTCTTCATTCAAACGCAACAACCATTGATTACAATATAATGAATAACATTAGCAGCCTCATACACTTTGGACAAACCGGCAATATTCAGAAAATCTCAGACAATATCACCGTTTCTTTAAACCGGAATGAATTAATTATACAAAAGAATGATCCCCAAAATTGGACTGGATTTGAAATCATACCCGGTAAACATTACTCCAGTGCCTTTTTTAATTTCAGAACTGAAGTATTGAGTATTTGTAAATTCAAACCGGATAATGAGAATAGAAACGTGGAATATGTGGACTTTGATAAAATAGCCGTTTCACCGCTTTTCCTGCGTCCCTGGCAAAAAGCCGAGCGGGTTGTGCCATTGGGTTCATCCCATTCAAAGAAAGTCAGTGACATCTTCATTGATCAAAAAGTCGCACTTCATAAAAAAGAACAGATTCCGATACTCATTTGTGGAAAATCAATTGTCTGGGTATGCGGATACAAATTGTCAGATTTGTATAAAATTGATTCAACAACGACGCAAATTTTAAAATTAATTTATGAGGAAACAGCCTTATGACGAAGACACTTCTTCTGGATGATAATTATGGAAAATTCAGCGGATTGACCTTACATGAAATGATCAGTTCCGAACAAATCCAAAACAGAATTAAAGAAATGGCAATTGAGATATCCAGAGATTATGCAGGAAAAACGCCGATAATGATCGGAGTATTAAATGGCTGTTTTATCTTTTTTGCCGATTTAATCCGGGAGATGAATGTTCAATCGGAAGTTGATTTCATTAAAATCTCCAGCTATGCCAACGAAACCCGGACCAGCGGAACCGTACGCTTACTGAAGGATATAAGTTGTGATATAACCGGACGTGACGTGATTGTAATCGAAGATATAATTGATTCCGGGTTGTCGATTGATTTCCTCCGGCGGCGTCTTCAGGATAGTCAGGCGAAATCCGTTAAATTCGCCGCGCTTTTAATCAAAGACTATACGGAACTGGATTTTGAGATTGATTATACCGGATTCACAATTCCTGATAAATTTGTTGTCGGGTACGGTCTGGATTTAGCCCAGAAAATGCGTAACCTGAAATCTATTTACTATTTAAACCAAGAAGGTCATTAATGGACAATTTTAAACCAATATTACGCTCCAACGAGCCTGACAAAAAACCCACGAAGAGCCCCAAAAAACCCAAAGGCACTCATCAACCGGGAAAGAAAAAGGACATTCCGGATAACGAATTCAAATGGAAAAAAGCATCAAAAACTTCGTTGATGTGGATTATCATCATTATCAGTTCAATATTTCTGATACAAATACTGGGTACCGGAAAAAAGGAAGAGATTACAATTGAATTTAAACAGTACGAAGATTTACTGACCAGCGGTCAGATCACAGAAGCTACAATTATTGAACGGCAATTTCACGGGACGCTGAAAGAACAAACCACCCTGATTATTCAGGGCAGACCGACCGATGTTAAGAAATTCAATTTTATCCTGCCTCCCAACTACGATCAGTACATGCTCGCCGACTGGGAACAATACAATCTCCGTTATAATTTTCAGGAACAGACTGTTGAATGGACAGCCTATCTGTTCCAGATTTTACCATGGTTTCTGTTTATCGGGATCTGGATCTTTTTTATGCGCCGTATGCAAGGTCAGAATAATAAAGGTATTTTTGGATTCGGAAAAAGTAAGGCCAGGCTCTGGACCTCCGACCGGCCAAAAACCTCGTTTACCGATGTGGCCGGCTGTGTTGAAGCCAAAGAAGAACTCCAGGAAATCATTGAATTTCTTAAGCAGCCTGAAAAATTTTCCAAACTCGGCGGTAAAATTCCAAAGGGCGCCTTGCTTCTGGGACCTCCCGGAACCGGAAAAACACTGTTGGCAAAAGCGGTTGCCGGTGAAGCGGCTGTTCCGTTCTTCAGCATCAGCGGCGCTGATTTTGTCGAAATGTTTGTCGGAGTGGGCGCGTCCCGTGTTCGCGATCTGTTTGAACAGGGCAAAAAGAACTCCCCTTGTATTATATTTATCGATGAAATTGACGCTGTCGGTCGTCATCGCGGGGCCGGACTCGGCGGCGGACACGACGAGCGGGAGCAAACTTTAAATCAATTACTCGTCGAGATGGATGGTTTTGATGAAAACACAAATGTGATCATTATCGCCGCTACGAACCGGCCTGACGTTTTGGATTCGGCCTTGTTGCGCCCCGGACGTTTTGATCGCCAGATTGTAGTCGATGTACCCGATGTTAAAGGCCGCGAAGGTATTTTACTGGTCCACACCAAGAAAATCCCCCTGGCAAAGGAGATTAACCTGAGTATAATCGCCAAAGGCACACCAGGATTAGTTGGCGCTGATTTGGCCAATCTTGTCAATGAAGCCGCACTTCTGGCCGCCCGAAAAAATAAAAAAGCGGTTGAGAACGAGGATTTCGAAGAGGCTAAAGATAAAGTAATGATGGGCGTCGAACGTAAAAGCCTGCAGATTTCAGAAAAAGAACGCATATCAACATCCTACCATGAATCCGGACACGTCCTGGTGGCAATGAACATCCCTGATGCCGACCCGATTCATAAGGTTACGATTGTTCCCCGCGGACGTGCGCTCGGTATCACCCATCAACTTCCTATGGATGAGCGACATAACTACTCAAGGACCTTCATCAATGGTACTCTCTGTGTTTTACTTGGCGGGCGTGCTGCAGAAAAAATTATTTTTAATGAATTGACGACCGGCGCTGGAAATGATATCGAACGCGCCACGGAACTGGCCCGTAAAATGGTCTGCGAATGGGGAATGAGTGAACGACTCGGACCATTGACATATGGAAAAAAGGAACAGGAGATTTTTTTAGGTCGTGAAATTACTCAGCACCGGGATTTCAGTGAAGATACCGCAAAGATCATTGATGAAGAGGTTCGGATAATTGTTGAAACAGCAGAGATACGGGCAAACAAAATTCTAAAAGACAATCTCAAGTCATTGAAATTGCTTGCCGAGACGTTACTCGAACATGAAGTTATCGACGGTGAAGACATCAAACGTCTTCTGGAAGGTAAGAAACTTAAAAACCCGAAGAACAATAATAAATCCGCGACTAAATCAAAGCCGGTAAAACCGACTACTAAATTAACAAAAACGGCCAGTCCGAAAAAACCCGTAAAAAAGGAAAGTCCAGCTGCTGCGAAAACTGACGATAAATGATATTCCTCACTATATCGGGGAAATGAAATCCCTCTCGGTCGATCCGGGAGGAATTCGTATCATGTCATCAAAGGGCGAATTTTATATTCTGAAAACAGATCCTATTCCGGCACCTGCTGCCAATATATTAAAACAACAGATGCTCTCAGTCGGTGGTGAATGCGCTGTGTCCCGGGGAGCGGCTACCTGCACAATTGACAAGGCTCCGGCAATTCTCAGCGGTACAAAGAAACATTACCTGAAACTCATTGAAAGCCTGAAATACCAGATATTTGGCCTGGATCTTCTGCGTAAAGAGCTCCGCAGTTACTTTTCTGATGATTTTCTTCAATCAAAGCTCCGACTTGGTTCCCACACATTTAATTTTAAGAAAAAGACTGCCGTGATGGGGATTTTGAACATCACACCTGATTCCTTTTCCGATGGCGGTAAACACCTCGGATTTGAAGATGCAGTCGCATCCGGGCTTCAAATGGAGCAGGACGGCGCCGATATAATTGATATTGGCGGTGAATCAACCCGACCTGGCGCGGAATCGCTTGACCTTGAAACAGAATTGAACCGGGTGATACCCGTTATCGAAGCGTTACGGAAAAAAACCGACATCCCCATTTCAATCGATACCTATAAATCCGCGGTCGCGGTAAAAGCTCTGGAAGCCGGGGCCGATCTGGTAAACGATATCAGCGGTACAACATTCGATCCACAGATGGCAGACACTGTCGCAGAATTCAACGCTGCGGTCTGCCTGATGCACATTAAGGGAACGCCACGGGACATGCAAGTAGATCCTCAATATGAAAACCTGATCGATGAGATTCTTCACTTTCTGAATAATTCTGTCAAAAGTGCTTTAAATGCCGGAATTCACCGCAACAAAATCCTTATCGATCCCGGAATTGGATTTGGAAAAACCGTTGCAGACAACTATACTATTTTACGATATTTAAAAGAATTCGAATCTTTAGGTCAGCCCATTCTCATCGGGTTATCCCGTAAATCGCTGATCGGCATAGTGCTTGATTTACCCGTGGACCAGCGTCTTGAGGGCAGTCTGGCCGGATTAGCAGCGGCGATTATCAATGGCGCCTCAATCGTCAGGGTTCACGATGTCAAAGAAAGCGTTCGCGCGGTAAGCATTATCGATGCAATAGCAGGGAAAAACTGAAATGACACTATTCACCATTAAATTTATTACTGTGACAATCTGGGATGTTCTCGATATTTTGCTGGTCTATTGGATATTTCTGAAACTGTTACAGTTTTTCCGGGGCTCACGCGCTTCACAGATGATCATCGGTCTGGCAATGATATTTCTGTTATCCTTTGTTGCCCGGATACTGAACCTGCAAAGCCTTTCATGGCTAATGGGACACCTCCAGACTGTCTGGGTTATTGCATTTGTAATTGTTTTTCAACCGGAATTGAGACGAATTCTGATCATGATCGGGCAGAATCGAATTCTGCGTCGCTTTTTCGCGGAACCAAAATCCAAAACCATCGATGCCGTAATCGATTCTTCAATGGAACTGGTCCGGCGAAAATGGGGAGGGCTGTATGTCCTTGGACAAGAAATCCGTTTTAAAACACTCCGTGATACTGCAACCAGCATCAATGCAGAAGTATCTTCCAGCCTGCTGGTATCCTTATTCAATCCCGGTAGTCCCCTCCACGATGGTGCGGTGATTATTCAAAATGATATCATCGAAGCGGCCGGCGCTATTTTGCCGTTGTCCGACAATCCCGATCTGGATCCGCTGCTGGGCACCCGCCATCGGGCGGCTCTGGGCATATCGGAAGAATCCGATGCCGTTGTCGTTGTTGTATCGGAAGAAACCCAGAAAATCGCCGTCGCTTATCAGGGCATGTTTTATCGCAGTGTGGATGAAGATATGCTTCGCGGACTGCTTAATAAATTATTCTTCATTGGGAATGAAAAACGCTAAATACAGGCAAAATTATGCCTTAGTTATTACACTATTTTTAATAAGCCCGGTTTTCAACCAGTCGGGTTTTTCTAATTCTCAATTTATAAAATCCAAACAACCAGTTTCCTATTCAGAAACATGGCTTGACAATAACCATTGGATCTGGCAGGGATCAATTGGTGAACCCGATTTATTCATTACAGCGGCCGGTTTTACTTCAATTCATACCGAAGCGCTGGAAAACGACAGCCGGCTTGCTTATCCTTCCCTCCCATACTTCAATAAAATTTTCAACGCAATGCCCGAAGATATCAGTTATCACATTAATGGCTCCGACCGGATTGTCCTGCCGATCAACGGAAAACTTGAACGGTTTTCCGACAGATCAAAACCGGACAATGCAGAGTTTGAATTCGCTGATATATCCAATCCTGACATTGGCAATCTATATCCCCGGGAAACCGTTATTATCACTTTTCTGGGATATGTCGACAATCTGCCGCTTACTAGTGTAACAATTTATCCCTATCAATTAATCGACAACGGCCAGCAGCTGCGCTACTACGAAGAGCTGAATGTATCATTATCTATCGCGAACAATTCAAAACTACGTGAACTTCAAAGATCTGAAAAATCAAATCTGGAAAAGGCTCTGAATCTGAACAATCAGGTTCGGCGACTGCCTTCGGAAAAAACACTTCTGAAACAAGGGACTCATTTTCTGTACGACAAAAAAATGATGCGGATAACTTTGGATGCCACCGGAATTTACCGCATCAGCCAGTCAAAGCTGAAAGATAACGGTGCTGCAGTCAAGAAAGTCGATCCACGGACTTTTCAAATGTTCAATAAAGGCCTCGAAGTACCCATCTACATCAAAGGAGAATCCGACGGTTCTTTCGATAAATCCGATTACATCGAATTCTACGGACAGCGCAATCCCAACAGCGTGGCCGATTATTACTATGATCCCTTTACGGATAAAAATGTCTACTTCCTGACCTGGAGTGCGCAAAACGGTCTGCGTTACGCCGAGGAATCGGCTAAAACAACGATCAGCACTAATGATGCAATCGTTCCGTCGGATTATGAGTATACGTCCAATTTTGAGGTAAATAGTTATTTTGACAGACTTGGGCAAGTCGATACCGATCTTCCCACTCACACGCGGGACCATTGGTTTTTTGACAGCGGTATTAATGGCGGCACAACCAAGAGTTACAATTTTCAATTGATTCATCCGAATGTGAATATTTCAGAACCGTTCAATATAGAAGTCGGTATGCACGGATTAACATATCAATCCGGGGATCATACGGTTACTATACACATTAATAACTATGAAGCTGCAACCGACAGCTGGAGTGATCAGATCCCACATATTATCCGGAATGATGCCGGTCAGACGCTTCAGAACCGGTTCCTCAGGCATGGCGAAAATAAAATTCAATTAGCGGTCGCCGGCGATGATCCCACAAACAAATACGACAAGGTGCTTTTTGATTACCTTAATATTCACTATAAACGGCTGTACCAGGCATACAAAGACCGGATTGATTTCAATCGTCCTGAAAAAACGCCGACCGGAACATATCATTTTAAAATTAGTGGTTTCGAAAACCCGGACATTTCTGTTTATAAGATCGGAAAAAGCAAACTGATGGACTTTAGTGTCGAATACAGTACGCTGACGGATAATTACTCAGTCTTGGTTGAGGATTACATTCACGACGATAATACTATCTACATTGCGGCCTCTAAATCAGGAACAATGCAGCCGCTTAGTATTCAAGCCGATACAATTTTCAATATTTCTGCTGAAGAAAACCCCGTTGATCTGCTGATAATATCGGATCAGCAGTATAAAAATAAACTCTCAAAACTGTTTTACTTTTATCAAAGCGTCGGCATCAATGCTCGGGTAGTAGGCATCAGAGACATTTACAATGAATTCAATGACGGAATAGTAAGCCCCTATGCCATTCGGGATTATTTGGCTTTCATTCATGAAAACTGGGCGCACAAACCCCAATCCGTTCTTTTAATTGGTGATTCCGGAATTCGGGAACAGGAATCCATACCGGCATTTTTCAATCAATCTTATAAATATGGCGCCTGTGCCAGCGATCACTGGTATGTTGCATTAGAAGAAAAATCCGGGATACCGGAATATGCGATTGGACGCTGGCCCGTATCAAACCAGGAAGAATTGGAATTGGTCATAGACAAACGCATTAATTATACGAATGAGGCCCCGATCGGTCCCTGGCATAATGAGATGCTCTACATTGCCGGTTACGAAGACGCCTTCAAGAATCAGACCGAAAACATGATAAAACGGCAGGTGCCTAAGGAATTCAGCATCAACCGGATTTTCATCAATCCATCATCTGTAAAAACCCCTTTTTTCGGTGGTTCTGATACATTAATATACCTGTTCAATGAAGGCCTGACGCTGATCAATTTCATGGGACACGGCGGCGGCGGTGTTTGGAGTGATCGATCTCTTTTTAATACATCTCATATTGAGTATCTGGATAATTACAATAAACTGCCCTTTATCACCAGTCTGACCTGTTTTACCGCAGACTTTGCCAGTATGACCGGGCTTGGAGAACACCTGTTACTGGCTGAAAATGGCGGCGCGATTGGTTTATGGGGAGCCACCAGTGTCGGCTGGATAAAAAATGACTACCTGATGGCCAAACCTTTCTATGATGTTATTTTCGAACCGGGTATAACTGTGGGGGAGGCAATCCAGTACGCCAAGATCAAGTATCTGTCCGACCAGTACTTCGATTACCTGAAATTTTCCATGGTCAATTCCTATACGCTTATCGGTGATCCGACCGTTGCAATTCCTTTTCCAAAAGCGCAGGCGGAACTGACAATCAACGAAACCAACCCGCAGGCCGGCCAAACTATCACAATATCTGGCTCAGTGCCCTTTGTCTCCGGTGAGATTTATACCCAACTCTACGACTCGGCTACTTACCGGGTATATCCGGAGCCATTAATTGGGCAAATTCAGAATGGCGCGGTTCAACAATCGATCGAATTGCCGTTTGATATAAATCCGGGCAATACGTTTATTAATTACTACTTCAATAATAATAACAAGACCGATGACGGTCATGGCGTCACCTTAATGAGCATCCAGGGACTGAACTTTTACAGTTTCAACATTCAACCTGAATTGCCGGAAAACGATGAAGATTTTACGATTTCAATCAGGACAGAATTGGCAAATATTGATTCCATGATATGCGAACTGGATACCACAAGCGCATACGAATACCTCGATGAAAACGGAATTGAGTTCGTAAGCAGTTTTAATAATCCCACATTTATCACCAAACAAAAAATGGTTCAGGATACCGCAGAACCGAATCGCTGGTATTTGTACAGTCCGATAAAAATCGGTATGGCAGGAAAATTGATCGGCGTCCGATTCGTTGCCGTTGACAATTCCCAAAACCAGACAAGCAGCGCGATATTCTCTGTTAAAATAAAACAAAATCCCGATCTGGTGCCGCTGAGTATCTCACAGGGCGGCATAACATTCCCGGAATTAATCGTCGAAGTAAATTATACCGGTGATGACACTCTACAGACGGACATCATTGCCTATAAAATATCCAACAGCGCCGAGTTGCTGTTTAATACCGCCGAAATTCAGCTATTACCCAACCGCAAATCCACGCATTCCATTCCCGGAATATTGGGTTCGGAATGGCAAACATTTAAAGTCGTTATGGACCCGGAAAATAAAATCAATGAATTGAACGAATCGAACAATACATTGACCGATTCCCTATATATCAACACCTTTCCGGTGCTGCCGGCAACCGGCGCCAGCCTGAATGGAACAACAACTGACACATTAAAATTTGATCAGTATTCCATTCTGATTGGGCCGAATAGTCTGACCGATTCATCCGCGTTAATTATCAATCGGAAATCCATTTCTCAGAACTCAAATCAGCCCCAATTTTCAATTCAAAGCAGTATGCCCGGAGGATTGCTCGAAAGCATTGACATCTCGTTGCCTAATGTTCCTGACACTCTGCTGAAGCCCTTGCGGATTGAGATTTTTCCATCCGACACAACGGACAACAATGTATCCATTGCACGCTGGAATCCCTACCTGAAAATATGGATAAAGCAATCCACCCAGCATCAGCGGACAAGTTATGTGACTGAGTCATCCTATCCCGGACAGTTCACTCTGATCAAATCTCAGGACACTGAACCGCCTCGTCTTGAACTGAGCCTTGATGGACAGCAATTTTTCCAGAACTCTTTCGTTTCCAGGAAACCAAACATTTCCATTATTGCTGAAGACCGGAACGGAGTTTCCTTTGACAAAACGGGACTGAATGTGTTCCTTGATGGAAACGCTGTCAGTTTTTCCGATTTGAATATTCCCGATACCTTGGCAAACGGTAATTACGTTTCTGCCCAGTTTCGCCCGGAATTGGAATACGGCGACCATGACATCGAAGTCATTATTAAAGATGCGGCCGGCAACAGTACCACCGATCAGATCGTTTTTACTGTCAGCGACGAATTGAAACTGATTGATTACGGGAATTATCCAAACCCGTTCAAAGACCGGACCGTGTTTATTTATGAACTGACCCAGTGCGTCGATGATTTTAAAATAAAAATATATACGACATCCGGACGACTCATTAAAATCCTGGAAGAATCAACAATTTTCAGTACCGGACTTGATATGAACGAAGGCGGTTATCACGAGGTCCTCTGGAACGGCCTGGATGAAAACGGTAACTTTATCGCCAATGGCGTCTATTTCTATAAAATGATCGCAAAGAGCAAAAATAAAACCGTGACAAAAATCGGGAAAACAGCCAAAGCACGCTAATGACAATTTTTCGAATCATATTATCAGTCGTAATGTTATTCTCACTGGCCTTCAGCGGCGAATATGCCGATGCCTTTCTCGAAAACGGCGTCAGCGCCCGTGCTCAGGCAATGGGCAACAGTCTTGGCGCTCTGGATCTGAGCATTACGTCCTTTATCAGCAACCCGTCGGGGATTGGCTATATCCGCAGTCCTCAAGTCGGTCTGATGTATACATCTCAATTCGGGCTGGCGAATCATAACTATGCCGGTTTCGCTGCGCCGATTGCCAAAAAATCCTCGGCTTCATTGAATTGGATTCGGTACAGTGTCGATGATATACCGATCCGTCCTGATATCCTGCGCCAGGTAAGCGATCCGGAAGCCCGCAGAGATTCTGTGCTGGCATTAAATGATCACCCCTTTGACACATTCAACGATCTGGAGCAGGCAATTTACCTCAGCGTTGGTCATTTCATATCCAGATCTGTCAGTCTTGGCTGGCGTTATTCACGGTTCACTCTTGAAATTCCACTGGGCGTCAACTTCAAATTCATTCATAAAAAACTTTACAATGTCGAGGGATACGGACTTGGCATTGACCTTGGTGGACGTCTCCGGTTCAGTGGTGCAGAAGTATTTGAGCTATCGAAAATGGGACAGATAAGCATCGGCTTTGCATTGCGTGATGTAACCGGTACAATCATTTACTGGAACACAAAGCGTCAGGACGAAATACAAATCAATCCGGTGCTTTCCTTCGGTTACGAACAAGCAATCAATGCCTATGATATTCTGTTGAATCTTGGCATTGAAAAAGAATACCGCTATGATGATAATGTTCGATATGGTCTTGAATGCAGCATTAAAAATCGCTTAAATATTCGCGCAGGCTTAATTAATTCTGGTTTAACAACGGGATTAGGTTTAAATTTTAAGGTTATGAATCAAATTATTCACATTGATTATTCATTTTTAAACCACGACCTTGGGACAACCCATCGGGTTGGAGGAATCATAGAATTTTGATAATACGTGCACTGATTTTCCAAATCCTATTTACCTTTATTATTGTCCTGTTTATCGGATGCGGAGAAAGTATCGAAGATCCCGACGCTCCGTCTGCACCGGTTTGGGTCGAGAAATCCGATCCAACCGATCCTATCGCTCACGGTATCCGACCTTATCATGACGGCAACGGTATTGTACTGGAATGGCATCCAAATCTTGAGGATGATATATCAGGCTATAAACTTTACAAGACTGAAGCAGATATTGATAACAAATTTATATTGGCAGTGGATATCAATGCCTTTTCGTTGAGCGGCGCGGATACATTTTTTGTGGATGATTCGGTAAAATTTAATGTTAACTATTACTATTACCTGAAAGCATATGATCAGGCTGGCAATAGAAGTGTACCAAGCGATACTATCCAGTACGCAATTATTAGTAAGGCCGAGCCATGGGATCCGGATGGTGATATAAATTCACAACAAACGCTTTTTAAATGGTATGATTTTTCATATAGTTATCCAAATTATATCGTTTTACTCGAAGATTTTGATAAACGTGAGGTTGTTTGGATTTCTCCTTTTATAGCACCAAATTATGGGGCTATTTCCCATTCGGTTTCATTCAACTTTGATGGAACTTCAGAATTAGACACATTTGAAATTGGGACAAGATATCGCTGGTGTGTAAAGTCTATCGCTTTTGTTGATTCTCATACCAATATTGATATCAGTGGTTCAATTTCATATTGGGCCTATTTTACTATTCAATAAACAGGAGAAGTTATGAAGCGTTTTTATATATTATTACTCGTACTTTTAGGCATGGGAATGGGCTTTGCCCAGGAGTCTGTGCGGACTCAAACCCCGACGACCGGGCGTTTTTCCGATCGCCCGTCGGCGTCACGCTATATATTGTCCACCAGCAGTGACGCTCTGTTAATGACGGTAAATGTATGGGGAGAAGTCCAGAAACCCGGTCTCTATGACATTCCGATCGGTACCGATCTGATTGAGTTAATCTCATCCGCCGGAGGACCCAAAGAGACTGCTCAATTAACAAAAATTAAAATCATCCACGGATCAAAGCCGGACCAGCAAGGTTACGTGTCAAAAGTTAACATAAAAGAATTTTTAGAAACTGGCGATGACACTCTCATTCCCGAAATGCGGCCTAATGATACGATCATTGTCCCGATGAAACCATCTCAATATATCAGGGTTTCCATGTCCTGGACACAGCAGTTGATGGCCCTAGTATCGGCTTATGCACTTGCAGACTATTATATAAATCGACCCTAAATTATAGTATAAGATCAGAAAAGGAGCAATAAAACATGATTGATTTGATTGATGTACAAATTCTGGATATCCTGCAGAAAGACGGCAGAATACAGCGTAACCGCATTGCGGAAAAAGTCGGACTCACTATCCCGGCTGTCAGTGAACGCATGCGCAAACTGGAGAAAAAAGGAATTATCGACGGTTACCATGCCAAAGTTAACCATTCCGCTATCGGTAAAGATGTCACGGCATTTGTGTTTGTGGTAACATCACCCTCAAAAAATTATGAAGAATTTATCAGGCATACCCGTGAGGAAAATGACGTAATTGAATGCCACTCAATCACCGGCGAGGGTTCTCACCTGCTTAAAATCCAAACCGATAATACATCTACGCTTGAAAAACTGCTTTCGGAAATTCAGTCATGGCCGGGCGTTTTGCAGACCCGAACCTATATTGTCCTGTCCAGTTACAAGGATTTTTCACCCTTGAGGCCGTCAAACCAAATCATAAAAAAATAAGAATTCAGCCAAACTATGCTAAACGATCTCCAATCAGAACTTGATATACTGAATCCCCGCCTGAACGAACTCCGGAGGTATCTTTGACGTTGATAACAAACAACGTCAATTAACAGAATTGCAGAATAAAACCGCTTCCAGCAACTTCTGGGATAACCGGGAAGATGCTCAGGCTATTCTGCAGCAAATCAGTATTATCGAAACGGTATTAAACCAGTTTCAAGGCGTCATGAAATCCTATTCCGATGCCAGTGAACTCGTCGAGCTGCTGGGCGTTGAGAATGATGAATCCATGCTGCCGGAACTTGCGACGATGGTTCAGGATTTAAATATAAAATTGGATAAAATCGAATTGCAGGCCATGCTCGGTTCTGAAGACGATCCCAAAAACGCCATTATGACAATTCATCCCGGCGCCGGCGGTACTGAATCCCAGGATTGGGCGGAAATGCTTATGCGGATGTACCTGCGTTGGATGGAGCGGTCAGGAATGGAATCAAAAATCATTGACCTGATCAATGGCGACGAAGCGGGAATCAAAGATGTTTCAATTGAGGTAAAAGGTATCTTCGCTTATGGGTATCTCAAATCAGAAGCCGGTATTCACCGACTTGTCCGAATTTCACCCTTTGACGCCAATCACCGGCGACATACCTCCTTCGCTTCGGTCTTTATTTATCCCGAAGTCGAAGAAGATATCGAAGTAGACATCAACACTGACGATCTTCGGATTGATACCTACCGGGCCAGCGGCGCCGGCGGTCAGCATGTCAATAAAACCGATTCAGCTATTCGGATTACCCATATTCCAAGCGGGATTGTCGTCCAATGCCAGAACGAGCGCTCACAATTCAAAAACAAAGCGTCCGCGATGAAAATTTTGCGGGCCCGTTTATATAAATTGAAAAAAGAAGAACAGGATAAAGAGAAATCGGAGATCGAGAAAAATAAAAAGGATATTTCCTGGGGCAATCAAATCCGGTCATATGTGTTTCAACCTTATACAATGGTCAAGGATCATCGTACCAAACATGAAAACACCAACATTCAGGCCGTGATGGACGGAGATATTGATGAATTTTTACGTCAATATCTGCTCTGGAATATAAAATAGGAGATCAAATACGCTTGAGTAACGAAGAACAACATATCGGGAAGTCACTGGCGGAAATTCTGGCCATTCGTAAAGAAAAGGTTCAGAAAATCCGTGGTTTAGGAATTGAACCCTTTGCCTACGAATTTTCCAGAACCCATTCCTATGAAGAAATAATTAATAATTTTGATGAACTGCAGGAAACAGTCACTGTTCGTGTTGCCGGCCGGATCATGGCCATCCGTAAAATGGGTCGCGCCAGTTTCAGTCACATTCAGGATATGAATTCAAAGTTGCAACTCTATATCCAGGAAAATAAAGTCGGAAAAGAGCAGTACGAACTGTTTGGCTTGCTGGACATTGGTGACATTATCGGCATTGTCGGAAAGGTATTCAAGACCCGCACCGGCGAGATAAGCATCTTTGCAGAAGAATTGCAATTGCTTTCAAAGAACGTTCGTCCAATTCCGATAGTAAAGGAAAAAGACGGCGAGGTCTTCGACGCATTCAGCAACAAGGAACAGCGGTATCGTCAGCGGTACCTTGACCTGATCGTGAATCCTGAGGTCAAAGACACGTTCATCATGCGGAGCAAGATCATTCAGTGGTGCCGTGATTTTCTGAATGAGCGCGGTTTTATTGAAGTGGAAACCCCTACCCTGCAGCCGATTTACGGTGGCGCATCCGCACGTCCGTTCAAGACATTCTATAATGCACTGAACCAGGAATTTTTCCTCCGAATCGCCGATGAACTATATCTGAAACGCCTGATCATTGGTGGTTTTGAAAAGGTCTATGAAATCGCCAAAAACTTTCGTAATGAGGGTATCGACCGCAATCATAATCCCGAATTCACAGCGCTGGAATACTACCAACAGTTTGTTGATTATAATTTCTTAATGGATGAAGTTGAAGCGATTTTCAAAACCATCGCAGAGAAAATCGGGAAATCTTCTGTCGAGTTTGGCGAATATACAATTGATTTTACCAATTCTTTTCAAAGGCGCGCCATGTTCGATCTTTTAAAAGAGCATGTTGGTATCGACATCTATGGTATGCCGGAAGAAAACCTGCGGGAACTCTGTATTGAAAAGGGATTTGAAGTTGATAAATCCGTGGGTTTCGGAAAACTGATCGAGCTGCTCTTTGATCATTTTGTCGAACACAAACTGATTCAGCCAACCTTTGTGACCGATTACCCAAAAGCCATTTCACCCCTGGCAAAAACCAGTCGCGACGGCAAAGATGATATCGTTGAGCGCTTCGAATTATACATTGCCGGACAGGAATTTGCCAATGCTTTCAGCGAATTAAATGACCCCTTCGACCAGCGGGAACGATTGGAAAGTCAGAGCCGCCTGCGTGAAGCCGGGGATGAAGAAGCCCAGATAATGGACGAGGATTTTGTAACGGCTATGGAATACGGCATGCCCCCAACCGGCGGTGTCGGGATCGGAATCGATCGCCTGGTGATGCTGTTTACCAATCAGCGCTACATCAAAGACGTCATTCTGTTTCCACAACTTCGGTCATAGAAAAGCACACAGTTATGTCATTTCCGGTTTTCATTGCCAAACGTCATCTGTTCAACCGCCATAAAATCGGTTATATTTCCTTTATCAGTATCATCTCCACAATCGGACTGGCTGTCGGAGTTGCGGCATTAATCATTACAATTTCCATTCTGAACGGTTTTGAGAATGTTATCAAAGAGAAACTGATCGGTTTTGACGCCCATATCCGCTTAAGATTATTCAATGGACAAACGTTCAAATCATCGGATGAAATAGCGAATCTGTTGTCCGGAAATCCTGAGATTCAGGACATCGTACCCTACGTTCACAGTACAGTGATGATTCGTAATAAAGCGGAAACCGATGGGGTCATTCTGGAAGGTCTCACGGAAGAAGACATAAAAAAAACCCTTGATATCCAGCGGTTCCTGAAAGAAGGCTCTGTTTCATTCCGGACCGAAGATGAAAAAGAGGGAATTATTATTGGCAGGAAATTAGCCGAGAATCTGGGGGCTAAATTGGGTGATCAAGTCTACCTGTTTGTCCTGCATTCAACATCAAAATCCTCCAGCCGTCCCAGAGTCGGGACGTTTACCATTACCGGGATTTACGAATCGGGGATTTCCGATTACGATGATATTTTTGTTTACACCAGTTTATCTGCGGCTCAGAATATTATGAATCTTGGCACCGAATTCTCCGGGTTTCAGATGATTCTGGATAATCCTCTCAACGCCGGAAAAGTGACTGAACAAATTAATTCGGAACTCGGTTATCCTTATCATGCCATGAGCTGGCTGGATTTGCACGCGAACCTTTTCGAATGGCTACGCGTCCAGCGATTCCCGATCATCATTGTTTTCGGTTTAATTGCTGCTGTCGCAATTTTTAACATTGTCAGTTCACTCATGATGATCGTCATCGAGAAAACCAAAGATATCGGCGTATTGAAAAGCATGGGTATCAGCCGAAAACAAACCGGAAGAATTTTTTTAATCGAAGGAACAATTATCGGGTTTGCCGGAACGGTTTTGGGGTATCTAATCGCAATTTTAATTACCTGGTTACAAAACCGATTCAGCATAATAGCACTGCCGGATGACGTTTATTTCATGAATCAACTGCCGATTGAACCAAAATTTATCTATTACCTGGTTGTTGGTTTTTTCGCGATTCTGTTTTCAATTCTGGCAACGATCTACCCATCCCGGAAAGCCATGGGATTATCACCAACGGAGGCAATCCGGTATGAATAATCGCCTTTTAAACTGGATTTCCTATCGCTATTTCCGCTCAAAAAAACAGACCGGTTTGATATCCTTCACCTCCTATGTTTCAATTTTCGGGATCGCGCTCGGTGCATTTGCTCTGCTCATTACATTAAGCATTCTGAACGGATTTGAATCGGAAATCACAGCCCGGGTAATTGATCTGGAATCTCATCTGCGGATATCCGGCCCCGATATTGACAGCAAACTACTCCCCGAATTAAACAACTTGCTGAAAGAAGAGGATATTGACATCATTTATCCTTATACACTGAAGAAATCGGTACTGTCCAACTTTGGTTCCGATGCCATTGTTCGCCTGAAGGGAATCGACTCGACGGTTTTCCAGACAAAGATAATGCAAAAATCCGCCATTATTCGCGGCAATAACAATTTTACAGCCCCCACCGCAGATTTGCCCGGTATTGTGGTCGGATATCGACTGGCTGATAAACTTGGTTTGTTCCTGGGGGATACAATCAATGTCATCAATCCGCTGGACATAAAAAGTTCCTACAGCATCCCTTTTGTCGGGCGTTTCGTGCTAAGCGGAGTATTTCGCCTGGACTTGTTCGATTATGATGAAAACCTGGCATTTGTAGAAATTGGCGAAGCCCAGAAAATCTTTAAAATGCCGCAGCAATATTCCGGGATTGATATTCGTTTTGAAAATTATCAAAACATACTTCAGATAAAAGAACGGCTTTCGAATAATCTCAAACGAGGTACTGTAATTTCAAGCTGGGAAGATTTGCACCGAGATCTGTTCGGCGCGATGAAACTCGAAAAATACGGGAGTTTTCTGGCACTGAGTTTCATTATCCTGATTGCGATATTTAATCTGTCCAGTTCGCTGGTTATGCTGGTCATGGAAAAAATCCGTGAAATTGGAATGCTCCAGACATTGGGCATGAATAACAGCCATATCAAAGGAATTTTTCTCCGGCTGGGATTCATCACCGGCTCGATCGGACTGCTGTTCGGATTATCTCTGGCATTGATCATTTGTCTGCTTCAGCAATATTACAAATTCATCCCGCTACCCTCGGTCTATTTTATTCCCTACCTTCCGGTTGAGCTTCATGTAATCGATGTCGCAGCAATTCTGACCGCCGGATTTATCCTGATATTTTTTGGAACTTTATATCCGGCCCAGCGGGTTGGAAAACTCGCACCTTTGGAGGCAATTCAATATGAAAAATGATCGTGAACCGATCCTGATCGTCAACGGCCTGTCAAAATCCTACAAGACCGATGGAGTTGAAGTTCCCGTATTCCAGGACATTTCATTTTCAGTCAATGCCGGAGAAGTCATCGCAATCATGGGGCCGTCGGGAATTGGTAAGTCCACCCTGTTGAATCTCGTCGGAACCCTCGATTTTCCGAATAGTGGTGAGATCAGTTATCAGGGGATCAATCCGTTCAGTTTACCGGATCGTGAAATCGCCCGGTTCAGAAATCAAACAGTCGGATTTGTTTTCCAGTTTCACCACCTGCTTCCGGAGTTTACTGCCCTTGAAAATGTCATGATTCCTTCCATTATTTACCATTATGATCCGAATACTGCAAAGGAAAACGCTAAAGAGATTCTTGATCTGGTAGGTCTGGGCCACCGCATTCATCACCGTCCCTCGGCTCTTTCCGGCGGTGAACGCCAGCGGGTTGCGGTTGCACGGGCACTGATTAATAAACCTTTAGTCGTTCTTGCCGACGAACCATCCGGCAATCTGGACTCGCACAACAGCGATTTATTAATTGAACTAATCCTCAAACTGAATGAACAGGACCAGCGGACCTTTATCATTGCCACCCACAACTCATCGATTGCATCTAAGTCTCACAGGGTGTTGCTTCTGGATAATGGTGGCGCCCGTTTTCAATAAAAGATTAATTGACTTGGGTCGTTCCAGGTTATATATTGTGAAAGATAAGCATAAGAACAATGAAAGAACAATTTTCAAAACTGATTCAACACACGATTAAAGAAGCGCGAAGCCAGGCAGCCCGACTGGGCCATAATTACGTGGATTCCGAACATCTTCTGTTGGCAATTCTTAACCGGACGGACAGCCGCTTAACGGACATCCTTACAAATTTTGAAATCGACGTCAATGAGTTGATAAAAAATATTGAAGATGCGGTCCCGGGAGGCGATGAGATCATTCAACTTGGTCGTTTACCATTGACAAAACGCGCCGAACAGATACTGCGAAACACGTTTCACGAAGCCCAGCACATGGGCGCCGGTGAAGTGGATGAAATCCATATCTTCCTGGCCATCCTGAAACAACAGGATGGAATTGCGTACAAGGTGCTTAATGCGTTCGGCATTGAATATCACAGTTTCAAAAATGATATCGACGAACCCGATTTTAACGAACACATGCAGCAGAATTTATCAAAAAAGGCCAAAATCAGTAAAACACCGGCGTTGGACCATTTTTCCAGAGATATCACCGAAAAAGCCAAAAACAATCAACTCGATCCGGTAATCGGTCGGGAAAACGAGATTGAGCGGGTGGCTCAGATATTATCCCGTCGCAAAAAAAACAATCCGGTGCTCATCGGAGAACCCGGGGTTGGGAAAACTGCAATTGCAGAAGGTCTGGCAATTCGAATCATCGAGAAAAAAGTCCCCCGATCGCTCTATAACAAGCGGATCATCGATCTGGATCTGGCCGCCATCGTCGCCGGCACAAAATACCGTGGACAGTTCGAGGAACGTATGAAAACTATCATGCAGGAACTTGAACAGGCCGACGATATCATTCTTTTTATCGATGAGCTTCATACAATCGTTGGAGCCGGTAGCGCATCCGGTTCGCTGGATGCATCCAATATGTTTAAACCGGCGCTGGCACGGGGAGATCTTAGGTGCATTGGGGCAACCACTTTGGATGAATACCGTAAAGTAATTGAAAAAGACGGGGCCCTGGAACGTCGCTTTCAAAAAATAATTGTCAATCCACCCATGAAGGATGAAACTATCGAAATTCTGAGAGGCCTTCAGGAACGATATGAGGATCATCATCGTGTTAAGTACACCAATCAGGCCCTGATTGCCGCTGTGGAACTAAGCGATCGTTATATCACCGATAAATTCCTGCCCGATAAAGCCATCGACGTCGTCGATGAAGCCGGTTCAAGAGTTCACCTGCGAAATATCGACGTCCCTAAACCGATTGTTGAGCTTGAAGAAAAAGCCGAGCAAACCAAACTCCGGAAAGAGAGCGCGGTTCGTGAACAAATGTTCGAAAAAGCGGCCGAATTGCGGGATAAAGAACGTAAATTCCGACAGAAAATCAAGGTCGCCTATGAAAAATGGGAAAATAAAACCGCCAATGAAGTTATCCCGGTAACTGAGGACGATGTGGCCGATGTGGTTGCGATGATGACAGGCATTCCAGTCAATCGAGTAGCCGAATCGGAAAATAAAAAACTGCTGAATATGGAAACCGAACTAAAAAAGCACATTGTCGGCCAAGATGAGGTTATACGCCTCATTTCCAGTGCGATCCGCCGGTCAAGAGCCGGTATGAAAGATCCCAAGCGGCCGATTGGCAGTTTTCTATTTATGGGTCCTACGGGCGTCGGAAAAACCGAAATGGCCAAAGTGATTGCCCAATTTCTTTTTGAAGGTAAAAACGCCCTTATCAAAATTGATATGTCCGAGTACATGGAAAAATTTGCCGTGTCACGGTTGATTGGCGCGCCTCCCGGTTATGTGGGATACGAAGAGGGTGGTGAGTTGACGGAACGGGTTCGGCGGCATCCCTATTCTGTTGTTCTATTTGATGAAATTGAAAAAGCGCATGCTGATGTTTTTAACATTCTGCTGCAAATATTTGATGACGGAGTATTGACTGACAGTCTGGGTCGGAAAATCAATTTCAAGAATACAATCATCATCATGACTTCCAATGCCGGCAGTCGCAATATTCAACACAATGCTTTTGGATTTTCCAAAGATTCCGAAAAGAGCGATTACAAGGTCATGAAGAAAAAGATGATTGAAGAAGCCCGCAAACTCTTTAATCCGGAATTCATGAACAGGATTGACGATCCCGTAGTTTTTCATTCGCTTACAAAGGAAAATATTCTGGATATTATTGGTCTTCTGCTCAAAGAGGTCCAGCAAAATCTATCAAATACCAAAACCGGATTACGAATAAGCAGAGGTGTTAAAGAATTTCTTCTAGAAAAAGGATTCAAACCCGAATACGGCACCCGGCCTTTACGCCGTTCGATCCAGGCTCTTATCGAAGATCCGATTGCTGAAAAATTTCTGGACGGTACATTATCAAAAGGAAAAGAAATCACGATTCGGGTTCGAAAAAATCAATTAAGTTTTTCTCATCCACAGACCCAAAAGAAAAAACAATCTGTTGAATTAAACAGTTAATCAGCAGATTCCGACATTTTTTCCGATTTGTCTGCATCGTCTTTTTATATCTCATAACAATCGGTCGTTATGTCTTAGTGAATTCTTGGCATAAGATTTGTCACTTTCTTATTGTTTTTGAAAGTATTGATAATAATTGTACTGTGATAAACGATTTAAAGGAGATAAAAAATGGGAAAAATCATCGGTATTGATTTGGGTACAACCAACTCTTGTGTAGCCGTTATGGATGCCGGAAAACCCCGTGTTCTGGAAAATTCCGAAGGACGGTCAGTCACACCGTCAGTAGTGGTTTTTAAAAAAGACGGCGAACGGGTTGTCGGTGATACAGCCAAACGGCAGATCGTCACCAATCATGACCGTGCGGTTTACTCAATCAAACGCTTTATGGGAAGAATGTTTAAAGAAGTTAGCAGTGAAATCAAAGAAGTGCCTTTCAAAGTGATTGAAGGCCCCAACGGTGATGTTCGGGTACGGATCGCTGATCGCGATTACTCGCCTCCGGAAATCGGCGCTATGGTGCTTCAGAAAATGAAACAGACTGCCGAGGAAAAACTCGGTGAAAAAATTACCGAAGCCGTTATTACTGTACCGGCCTATTTTAATGATGCACAACGTCAGGCAACAAAAGATGCCGGAAAAATTGCCGGACTGGAAGTAATGCGAATTATCAATGAGCCCACTGCAGCGGCCTTAGCCTATGGTCTGGACAAGAAAAAGGACGAAAAGATCGCTGTTTATGATTTGGGTGGCGGTACATTTGATGTCTCGATTCTTGAAATAGGCGATGGTGTCTTTGAAGTCAAATCCACTAGTGGCGATGGCCATCTTGGTGGTGATGATTTAGACCAGAGAGTTATTGATTGGCTGGTTGATGATTTTAAGAAAAAAGAGGGTGTTGACCTTAAAAAAGATCCCATGGCCATGCAACGCCTCAAGGAATCCGCCGAAAAAGCGAAAACCGAGCTCTCTTCCAACACAGAAACTGAAATTAACCTCCCTTATATTACCGCTGGAGCCGCCGGTCCGATTCATTTATTAGAGAAACTGACCCGCGCAAAATTTGAGTCACTGGTCGAAGATTTAATCGAAAGAACCCGCAAACCTTGTATGCAAGCAATTAAAGATGCAGGACTATCCGCAAGCGATATTGATGAGGTGATTCTGGTTGGTGGTTCTACCCGAATTCCAAAGGTACAGACACTGGTCAAAGAGATTTTTGGCAAAGAACCCAACAAAAGTGTTAATCCCGATGAAGTTGTGGCTATCGGTGCAGCCATCCAGGGCGGCGTCCTTGGTGGTGAAGTTCATGATATTCTGCTGCTTGATGTAACTCCACTGTCACTCGGTATTGAGACCCTTGGCGGTGTTGCCACTAAATTGATAGAACGGAATACCACTATTCCGACCAAGAAAAGTGAAATTTTCTCAACCGCGGCTGACAGTCAGACAACCGTGGAAATCCATGTACTTCAGGGTGAGCGAGCAATGGCTGCCGACAATAAAAGCATTGGTAAATTCCACCTGGATGGGATTCCGCCAGCACGCCGTGGTATCCCGCAGATCGAAGTAACTTTCGATATTGATGCAAACGGTATTCTGAACGTCTCGGCAAAAGACAAGGCTACCAGTAAAGAGCAGAGTGTTCGTATTCAGACTTCCAGTGGACTGTCCGATTCAGAAAAAGAGCGTATGGTTAACGACGCTAAAATGCATGAAGAAGATGACAAGCGCCGTAAAGAAGAAGTCGATACACGTAATCAGGTCGACACCCTAATCTATCAGACTGAAAAGAACATGACGGAATATGGTGACAAACTTCAACCTGAAGAAAAAGGAAAAATTGACGACGCTCTTGAACAGTTGAAAAAAATCCAGGGCGGCAATGACATTGGTGCCATGAAAGAAGGTATCGAAAATCTGAATAAAGTCTGGACGGAGATATCAACAAAGATGTATGAACGGGTCAAAACCGAAACACCTCCGCCGAATGCGGGACCGCAACCCGGCCCGGAAGCCCAGTCACGTCAGGATACCGGCAAAGAAGATAATGTCGAAGATGCTGATTTTGAAGTCGTTGATGATAAATAAATAGAGATACGCTTCTTTACTCAAAGGGGTGGTTTCCCACCCCTTCTTATTTTAGTAGAATCAAATTGAAATCTGTTGGTTTTTATCATCAAAACACTTATTTTCCAACGCTATTTTTAGACTGAGACGGCGACGTACCCAAGTGGCTAAGGGAGCGGTCTGCAAAATCGTTATTCACCGGTTCGAATCCGGTCGTCGCCTCTCTTTTTTAAGTGCCGAAGTGGCGGAATTGGTAGACGCAAGGGACTTAAAATCCCTCGTAGAATTTCTACGTGCCGGTTCGATTCCGGCCTTCGGCACAACCCCTTACCCGTCGATAACGGCGGGTATTTTTGTTTTTATAGATCACCTTCCCCCCTATCTAAATAAAATCCAAAACATGTATATTTATGTATATTTTGTCATCTGAAACCGGATACGGAACTGGATACGGATTTCTATTGATAGCAATATGAAAATGATTAGCCTAAGAAAACCATTGCAATTACTATCTGAATGGTTTATTATTGGATTAACATAGACAAATTTATGAAATCTAAAACCGGAAAGATTTCGCTTATGATTGGATGTCAATGGATTAATCAATGTCAGGGTGAACATAAATCTTTACGGTGGGGGCATAAAGGCCGGGATGCTATAGTGGGAAGTGTCCCGGCTTAACTTATAAATAAAGGGGTGTTAAAAATGAAGATACTTATTTTTATTTATATATTTTGTTTATCAACTTCTCTATTCGGAGATAATAACACTTTAAACACAAAAGCCACTTTAGATAGTCTCAAAGTAGAACAAATTAGGATAAAAAATAACTTAAAGAATATTGATAATAATATCGCCAAACTTTTACAAAATTCTAACAGTGAATCAATTGAATCTTTAGCCATAAAGATTGATAGTATTAAGATAAACAAAGATAAATATTTAAGTCGGTTGAGCATAATAAATATTCAGGTAGATAGCCTAACAAAACATTTAACAGAATTAATTCTACAAAAACCCATTGAATCTTTCAAAGGGATAATAAAACAAAACACGGGATTATATAAAAATCCTATACAGTCAGGCCCTGATAGCCCAGATAGAATCACAACGGTTACAATGGGTGAAGTAGTTGATATTATTGATATAAGTGAAGACAAGTATTTTGTAAAGATTAACTATAATGACAATACTGGATTTGTACATGTTTCTGATATTCTTACCGATAAAGAAAAATTATCTGAGTTACAAAGCAGAGCCGATGCAGTTAAAAAAAGCAAGGATTTTGAAAATAAAAAAATAAGTAATGAATTATCTGAAAAACAAAATAAGTCAGCTGTTGATCATAGTAAAAGAGATGACCTTCAACTATTATATGATTCTGGACTTTTAAAAAAATTAGACGCTGATCTAAACAAAGCAAGGATCGATGTTTACATCTGGAATTCATTAGATTATGATACAAAAGTTGGAATTGGAATCACATTAGCAAAAATCTGTGACAGGGCAGGATCGACTGGAAGAATTACGTTTTATGACAACAGGTCGGGGGAAAAAGTAGCCAGATACAGTCAATCATATGGCTACAAAAGTTATTAATAAAAAAAATTGTCCGATTGTCGGTGATTCTTACTTGACTGAAAAACTTAACAGCGTCTTGATGTCCGCACTTGATAAGTTTATCGGTTGAATGTAATTTGACTTAAGTTATTTGACATAAGCGGGCTTAGGGTAGCACCCGAAAAGCGGAAACCTTCACCGCCTTCCCGCTTATGACCTTTGAAGGGCTAATTGGAAGGATTTGAGCATGATTAAAAAGGCTTTTATCGTTTTCTATATTATATGCGTTGTTTTTTTGAATAGTTGTTCGGTTATCCCAAATATTACACCCTCAACGGCAGCGGAAGCAAAATATTATTACAAAGATGATAGTATTATATTGGCAATTAATACCGCTAAGATCGGAATCTCCCACGAATTTAATTCCATAGAGTTTTTTATCCAGAACATTTCTAATAAGCCGCTTAACATGAACGGCGTTTATGATGTATTAACATTAGAGTCCGATGGAAAAGAATATCAACCGGGGAGATTTACATCTATTCTTGAATATCCGGGAATACTTAATCCAGATAGTTATTCACTAATTTATTTTCTTTCAAGTGTTGATATTTCTCTAATTGACAGTTTCGAGTGGCAGCACAACAGCGGGAAAGTCTATAATATTGAGAAACGATGAGTAGCAAATTTCTCGGAATCACTTTATAAGATCGGACATTAAACTATTAGAGACGCTTTTTGAATCACTGTTTAATCTAATTAGTAAATTTTTCAAGTGGATTTTCCGTTTGGTTTTCAGGAAAAAACCAAAATTATTTTTGAAATAAGCGGGATAGGGTAGCACCTGAACACCGTAACCTTTAACGGCTTCCGGCTTATTATTTCCAAAGGGGATTGAACCCGTCTCCCGATTTATTTATATAAAATAAAAAATATTTGTTTTTTTCTTTTTTACCTTTAAATTAGGTTGCCAGTAAAATAACTCTGGCGGGGTATTTTTCAAAGCATGTAAAAATATTTCGATCTTTTAAATTGGCAAAAGCACTGTAAGCCCGTTTTAACGTTCTCAAATTCCAGCAGGAATGAGAATCTGTTAAAGCGGGCTTTTTTATTTTAAAAAACGTAGAGGAGTAAACAAAATGAGCAAAAAGTATTTCACAACAAAAGAAGTTTTGAAAGAGACTGGACTAAGATTGTCACAGCTTCAGTATTTAAGAAATGATGGGATTATTCAATCTGTCCGCCGGGGCGCAGGCTATCCCACACTTTACCCACCCGAAACCGTCAACATTATCAAGACACGTTTGGCAAAGTTGAACGCTGAATAGGGCTTTTGATGTCTATTAAAAACAATCGATCAACACCGCCTTTTGTATTGGTAAAAATTGAAATGCTAAGAGATCAAAAATATCAAAGACTGTCAATTACAGCAAAAATGCTTTGGATTTATCTTAGAGGCCAATACAATCCCAATAAAGAAAACATTAATCCGGCAACCGGCGAAATTCAAGTAAATTTAACTTATAAACAGATGATAACGACCAAAGGCTTTTCACCAAAATCGATGACAAGAGCAATTAGAGAACTAATAAAGAATGATTTTATTAGAAAGACTGAGCAAGGCGGTAGGTTAAATGGAATGAGTGCTTATTCATTCACTGGTAAATATGCACCTTTTCCAAAGCAGGATAAAAGTAAAACAAAACGGGGGTAGATATGGTATATATACATAAGCTTCACTTTGTACCACCAGCGAAAAAAAACAGTCTCGTCGAGACCGGCGTAACTTTGTACCACCAGCAGACTTTAATAATTAAAGCATGGCGTAACTTTGTACCGCCACATGGCGTAACTTTGTACCATTGAGAAACAAAATTGAAAGGATCAACAAATGGACATAATATTAATGTCGATAGTTGAAAATTGTAAAGATCAAATTTTAAACCGTCTGAACGACCTGGAAAAGAAATTAGATCAAATTCTTATTTATATAGAAAACGAGATGAAAAATGGCCAATAAGAAAAACGTTGATTTGAAATTAGTTGAAGACTTAGCAGCCTTGCTATGTACGCAAGTGGAAATTTGTAAAATTGTCGGAATTACAGATCGGACGCTAAGAAATCGGGCGGATATTTCCGACGCTTATAAAAAAGGACTGGAATCCGGAAAATTATCACTTCGCCGGATGCAGTTCAAACTTGCTGAAAAATCCCCGGCAATGGCCATTTGGTTAGGTAAAAATTACTTAGGCCAGTCAGACTATGCCGGTAGAGATACCAGCGGACCGACAGACCTGAGCGAATTCGCACGGATTATGCGCAGTATAGATACGGGACAGGATTAACGGTAAAAAATGAAGCGATCTAAAACGAAATTAAAATGCTTTTCCGCCTTACTGACGGCAATCGAAAACGAAACCGACGAAGCCAAGCGAATCGACAAAATGGAATTGCTATGCCGTAAGATTTGCGCCTGCGCTTTTAATGTTGAAATCTGGGCGCTTAATCTTATTGCAGATTGTGAAGACAGAGACATTAGTTTTGATGAAGTTGCAAAAATAATAAGGGATATGGAAAATGAATCCTGATAATCAGACGACAAAACAGGCTGGAAAAACAGGGCGATCAAAAGACGGAACATTTGCCCCCGGAATTTCTGGCAATCCGGCAGGCAGACCGCCAAAAGCCGAATCCTGGAGAGAATTATTCAACCAGGAATTAGAAAAACTAATAAAATATCCCGATAAAAAATCGCCTAATATTACAAATAAACGGGCGGTTGTTTCCCGTTTGATTTCCGAAGCATTAACCGGGAATGTCCGGGCAATCTCGGAATTAATCGAAAAATCAGAACCCTTAATGCCCGATGAAGCGAGACGAGATTTCGACGGCGTGGAATTTTTAAAATAGGATATAATGGAATTGACCGCCGAAATATTGAGAAAACTTGAACACTTGGAAAAGTGTATCATTGGCATGCAGTCCAAGTGGTTTACAGTCAATGAAGCGGCGGAATATTGTCGCATTTCCGAATCCAAAATGCGGAAGCTCATCGGATCGGGCAAAATCCCTATTCATAAAATCGACGGCAAAATATTATTAAACCGCCGCGAGTTGGAATATTTAATATTGACCGGATCGGCAAGACCGAGTAAACGAGATCGGGAACGTGTGGAATGTCTACTTTGATAAAGTACAACTCAATAAACTACGGTGATTTCTTTCAGGAATACCGACATATCGAAGCCGGGAGCGTCAATTTATATCTGTCAGACCTTCCCTATGGCCTATTCAATGACACCCGACTATCAGACCTTCCCAATGACACCCGGATTGACCTGGAGCGATTAGAGGCGGCACTGGACTATCTTTTAGCAAAAAACAACGGGCAGGCGGTTCTGTTCTGCAACCTGGATTTACTGATAAGAATCCGGGCGGAGTTTGGAAAGTATATCACCTATAAACACCATCATATTTTACATAAAACATTGTCAATGCCGGGGAGTCAATTTTATCCCTTAAACGATGCTGAATTTCTGGCCGTTTGTTATCGAACCGGAGCAAAGATTTCCGACCTTACTTTCAATTCCTATAATGGCAATCCGGGCGAACCTTACACAAAGAAAAATTACAATCTTGACGAGTGTAAAATCAGGCGACAATCGAAGCCAAAATTCAATCATAACGGCAACGGAAAACGATTTATTAAAACCATTATACCAATGACCAGTAAATGCAATTTAGACAAGTCAGAGCGGGCAGGCATTGAACACCCCTTCCAGAAGCCTTTAAAATTATGCAGACAATTAATCAGAACGTATAGCAACCCCGGCGATTTCATTCTTGACGGCTTCGCCGGATCCGGTTCAACATTGATAGCTGCAGAGATGGAAGGGCGGAAATATTCAGGCTTCGAAATTGAAAGTAAATTTTACGTGGAATCCCTGGGAAGGTTGCAGCGTGAAAAATGCAAAATAACTTTACCATTTTAAAGAGGTGAAACATGGCAGATAAAGCATGGAAACAATTTGAGCGTAGAGTTGCAAGTTTTTTTCACGGGCAAAGGAATCCATTAAGCGGCGGTAATTCTGGAAATGGAACACGGGCGGACGTGATACACCCGACGCTTTATATCGAAGCGAAACAACGCGTAAAACATTCCGCAGTTACACTTTGGGATGACACTAAGAAAAAAGCCGTCAAAAAGGGCAAAACGCCGGTTGTCTGTTTATCGGAAAAGAATCGACCGGGCTTCTGGATCGTAATTCATAGTGACGATTTAATCAAATTATAGTTAAAAATAGTATCGTTTTTTGAAATTGTGAAACGCTTATTTGTCAGCAAATTACTTTTCTTAATTGCTTATATCCGTTGTCGCCGTCTTGTAAATATTCATATCCATTATTTTCATAGAATTTTACAAGATTGTCGTTATCGCACTCGAGAAAAATAATCCTTCCACCAATAATATCATGGGACTGAAAGATTGTTGATTCAGCATATTCCAATATTTCCCGACCAGATATATCGTTTCCCGAATATGTATCACTTCTTCCAAGTTGACCGATTAAATACACCGCAAGCACTTTTAATCTTGTATATAATCCGTCAAGCTCCTGTTTTGTTTTTCTGGACAATTCCGATGAGAGATCAATCGCCTTTAAAGCAATAGAGTAATAGGCTATGATTTCAAGATTCTTTTTATTATCGGCATTTACTAAAAGATAGGTACGGCTTTTGTGCTTTTTCTCAAATAGAGAAGATTTTTCTTTTAAGAAATTTTCTATATCAGGATTGACTTTACATGAAAAAGGCTCAAATATTTTAATCATTTGAGCCTCGGTAAATTTTCCTAATACAAGTCTTAGCGGGATCGGTAAGATGTTAATATCTTTTTCCCTTCATCAATCTTTCTTTGAATATTTATCTTGGGCCTTGGGCTTGAACACTCTTTATCGAGATGCGCAACCAACTTGATATATGCCTCTTTATTTTTGACCTTAAATTCCCGGTCAAAAGATTCCGTCGCCATTTTATCCTCCATTATAAAAGCACTTAGTAAATAATATCACAAATTTTTCTTTAATGCAACCATTCTTTTAACTATCAACATCAGTATAACAACGGATATGATAAAAATGTTTCAGGAATTAAAGATTGTCTGATTTTTCCTTCGTTACAATGAAAAGCGGCCAGAAACAATAAACAGGAATCAATTTTAACCGTACCCATCTATTGAGTTTTGAATCTTTATCCCCTCCCCTATGGTTTGCTATTGGTTTTAATAGATCGTTGCTTAGAGGCGATATAAGAGGCTTGTAAGTTATGCGGAAACAATTACTTATGCGACATTATGTCATATTATGAAATTATGAAAACACTAAATAAGTCTAAGTATATGTTATATGATAACTTACAATTAACACATAACGTATTTTATGTAAACTAATTATTTATCAATTTGGTTAATCGGGTATATTTATCATACCGGATTGAGTGTTTGGGTATATTTATTTAATGATATTTCATAATAAAGTAATTTATTTCTTGTTAAAGTTAAAAAGAATGATTACTATTCTACGGGTAGGATAGTTTAAACAGTGAAAGGATTTGACAAATGGAAAAACTTTTAACAGTACGGGACGTTTCAAATATCTTACAGGTTACGGATCGGACGGTTTACAATTATGTAAATTCCGGTGAATTGAAAGCGGTAAAACTTGGTAAGAAAAACAAATTAACCAGGGCCGGAAAAATTCTAATATCGGTTGAAAATCTGAATCATTTTTTAAATCAAAAATAAAAGGTGAAATAATGGCCAGCCTGAGAAAACTTAGAAATAAATTTTATGTCAGAGTATGGATTGACGGCAAAGAGAAATTACTACCCACTGGTTGCACTGAGCGACGGGATGCGGAAAAGCACTTCCGTAAAATCCAGAATCAGGAAATGGAAGTCAAACAGCGAATCCGGCAGGAAATAGATGAACTCCAGAACCGCTTAACTATTCCTGAGGGCATTCGATATTTTAAAAAGAATTATGGCCGGGAACACAACCTGAGAGAGACCACTATCTACACTTACGGACTGGCCGTCAATGATTTCAGAACATGTTTTAATAACGTCAACTATTATGAATCATTAAACGCTAAGCACTTCCCAAACCTGATTGATTATTTGGAAAATAAATACAATTCTACCACAGTGAATATCCGGTTACGTGGAATCCGGGCGATGCTGAATTATCTGTTTGAAAAAGAAATGATTGATAAAATACCCTTCCGGGTGAAACAGATCAAGACAGATCAAAGCCTGCCTAAATTCATATTGCCCGATGAGATGGAAAAGATTTATAACCATATTCCAGATAGTGAGATGTCTGCGATATTTAGAATTTATGAATCTACAGGAATGCGATTAGGCGAACTCAAAGAGAGCCGCCGGGAAGGTGAATATATCTACGTCAACAAAACGAAAAATCGTAAAGAGCGTATTATCCCAATACCATTTGAGCGAATCCCCGATTATGATCTTGCAATGCAGACCACACTATCAGACAGCCGGATTTCTCATATATTTAGCGATGTTTGTAAAGAGGTCGGACTGCCGGGTAAGACGTTACATTGTTTAAGACATACCTTTGCATTAAGAAAACTTTTAGAGCTGAATAATATCAGTTTAGTAAAGGAATTATTAGGCCATTGCAGCGTAAAGGTTACTGAAATTTATACCCAATTCCCGGAAACATTTTTAAAACAAATATTCGATGAAAGACAAACAAACAAGACAAGTTCAACTTACCAGCGTGTGGAAGCCTGAAAATGCGTCAAGATTGCTATAAAATCGGATACGGACTGGATACGGATTTCATTTCACGACGAGCGGCAAAGGACTTAAAATCCCTCGTAGAATTTCTACGTGCCGGTTCAAGTCCGGCCTTCGGCACTCTCTTTTCCCGTCGGAAACGACGGGATTTTCTGTTTGTAAAAACCACCTTCGCCCCTATCTCAATAAACTCCAAAACATGTATATTTATGTATATTTTGTCATCTGAAACGGGATACGCAACCGGATACGGATTTTTACAATCAACTATACTTATAGATAGAGTAAATAGTCTGGTTTATAATATCCATTTCCTCATCATTCAATACCTTGCTGCAGGCTTTCTTCAGGTGATACAAATCCAGGCGTTTCTCAGCCTGAGGAAAGACATATTCGGCGCTCGTTCGCAA
>Ga0268276_1000847_pt1 | contig 33198 bp, 35 predicted proteins | sample saktaG_4_FD_190145 | JGI IMG/M metagenome (GOLD analysis project Ga0268276, IMG submission 190145) | Saline water microbial communities from Sakinaw Lake, British Columbia, Canada - sak_2010_1_5_45m | ecosystem: Environmental > Aquatic > Non-marine Saline and Alkaline > Saline ...
TAGTAATCAGGGTAATGTTTATCTCTCAATATAAAATTTGAGAGATTTGTGTGGTTGCCCCGCATGGACTCGAACCATGATAACAAGATCCAGAATCTTGTGTCCTACCATTAGACGACAGGGCAATAAATCTCTTGAATTGTGTCCTACCTCCCGCCAAGCTGCGGCGGGATTTCGCTGGACTAAAACCAAGGTGCTCAAATTAGACGACAGGGCAATAATAGATAATTTACCAACTAATTATATCTGATTTTAGAAAACCTGTAAAGTCTAATACGCATCTAGAATAAAAAGCCGGGATAAACCCGGCTTAGTATACTTTGTTTAAAAACTAATCAATTATTAATTTATCTCTAATATGTTACCAAAGATTATCCTTTGTCCAGTTATCACTTCTCTTTATCCAGTTATCAGTTTTTTTAATAAAATTTGTGTCGTCTTTAAATCCTTCTGCGGCCCCTAATGCTGCGCCCTTCCCAAATCCTACAACGGCACCGCCTACGCCCTTAACCAAAGTACATCCGCTGCCTAAAAAAATAAAAACAAAAATAAAAACTGACAAAAGAAGACTTTTCGTCATCATTTCCCCCTTTACATGTAACTCACTCCTACTATAATATCATAAAAAATAAAAAGGCAAGGGGAAATTTTATTGGCTTTTATTGCTGGGCATTGCCTGCCCGCTGGTAGTTTACCCCTTGCCTTTTACTTAATCTTCTAAGTAAATATAACATAAAGTTACTATTAATATCAAGTGCCCGGAAAAAATATTTTCCTGTTTTTTATCTCTTCTTTTCTCCTGGTTTAGGAATCTGCAAACTAGACATGGCTGATTTTACCATCTCCTGATATTCGGCAGGTAGCTGGGATAAATCCTGAACTGACATGGCTTTAGAATCGGTTTGGCTATCAGGCTTTGATACTACTTGTCCTAACGCTACAATATCCTTAGGCTTAACCTCTCCTGGTTTAGGAATCTGTAAATTAGACATGGCTGATTTTACCATCTCCTGATATTCGGCAGGTAGCTGGAAATCCAGAATTGGCATAGCTGCAGGGACCCCCTGGCCAGACGACTTTGATGCTACTTGAGTTAACACAACAGTATCTTTGTACCTGCCTGCTTTTGGCTTCTTAGGGGCATTGAGCGAAGCAGCATATGCTTTATAAAGCGATTCAATCTGCGGATAATTATTTGAGTCTGCCTGATTAATGGCTGCTATTTCATCATTGAGATAAATTACCTCGACTCCCTGAAAATCCAATTTAACATATTTATTCGTCTGCTCAATAATTCTACCTTCTACTTTTTGGCCGGACTTTAGCGTGATAATCTCGCTAGAACCTAAACTCCAGAAAAAAAGACAGAAGATGGAGCAAAGAAGATAAATTCTTACTTTACCCATTTTAGCAGCCTCCTTTTGCTACGCTCTTTTCCCAGACAATAAATTACTTCAAATAATCCCGGTCCGATAGTTTTACCGGTAAGGGCAACGCGTATCGGATGAATTAATTTTTTTGCCTCAATACCAAGCTGGGCAACTAATTCCCGAAAACTAGATTCAATACTAGCAATATTAAAATCCGCCAGATTATCTATTCTTTGAACGAAAAGTTGGAGTTCTTTTGATAAATCCCTGCCAGCCGGAAGGCTAGCTACATCTAAATACTTTTTCACCGCCGCCTCATCCATTACCGGATCATCGAGGAAGAAAAAATCAGCCCAATCAACAAAATCATTAAGCCGCGCCAGGCGCGCCTGGAATAATTTTATCAAAACCAAAAGGTATCCTCGATCGAAATTATCTTTGTTTATATAATTCTTTGCCTCAAGAAGAGGAATAAGTTCATCTGCCAATTTATCCGGATCTGCACTTTTAAGGTATTGGTTGTTTATCCAATCTAATTTCTTTAAATCAAAGGTAGCTGAGGTCTTATTTACATTTTTAATATCAAATAAATTTAGCGCCTCTTTTATCGTAATCAGCTCACGATTTTCTCCGGGAGACCAACTAAGGAGTAGAAGATAATTTAACAGGGCTTCGGATAAATAACCCATCTTGCGGTAATCGCTAATTGCAGTTGCCCCTGTTCTTTTAGAAAGCCTGCCCCCATCTACGCCCATAATTAAAGGAAGATGAGCAAAAACCGGCAGATTAAATCCTAAGGCCTCGTAGAGTAGAATCTGCTTTGGAGTATTGGATATATGATCATCCCCTCGAATAATATGCGTAATATTCATTTCGGCATCATCAACAACACAGGCAAAATTATATGTTGGAGTGCTATCAGATTTAATTAATACCTGATCCTTAATTAAAGTAGAATCAAATTCAATTACTCCGCGGATTAAATCGTTAACCTTGATTTTCTGCGCAGGCACCTTATAAATTATCGCATCGCGGCCTTCGGGTGATGTTTCAATATAAGCTAAACCGGCTTTAAGCAGCTTATCCGCATACATACGGTACTTGTCAAAACGCTCACTCTGATAGTAGATTTCATCGCAGTTAAACCCCAGCCATTTAAGGCTATAGAGTATTTCATCAACAAATTCTTTTTTTGAGCGTTCCTTATCCGTATCTTCAATCCTTAAAATAAATTTTCCTTTTTGCGACTGAGAGAAAAGCCAGTTAAACAAAGCAGTACGGCCACCGCCAATATGTAAATTTCCCGTCGGACTAGGTGCAAATCTTACCCTAACCATGATTTAAACTTACCCCTTCTGCTAGCGCCTGTTCATTAATTTCTAATATCTTTAAGTTGCCAACAGGAACCATAATTTTAAAAACCTTTAGGACATTCTTAACTTTAATGTTTGTTTTAACCGTCAAATAGGATCCTAATGCCACCATATTAGCTACTTTTATATTTCCTAACTTTATGGCAATGTCAGTAAATGGAAATTGCAATATCCTCACCTTAGCATAAGAATTAATTTTAGCTAGAGAGGAATTAACAATTAATAAACCATCATCTTTAACCTTGCCCTTAAATCTTTCTAAGGAAGGATTATTTAAAATTATAAGTGTATCTGCCTTACTTATATAAGGGGAGCCGATTTCCTGATCGGAAATAGTTACCATACAATGACTGGTCCCCCCACGTACCTCAGGCCCGTATGCAGGTAAATAAGTCACCTGTTTACCTTCAAGCATGGCTGTCTCAGCTAAAACCTTGCCTAAAAGCATTACCCCTTGGCCGCCGCTACCTGCGATAATTATGCGCTCGATCATTTAATCTTCCCCAAAGGAAATTCCTTCTGCATAACAAGCCTTATCCAGTCCAGCGCCTCCTTAGGAGTTTGCCCCCAATAAGTCGGGCAAGGAGAAAGCACCTCAACCAAAGAAAATCCTAAGTTGTTAATTTGATTTTCAAATGCCTGCTTAATTGCGCGTTTAGCTTTTAACACCTCTAAAGGAGATTGCAAAGAAACTCTTTCGATATAATAAACTCCGGGTAAGGACGCCAACATCTCAGAAATCTTTAATGGATAGCCGTGTTTTTCTTTTTCTCTGCCCTCAACAGAAGTAGAAGTTTTCTGGCCCAGAAGCGTAGTCGGGGCCATTTGTCCTCCGGTCATGCCATAAACTGCATTATTAATAAAAATTACGGTGAGGTTTTCTCCGCGGTTTGCCGCATGAATAGTCTCAGCTGTACCAATAGCGGCTAAATCTCCGTCGCCCTGATAAGTAAAAACAATGTTTTTTGGGCGCACTCTTTTTATGCCCGTGGCAACCGCCAATGCCCGGCCATGCGCCGCCTCCGAGCAATCAAATTTCCAGTAATCATAAGCAACCACGGCGCAGCCTACCGGAGCAACACCAATAGTCTTTTCCCTAATACCCAATTCATCAACTACCTCGGCAATCAAACGATGTACGATACCATGGCCGCAGCCCGGGCAATAATGCGTAGGTACATCATATAATGATTCAGGGTGAATAAATATTTTTTCCATTATAATATTTTCTTAATCTTATTAATGATTTCTTCCTCACTGGGAACGCCGCCGCCTGAGCGTCCGAGAAACTCAATTTGTTGGCGGCCGCAAACTGCCAACCTTACATCCTCAACCATCTGGCCGCTTGACATTTCAATTACCAGGTATTTTAATTTTTTATTCTTTACATTAAATGGTGCCTGCGGAAATGGCCAAAGGCTAATTGGCCTGATTAATCCTATCTTTTTACCAATACTTCTTAATTGGCTAATCGCACTTTTAGCAATACGTGCCATTGTCCCGTATGCTACTAGGATAACTTTTGCGTCAGACAAAAATAAACCTTCGTAGCGGGCCTCTTTTTTTCTAATAATCTCATAATTTTTCTGTAAGCTAATATTAAATTCCTCTAATGCCCCTTCGCGCAAGAAAAATGATTTAACGATATTCGGTTTTCTTCCGAGACATCCGCTGAGCGCCCAACTTTTTTGATGGCTGACTTTATTTATTTTCGTTGATAATCGCACCGGTTCCATCATCTGGCCTAAAATTCCATCTCCTAAAATCATAACCGGAATGCGATATTTATCCGCTAAATCAAAACTGGTTTGCGTAAGATCATACGCCTCTTGCACAGATCCGGGAGCAAGGACTATCAAATAATAATCTCCGTGGCCTCCGCCGCGCGTAGCTTGAAAATAATCTGATTGCGCAGGAGCAATATTACCCAAACCAGGGCCACCGCGCATAATATTAACAATTACCGCAGGAAGTTGAGAGCCAGCGATATAAGATATTCCCTCCTGTTTTAAGCTTATTCCCGGACTAGAAGATGAAGTCATGCTTCTTGCCCCTGCGGCGGAAGCGCCATAAACCATATTAATCGCGGCTAATTCTGATTCCGCCTGGATAAAAACACCTCCGGAATTAACCATATGTTTAGCCATATAAGCAATGATTTCATTTTGCGGAGTAATCGGATAACCGGCATAAAAATTGCACCCGGCGCCGATTGCGCCTTGAGCAATTGCTTCATTACCCGAAATTAATATTTTCTTATTTGACATATTTATTTATATACCTCTATGCAGCAATCCGGACACATTATTGCACACTGCATGCAACCGATACATTCCTGTTTTAAGTCGAACTCTACAAAATTCAAACCTTTTTTATTTAATTTTGCGCTTTTCTTAATTAAACCCTTGGGACAAAAGCTTACACACAAAAGACAACCTTTGCACCTATCCTGATTGATTATAATCTTAGCCATTATTTTTTAAAAGCTAGGCGAATATTTTTAGCAATCCCCATAGCAGTTAAATCGTATTTTTCTAAAAGCACCTCTCTTGCCCCATGCGGAATAAATTCAAGAGGCAAGCCAATACGTATTACCCGTCTATCTAATTCCTGCGCAATTGCGCTGCCAAAACCCGCATCCCTTATCCCTTCTTCAACCGTAAAAATAAATTTTGTTTTGGAGCAAGCCGCCTTAATTAATTCCATATCTATTGGCGCGGCAAACCGGCCATTTATCAAGGTTCCGGATAGCCCTTCTTTAGCTAATATTTCAATGGCTTCTCTGGCAATTAAAACCATACTTCCTAAAGCAATAATTGTAAAATCATTACCCTCTTTAATTAACTCTGCTTTGCCTAGCTTCAGGGGAGCTAATAAATTAGTTTCCCCAGAAACATTAGCGCGGGGATATCTTATAGCTACTGGCTTATTCAACCCTATAGCAAACTCCAACATCTGTTCTAATTCGCTTCCATCCTTAGGCGCCATTATTACTAAGTTTGGGATACTTTTTAAATAAGCAATATCAAATATGCCCTGATGCGTAACTCCATCTTCTCCTACAATTCCCGCCCGATCAATAGCAAATGTTACCGCTAGACCTTGCAATGAAACTTCCTCAATAATCTGGTCGTATGCGCGCTGCAAAAATGTAGAATATATAGCAACTACCGGCTTAAATCCCTGTTTGGCAAGGCCTGCAGCGAAACAAACTGCATGCGACTCGGCAATTCCTACATCAAAAAATCTTTCGCCAAAGCGATCTCGAAACTTATCCAAACCGGTTCCTTCCGGCATAGCTGCTGTAATCGCAACAATCCGCTTATCGGCCTGCGCAAGTTTGGCTATTTTATCGCCGAATATACTAGTGTAACTTTTTAAACCTGATAAAGGTTTATTAACTTTAACTTCTCCTGTATTTATATCAAAGTGGCTAATTCCGTGAAACTTTACCGGATTATCCTCGGCAAACTGAAAACCTTTGCCTTTTTTAGTCACTACGTGCAAAATTCTAGGACCTTTTATCTCTATAATATTTTTTAATGTAGCGATTAACTTATTCAAATCATGCCCGTCGATCGGGCCAAAATAGCGGAATCCCAACTCCTCAAATAATATCCCCGGAACAAATAGCCCCTTTATCCCTTCTTCGAATTTAGACATAAGTTTTAGCAGGCGTCTTCCGCGCGGAACACGGTTTCTTAAAAAATTCCCCACATTTTCATGGAAACGGTTATACACCGGAAGGGAAATAATTTTATTTAAATAATTGCTGATTGCTCCTACGTTAGGAGCAATACTTAATTCATTTGTATTTAAAACCACAAGGATGTCTTTTTTCAGATGGCCGGCGTTGTTCAAACCCTCAAAACAAAGCCCGCCGCTTAAAGAGCCGTCGCCGATTACCGATACAACTTTAAATTGCTCTTCCTTAGGCAGCATGTCTCTAGCACAGGCAAACCCTAGCCCCAAAGAAACTGCGTTTGAACTATGGCCGCTTGTAAAAGGGTCATAAACCGACTCATCTTTCGAAGGAAAACCGCTTAATCCCTGATATTGCCTTAAGCTGAAAAAGTTAGAATTTCGCCCGGTTAATATTTTGTGCGCGTATGCCTGATGCCCTACATCAAAAATAATTTTATCTTTAGGGGTATTAAAACAATAATGCAAGGCAATAATTAATTCCACAGCTCCAAGGCTCGACGCAAGGTGGCCGCCGGTTCGAGAAACAACTTCAATTAACCTTTGGCGTATCTCTTTAGCCAAAACGCCGAGTTGGTCTGCGTTCAGTTTTTTTAGATCTACCGGCGAATTTATTTTTTCTAAAAACATATTTTATTTTTCTTCTATAGCTGAATCATCAAATTTCTCTAAAGAAAGCTTGCCGTCTTTTTTCATAAGCAGCTCCACTTTACGCTGCGCTTGAGCCAAAGTAAACGAACAGGACTGCGCAATCCTTACCCCTTCTTCATACTTTTTAAGCGACTCGCCTAAAGTAATTTTTCCGCTAGAGAGCTCCTCCACAATCTTCTGCAGCTTTTTTAAATCTTCTTCAAATGTCGATTTTTCTTTCGTCATCAAGAACCTCCTGCACTAAACTAACAAATGCACCTTTATGTAAAATTGTTTTTAATTTATCCCCTAACTTTAACTTAGAAACATCTTTAATAATTGATCCCTGCGGCATAAGCATACTTAAACTATAGCCGCGCGATAATACAGACAACGGGCTTAGTGCCCCCAGGCGCCCAACTAATGAATTATTACGCTCAAGCACAAGCTCTAGGAAATGCCGCATATTATAATTCAACTCGGAAAACAATTCATCCGTCTGCTGCTGTTTCTCAAGGCAGCGGTCAAGCGGACTTTTAAGCATATGCGTAAGGGCAGTAAGCCTGTTTTCTAAATCACTTATTGTATTATTTATGGAAAAATCCAGTGCGTGCTTAAAACCGGCAAGATTTGCTATTAAAGCATTTTTTTTATCAACGATAATTTTTGCCGCAGCTGACGGAGTTTCTACAAAAACATCCGCAACTAGGTCTGATAAAGTAGTATTAATTTGATGCCCCACCGCGGAAATTACCGGAAGCCCAGAATAATAAATGGCACGCGCAACGATCTCTTCATTAAACGACCAGAGGTCTTCTGCGCTGCCTCCTCCGCGGCTAACAATAATTAAATCTAATTTGCCAAAATTATTTAAGTCCTCTATGGCTTGGGCAATTTCAGAGGCTGCCTGCTCGCCTTGCACGCGCACAGAGCGTAAAACTAGGTCTACGCATGGTGCCCCTTTTTTAAGAATTTGCATAATATCACGTACTGCCGCGCCTTTAGCAGAAGTAACTATACCTACGGAAAAAGGCATTTCAGGCAATGGCTTTTTGTGTTTTAGATCAAACAGCCCCTCCTGAACTAATTTTTTCTTTAATTGCTCAAAGGCTAGTTGCGCAGCCCCAACTCCTTTGGGCTCAATTCTTTCTACGATAATCTGATACTGGCCGCGCGGGGCGTAAACATCAATCTTACCAAAACAAATAACCTCCAGGCCATCTTCAAGCTTAAACTTTAAGCCTTTATTGGCATTAGCAAACATAGCCCCTAAAATTATTGAGTTTTTGTCTTTAAGCGAAAAGTAAAAATGTCCGCTAGCAGCAGCTTTAAAATTAGAAATTTCACCTTCAAGCCAGATTTCACCGATATTATTTTCAAGCAGGCCCTTAATTACCCGGGTAATTTCGGAAACAGTATAAATATGTTTATTTTCCGTCTGCACTTTTTTCCTCTTTAATAGTTTTGATCTCCGGCTTAGTCTCCGGTGTTAATGCCGGTTTCGCTTCAGGCTTGACTTCGGATTTTATTTCAGGTTTTATTTCCGGCTTTACTTGCGGCTTTACCTCTGTTTGCGCAGAAGCGGTTTGATTTTCACCAACAGCAGTTCCGGCTGGTAAGACTTCGGGTTCTGGCGGCTTTTTCTTAAAAACTAAAAGCTGCACCGAATACGGGCTTGCCTCTACCGTCTCCACATAACCCTGGCTAAAATCTATCTCTTTATTTGCGCTTGGCTTAAATTCACAATCCCGGCTGCAATTATTATCAACCACATATTTAGTAAAAATATATATATCTTTTAAACCTTTCAGAGAGATTTTTATTTTACGCTTACTCTTGGAAAATTTTTTCACCAGGCTATTTAAATCAACTGCCCGGCTAAACATGCTTTTAGATTTATCGCTCAAGCGCAAGGTTGCTATATCCATCTGACCAGCAAGAATTTTCTCCATTCTATCAGACTTGATTATATTTAAGACTGCCTTTCTTTCTGAGCTGTTTAGGTCAACTATGTTACGGGATAGATAATTCATTGCCGCCTGTGGGTCTATATAATTATAAATAAGTAGGGCAAAATATTCCGGTGATTTAGTGGAAATTACCCCTACAAATTCATCATTAATCCCGCTAGTGAATAAATTTTGCCCTAACAAACCGAACATCCGAAAAACATTGTAACTTGCTTTAGCATAACTTTTAGAATCCGGACGGGCAATATCGAACGAAAAAACACCGAGATTCCTGTTTATCCCGGTTTTGTTGCCGCCAAAATCCTCGAGGCAAAAATAAGTCTGGTAATCAATTTTGGCTTCATACATATTTTTAAGCCGGGCAGGAATATAACTGGCAGAAATATAAGCATTCTTGCCTCTTTCCAACAAAATATTGGCTGGGCCATCAAAATTCCATTCATCAATAACTAACGGGATATTATTTTCAAAACGAAAATAGCTCAGCCAATCACGAATAAGTTGTGCGGGCAGCTTATTATAAATAGTATTCTGTTTTTCCTCTTTCGGGTCGCTTGAATAGGCATGCCATGAAATAAAATCTAAGGGTAGGCGGTAACTATAACAATACCTTATCAACCCATAAATCAGGCTGCGTTCAGGAGAAAGTATATTATTGGGCTCAATATTTCTAAACCAACTACTTACTGATGGCCCGCCCAATGGAATATGCATCTTGGCTTCCCGTCGCAATTCTTTTACCGCTTCCCCTACAATGCGATATAAATTAAGATACTCCGACCTTTGGCCTAAAAAGAAATCTCCCTGATCCGGGGCATTCCATACTTCATACCAAATATTGTATTTTTTCTCGCAACTTAATTTGCGGATTGTATTTTTGATGAGCTCTTTATAAGCCTTTAAATTGTGCGGAGGGCTGTTTTTGTCAAGAACTCTTCCTAAACCGTTTGGGGTGCCGAATAAATCAAGTATGACTGTCCCGCCGCTATCGCTTATTTTTTTAATAACTTCTTCATAGCTAACCAGAAGTTTTTCTTGTGCAGGCTTATCATCAGCTAGCTGCTGAATCTCCCAAAGATTATATTGAATGCGGTAAAAATTACTAAACCCTAAATCCGCCTGATAGGAGGCTAAGGCGTTTTTTGCTGCTAATGTCTGAGGCATGGTTACATCGCGGTGGATACCTCTACCGCTTAAATCAATACTTGATTTATATATTTTAGGAAGGTTGACTGTGGGAGAATTGAAATCTAAATTATATTCCAGCTCATCGGAAACTTGAGCAAAGCAGGGGTTGCTTAAAAAAAATAACAAAGAGATAAGGGATAATAAAACTCGATATCGCATAATTGGCTGCCTTTCTTTGCAACCCACCCCTAGATAGAGACTTGGGTTAATCTATAAGCTTTTTTTGTATTCTAAGAATCGAGGTCGCACGGCCAGTTTTCTCATCTATTTCAACAAGCGCTCCATGCAATTGGATATCCTCTTGCGCAACTTCAAATTTAACCGGAATAGAACTTAAAAACCGAGTGAGCACGTCTTCTTTCCTCCTGCCGATTACTGAATCATACGGCCCGGTCATACCCACATCAGTTATATAGGCAGTACCTTTTGGCAGAATTTTTTCGTCGGCAGTTTGAATATGTGTATGCGTGCCAAAAATAGCAGAGGCCTTGCCATCCAGATACCACCCTAAAGCTATTTTTTCAGAAGTAGCTTCTGCATGTATATCTAATATAATAATTTTAGTTTCTTCTGCTAACTTTTCGCAAGCAGCCAGCGCGGTTTTAAAAGGACAATCAAGGGCATCCATGAATACACGGCCATTAATATTAATTACTCCGATATTAACTGTGTTTTTAGCTTTAAAAATATTTGCTCCGCGGCCGGGTGCACCGCTAGGAAAGTTTAAGGGCCGTAATATTCTCTCTTCCCGGCTAATTAGCTCAAAAATCTCAGGCCTTTTCCAAATATGGTCTCCGGAAGTAAGTACATCTACCCCGGAGGAAAAAAGCTCACCTGCCACCTTTTGAGTAATCCCTGAACCACCGGAAGCATTTTCCGCATTAGCAATTACAAAATCTATTTTGCTATCCTGCCTTAAAGGGGGAACTAATTTTTTAATTGCCTCTCTTCCGGGCGAACCAACGATATCTCCGATAAAAAGTATTTTCATCTTTTTAATTAACCTCTGACTTAGGCAAGCATAAAATGCAACATGGATTGTGCCCTCGCTTATTTAGCATAATCAATGGTGCGCATTTCACGGATTACCGTAACTTTTATCTGGCCGGGATACTCCATCCCCTCCTCGATTTTTTTACGTATATCCCTACACATAGTAACTGCTTCATTATCATTTATTTTTTCCGGCTGAACAATTACACGAATTTCCCTGCCGGCCTGAATAGCAAAAGATTTTTCTACACCCTTAAAAAGATTTGCAATTGATTCTAACTTATCAAGGCGCTTAACATATATCTCTAGCGTTTCCCTTCTTGCTCCGGGACGGGCGGCGCTGACTGCATCAGCAGCCACTGCTAAAACTGCATACAGGCTCTGCGGCTGGGCTTCTTCATGATGCGATTCAATCGCCCCAATAACCTCAACGCTTTCATTATATTTTTTCGCAAGCTCCGCTCCAAGTTTAGCATGAGTGCCTTCAACTTGATGATCAACGGCTTTACCGATATCATGCAGGAGCCCAATCCTGCGGCCTAATTTAAAATCAAGCCCTAATTCTGAAGCCATTATCCCTAACAAAAAGGAAACTTCTTTTGAGTGCTGTAAGGCATTCTGGCCGTAACTAGTACGGTACTTAAGCCGGCCTAACAACTTAATTATTTCGGGATGCAGGCCATTGACCCCCGCTTCGAAAGCAGCCCGCTCACCCTCTTCTTTAATTTTCTCATCCATTTCTTTTTTGGTTTTTTCCACAATTTCTTCGATACGCCCCGGATGAATCCTTCCGTCGGATATAAGCTTTTCTAAGCTTAGGCGAGCGATTTCTCGGCGCACAGCATCAAATCCTGACAAAGTAACTGCTCCCGGAGTATCATCAATAATTACATCCACTCCGGTTGCCATTTCTAGAGCGCGGATATTTCTGCCTTCCCTGCCGATAATCCTACCCTTCATTTCATCGTTAGGCAAAGTTACCACACTTACAGTTGATTCCACAGTATGCTCTGCTGCACAGCGCTGGATAGCCAGGCTGACAATTTCACGTGCCTTTTTTTCGGCAATACTACGCACCTCTTCCTCTTGACGCCTGATAAATACTGCCTTTTCATTATTTAATTCTTCATTAAGGCGAGCAAGCAGGATTTGTTTTGCCTCTTCGGCTGATAAAGAAGAAATTTTCTGCAATCTTTCTTTCTCCTCGGAAACTAAGGCGTGCAACTGATTATCTTTTAACTTCAAAGAATCTTCCTGCTTTTTAAGATTGTCATTACGCAGATCAATTTCTTTTTCCTTCTTCTCTAGTAGGTCAATTCTGCGGTCAATATTTTCTTCTTTTTGCGATAATCTTTTCTCAAGGACTACAATCTCTGCCTTACGGTCCTTGACTTCGCGCTCAAAGTCCTGACGCATGCGATAGAGAAGATCTTTACCCTCTAACTCTGCTTCCCGACGCTTATCCAGAACTTCTTTTTTAGCTACCTCTAAAATATGCTCTGCTTCGGCTTCAGCGCTTTTTAGCTTTTTCTCCGCAATATATTTTCTTAGGAAATAACCGCTATAGCCGCAAGCTAAAGCAATAAAAATAAACACTGCTATGTTAAGAATCATTTCTCTTCCTCCATTTTATTCTTGGTTATGAAGATTTTAGGAGTTTTAAGAGAAGATAATATTATTGACGCTTACATCATGTTTAGCGGTGGGGACTAGGGGCAAGACTTGAAAATCAAAAGCCAAGCCTATGGAAGAAGTGTTTTCAGAAAGTTTACGTAAGAAACGGTCGTAACAGCCTTTGCCGCGCCCCAGGCGCCTTCCTTCTTTATCAAAAGCTAACCCGGGAACAATAACGAGATCCAGGTCCTCTGGCTTGAGCATAATTTCTGTTACAGGCTCTAAAACACCATAAGGCCCTTTTTTTAATTTAGCGTGGTCTTCGAATATAGCTGGCTGCATAGTTTCTTTATCTTTTCTGTAAACTGGCACACATATAAGCTTACCAGTTTTTTTTGCTTCCCTAATCATTTCTTTAGTATTTACTTCACCGCCCAAAGCGATGTAAAACATCACTCTCTTCGCTTTTTTAAAAACCTTATTCCTTAAAAGTTTATCTTTAATAAGCTTACTTTTTCGGTTTCGGTCTTCCTCCTTCTGCATTTTTAATCTTAAAAGGATTTTACTACGTATTTGGGCCTTTGTCAACCCCATGGAAAATTCCAAATTAGTATGTGTAATCATTATATTTGTAGCCGGATCCAGTCGCCTAATTTACAAACAATTTTCCCCCTCGTGGGTATGAGCCTTATCTTCAAACGGGGCAACCCTACCCTGTTTTTTATAATAATCTTTTAACGCCGAACGCAAGGCTTCCTCAGCTAAAACCGAACAATGCATCTTAACCGCAGGCAACCCTCCTAGTGCCTGGGCAACTGCTTTATTGGTAATCTTTAATGCTTCGGTAATGGATTTACCCTTGACCATCTCAGTAACCATTGAGCTGGTAGCAACAGCCGCGCCACAACCAAAAGTCTTAAATTTTACATCCGTGATTATTTCATTTTCTATTTTTAAATACATCTTCATTACATCACCGCAAATAGGATTTCCGACGGTTCCGATACCGCTGGCATCGGAAATCTCACCGACATTGCGCGGGTTGGTAAAATGGTCCATAACTTTTTCGCTGTAAGGAAGCTGGCCTGCCATATTATTTCATTATTAATTTGTGCGGTTTAGTTGTTTTACTATAATCTTTGGGTTTGCGTATTTCTTTTAATGACTCTAACTTCTTATTTTTCTCTAATTCTTTATATATTAACGCCCAAGCGCAATCCTTGTCGTTATCCACTTCACATTTTCCCTTATTCACGCCGCCGCATGGCCCATTTAACAGGCTTTTAGGACAAAGTGTAATCGGGCAAATTCCCGCAGTTTCATCCAGAATACATTCTGCACACATCGAACACTTTTCAAAAAAGTCCCCTCGAGAATCCATAACCGCGCCAAATAAAGTATCACAGGCGCCAAATACTGCTAAATTCATCCTATCATTATCCTTAAACGACTGAACTCCTAAACCGCAGGCCAGAACTAAAGCTGTTTCTGCCTGGTTTAAAGCCTTTATATTCTTAGCTAATTCGGACTTAAGCTTAGCTGCTACGCATGGCGCAGAGGGAACACAATAACCGGTAATAATTTTACCGGCTGACTCCAGATCCTGCTTCATCTTAAGAACCTCCGGCTCTCCGCCGCTCTTACAAGCTGTTGAACACTCCCCGCAACCTACTAAGAATATTTTTTTGTACTCTTTAAGGCTACATAATAATTCATCTAAAGGTTTCTGTTGGCTGATAATCATCGTAAAAATTTTATCACAATTTTACTTCCTTCTCAAGACAAAATAAGGGGCTTAGCTATTGCTTCATTCATCACGAAAATATTCTTCCATAGTTTCAAAAAAAACCTTATCCTTGTTTCTTTTTTCCCCAATTATATCTTCTAATTCCAGGCCCTCGGACTCATCTTCTCCTACGCCCTGCACATCTACAAACTTTTTAAGCAAACCACCCTCTTCTAAAAAACGCGAAACCTGCGTGAATATCGAACCGCCGCCATCCATGAAACTGCGCACAGAACGGTCGATGTGCGGTTTTAATAAAAATAAATTCACTTTAGCGCGGGTAGCTGCAACATAGAATAACCTACGCTCTTCTTCAACCTTATCCTCTGTTTCCAGGGATAGATAAGACGGCAGGTGCCCTTCAGCAACATAGATTAAAAATACCGTATGCCATTCCAGGCCTTTTGCCGAATGTATGGTCGACAAAGTTAGCGGGGCATCATCCTTATCTTTGGCGCCTGGCTCAATAATCATTCTTTCCGGAGGCTCTAAGGCAATATCCACTAAAAATTGTTCGACTGTTTTATAGCGTTCGGCAATTCTTAATAGTGAATCAAGGTCGGCCAAACGCTTGTTGAAATCATCATATTTAATCTTTAGCAAAGGCTGGTAAAACTTAAGGAATTTTTCGATAATTTTAGCCGGAGGCTGGCTTTGACAATCCACATCTTTTAATAATTCAAACATTTTCTTAAGCTCCTGGTTCTTAACTAATAGCTCTTGGAGTTTAGAATTATCTAAAGTTGCCTCAATAATTTTTCCCGCGGTTTTCGGACCTATTTTAGGAATTAATAAAAGGGCACGTAACCAGCTGACCTGATCATGCCTATTGTAGGCAATACGCAAATAACTGACTACATCTTTTATATGAGCAGCCTCCACAAATTTATTCCCGCCGTATTTTGCAAAAGGGATATTCCTTGAAGCCAGTTCGATCTCCAAATCATTGGAGTGCCAGCCTGAACGAAAAAGCACAGCAATATCTTTTAACTCTGCTCCCTCTTCACGTAATTCTAGGATTTTATCTGCTATAAAGGATGACTGTGAATTCTCGTCGGGACAATCAATAAAAATCGGCGTGTTGCCCTCTTTTTTCTTAGTATAAAGGTTCTTTTCAAATTTTTCTTTTGCCTGAGCAATAACCGCATTAGTCAAGTTTAAGATCGGCTGGGTCGAGCGATAATTTTCCTCGAGGGTAATGATCTTGGTGCCTTTAAATATCTTTGGAAAGTTGATAATATTCTTAAAATTTGCTCCCCGAAAAGAGTAAATACTCTGAGCATCATCGCCAACCACCATAATATTGGCGTGATCTGCGGCTAAGAGGCAGGCAATATGCGCCTGAAGCTTGTTGGTATCCTGATATTCATCGACCATAATGTATTTGTATTTAGAAGAAATGCTGGTGCGTATATCTTCATGTTTGCTTAGCAGGTTTTTTAAAAAAACCAGCAGGTCATCATAATCTAGAAGAGATTTTTGGCGCTTGTATTTGCTATATTCATCGCGAATTCCTTTAATCTCTTTGGTAAACTCCATAAACTGAGGATATTCATCATAAAGTACATCTGCAATGTCTTCGGATTTATTCACGCTTTTAGAAATTGCCTCTAATATAGCATGTTTACGCGGGAAGCGTTTTTCTGTTTTATGAAAACCTAATTGTGTACGCACTAAATTAACCGCATCCTCTGCATCCGCCTGATCAAGAATAGTAAAATTATTATTGATCTCTAAGAACTTTGCATATTTTCTTAAGATCATATTGGCAAAAGAATGAAACGTCCCGCCGGAAACATTTTTGCAACGCTCATCTAAAAGTAAGCTTGCCCGGCGCAACATCTCCTCGGCTGCTCTGCGCGTAAATGTAAGCAGCAAAATCTGTTCAGGCTTAATTCCCTGCTCAACTAAGTAGGCAACCCGATGCACTAAAACACGCGTCTTTCCGCTGCCTGCACCTGCAATAACCAGATGCGGGCCGTTGACTGACTCAACGGCTTTAAGCTGTGCTGGATTTAATTCCTTCTGATAATCTATCCTTTGCATAATTTTTTAAGAAAACGTTTTCTGTAAGACCATGAAATGCCCTTGATTTTTATCTTAGATATAGCACACTTTGGTTAACCTTTTTTGTTAACTAAAAACGGAGGATAAAGATAGCGCAAGCTAATCGAGGATTATCCCCTCCAAAGAGGGCCCTAAAAATTAGGGCCCTTTTTGTTTGCCTGTTGGAATTAAGTTAGCAGAAACAATCGCCAGACGATTCTAGGGTTTTGGCTCAAATAGGCTCCCAGGAATATTTTAAGGCTTTGGCTTATAATATATGCGAAGAATTTTTTGATCAGTAATCGGCCGGTCTCCTGCGCCAACCGGAGTATTTTCTATTTTTTGCACTACATCCAAACCAGAAATAACCTCGCCGAATATTGTATGGCGCATATTTAACCAAGGTGTTTTAGCGCAAGTAATAAAAAACTGGCTTCCGTTTGTATTGGGTCCGGCATTAGCCATGGCTAAAATTCCAGGCCCATCAAATTTTGCTACCGGAGTTACTTCGTCTTCAAAAGACCCACCCCAGATTGATTCCCCTCCTGAACCGGTTCCTGTAGGGTCTCCCCCCTGAATCATAAACCCTTTGATTACCCGGTGAAAAATTAATCCGTTGTAGTAACCTTTTTCTGCTAATTTAGTAAAGTTTTCGCAGGCCTTAGGCGCAATATCGTTTTTAAGTTTAATTTCAATATTCCCCTGATTAGTTTCCAACACTACAATTGTATCATCCATAGCAAAAATCCCTCCGTAGTAAAATGTTAAACCCAAAACTAGCGATAAAACAAACATTCTTTTTTTCATAATATTTATTCACCTTTCCCTTCTTCTTGGTTTTTCTCTTCTGTCTTTTCTATAGTATCCGGCAAGGCTTTATCCTCTTCCGGGGTAATCTCCTTTTGCGTAATTTCTTCCGGCTTAATACCTTCTGCCATGGTTTTTGTTTCTTCTTCTTCCTTTATCTCATCAGGCTTAATTTCTTCTCCTTGCGCCTCTTCAATGATGGGTTTTACCTCTTCCTGTTTAATCTCCTCTACAGGAGGTGTTTTTTTATGCACCTCTTGGCGCAAATGCGTAATCTCTTCAGCGAAACTCTTTAACCTTTCCTGGCTAGATTCCAGCTCCTCTTCCAATTGAGAGTATTCTTCATTTAATTTATTGAACTCTGACTTAGGAACCCACTCGCTGATCTTCTCTTTTTTATTAAACTCGGCAATAGTAGCTAATTGCTCTTTAATAGTTTTAAGTTGATCTTCAATTTGATGTTTCTGCGCCTGTATCTGATCCTCTTTAAGCCGAGACCCCATTTCTTTTTCCGCAAGAGATGACTTCATTTCATTAAGCCCACGCGTTAAATTTACATTATTAGTAAACTCCGCCTCCAATTCCTTTGCCTTGAGAATAAATTTATTATTTAAATCCGAATTTTCTAATTTTATTTTGGCCAGTTCTGCTTCAGCTTTAGCCAACCACTCATCTCTGCGTTTTAACTCATCTAATAACTTAGACTCGTTTTCCTTGGCTTTCATAAATGCGGTTTCTTCCTTAAGATGCTCGGTTTTACTCTTCTCAAGCTGGATCTCTAACTCAATTAGCTGACTTTGTAAACGCTGAATTTTTTGTTCTTTACCCACATCTTCTCTAGGTTGCGGTTGGTTTTCAATTTTTAGCTTTTGGTTAACTTCAGGCTTAGAGGTAAATACCCCGAAAACAGCATACACCACTATGCCTACGCCTATCACCGTTAATATTTGCATTAACAACATCATCTTAACGGCCCCTTCCCACCGATAGACCCCTTCGGCGTGCCGGCACTTTTATCATTCGAAGAAAGAAGGCGCAATTTTTCTAAACGCTCTTTAATCTTAGCTTCGTGGCCTAAATCTGTCGGCTCATAATAGAGCACTTTCTTGCGCGTATATTTTTGTTTTACAAAATGGCCCGGATAATCATGGCTATACTTATAACCTATACCATGCCCGAGTTCTTCTGCACCGCTGTAAGAGGCGTCTTTAAGATGGTCCGGGACCTCTTGAACTTTGTTTTCCTTAATATCTTGAGTAGCTTTTTCAATAGCCAAATAGCTGGCATTTGATTTCAAGGCACAAGAAACATATATTGCTGCCTGGGCTAAAGGAATCCTGGCCTCAGGCATACCTACAAATTCAGAGATTTGTAAAGCCGCGTTAGCTAAAACTAAGGCTAGCGGATCAGCATTTCCCACGTCTTCAGCGGCCAGAATACAAATTCGGCGGGCGATAAAACGCGGATCCTCTCCGGCATAAAGCATTTTAGCCATCCAATAAATTGCTGCGTCAGGGTCAGAACCACGCATTGATTTAATAAAGGCTGAAGCCGTATCGTAATGGCCGTCCTCATCGCGGTCATAAACCACTGCTTTCTTCTGAATTGATTCCTGAGCAATCTCTAAATCAAAGTTAATACAGCCGTCTTTAGAGGCCGGGGTGGTTAACACTCCTAATTCCAGAGCAGACAAGGCCCGGCGCGCATCCCCCTGGCAGCTTTTGGTGAGAAAATTAAGCGTTTTTTTATCAAGCTTAACCTTAAAATTACCCAGCCCTTTTTCCTTATCTTTTAAGGCATTATTGATTATGTTTTGCAGGTCTGTGGTTTGCAACTCTTTCAATTCGCAGACAATTGAACGAGAAAGTAATGCTGAAGTAAGTGAGAAATAAGGATTATGCACTGTGGCCCCGATTAAAATCAAGTTCCCCTCTTCAACATCGGGCAAAAGCACATCCTGTTGCGCTTTATTGAAGCGATGTATCTCGTCGATAAAAAGAATAGTTTTTTTGTTGCTCCCTTTTGCCCTTAATTTAGACTGGGCGATAATTTTTCTTAACTCTTCAACGCAAGATGTAGTAGCGTTTATCGCTACATAGTTTGCCTTAGTGATATTGGCAATACACCATGCCAAAGAGGTTTTGCCTGTTCCTGGGGGGCCAAAAAGAATAAGTGAGGTGAGCCGATCAGCTTCAATGGCGCGTCGCAATAGTTTAGTTTTACCCAATATATGCTCCTGGCCAAATAAAGCATCCAGTTTAACCGGCCGCATACGTACTGCTAACGGCAGATTTTTATCTTTAGTATCTAAATTATTTTCGGTAAATAAATCCATAAGTTATCCAAATTTTATCCTGCTGCTTCCACCTGGCCTAAAAGGAAAGGCCGGTGTGCCGCTTTCTGCGTACTACACCCGGCGCTTGCTTGATTTGCGCCGGTGTGCCGCTTTCTGCGGCAAATAAAAAATCCCCGCAGAAGTGCCGTTGGATAGATAGTCTGAACCGATTTGGTTTCAGGTGGATGCCCTACTCTTGGCGCAAAAGCGCCAAAAGATTCTAGGCTCCTAGAAAATAGTGTTGGTTCAACAATTATCAGGTTTCCAACGCGCACCGCAGGGATATCTAAAAGAGCTTTTTATTCCAAATAGGAGTATAGCACATTTTTAAAACAGAATCAATCTAGTCCTGTTGTATACCCATAATAAACATCCTAAGATACGACGGAACTAGCGTAATTTTATGCCAAAGCGCTCTCTTAATGAAGAACAAACGGCTTCATGCATAGGGGTAACCTCTTCTTCGGTCAAAGTACGTTCATCCAGCCGATAAACACAAGATACGGTCAACCCTTTAAACCCGGCGGGAATTTGTTTTCCTTGGTAATAATCTGCGATTTTAGCTGAACGCAATAATGGCGCGGCCTTTTCCTCTATCGCCATAAGCAGCTCTTTTACCGATACATCTTGCTTAATTATAAAACTTATGTCTCTGGTAATCGCCGGATATTTAGGAATACTTAAGAATTTTTTTTCTAAATTTATGCAGCCGCATAATTGTTTTAAATTAACCTCTGCTGCAACAACCTGCCTGTTTTTAATATCAAAACTGCTTAAAGTTTGCTGGTTTAAATCCAGCATAAAACCTGCCTCTTTCTGCCCTAAGATAATATTTATTTTATTACCATCTTGGCGGACAAAATCAAAACCATTGATCCTAAGCTTATTAAATAAGAATTCTAAGATGCCTTTTAAATGTAGGAGGCTGATATCATCTTTGACTAAACCCTGTTTAACCAGAAACGAATTAACCCCGCTTAAAGCTATTGCTAAAACCGGCTCCTCCTGTACGGAATTACCCTTGTTTGAAAAAACATTGGCGATTTCAAAAATGTTTACATACTCTTGCTGCTGGTCTAAATTATACGCCAGGCAACGGATGAGACTAGGAAAAAGCTTGGGGCGCAAAACTTCTTGTTCACGGCTTAAAGGATTTAAAATCTCAACCATCCCCGCATCTGTTTTAATCATGGATTTATCAATCAGAGACCGATCAACCAAACTATAGGTAATTACTTCATGTAAGCCTAATCCACACAAAGTGTTTTTTATGCCGCAAGCAGGATCTCTTGTATCAAACATTTTTTCACCCGGCCTTACCGCAGGAATGGTCCGTGAAATTTTTTCATAGCCATAAATACGGGCGACTTCTTCAACTAAATCTATCGGTAATTTAAGATCCTTCCTAAAATCAGGCACTTTTACCGACAAAATATTCTTTGCCTTAACTTTGGTCTCTAACCCTAAATTACTTAATATTTGCTTTATTTTAATAATTGAAATTGACGTGCCTAATGTCCTATTTACATAGGCAGGGTCTAAATTAATCAGGTAGTTAGTTATTTTATGGGCGCCTAAACTCTTGTATCCGCAAGTTTTTCCAGAGGCTAAATTTAAAATTAACTCGGCCGCGGATAAAGAAGCGCCTAGGGCTGCGCTTAAACTTACCCCTCTTTCAAACCTATATCCTGATTCTGATTGCAGCCCTAATTTTCGTCGTCCCCGACGAATGAGTATGGGGTTAAATACTGCCGATTCAAGTAAAATATTACGAGTACTAGGGGTAACTTCAGTTCCCTCTCCACCCATAAGTCCGGCAATAGCTACTGGTTTATCCTTATCTGCAATTACTAAAATTTCAGGATCTAACAATCTTTGTTGCCCATCGATAGTAACAATTTTTTCATTTAATTTAGCCCGGCGCACGCAAATCTGGCGGCCGCCTAACTTATCTAAATCAAAGGCATGCAACGGTTGGCCTAATTCAAATAGAACATAATTAGTAATATCAACAATGTTATTTACACTGCGGCAACCTAAGAATTCCAGTCTTTTTTTGAGCCACTCAGGAGAGGGCCCAACCCTAAGGTCACAAATTACCCTGCCGCTATAAAACGGACAATCTTTTTTATCCATAACCGAGAGCGTTACGGGTAAAAGTTCTTTGGTCTTTAATTTTAGTTCTTTAGGGTTAGGGTTTTTAAGTTTCTTTCCGCAAATCGCGCTGACTTCGCGGGCAATCCCCAAGACGCTTAGCCAGTCCGGCCGGTTTGAGGTTATCTCAATCTCAAAAATAAAGTCTCCGCGCAGCTCTGCCAGAGAAACAACCTCTAGGCCTGCCATGGTCAGTTTTTCTGCTAACTCGGCAGGGGGAATTTTTAAATTAATAAAATCTTTTAACCAGCTATAGGTAACCTTCACTCCGCACCTTCCTATTTTTAGTTAATTTTAAAACCCTACACCTTTTTAGTAACCATCCATAAAGAAGGCCTAGGGCTAGCCGCTTAGAATTGCTTTAAAAACCTTAAATCATTCTCAAAAAATAACCTGATGTCATTGATGCCGTATTTTAACATGGCAATCCTTTCAATTCCCATACCAAAAGCAAAACCTGTATATTTCTTCGGATCATACCCCACATGTTTAAAAACATTTGGGTGGATCATACCTGCGCCAAGAATTTCGAGCCAACCTTTTCTACCGCAAACAGAACAACCTCTTCCCTTACAAATGATACAAGATATATCTATCTCTGCCGAAGGCTCGGTAAAAGGAAAAAAGTGCGGCCTAAAACGCATTTTTGTATCTTGGCCAAAAACATTCTTCGCAAAAAGCCCTAATGTTCCTTTTAAATCAGAAAACTTGATGTTTGTATCGACTAGAAACCCTTCAATCTGATGGAACATAAAAAGATGGCTGGCATCTACAGCATCTGGCCGATATACCCTGCCCGGAACGATTATTGCCAAGGGAGGCTTATGCGCTTTCATCGCGCGCACCTGCACCGGAGAGGTATGGCTACGCAGGAGAAGTTTTGAATATTTTTTTAAATAAAAGGTGTCAAAAGCGTCACGTGAGGGATGTTCTAATGGTATGTTTAAACCGGTAAAATTATTATATTCTGTTTCCACCTCCGGCCCCTGGAGAACAGAAAAACCCATACGGTTAAATATGGTACAGATTTCATTAATAACCTGGGTAATCGGATGAAGGCTTCCTGGTTTCTGGGCAATTCCAGGCATTCCGATATCTAGATTATTCTGTTTTAAAACATTATCTTTGGTTTTTAATAGATTCTCTTTTTCTTCAACGAAATTAAGCAGTTTATTCTTTAAAGCATTAACTTCTTTACCAAATGCCCCTCTTTGCTCAACTGGAAGAGTGGCAATAGTGCCGGTCAGCTCTGCGACCAGGCCTTTCCTGCCTAAATATTTAACGCGCACTTCTTCTAAAGCCCGCAAAGAAACAACGCCGGCTAAATCATTTTCTATTTTCTCTTGAATAAGGTTAATATCCATATTAAAAATAGTATCCCCAGTAAAATAAGGCTTGAATTTTTTTTATCAATATCTAATCTCTGCTCTACTGCCCGGCCTTTTTCCTTTTTGCGTAAAGCCTGTGCGTGAATATCTAAATCTCCGCCATGCTGAGGGCAGGCGCGGTGGAATATTCCGGTTATCTCTATATTATCACCTATAGATTTATAGCTACCGGAAAATTCTATTTCTTCTGCCAGTGTCGAAGCCATCCAGACGCCAATCGCATTTTCGCCGTCGTTAATATTAACCCAGACAAACTGTCCGCGCAGCATAACGTCACCAATTACCTCGCCTGAATATACGACTAATTTTCCATCGTAGAGCTTGGCATTTTTAATCAACTCACTGCTGCTTAAACCTTCAGAAAAACAGGTTCCTGGATATAAAGCTAAGGCAAATAATAAAATTATTAAAACTAACTTAAAATTTTTTTTCATTTCCCCTTAATTAATGCATATAGAAAACCGAGTATTGTAAACACGGACATAAACTCTAGACGGCCTGACCACATCTGTATTATATAAGTAATTTTTAAAACTGAAGGCATAGTTGTGCTGGTAATTCCACAGGATAACCCGATGTTAGCTGCTGCTGATGTAGATTCAAAAAGCGACTCTAGGAAAGGATTGCCGTAAAACATTCCTACCAACGCCCCTAATCCATATAAAATTATATAAAATAAAGTAATGATCAAGGCGCCTCTTACCATTTTATCTTCCAAAAACACATCTTTTATATGATGAAACCTTTCAATAACTATTGCCCTCTCGGGCATAATAATTTTCTTTATATCTTCTTTAATAGCTTTAAAAATTATTCCGACACGCAACATTTTGATTGCCCCGGTCGTTGAACAAACTGCGCCTCCTAAGGCCATGGCAATAATTATCCCTGTTAACGCAAGGGGATTCCAATCTATAGGGAATTGCTGCGGATAAATCGTCTGGAATCCGGTGCCAGTATGCGCGGAGATAAGCTGATAAAAACCTTTACGGAAAAGAACCAGCACTGAAGGATAGCTGCCAATCTCTGCCAGACCTACAGCAACAATAGAAAAGGCAACGATAATGGTAACAAAAAATGTTCGAGTTTCAATATTTTTAAATATTTCTTTACGATTACCCGTCCATAGATGATAGTGCATTCTAAAATTAAGCGCCCCTAAAATCATAATAACTATAGTAATAATCTCATATATCGGGCTATGGTAATAAAGTATGCTTTGCGACTGCGGGCTAAACCCGCCGGTATCAAAAGCAGCCATAAATATGCAAACTCCGTGGAAAAATGAGTTAAGCGGTTTCATCCCGTTAAATATCCCGGTTAAACCTAAGGCGAGTGTGCCTAAAATCAGATAAACAATGCCTACCGTCCAGATAAACCTAGAGGTATGAATTACATTAGGCATAATTTTTTCATCGCGCGCCTCACCGACATACATCTTGAATGCACCGGAAAACCCCCGCACAAAAAATGAAAGCGCGATAACCACGATACCCTGGCCTCCTAAAAACATAATCAAATGCCGCCATAAATTATGTGTGTAAGAGAGGTGGTCTAAATTTTGTACCAGGACAAGGCCGGTGGTAGCAAATCCGGACATGGTATCAAAACATGCGTCAAGAAAAGATTTCCAGTGCCCGCTTAAATATAAAGGTATGGCCCCCAAAATCATTGCTACAACCCAAGAGAGGCTAACCACAATCATCCCCTGCATCCAATTTAAATCTTTATCTGTACGGCAAATCTTCATCAAAAGCAGTCCTAATAAAACGGATATTTCGATACCGATTATAAAATCTAAGGTGGGATTTATTTCTTTAAAACACAGGCCGATTAAAATCGGGATGACCATAGTAAAGGCTAATCCCAAAATTATTTTTCCAAGATAAAAACCTATAATCTTTAAGTCTTCTATGCCGGGTCTAAGAATCATGGCCTAAAATATACTATCAAACAAATAAAAAATGCCGCCAGTAGTATAATAAAAACATATAAAATTTCCGTAGCTATGCCGAGAATAATATTTAAGGTAGGTTTAAATTTCATTGTCTTTAAAGCTTGCCGGCTAAAAGGTGCAGGAGCTGCGGCTCATTGCCGATTAAGGTAAGCGCGATAACATCATCGCCGGATTTAAGCACTGTATCGCCTTTAGGAAGAATTACCTCCTCCCCCCTAAGAATAGAAACTAATACCGCATCTTTTGGTAACTCGATATCTTTTAATTGTTTATTAATAACCGGAGCATCGGTCGGCAGGTCCACACGTACAATAGCCAGCTTGCCGCGCTTAAAACTCATTAAATTTACAAAATCAGAAAAAGATACTTCTTCTTCAATAATTTTAGCGATAATTTTGGTAGAATCAACCGGGACATCAATTCCCAACTCGTTAAAAGTATATTCATTATCAGGATTATTTACCCGGCCGACAGTGCGCTGCAGGTTAAATTTTTCTTTTGCCAGCTGGCAAATAATTAGGTTATCTTCATCATCTCCGGTAACCGCGGCCAAAACATCCGCGCGCATAATCCCAGCTTCTTCCAGGATTTTTGGGTCGCATGCATCACCGTTTACTACTAAGGCTTTTAATTCCTTGGCAATCTCTTCACAAGTCTGATGATCTTTATCGACGATACTTACCGTATGCTTACCCTGACAGAGCCGTTTGGCCAGAAAATAACCCACTTTCCCTGCGCCAATAATTATAATATACATATTTATTTCTCTCCTAAATGAAGCTTTTCCCTGATTTCTTGTAGGCTGGAAACCTTAAGTACCCCCATTAAGATATCTTTATTTCTTAAGACGGTTTTGGGTTCAGGTATGGTAACTCCCTGCATTCGGCGCAGGGCAACAACAATAAGATCCCCCGGGATATTTACATCCTGAATGGTTTTACCTATCAGGCCCTCCTTTACTTCAATCTCAATAACCCCTAAATCTTTTGATTCAATTAGGTAGCTAGAGAACCTGCTTTCAATAATTTTATCCCTAAGCATGGCAGAAAAAAGCATTGTTCCGCTGATAATATCCAAACCGAGGGAAGCATAAATGTGTGCGCGCTGCGGATCATACACGCGAGCAAAAACTTTTGGCACGCGGAAAATCTTTTTAGCTACCTGAGCACTGATTAAATTAGTATTATCTCCATTGGTTACTGAGCAAAAAGCGTCGGCCTTTTCAATCCCCACCTGTTTTAAAAGGGATAAGTCAAAACCGTTGCCGACCATGGTCAAGCCATTAAAGGTATCCCCGAGCCGGCTGAAGGATTCCCGTGATTTATCCACAACCACTACATCATGGCCTTCTCCGGATAAAAGCTTAGCCAACTCAGCCCCCACTCTTCCGCAGCCTACAATAATTACATACATAGATAACCTCTTATTAACTTAGCGGCCATTAAAACTTTATTTCTTAACTATCTCTGCCAGTTTCTTAAAAGCATTGCTATCTTTTACCGCTAAATCCGCCAATATCTTCCGGTCAAGATTAATTTTTGCTTTCTTTAGTCCGTTCATAAATACGCTATAAGTAGTCCCGACCTCCCTGCAAGCTGCATTAATTCGCGCAATCCAAAGAGAACGAAATTCACGTTTCTTGTTACGGCGGTCGCGGTAAGCATATTTGAGCGCACGCGCCAGAACCCTTTTGGCCTGCTGGTATTGTGTGCTGTGGTCCCCCCAGAATCCTTTAGCCTGTTTTAAAACCTTCTTCTTTCTTTTACGCGTTGCTACACTGTGTTTAATTTTAGCCATTATTAATCTCCTTATCCACAAAGGGTACACCGGCTGTTCCATTAAGGCCGGCTCCTGCCCGTAAGGGCACACCAACGCAATTCTCGCCACGAAGCGACACTATCCCAATTCGGCTTCGCCTTACTGATCAGCGCGGGACGTTATTTAAGATAAAACTATTTTCTAACCATATGGTAACATTGACTTAATAAATCTTTCTTCTTTTTTACCGGCCAATGTCCTACGTTTCCTTAAATTTCTTATTTTTTTTGTTTTCTTAGAGGTTGCCAAATGACTTTTACCTCCGGGCGAATATTTAACCCGGCCTTTTTTGCTGAGCTTAAAACGTTTAGCTACCCCTCTTTTTGTTTTTAACTTTCCCATTTTTTCTCCTTAATGAGTAAATAACTTACGTAAACCAAACGAGCCAGGATAAATCCTGCCAACTGCAAGCGGTTTTTTACAAAAACCTCGCCGCGATTAACTTACAGGATAGATATAATAATTATATCCTATTTTGGCCCAATCACAAAGGACATAATTCTGCCTTCTAGCGTCGGCATTTTTTCTACATGCCCAGCATTCTGTGTATCAACAATAAATTTATCTAAAACTTTTCTCCCTAAATCCAGATGCTCCATCTGCCTGCCCCGGAAGAAAAGATTTACTTTAACTTTATCTTTTTTCTTTAAAAAACTTATCACCTGCTTAACCTTGGTTCCATAATCATGCTCGTCGATATTTGGTTTAAGGCGGATTTCTTTTAGACGCCCCTGTTTTTGATGTTTTTTAGACTCCCGCTCCTTTTTCTCAAGGTCATACCTAAATTTACTAAATTCCACTATTCGGCAAACCGGTGGATTGGCAGAAGATGCAACCTCTACCAAATCTAACTCCTGCTGATTGGCAAGCTCTAATGCCCTCTGAACAGACATTACTCCTAATTGGCTACCGTCATGGCCGATAACCCTAACCTGCGGCGAACTAATCCTGTCGTTAATACGAATGAACTTTTTTATAGCTTCCTCCCTTTTTTATCTGTGCTCCTGAATCTGGTTAGTTAATTCTTCTATAAATTTATCTAAAACAATTGTACCCTGGTTGCCGCTGCCTTTCTTACGAACGCTTACTGTTTCCTGTTGTGCTTCACGTTCTCCCAAAATTAAACAATAGGGGATCTTATTTAATTCGGCATTGCGGATTTTTTTATCCAGAGTTTCATTGCGCGTGTCTATATCTACGCGTATATTATTATCCTCTAATTTATTTTTTACCCCTAGCGCATATTGGATAACTGTTTCTTTAATCGGAATTAATAAAACCTGGCAAGGGCTTAACCATAAAGGAAGCTCTCCTTTGTAATGCTCAAGTAACGCACCGATAAAACGTTCAAGGCTGCCTAATAAAACCCGGTGTAGCATAATCGGCTGCCTTTCTTTTCCTTCGGCATCAATATAAGCTAAATTAAACCTTTTGGGAAGAGCAAAATCACACTGGATGGTCGCGCATTGCCACGTCCTTTTAAGCGCATCCTTTAATTTTATATCAATTTTCGGCCCGTAAAATGCTCCGTCGCCCGGATTAGTTTCGTAAGCAATTCCTTGCTCTCCTAAGACTTTTTCTAATGCCATAGTTGCCTTCTGCCAGTCCTCTTCGGAGCCAATATATTTTTCCGGCCGCGTACTTAACTCCACTTTCCACTGATCAAATCCAAATATCTTCATCGTTTCAAAAACAAATTCGATAATTTTCTTAATTTCATCCTGCAACTGTTCCGGCAGACAAAATATATGTGCGTCATCCTGAGTAAAACCGCGCACACGCAGCAGCCCGTGTAAAACTCCGGCTTTTTCCCTCCTATAGACTGTGCCCAGCTCAAATAAGCGTATAGGCAGATCTTTATAGCTTCTGGTTTTTGATTTATAGATTAAAATATGCCCGGGGCAATTCATCGGCTTTAAAACAAACTCTTTCCCGGGATTCCTGCCGGAACCGCCACGTTTTGTAGCGGCATCCTCGTCCTCCATATTTAAGATAAACATATTTTCTTTGTAATAATCATAATGGCCGCTGGTCTTCCAGAGGTTAGCATCCATAATGTGCGGAGTAATCACAATCTGATAGCCGCGCTTAAGGTGTTCTCTTTTTTCATAATCCTCGATAATCGTGCGTAAAAGCGCACCTTTAGGATGATAAAATACCAGCCCAGCGCCTGCTTCTTCGTGATAAATATCAAAGAGCTCCAGTTGCGGCCCTAACTTCCTGTGGTCGCGCAGCTTTGCTTCCTCTAAATTTTTTAGATATTCATCCAATTCTTTTTGCGTATTAAAGCAAGTGCCATAAATTCTTTGCAGCATAGGGTTAGTTTCAATCCCGTGCCAATAAGCCCCTGCTACCGACAGCAGTTTAAAAGCCTTAATTTGACCCGTTGATTGTATATGCGGCCCGCGGCATAGATCTAAAAATGTATTGCCCGTTTTATAAATAGAAACACTGTTTCCCGGTAAGGCCTGAATAAGTTCTACTTTATAATCTTCTTTTAATTTTTTAAACAGTTCTACTGCTTTGTTTTTATCTAGCTCTTCATGCGAAAATGGCTCATTCCTAGCGATAATTTCATGCATTTTCTTTTCGATCGCCAATAAATCATCGTCGCTAAACGGCCCATTCTTAGCGAAATCATAGTAAAAACCATCCTCGATTGCCGGGCCAATGGCTAATTGTACCTCCGGCCACAGCCCTTTTACCGCTTGAGCCATGACATGTGAACAAGAATGCCTTAAGGTGTTTAGATCCATCTCTACTTTCTTTTTTTGTCGTGCTCCGCTCGCTACTCGGCTTGCCGCCTCAGTTGAACGTCATTAAATGGCGAAATCCTGCGCGTAGCGCAGGAAAAATGGGCCCAAGTGGACTTGAACCACTGACCTTTGCGATGTCAACGCAACGCTCTAACCAACTGAGCTATGAGCCCGAACACTGGGCAAGAAGGGAGTCGGACCCTTACGACCTTGCGGCCAACAGATTTTAAGTCTGTCGTGTATGCCATTCCACCACTTGCCCGTTATATGGTTTATAGTGCGTAGTCGACAGGCTATAGCCTATCGACCAGGTTCTATTATCTAAATAAAGGCGACGAGCGGAATTGAACCGCTGAATAGTTGTTTTGCAGACAACTGCCTTACCACTTGGCTACGTCGCCAAATTTTATAAAAATTTTTTTACTTCTTTTACAATTTCAACTGTTTCTGCTAGACAACCTATCCCCACTAACCCGCAAGCAAGCAGCCCTTTATTCGGAGCTATAAATTTATAACCGCATGATTTTAATTTGGCTATATTGCTTTGAGTAATTTTATTATTATACATATTCTCATTCATCGCCGGGGCAATTAAAACTTTGCCCTTGTTTGCGCAAACCGTACAACTTAAGAGATCGTCGCAGATTCCCGCAGCGAGCTTTGCAATTATATTGGCTGTCGCCGGGGCAATTAAAATTAAATCCGCTTTTTCCGCCAAAGTTACATGTTCAACATCACAGCTATCCTGCTGGTCAAATATTGGCCCCCGATAAACCCGATTAGCGCTTAGGCTCTGGAAAACAATCGGTTTAATTAGCTCTTCTGCTTCTTTGGTCATAACTACATGCACTGAAAATCCGCAAGCTTTAAGCTGACGGACGAGGTCACATGCCTTGTAAATAGCAATGCTGGCAGTTACGCCCAAAATAATATTCTTTTCTTTCTTTATCATCACTCTTTTGTCTTTGTTTGCCTGGCTTCAATCTTGCCTGCAGCAATTTCATGTAAAGCCACAGTAGAGGGTTTTACAGAAGCATCATCTGAAACTAATTTTGGCTGGCCTTCAGCAATCTCTAGCGCCCTTTTGGAAGCCAAAATCACTAACTTATAAATTGAACCCATGCTTTTGTCTAAAAGTTTTTCCCTGCCCTGATAACCCATCTTTTTACCCCCAAAGTAGTGTGCTTTGCATTAACTTCACGCAAGAATATGTTTTTTAATTCTCCAAGCGCAACTTGCAAATTTTGATTTAAAATACAGTAATCAAATTGCGCAGCTGCCAAAAGCTCCCGCCGCGCAAGCCGAATTCTACGCGCTATTTCTTTTTTGTTAGTCTGACTACAGCGGTTTTCTATTCTGCTCTTTAGCGCATTAAGCGAAGGCGGCAGAATAAAAATTGTTACCGCATTATTAGGATATAATTTCTTAAGGGTCCTGGCACCTTTAAGGTCTAAACATAACCCTATGTTCTTGCCTCCAGTAAGCTGAGATTCTAAGTGGCCCTTAGGCGTTCCGTAATAATATCCCAAATACCGGGTCCATTCAAGAATTTTTTTTGCTTTTAACAGGCGCTTAAATTCAAAAGCAGTAACAAAAAAATACTCGCTTGCATTCCTTTCCCCGTTACGCCGGGGACGGGTTGTAATTGAGCATGATTTTACAAGCAGCTTCCCAATTTTTTTATCTTTGATCAAACCGGCCAGAAGGGTGGTCTTGCCTGAACCCGAAGGCCCACTGATGATAAAAATTTTTCCTGGCTTATTTTGGCTTTTGTTGGCTTTCACTACTCGATATTCTGTACCTGTTCGCGGATCTTTTCAATCTGGCTTTTCATTTGCACGGCACGGCCTGAAATAATCAGATCAAATGACTTTGCGGCCAAAGTATTGGCCTCCCGCTGCATCTCCTGGGTAATAAAATCCAGCTCTTTTCCGACAGACTGTCCTTTAACAATCTTGGCTTGAAAATTCCTAATATGAAAATACAAGCGGTCTATCTCTTCGCTAATATCCGCCCCTTTTAAAAAAGCCAGCCGGTCTTCTGCTTGCATTTTATTAACTTTGTTCTTTACCGCTACTGCAAAACGGCGCTTAATGAACACCAAGTCATTTTTAAGCAAGTCACCTCTGTTTTTTAATAAACTTGCCAGCGCCCTGCCTTCTTTCTGGCGCGCCTTTAACAAATTCGCAAGTGCCTGCAAAAAAATGGGTTTAATCTTTTCCCAGATATGTACCCCCATTGGCTTGTTTTCCTTAAGCGATAAAATCCCCGGAAGCCTGATTAAAGAATCCAGGCTCAAGCCGTCATCAATCTTAAATTCTCTTTTTATGCCATTTAACTCGTGCAAATAACTTTTAAGGAGCTTACGGTTTACAAATATACCCTGCGCCGCCTGCCCCTTTATATTTATCGCACAATAAACCCTCCCTCTCCTAATCCTATTCTCGATCTCTTTTTTTAATTTATCCTCCACAGAAATCATGCCCTCGGGTAAATGAAAAACGCTTTCCGCAAACTTATGATTGGTGCACCTTAACTCGACGCTGATTCTGCCTATAGAATCAACCTCTGCTTCATAACTACCAAAGCCTGTCATACTGCTAATCATTTTCTGTTCCCCCCCCTACGCCCAAACCTTATTTTTACATTCTTTCTGTGTTGCATCTTTTGTGGCGTATAAATCTACGATAATTTCATCGGGACCAAACCAGAGCTTAATCTCCCTCTCTGCGTCTAAATCATTAGATGAAACATGAATTACATTTTCATAAACCCCGCTAGTTGTAATCCTACCGTAAGAACCACGGATAGAGGTTGATTCGGCCTCCTCGGGGTTAGTTGCCCCGGCTAAATCCCTGCATTTTTTTATCGCATCACTACCCCAATATATCAAGGCCATAACTTTTCTTCGATCATGCAATTCTCCTTGCAAATATCGAATAATTTCGTTAAAAAATGGCTTGTCTTTTAAGTGTTTATAATGCTCTTCTGCCAAGACTTTTGTTACGCGCGCCATTTTAGCGGCAACAATCTCAAGTTTAGTTTCAGACAGGCGCGTAAGAATATTCCCGGTTAGGGATTTCTTTAGCCCGTCTGGTTTAATTAAAATCAAAACTGCCTGATCCATTATTTCTTTTCCTCTCTGCCTACAGGTAAACAGGCTTTGATAATATTAACTATCCGCTGAAGGTCTTCCTGTGAATAAAATTCTATATTAATGTGCCCGCGTTTTTTTCTTTTGCTGATTCTGACCTTGGTAGCTAAAGCATGCTGTAGCTCCTCTTCAAGGATCGCAACAACTGGTTCACGCT